>Ga0268262_10004652_pt1 | contig 14059 bp, 10 predicted proteins | sample TergutNc150P3_FD_190354 | JGI IMG/M metagenome (GOLD analysis project Ga0268262, IMG submission 190354) | Nasutitermes corniger P3 segment gut microbial community from laboratory colony in Florida, USA - Nc150 P3 (SPAdes) (version 2) | ecosystem: Host-associated > Arthropoda: Insects >... | reverse complement strand
GATGTCGAGCCTGTCCCTGTAGTCGGCGGTTTTGTACAGCTCGGCGTAGATGTTCCGCACCATTGTCAAACCCCTGTCGTGGATAAGCGGCCCGTTGTCAACCTGCCACCGCGCCCCTGTCCAGACGATCCATTTTTTCCACGGGGCGATATACCGGATGTCCTTTCCGAATTCGCTGACCAGCCGGTAGGCGTTGGTGGAATCGGTGAACTGGAGCAACCCCTTCTGGAGCTGCTGGATGCGGAGGTATACCGCCTCGTCCCCGATTGCGCTGTGTTCCATGCCGCTTGGCATAGCCTGTCTTTGCATAATTTCTTCCTCCTGACGGAAATATTTACGCCCAATGTAGGGCGTCCCGGCATGGGAGAAAATGGGTAAAGTGTGCAAGTCGCAAAAAATTTGACAAACCGCTGACGATGGGCTATATTAATAATGCCACTTGGGGAGGCGGCCGCGGTAAAGTCCGGCGGACTATAGTCCGAAGTAGCCTCCTCTGCCACAATCCGGTCTGTGAAGGGCCGGGTTTTTTATTTGCCTATTATGGCTCGTAGTTCGTTATAAGCCCAAAAATACAGTTCTTCTGTTGCCTCAAAATAACAGATGCAACAGCCTTCGTCGGTAAAATTTTTCAATTCCCCCGCGATTTTTGCCCGGACACTTTCAACAGAAAATGGGGTAAAAACCCGAAGAAAAACCGAGTGTTCGGCGTTTATTCCATGTTTTTTGAGCAATGAACGCACCTGTTTGTAGCCGCGCCGGAAAGATTTGCCCAAGGTTGCCCGGTTGCCTGATACTGTCTTTATTTCAACAATAACTCCGTCAATGACAGAATCGGCATACATATTGTGTATTTGTCCTTCCCTGGCTGTTTCCTCATCCTTAGACCGTTCAGGTAGAAAGTAGGCTACGCTCCCCCGACCGGCCAAAATACGAACATCGGCAATCTCCCGGTAAAGCTTTGCCTGTTCTTTGTGGCCCCCGGACAACCGGCTTTTTGCTACAAAGATGCTTTCCCCATGAGGAATCCATTCTTCATAGGGGTACAAAGCCGACGCCAAAAGCAGGGATTTTTCGGCATTTGAAATGGAGAGCATTGAGACTACATCCTACCTGAAAAAGAGGCTGTATAGAAGTGAATACAAATATTCGTTGTATATAACGTACTTTATACACAATCAGACGATTTTGCCATTTCATGCCGGAAGTTTATCAATTGATACTATCGTTTCATTTCTATTGCCAGAACACATCAAAAGCAAGTATAATAAAAGCTGGTAATGAAGAAGGAGCGAGCCGCTTATAAGGACAGCCCCCCTGCCTCCGTATTTGGCAAAATCGCTATAGAGGAAATAGGCGTTAAGAAGCTTATAGAAAGTGGCTGGAATTTGTCGGAAGCGGAGGCAGAATTTGGTTCCGACTGGCTTGCTAAATAGCATATATGAAGCGGCAGCGGCTATTGACTTTGGCTGTAATAACTCGGAAGGAGTCTACTGTGGTTTGCTTGAAATCGTTTTAGATAATCTTTTGTTTTATAAGCGCTTTCATGATGACGTACGCTAGCCCAATAATTAAAATGATAATGGATACTCTATTAACAACTATGCAGCCTTAAAAATAATGGATATAATGGAAGTAGAGGTAACAAAATGTTTACTAAAAACAAACCAGCTGAGCTAACAGTATTAAAGGGACTAAAATGACAAACAAAATTATTTCTTTCATAAAAAACCAATCTCCGAAAATATCAAATCCTGCTTCACATAATATCAATTATTGTATCATTATTAGAGCAATGATGTATAATTGCATAATTTTATCCTTTCAAACGTTACATTAATGAAAAGGTAAGAATTTAATATGACACAATATTCAGTTTTATTGTTATTTAAAGATAACTTATCAATTGGCGGGAAAGATGAATTCCCAATAACTATAAAGAGTTATACGATTAAAAAACATCTGCTTGCCTTAAAAGGCAGTGATGCTTCCAACAAAAAAAAAGAACAATATTTATTACAGTTTGAAGATTCAGAAAAATCAGTTCTTAGAAGAGTAGAGGCAAATGCAATTGTTGATGGAAATTTTGTTTGGGGCTGGTGGAAAAAACCAGGGGAATCACATAATACTTTATTCAAAATAATTAAAGAAGCTTGTAAAGAAGAAGGATTCATTAACGCTTTATTATTTAATAGATATATGCGAAGAATTTATACTGCGGAAATAACAGATATTTATTATGTGCCATATGCTTCTACAGTAACAATCCCCAATATATGGGCATCAAAATGTCCGGATTATTATAAGGATTTACCACATTTTTGTGGTGCTTATTTTTCAATGAAATTAAAAGTTGAATCTAAAGATGCTACATATAATTCACTTCAAAACAACACGAATATAAATGAAACTAAAGAATACGAAAGTTATATGAAAAATCAAAAAATCCAGTATGAAGACCCCCAGATAGTCCTGAAAAGATATTTTGTAGATAAAAATACTTTTGATGAAATATTCTTAAATGATTTATCGGTAATAAGGCAGCCGGAAGGAGTAATTGACGCATCCAAAAATATTGTTGACAAGGAAATTAAGCCACTGTCACTAAAGCTAACAGATCAGACTATTTTTTTATTAAGGAAGTCAACTCATAAAAAAATTATTAGGGAATTATTTGATAATCAAGATCCAGATATAAATAACGAAATAAAAAATTTACCAACAAGTGATGCTGTTGAATTTATTAAGTCAATGACTAGAAAAGATTGGGAAAAATTATTTTCTCTTAAAGATACTATAATTGCAATAAGTGACCTTTTTAGAGACAGAGGTATGCCTATTACTTCTATTGATATCAAATTAGTTTCCAATTTGATTATGGAAAGAATATTGGTCTTACATGATGGGTTTTCAGTTGAATTATCTGCTACAGAAAATTGTATTGTTGATTGGCTTTTATCCAGTGATTTTAAAACTCAACGTGAGAATGCATCAGGTTTCTTTTCATTAGCGTGGATACACTCTATTAAAAATATAGATATGCTTCCTTTAGATGACTATTTTAAAATACTTCCTCAACTTGAAGAGATATCATCATCAACAAAGCATATTAAAAATAAATTATACCGAGATCATCTTAATCATAATATTCGTTCTGCTTTAATGGCATCATATTTAGTATATGTTATTAGTCACAATTACGAGGATATGAGATTAGCATTTTTTTCTGGTCTTTTGCACGATATAGCTCATCCATTATCCTCTTATGATGGAACAATACAGTCTATTCAGGAAAGTTTCATAAAATTAGATATCACAAAACTAACTTCGTCAAATTCAATTGTTAATAGAAATAATCTAAAAAATTGGGTAAATACTATTGCTTTTATTTCATCAATTCCTAATATAAAGGATAAAGAAATACCACAGCCATTTGATGACCTAGATGACTTATTTAAAAACATTAATCCAAAATTGTTATATGAAGAAATCATGTGTTCTATGGACTATGATCATTCATTTTTAAGCGCTGTTGTTGTCTTAAATATGGCAGCAAAAAAAGTTTCTCATAATGTGAATGATTACTATAATGATGGAGTAAAACGATTGTTTGCAGATCAAACAGAATATAAGGATCTTTTTCAAATAATTCAATGTATAGCATTGCATGACAGAAAAGCGTCAATTGGTTATAGGGGATTAAGCAAATCTCAACAAATAACAATGATAGGTATGGATGATTATTTTTTACCGGTAATAACTATAATCGCTGATGAAATTCAAGAATGGGGACGTCCGATTTCAAGCAATGAGAATCCAATTGTAAACGACTGTGATATTAATTACAGTGATAAAATGCTTATTATAAAATATACTTGTAATTTTAAGAAAGAAATACTAAAAGAAACAAAATACTGTTTTTTAGAGCATTTTCATTCAAAAATAAGAATGTTCTCAAGGCTAAAAAATAAGGAAAACAGTGTTATTAAGCTGCAATTAGAGATAGATATTGTTGAGGGATTAAAAATACATACGGGAAGTAATTATTCTAGCTCATTAAAATTAAATCTCGAAGAGAATGATATTATATGGCCATTAAATAGTGAACTTTTCAATCAAATACCTGAAGAAAATGATAAACGACTAATTGCGTTTATTTCGTATCCATCCGACAAAACAAATATAATTTCATCATTTATCGCTTTTGATAGTAGTCAGAAAGATGTAATTGGTATGCTAAAAAGTAATTTTTATTTAAACGCTCTCAAGATTAATAAAATTACTTTATTAGAGAACCTCTGTAGGATGACAATAAATGATGACATAATTATTGAAGGAAGAATAAACACATATTATTTTACAAAGTATCAAAATTTATCGATTGTCCAAAAATTCGATAATTATGAAATTCTGGAGAACATTGGAGTTTTATATCTTAAAGATGTTTCAATAAACAAATACGAAAAGATTGGAACGAATCACATTCAAATTAGTGCCAATGATTTACATCTAAAGCCGCAACCTCATTTTTTAGATTTGGATTGGCGTTTTAATTATCAATCAATAAATTCTATTTTAAATTTTGTGTCAGCAAATACTGACAATGAGAAAGTTTGTTATTTGGGATGTCCGTCATTGGCATTATATCATAGTAGACAGATTAATAATATGAAAGCTAAATTTACTTTATTTGATAAGGGCCACTTTGCTTTAGATAAATGGATTCAGGAGGGACATATAGATAAAAATAATTTTGTGGAATATAATGTATATTCAAAAATCCCTGATGAATATTTGCATAAATATGATATAATTATTATGGATCCTCCATGGTATAAAGATTTTTATACTATCTTTTTAAAAAGAGCGATAGCCTTTGTCAGAAATTCTGGTATTATAGGTATTGTTGAATATCCTGGATATCCTGGACATAAAGAAAAAATAGATGAGTTTAAATTAATACGAAGTAAATTATTTAATAGATATTCTTCTTTTTTTCCATATTGTTCTATTGAGGTAGCATACGCTGAACCAGATTTTGAAAAAAGCTGGCAAGGGCATAAAAAATTTGTTCATTCAGCAATTGACACATATCGGCCTGCTTATATGGATTTCTACCTAATAAATAACGCTGAATATATAAATAATGAAGAAGAGGAAACTCCATCAATTTATTATGATAACAAAAATTTAATAGATATTGAATATACAAAAGGAAATGGATATGTCAGGTTAAAAAAGGGATTTGAAAAATATTTTGATGAAGATGCTCATTGGATATTTAAAACAAGGAAATCACTTAAAAGGATTAGAAGTGAAAAAATACCATGGATTGGCTGGTCAACAAAAAATACAATTATTAGAATTGATACCAAGAAGGGAAATATAATTAAGAATGAAAAAGAATTAATAGATAATCTAACAGAATATGAAAGTTGCCTCTAATAAAGAAATATGTTATCTCACTTATCCTTCAACTTAACCAGCATATCCAAAACCCTGAACAGAAATTCCTGATATTTGGCGGTAATGCCCTTACCGTATTAACCAGATTGTTGAACCGCATATCCTCCATCATGGGTTCTAAAATCATCTCCCCTTAGGAAATGTACATAACCCTAAACAGCCTATTTTTTACGTTCATAATCTGCGGCGGATTTTATCATTGCTTTTATTGGATTTAGGATTTCTGCGGGTATAACTGTTAAGTCATCTAGAATATCCTTGAATTGGATATACTTTGATATATCTCTGGATCGCCGAATTTCATTGCCTGTTACAAGGTATTCAACCGATACGCCAAGAACATAGGCTATTTTAACCGCTACATCGGCAGGTGGCATGGATTGCTGTACTCCTAAATAAGCATCCAAAGCTCGCTTTTTGATTCCTACTTTAGCGGCAAATTCCTTATGATTGAGGCCAATATAGTCAATTTCAGAGCGCAGACGGCAGGCAAAATCGCCCATACCCCATAAAATATCATAATCATGTATAAAATGACTTTACATGCGCTTAAATATGATATATCATAACCATACAGGCGTAATTATGTCATATTTTTTTAAGGAAAGTACAATGGTGAAGCGCTTTTGGTATTTTGAACACTGTTCATTGGGCAAAAAAGTAAAAAAATCAAAATTTCCGGAGGCTTTACTATGGCAGACATATTCCAAATAGTTAGATACGAAGGCGATAACAGCACCTTTATCTGGAAATCGCCTATTGAAGATTTCAACACCGGCACTCAACTGATCGTCCACGAATCCCAGGAAGCAATATTCTTTATGAACGGCCAGGCTCTTGACCTGTTCGGAGCCGGACGCTATACGCTTGAAACCCAGAATATACCGCTGGTCAGAAAGTTCCTGAACAAACCGACAGACGACCAAACGCCGTTCCATTGCGAAGTCTACTTCATCAACAAAACTGAGCAGATGTCGATTAAATGGGGAACCGACAGCCAGGTTCAATATATGGAGCCGACTTACAAATTCCCGCTTAAAATAGGCGCTTCCGGCGAAATGTCCCTGCGCGTGGAAGATTCGCGAAAGCTGCTCGTTAAAATCGTCGGGACGGAAAATTCCCTCGGACAGGCCGCCCTTACGTCAATGTTCCGCGCTTTTTTAATGGCGAGGGTAAAACCGTACCTTGCCCAGACTATGCAGAATAGCCAGTTCGGCATATTTGAAGTGGATTCGCACATGGGCGAGCTTTCGGAGGTTTTGCACAGGCAGCTTTTGCCTGACTTCATGGATTACGGCATCTCGCTTGAACGCTTTTTTGTTACAACCATTGTAAAGCCTGACGGCGATAAAGCTTATGAAAAATTCCGCGACATACACATCCGCCAGTATTCAGATATTGCCGAGGCGCAGCTCAGGCAGAAGGTGGGAATCATTGACCAGCAAACGAGCGCCCAGAGAATGGTTATTGAGTCCCAGGCGATGGCGACAAAGCGGGCGCAGGAAGGCTACACCTATCAGCATGAGCGCGGTTTCGATGTCGCCGAAAAAGTTGCCCAGAACGAAAGCGTAGGCAATTTCACCAACACCGGAATTGGGCTTGGCATGATGGGCGGTATGGCTGGCGGGATGGGTTCGGTTGTCGCCGGGATTACTACCGACGCGCTTAATCCGTTAAGGCCGCAACAGGGAGCTGGTCAAAATAACCCAAGCCCTGTCGCCGGATTCGGCGTAGTGATCCCGCCTGTTATTGACTTAAAAAACGAAACGCCAAAACCAGCGCCATCTGCATCGACATCCGATGACATGACCGCATTCAAACAAAAACTCGAAAAAATAAAGACCATGAAAGAAATGGGCATGCTGTCTGATGAAGAATTTGAAGCGGAAAAGAAAAAACTGCTAAGCAGTTTGTAAGCTGTTTATCTTATACGGAGGATACAAATGAAGCTGACCAAAAACAAGGGAATGTTCTTCGCTTCTATATTCATAATACTTGCCGTTTTTAATGTGGTAGTTTTTGTCATCCCGTTTAACAAAGGCGGAGGATTTTGGAGCGGCTACGGTTTCTCCATGCTCGCTATATTACTGTCGGCTGCCGTGAGTTTTTACGCGTTTGACAGGGAAGGGTTAAAAAGCAAGTTTTACGGAGTACCCCTCATATCTGTGGCATGGCTTTACCTTGTAATTCAGGTAATTGTCGGCCTTATAGAGATGAGTTTGGACTTTATCCCGATTCCCTTCCAATACGGGATTGCGCTAAACACTGTCCTTTTGGGCGCTTGTCTCATCGGGCTTATTACCGTAGAAGCCAGCAAAGAAGAAATTGAGCGCATTGACACGCAAATCAAGGAGAAGGTCTTTTACATAAAGTCCTTACAGGCTGATGTTGAGAGCATGGCTGGGCGAGCCTCGGAAGATATGAAAAAAATGTTGAAAGACCTTGCCGAAACAATACGTTACAGCGATCCCATGAGCAGCCCTCAGCTTGCCACACTAGAAAACAAAATCGAAGTAATGGCGGCTGGTCTTACAGAAGCCGTTGATAATGCCAATGGCGACGCTATTAAAGCGTTGTGCAATGAGCTGCAACAGTTGTTTGCCGATAGGAACAGGAAATGCAAAGTATTGAAGTAATTTATTTTTTATACACAAAGGAGCATAAACAATGGCAGTCTTAGCGTGTGACGTTTGTGGCGGTAAACTCGTAATGGGAGCAGGCGGCGTGGCTGTGTGCGATAGTTGCGGTATGGAACACAGTAAAGACCGTATGCAGGAAAAAGTTCAGGAGATAAAAGGTACTGTTCAAGTCAGTAATATCGCAGGCATTGAATCCCTGATGAAACGCGGGCGTTTGGCATTAGAAGACTCAGACTGGGAACAAGCTAATGATTATTTTGGTAAAGTACTGGATATAGATGCTGAATATGCACCAGCGTATGTGGGCAAGCTATGTGCAAATATTTCTAGAATACGTCATGGTTGGCAAGAAAATAACTTGTTTGTTTATACTATAAAAAAAGAGGCGGATTTAGCGCGTTATTATAAACCTCTTGACGACGAGCCGGACTATCAAAAAGCCATTCGCTTTGCTGACGAAGCATACAGGGCACAGTTGGAAGGATACAACAGTGAAATTAAAAAGCGTATTGAGGAATTGAAAAAAGAATTCGCGTTTTATATGGTAATTGTAAAATATGATAATTTTTGTGAATGTAAAAAAGATGATGCGTTTGGCATAGCTCGTTGGAAGCAAACAGGTAGGTATATTTGTGAGATAACAAAGTCAGAATGCCATGTTGGACGATTAGAAAGAGGTGTAAAATTTAAAATACTGAGAACCGGGAAACATTATGAGGTAGATAGTTATGAATCTGAGTTGGGTCGTTACCGCACAGGTGTTCTACTTTCTGGTGAAAGGATTTTTATTAATGAAGGCGATGTAGCGGTATTTACCCATGAAATGCGGCGTCTTGAAGAAGAAAAAAAAGAACTGGCTCGCATCGAACAGCAACGCTGTAAAGAACAGGAACGCATAGAAAAACAGCGCCGTGAAGAAGAAGAACAGCGTCGCAAGGAAGAAGAACAACGCCGCATTGAGCAATCTAAACAATGGGAAAAACAAGGCTTATGCCGCTATTGCGGCGGTACACTCGGATTTCTCAAAAAGTGCAAATCCTGTGGTAAAAAGAATTAATGTTTTCATACATAAAGGAGCATAAACAATGGCAATTTTAAAATGCAAAATGTGCGGTGGCGATATTCAGGCAAAGGACGGTACGGCTTATGGTACTTGCACCTCTTGCGGAACAACATCCACACTGCCCAAAGCGTCAGACGAACGCAAGGCAAACCTTTTTAACCGCGCCAACCATTTCCGGCGACAAAACGACTTTGACAAAGCAGTGCAAGCCTATGAGAACATACTAAACGACGACAACGGGGATGCCGAGGCCCATTGGGGCGTAGTGCTTTCGCGCTACGGCATTGAATATGTGGAAGACCCCGTTACCCATCAAAGAGTTCCGACCTGCCACCGCGTTCAAAGCGAGTCTATTCTAAAAGATGCCGACTACCTTCAAACATTACAACACGCTCCCGACGAATACACCAAATCGCTGTACGAGGAAGAAGCCAAAAAGATCAGCGAAATACAGAAAGGTATCCTGGTTATTTCAAAGAAAGAAAAACCATATGACGTGTTTATTTGCTACAAGGAAACAACAGATAGCGGAAGCCGCACCAAGGACAGTATTATAGCACAGGACATTTATTATGAATTGACAAAAGACGGATACAAGGTATTTTTCGCAAAAATCACCCTTGAGGATAAACTCGGCCAGCAATACGAGCCGTACATATTCAGCGCCCTGAACAGCGCGAAAGTAATGCTTGTTATCGGCACGCGCAAGGAGCACTTCGAGGCAGTTTGGGTAAAGAACGAATGGAGCCGCTTCCTTGCCATCATGAAAAAAGACCGTTCCAGGCTTTTGATACCCTGTTACCGCGATATGGATGCTTACGATATACCGGATGAACTATCCAATTTACAAAGTCAGGATATGTCAAAAGTCGGCTTTATGCAGGACATCTTACGCGGCGTTAAAAAGATACTGGATGCGAGCAAATCCGCCGAGAAAACGCTGTCCGCAACTGTTACAGGAGCAACCCCAGCCGCACCCGGCGTTGAATCACTGATGAAGCGTGGAAAACTATTTCTGGAAGACTCAGACTGGAAGCAGGCAAACGAGTATTTTGACAAGGTGTTGGACATAGACCCTGAATATGCTCTGGCGTATGTGGGCAAGCTTTGCGCGGAATTGAAAGTATGCAAAGAAGAATTACTCGAGAATTACAAAGAACCGATTTCAGAACGCAGCAATTTTCAAAAAGCTGTTCGTTTTGCAAATTCGGATCATCAAGTTAAATTAGAGGGATATAATAAGACAATTCAGGAACGCATCGTAGTAGAAAGAAAAAAAGAACAAGAATGTAGTCTTGTTTTAGCTGAGATTCGAAAAAAGATAGCCATATTTCAAAATTGCATTTCCACAAGTGGATCGCATACAGTCGGCTTGAAAACGGATAGCATGGTTATGGCGACTGGGAAATACAGCGTTTGGAATAGTAAGAAAGCAAATTTTGAATATTTCGAGTTTGATGTAAGCCGCTGGCGAAACATAGTAGCAATTGCTGCAGCTAGTGATTATACAGTCGGCTTGAAAATGGACGGTACAGTGGTCGCGGTTGGTGATATTGACGATGGTCTCTACAATACCTTGAGTTGGCGGGACATAGTCGCGATTGCTGCAACTAGTAATCATCATACAGTCGGCTTGAAAGCGGATGGCACGGTGGTCACAGTTGGGAAATACAGAGTTATCAATACTTATACAGCAAATTGGGATTATGTCGATTATGATGTAAGCCACTGGCGGGACATCGTTGCAATTGCCGTAGGTAATGAACATACGGTTGGCTTGAAAGCAGACGGCACGGTGGTCGCAGTTGGGCGTAATGATGGTCAGTGTAACACCGGGAGTTGGCGGGACATAGTCGCGATTGCCGCAGGTAATGAACATACGGTTGGCTTGAAAGCGGACGGCACGGTAGTCGCGGTTGGGAATAAAAGTGGTAGGTACAATACCGATAGTTGGCAGAACATAGTCGCGATTGCCGCTGCTGATTATCATACAGTCGGCTTGAAAGCGGACGGCACGGTTGTAGTAGTTGGGGATAATGAGAATGGTAAGTGCAACACCGGAAGTTGGCGAGACATTGTCGCGATCACTACTGGTTCTCATATAGTCGGTTTGAAAGCAGACGGTACTGTGGTCGCAGTTGGGGATAATGGACATGGTCAGTGCAATACCGAAAGTTGGCGGGACATAGTCGCGATCGCTGCTGATTATCATACAGTCGGCTTGAAAGCGGACGGTACTGTGGTCGCAGTTGGGTATAATGAATATGGTCAGTGTAACACCGAGACTTGGCGGAATATTGGGCCTGTCCCTGAAGAGCAAGTTTTGAAATGGAAACAAGTAGCATACTGGCAACAACAAGGCTTGTGTAAATACTGCGGTGGCAAACTCGGCGGTGTTTTCACCAAAATTTGTGGCCTTTGTGAGGAATATTTGGAGTAAATTTTTGCTTACAGTTATGAGACTTGTTTTAATTCTATGTTAAGTTTGAATCCCAGATTATCAAGGGTTTTTACCACGGTTCCAAAAGCGGGATTACTGCCGGGAGCAAGCGATTTATACAAACCTTCACGCGATACCCCCAACTCGGCGGCAATCTGCGCCATTCCTTTTGATCGGGCAAGGGCATTGATGACACTCAACAAAAAATCTATATCATTTTCCTCAAGGGCGACCGTCAGGTGGGCGATAATGTCCTCTTTGGTTTCCATGAATTCCGCCATGTCCCATTTACTCGTTTTCATTGTCTTCTTCCTCTTCTTCGCGGGCAAGCTGTTTTGCCCTGGCTATATCATTCCGCTGAGTGGATTTATCCCCGCCGCAAAGGATGATAACGATTTCCCGCCCGGTATCTTTATAGTAAACCCGGTAACCGGGGCCGTAATCGATACGCATCTCAGAACAGCCTTCCCCAATAGGTTCCACATCACCTGGGTTCCCGTGGGAAAGCCTGTCTATCCGACGGTCTATATGAGCCTTGGCTATGGCATCCTTGAGTTTTTTCATCCAGTTTCTGAAAACACTCGTTTTACGTATCACCGGCACATTTTATTTGTAATATATATATTACATCTGGTCAAGATGAAGAAAATCTTAAAAGCTATATGGTGGCGAACCACGTGACCATACAAACAAAAGAACTAGCCGATGGCCGTTCCGTTGGCCTTGGTGTTTTTGAAATCGCCTCTTTCCCCATGCTCGAAGGCTCCGCTAAAGAAACCGAAGCCGAACTCGAACAGGCATACAACACGTTTCTCCACGCGGTACAGGAGTTTTACAAGCTTGGGCAAAACTCAAATACCGTAGCGGAGCTTCTGTGGATAGCCGATAAAGCCGAGAAGCAAACCTTTCGTTCACGAATACGTATTTTTTGCATTGTCCGCAAAATTAGCGATCAAAGTCCTGTTTTACAAACGGAAGTTGAACGTTTGCTGGAACATTTCTCGTTGGCGTTTTCTTCCAAACAATTCCGCGTAGAAACGAAAGACAGCGCGTTTGCGGACTTTGCAATATTGATAGGCGGCATAAACAAAGAAAGCCTGTTCTCGGTCATAAAATCGGAAAAGTGCGCCGGAAACGCGGCGTCAATGTATCCCTATTACTATACCGATGTCGTGCCTGCAAACAATGTAGACAACTTCGCGTCCATTATTTCCGCAATGAGCCAGTACGAAAATTGCGGCGTTTCTTTTCAACTTTTCCCGGCACAGCTTACCACTCAGGAAAAAATATATTTAAACGAAGTTGCAGGCGAGCTTGGGCGGCTAACAGGCGGCGTTTTCATGCAAAGGGGAATGTACAGGGACATGGCCGCCGAAGAACCTTATGCCGTCCTTTCTGCCTATCAGGGACGCGCCAATTCCCCGCTGTTTTTGTACAACATTCTGGTTTTCGGCGCGCGAAACGATTGCGTCAACCTTGCCGGAAAAATCGTCAGCCTCTTGCAGTCTGGTAAAAAGAAAATCATGAATCCCGATTTTACCTGCCTTGACTTGACAGGCGAAAATATAGATTTGCCGTCGCAGTATATGCACTACCCGTGGAACATAAACAACAAACTGGTCTACACATACAGGAACCAGCAGCTTTTTGACCGCGTGCCTATGGCAAAGGTGCTGTACCGCCTGCCCTACATCATGACGGCGGACGAAGCTGCGGCCTTTTTTCGACTGCCGTTCAGCGAAAAAACCATCGCCGCGCTCAGGAGCAGCCAGACAATTGGAAGCGTTGAACAATTCGATTCTTCGGTCGTATCGGAAAGTAACATTGTATTCGGTATGCTCATTTCCCACGATCCATCAAGCATTGCCATAGGCTGCCCTGAAAACGCCTTTACCAAACACGCCCTTGTTGTCGGCACGCCCGGCTCCGGCAAAACGACGTTTTCCTTTAATATCCTGCTGCAATTCGCAAGGCGCGGCATCCCATTTTTGGCGATAGAGCCGACCAAAGCGGAATACCGCGCGATGATAGACGCGATACCCGATGTGCAGATATTCACGCCGGGCAACAACAGCGTGTCCCCCTTCATCATCAACCCCTTTGTCCCGCCGAAAGGAATCAGCATAGAGCAATATATACCAAGCCTCGCAAGCGCATTCAAGGCGGCGTTTTCAATGCCCTCGCCCCTGGACATTATTTTTCTGCGGGCAATCCGCGCCTGCTATTCCGAAAACGGCTGGAAGGATTACAGCAAATACGGCGACGCCGATGTTACCGCGTTCGGCCTTTACGAATTTATCCTGACTTTCAAAAGGATCATCGCTGAATCGGATTACTCAGGCGAAGTGAAAGGAAACCTGCAAAGCGCCGGGGTGTTCCGGCTTATGAACCTGATAGAGCAGAACAGCAATATTTTCGACACCATACACACGGTTCCCATCGAAGACATGCTCC
>Ga0268262_10004651_pt1 | contig 14060 bp, 11 predicted proteins | sample TergutNc150P3_FD_190354 | JGI IMG/M metagenome (GOLD analysis project Ga0268262, IMG submission 190354) | Nasutitermes corniger P3 segment gut microbial community from laboratory colony in Florida, USA - Nc150 P3 (SPAdes) (version 2) | ecosystem: Host-associated > Arthropoda: Insects >... | reverse complement strand
TTAGGGCGGGAATTATGAACAAAGTATATAGCAAGATTGAATCAATAACGGGAAGCGTCATCACGGTTAAAGCGGACGGCATCCGTTACGGTGACTTGGCGGAAGTCGATACGGTATTCGGCACATCTCTTGCCGAAGTAAACAGGCTGCAGGGCGATACGGTATCATTGCAGGTTTTCGCGGGAGGCCGCGGTATCTCAACAGGCGATACAATCCGTTTCTTGGGTCGCCCGATGCAAGTGGCGTTTTCAGAAAACCTGATGGGCAGGGTATTTACGGGTTCAGGCAAACCGCGCGATAACGGTCCCGAATTAACTGAAAATAAAATCCCAATTGGCGGTCCTTCGGTAAATCCGTCACAGCGCATTATTCCGCGTAATATGATCCGCACCGGTATCCCGATGATCGACCTGTTCAACACGTTGGTAGTCTCGCAAAAATTGCCGATTTTCTCAGTCTCAGGCGAGCCGTACAATGAACTTCTTGCCCGCATCGCCATGCAGGCGGAAGTAGACGTAATCATCCTTGGCGGAATGGGCTTGAAGTACGACGACTATCTTAACTTTAAAGACACATTGGAAAATGCGGGCGCCTTGGCGCGAACAGTAATGTTTGTTCACACAGCAAGCGATCCTACGGTTGAATGCCTGATGATTCCGGATATGTCACTCGCCGTAGCCGAACAATTTGCCTTGCAGGGCAAGGACGTGCTTGTCCTTTTGACAGATATGACAAACTTTGCCGACGCGATGAAGGAAATCTCAATCATTCAAGAGCAGGTTCCCTCCAACCGCGGTTATCCCGGCGACTTGTACAGCCAGCTTGCGAGCCGTTATGAAAAAGCGGTTGACTTTGAAACCGCGGGTTCAATTACAGTCCTTGGAGTCACGACAATGCCCGGCGACGACGTTACCCACCCGGTGCCGGATAATACCGGATATATTACGGAAGGCCAGTATTATCTTAAAAACGGCCGTATTGAGCCGTTTGGCTCCCTGTCGCGCCTTAAACAACAGGTTAACGGCAAGACGCGCAAAGACCACCGCGCCCTTATGGACGGCATGATCAAACTTTATTCGGCATTCCGCGACACTCTGGAAAAAAAGGCGATGGGCTTTATCATGACCCCTTGGGACGAAAAACTTTTAAAATACGGCGTCCAATTTGAAAAAAGAATGATGGATCTTTCAGTCAATATTCCGCTTGAAAAGGCATTGGATTTAGGCTGGGAAATTTTATCAGATTGTTTTAACAAAGAAGAAACAGGCTTGCGCACGGAATTGATTAATGAATTCTGGCCAAAAAAAGAATAGGGTAGTATGGCAAAAATTAAGCTCACAAAGAATGAGCTGAAAAAACAAAAAGACTCTCTAAAAATGTACAGGCGTTACCTGCCTACGCTGATGTTGAAAAAACAGCAGTTACAGGGGGAGATCAGGCTTACCGACGCGCGGTTAAAAGAATTAAAAATATCCGAAGAGCAGTTGGACGAATCGTTTAAATCGTGGATTGGCGTTTTTGGGGAGACCGGAGTTTTTACAAAAGATATTTTAAAAATTAAAGACGTGCGAACAAGCCACGGAAATATCGCCGGTGTTTCAATTCCCGTTTTTGAAGGCGCGGATTTTGAAATAGCGACTTATGATTTTTTGAAAACGCCGCTTTGGCTTGATTTGGCTATTGATTGCATGAAACAAGCACTGGCTTTACAAATGGAAATGGACATTGTCGAAGAGCAGCGCAGAAGGCTTGACAAGGAGTTGCGCACGACAACCCAGCGCGTTAATCTTTTTGAGAAAATAAAAATCCCCGAATCAAGAAACAATATTAAAAAGATTCAGGTTTATTTGGGCGACCAGCAAACTGCGGCCGTAGTACGGGGCAAAATCGCTAAGAGCGGATTGGCGGGCAAACAATGATGAAAAAAAGCCTGATTGATAAAAGCGTAAGGAAGGTTGAATTATGATTGTACCTATGAAGAAAATATGCCTCTTGGTACAGGATATATCCAATGAGGAATCCCTAAAAAAACTCCGCGCGGCTGGGGTTGTGCATCTTGAAAAAAGAAATGTTCCTTTAGATTCCAATTCAAGCGCGTTAAGAAGAAAAACAAAAGTAGAAGACTCGATAGGCTTAATTCAAGATTATAAAGTTCCAAAGAAAAAACCCCGTGACAACAAAATAGACGACGGGCCATTAATTGAACGAAGACAAAAACCAATCGGGCTTCGCAGGGGAAGAAGAGCCGAAGATATTTTTGGTACGGATGAAGAATCGCCGTATTCAATTGACGCGGTGAAAGCGAAACCCAGGCCTTATCTTCCCGATTTAATGAGTAAAATAGGCGAAGAACGCAAAGCGATAAAAGAAAAAGAAGCCGTAATTGGCAGGGAGATTTTACGCATAGAAGGATGGGGAAATTTTAACCCGTCAACAATTGAAGAAATATCAAAAACGCTGCCTGTTTACCTTTATGAAATACCCGTGGATTTATTTAACCGTTTGAATAAAGATATTCAATATATAAAAATTAAATGCGATAAAACCATCGCGCGCATATTGGTTTTTGAAAAAATGATACCGGGTGTCACTCCTTTTCAGTTACCGCAAAAATCTTTGAACGAATACAGGGAAGAAATTGAAACCCATAATTGTGAATTAAAAGAAATAGATGAAGAATTAAAAAAATATGCGGATCGCAAACCGGCTTTAATGAAGGAAATGGAACGGGTTGAATATGATCTTGAATTTGAAACGGCGGTTGCCGGTCTTAATAAAGTGGAAGATATTCCCTCCAATCATGGACTTTGCTGGCTGACGGGTTATGTGCCGGCGGAAGATCTTACCCTTGTAAAAAAACTCGCGTCCGAAAACGGGTGGGCGTTATCCGCTGAAGAACCGCCTGAAACTGATGAATTTGTTCCGACTAAATTAAAGAACGGCAGATTTGTGAAACTTATTACCCCCATTACAAACTTCCTTGACATTAATCCGGGGTATCGCGAAGTTGACATATCGCCGATTTTTCTTACCTTTTTCAGTATCTTTTTTGCAATGCTCTTTGGAGATGCGGCATACGGTCTGATTATTACAACCATGGCGATAATCGGTATTATTCTGGCGTTAAAAAACAGAAAGCCCGTATCAATTGCGGTAAAAATGCTTTTATGGCTGGGATTGCTTAACACGATATGGGGCGTGCTTACATGTTCATGGTTCGCAATGGATAACAAATATATACCTGATGTCTTAAAAGATATTTCACTGTCTTATTTTTCTACGGCAAAAACGGACGATGCGATTGTAAGTCAAAATCTGCAAATATTCTGTTTTTCCCTCGCGTTAGTTCATTTAATAATCGCGCACATTGTCGTAATATTTAAATGCAAATCACTAAAAATATTTGGTGAACTGGGAACAATCGGAATGTTAATTGGAATGTATAATGTGGTGTTAAATTTGATTGTCAGTAACGCTACAAGACATGTTTCCATATTGCCCATTCCCATTACGGTATATATAGTTGGCGGCGGATTCTTCTTAAGTTTTATTTTCTCACCATACGAAGGCAGTATATTAAAATCGATATTATACAGTTGTCAAAATATCATTAGTGTTGTTCTTGGAGTGGTAAATGTATTTTCTGATATAATGTCATATATCAGGCTTTGGGCGGTAGGACTCGCGGGAGCGGCTATCGCGCAAACAATAAATGGCATGGCGGGTCCGATGCTTGGCGGTTTCTTAATTTTTGCGGGAATTATACTGCTGATTTTCGGACATGGGTTAAACATGGTTCTTAACGTATTATCGGTGCTGGTACACGGAGTACGTCTTAACACATTGGAATTTTCAGGGCATGTGGGTCTTGCCTGGTCAGGCACGGCTTACAAGCCTTTTAAAGAAAAGAAAATTTAATATTTTTTAAGGAGAGGAGTATGAATTTAGGATTATTAGGAGCCGGGTTGGTTCTCGGTATTGCGGCCGTAGGCTCAGGGTTCGGTATTGGTATCGCCGCACAAGCGGCTGTTGGCGCATGGAAAAAGTGCTATTTAACAAATAAACCGGCTCCCATGACGCTGCTGGTATTTATTGGCGCTCCGTTAACGCAGGTTTTCTACGCTTACATTATGATGGGTGCCATAAAGGGTACTGCATCGACTTCCGATACTTACAGTTGGCTGAATTTTAGTTTTAGTATCGCGTCTGCAATAGCCATCGCGTTTTCGGCAGTCTTCCAGGGAAAAGCGGGCGCATGCGCCGCCGATGCCTTGGCTGAATCCGGAAAAGGCTTTGCCCAGTATGTTTCCGCCATCGGCGTTATTGAAACCGTCGCCCTCTTCACGATGGTTCTAACAATGCAGAGCTTGCTGTAGTAGGATAAGATTTCACACAAAGAGCACGAAGTAAGAGAAGAACACAAAGAGGAACAAGGGGTTGTTGTCCGAAAGATAAACGTGAATTTCACGATAAGATAACGGACAAAAACCCTTGATTTTTCTTTGTGTTCTTTGTACCTTTGTGATCTTTATGTGGAGTCTTTGCGTAAAAATTGATCGAGGAGAGAATCGAACTCCCGACCAGTTGCTTAGAAGGCAACTGCTCTATCCACTGAGCTACTCGACCGTGTGTTCAGTATAAAAAAAATAATTCATAAAAGCAATACATATTCAGTGTAAGTGATTAATCAGTGTCACATTTTTAGTTTTTCAATAAGAAGTTCTTTAAATTTAGAAGCGGATTTATTATTTGGTTCCAAAGCGAGGGAATTTTCGCAGTCCGCCAGTCCTTGTGGATAATCGCCAATGTGGTAATAAGCCTGCCCGCGCCTGAACAGACAATACGGTTGATATGGATTTATTGAAAGTGAAAGCGTGTAGTCGTCTATCGCCTGCGAGTATTGCTTAATTACGGAATATACTACGCCCCGGTAATAAGCCGCTTTATACGATTTCTGGTCAAGTTCAAGCGAATTGGTAAAATCTTCTATGGCTTCGTTATAACAAGAGCAGGCAAAATTTGCCATCCCACGGTGTTTGTAAATAATAGACAGAATATTGTCGTCATTTGGTTTTAACTCTAAAATCTTTGTATATTGGCTAATAGCCTCATTAAAACGGTTCTGATTGTGGGCTGAAAGGGCTTTAACCAATAAATCATCAATTGAATTGTTGTAATCACGCGACGTTATGGCATTGTAGTTTTCTATAATTGGAGAAACTGTTTTTGGTTGTTCTGAATTAAATAAAAGATCATCCGTTTCTTCTTCAATTTTTTGATAAAAACTTTCACGTCTTTTACCCATTTCCTTGGTGTATTGTCTTTGATAACTTCTGATTTCTTGGAAGATCATATCCGCTAAAGAAAGGCTTGCGTTTACGGCCGCAAGTTTTCTTTTCATAGGCTCGTCAAACGGGTTAAGTTCGGCTTTATAAACAAGCTCATGTTCAACTTCAGCCCATGCGTCCTGCAAAATGGTGCGTATTTGTATTTCCGCTATGTCAATCCCGGGTTCACCGTATTTATCAATCAGGACGTGAGGTATTTTTATTAAAAGGTGAATTGATTCATAACAGAATTCTTGAAAAGAATAATGTCCTTTTATCTCACGTTCAATTACATCAAAGTATTTTTTAATCAGTTCTTCAGCCGCCTGTAAATCTTCAATAAACGGACAGATAATCCTAATGCCTAAAAGGTCGGTAATTTTAGGATTTTTATCGCCTGTTTTTAATAAACGTATGTATTTAGAAAAAAAACTTGGAAAATTTTTAATTCTGCCGCTTACGACAGGATTAGAATCTAAAGAAGTAAGAACATTATCAGTCAATACTTTAAGGTCATTAACAATTGAATTGCGAATATCAAGATATTGTTTATATTCTTTTAGTAATTCATTCTTTTCAGGGGTGGGAATATGATTTTCATTATCATTTATATTTGCCATTTGTTTATAAAAAAAAGCTGTCTGAAAACAATGTCTTCAGACAGCGTTTAAAATAGCCTAGAGGCTCTTTATCCTATTTTACTATTGCTGCTTTTGTTGTTGTCTTGATGGATCATCAAACGGGAGTTCTGTGGCCAGCTTGGATTGCTCAAGATAACGAAGAACCTGAGTTTGTCCAAAACGTTCCATTTCCCAAACTTTACGGGCTTCTTCACGAATCTGGATGATATTCCATATAGATTCATCGTTAATGTCGCGATCCATATCAAGGGCTGCCAAATCGTAAATAATGGCTACATCTTTAAAGTAAGTGACGAAATCTCCGCCATCCCTTGCCGCATCGCGTTGGATTAGGAATCCGCCAAATTTTGCATAGGGCGTATTAAAAGGATAGAGGGGAATAATTCTAAGGTCACGGCTTCTGATTTCCGTTAAATAAGCGGGATTTCTCCAAATAAGCTCTTGCCAGCCGTCAAATTTAAGGAAGCCCATGAAAACGGTTTTTTCATTTCCCATACTGTCAATAATAATAGTTGATAAACTATGCGGGAAATTAAGACCGTAAACATTTACCTTCACTTCTCTGATAACGCCGACATTTTTAATAACGCCATAAGCCGGTTTTCCCTCTTCCTGAGATTCAAAACGGCTCTTAATGTTGGTTATGCCGGCAGAAGCATCCATTGGGGTAATAGTGCCGTCAGCGCCGACAGTTGTTATTTCAAAGGCCGGAATTTCAAACGGCGGTTTAATCAACGCCCATGAATTGAACGGATCTATCGGGAAATGAATCCTGACGCCCATTACAGTATCATATTCCTTGGATTTGGCTTCTTTTGCAAAGCTGTTGGTTGTATTCTGAACTGTCCTTGATGAAGACGCCAGAATGACCTCCCAGTTTTTAATAGCCAGCGACGTTGTCATATACTTCTTTTGCTGGGGTGTGAAACTGCCACCTGCAACACTGGCAAAATCCATCAATGTCTGACGGTTTTGGTTGGGCGTGTCAGATTTGTCATTAGCACTGCTATTGACATGAATATCCGCTTTAAGGGTAGTGAAGTCGATAAGCACGCCTTCCTCCGCAAACAACGGAACCGCAATCATCGCAATTACGACTAGAATGAGCATCTTTTTCATGTAAAGCTCCTTTAAATCACTTCTTTCAAAAATTTTGTTCGTCCTCATTTTATAAAATTATTAATATCTTGTCAACGACAAAATACTAAATTTTCAATATTTTTGAATCTTCCTTCATTTTTAATTATAGGAAAATTCTTGACGGATTGCAACCGTTTCAGGCCAAAATTCTTCGATGAAAATCGCTTTTCCGTCAATAAAAAAGCGTACGTCTTTTACATACGAAAAATTCCTTAAAATACCGGCACGGAAGGTACGGAAGTTATCAATCGTCCTTCCCCCTTCTATGGGCGGCAATGCGGCATCAGCTGAAAAATCAACAAAAACCACCCCATTTCGGTATAATAACGACTTAAGCCTGGTTTCCCTTGGGAAAAGAGGCAATAAATCAGGCGCAACTGGCCCTAAAAGCATTTCCTCCGTATAACGGATAATATCACCCTCCCGTGATATTGAACGCTTTAACATCCGGTCTTCAACGGATATAACACCCTCATTAATAGTATAGAACACAAAAGTCCTTCTTGCAAGCCCTAAAATGAAAAATTCTGATATTGCGGCAATCGCTAGAATAATGATAAATAACAGGCGGATTTTTACCGTTGAGTTAACCATTGCTTTTTTTAAAGAACCTTTCCTTAATGTTCAAAAATACCAATAAAATTGATTATCCCATTATACAATGAATCGGTAAATTTATTCAAGCCGTCTTCACTGGTCATAAAAAGCGCGTCCTGCTGGTTGGATATAAAGCCAAGCTCGACAAGAACCGCCGGCATTCGGCTGTTTCTTACGACAAACCAGTCGTTTGCCTTTCGGCCTCTGGAAGGCATTGAGTTGCCGAATGTTTTTTGAAGGCCGGAAAGTATGGAGTCGGCCAAAAGTATGCTTTCTGTGGTAAATTCCTCTTCAAGCATCGCGTTTAGTATCGCGTTAATATCGGAAGAATAATTATGTTTGGAAGAGTCTAAAAGTTTTCTACGTTGTCCTGATGTTATATGCCAAACTTCATAGCCGCGTGCGCTGGAATTTGCGCCCCAATTGGCGTGTATAGATATGAAGATTACCGCTTCATTATCCCTAACCGTTACGGCATTGGCCATTTCCGCACGCTGGTCAAGGGTCGGGTAAATATCGGTATCTCTGGTCATTAAAATGCGTTTGTCGGGATATGCTTGAATAAGCCTGTCCCTTAGCACAAGACCGGTTTTTAATGTGATGTCCTTTTCATAAATTTTAACGGTTTTTCCGTTAACGTTTAAATTCCCCACCGCACCCGAATCTTTTCCGCCGTGTCCAGGATCGATGATAATGGCCGCGACGCGGAAACTTGATATATCATTTTCATGGAGGCGTAAAAAAGTGTTTTTAAGGGTGAAAACAAAGTTTTCAGGAAATATCAGATTCCCGTTGCTGTTGTATGGAAGGGGAACATTAAAAAGTTCGCGGTTGTCAAATACCAGAACCCCCATTTCTCCTTCACGTTTTGCGACGGAAAACGCCCCGTAATGACCGCCTAAATTGAAACTTCCGTCACGGAATAATGGATCCCAACGGAATTGTACGGATTCATTCGGTGATATGGATTTTATGGTATTTAATGTTTCATCAAGGGAGAAGGCGTAGAGCAGAGTACATTGAATAATAAAAAAATAAAGAATACAGATTGATTTAAATATTCCGTTATCATTGTGATTTTGAATCAATTTTCACTCCCAAATTATCGATGTAGTAGACCGCACCCTGATAAGAGCCGCGAATAAACGCGCTCCAGAATGATCTGCCAAGTCTTACTATATTTTCGGCATTTTCAGAGCTTACTGGAATGGGAAAACCGCTCAATAATCGGACGGCGTTAAGGGCTTCTTCCACGGTTCTGCCCATGTAGTCTTTTAGACCTGATGAGGTAAACTCTGGGAATGGGGCAATGGTTAGGAAATTCCTCTCGCAAAGGCGCGGAGGCGCGGAGGACGCAGAGTTGTTGTTTGAGGGATATGTTTCTTCAAGGGATAAGAGAGCGGTTTTTATATTATCGGAAAGAAGGAAAGCGTCAGGGGGAAAACACTTTTCTTCTCCTCTGCGCCTTTGCGCCTCTGCGAGAGGTAAATTTGAAATAAATTCCTTTGTTTCCAAGTCCGCAGGATCTAGTCTGATAAGGATTGAGCGGGCGGCGGTTTCTGCGGCAAGGATGGCGGTTTCTCTTGTTTCGGCTGAGGCGATGATGTTGCCGCATTTTGTCACGTTGTTCTCTGGAAAAGAGACTTTGCTGCCTTTCGCTATTCGCAGGAAAAGGTCATTAACGTGGTTTGCGGTTTTGGCTTTTTCTACGCCTTCAATTTGTTTGACTGTTCCCGGGATGGAGATAAACGCCCTTTCGGCGCATGTCCATTTTTTAATCGGGATAAGTCCTTCAGGCTTTCGTCCCATTGCGGCAAGGATGGCGCCTTTAATTGGGAGCGCGCCGGATGAATAGGGGTATGTCCATCCTGACATATAACCTCCTGAAAGACGCGCCGCGATTTCCCCAATCATGGGTCCTTTAGCAGTCAGTTTAATGTCTCCCTTAGCTGCTCCTATGTTTTCTTTTCCGGTAAGGCCAAGGGCGTGAATTCCGTCGCGGAATGTGTCAAGAATAGCGGTTTGTTTTTCTTCTTCGATGACCGTCGGCATTGTATGTCCCATTTCGATAAAATACGGCGGGAAAAAAATGTGCCTGTCAGCAAGACCGCAGATGGTTATTTCCCCATGATAGACAATAGCGTCCACGGAAAACTCAGGGCCTTCCATGTAACCTTCTACGATAGCTCTGCCTGAACGTGAAAAGCCGATGGCGGTTTTTGCCGCTTCGTTTAATTCTTCGATGGTGTCAACTCGGCGGCAGCCTCGGCTTCCCATGTTGTCTACGGGCTTGATTACAAGTGGAAAGTGAGAAGTGAGAAGTGAAAAGTTGGGAGAAAGCGGCAAATCTGTTGCGGTAATGGTTATGAAGTCGGGGGAGGGGAGGTTTGCTTTTTTGAAACATTCGCGCATTCTTGATTTATCGGATGCGTTAAGGGCAGATTCGTAGGGGATGCCTGGTAACCCTAATTTTTCCGCTACCCATGCCACATTGGCTGAAAAATCAGTCCCCGCCGTCATTATTCCAAGGCGGTTTGTTGTTCCCTGAATGGAGCGTGCAAACGCTTCTATCCCTTCCTTGTCTTTTAAATCAATTTGTTCAAATTGATCCGCCTGAGATATGCATGGCGCGGAAGAACTGCCGTCCAGGGCGATGGCATAAAACCCCAACTCTTTAGCGATATTGATAACCGGCCCCTGCATGACTCCGGCGCCAAGTATAATAATTTTTTCTTTCATACATTACTCCTTTTTGCGTAAACTTCAAAAGTATCACCCAGACCAAAAATTTTACTTATGGCCATAAGTAAACTATACAAAGGGCTTTTTGCGTTTTTAGCGAATTTTCCCAAGAGGGGGAAACGTTCTGGGTGGTGGCCGCTTATCACTGTTTTTTTTACTTTAAAGCCCGCGAGGGCAAGGGCTTTTTTACACATTTTTGGCGACCAGATTGTAAAGTGATCGGCAGGGCTGTTTTCTAAAAATTTGCGAAGCGATTTGCGCCCACTTATACCTGAAAACGAAGGTGTTGAAAACGCGAGAATGCCGCCGGGCTTTAATATATTTTTTACTTCGGCTAATACGGTATGGCAGTCTGTAAAATGTTCAATAACATACCACAGTGTGACAACGTCATAGAGTGGGGAGTTGGCAGTTGGCAGTGAGCAGTTAGGGAAAAATCCTTGAACGGAGGAGATGCCAAGTGTTTCTTGCACATAGCGCACTGCGTCCCCTGCCGGATCAATTCCAAACGGCGAAAAACCTTCTTCTTTTGCGGCGACAAGAAAAGGCCCGTAAGCGCAACCAATGTCAAGAAGTATGGGAGAATCTCCACTTTTTTCTTCTCTTTGTGTTCTTTGTCCCTTTGTGCCCTTTGTGTGAAGTCTTTGCGAAATATGCCTAATCCGGCGTTTTGCCATTGCGACAAGATTGGGAAAATCTTCCAAATATGTTTTACCGTACTGTTTTTTGTACGCTTCAAAGAAATACTCTCTCTCATACTCAATGGGAGGCGGACAAGTTCTGTCCATGTATATTACGCCGCATCTTGAACATCGGCGGTAGGTGCGCTCAGGGAAGCGGGCTAAACTGCGTGATGGCGTGTCTGCGCCGCAAATTGGGCAGGAACGGTTCACTTGCGGGGACAATGAGTTGATTAAATTGGGGAGACTTTCCTCTTTTGGTTCGTGAGCGCACTGTCGGTCACCTAAAGGTGACCTTGCTTTATTGTATAATGCGGCATTTATTGGTGCTACGCTGTGCGGCATTAATAATCTACACGGCTTCGCCGTGCTTTTATTTAGCGGGTTCGTGGTAAAATTCTTAATTTTATTAATACTGGTAAAGCCTGTGGCTTTTGCGATCTTTTTATGGTAGGGAGTAGGGTGGTCAAGTAAAACTATTGTACCAGCGTATAGCGCTTCGTAGGCCGTGATGCCGTAGTGGGTTATTACAATGTCGTATTCGTGGAGGTGATCCGCCAGATTTGGTATGGAGTCCAGTATTTTTACGGTATTTGGCAATTGGTATTCAGTATTATTTAATCCGCCCTTTAGTAATGTAATTTCCGCTTCTTTTAAATTGCTTTTTGCAAGTTTTTTTACGGCTGAAAGTCCTAGACCTGCCGCGTCTTCTTGCCCAAAACTGATTAAAATTTTTAATTTAGAGTTTTTTGCATCTTGATTGCTTTTTGTCTTTTTGGGCAAATCTAGTAGACCCCAAGAAGTGATGTTCGCGGACGGTTTTTCAAAGTTTTCAGGAATTAGTATGTCTATTAGAAAATCAAAGGAATCGCGGAATGGGCCGCCTTCGTCTATGCCGATTACAGGGGCGATTTTTTTCCAGCGTTGAAGTTCGTCAAAAGGGGTTTGAAAACGGTCTAAAATTACGAGTCCAAAGGGGCGGTTTATTTCTTCTTTATCAATAATCCAGGACGTGTTAAAATTTTTTAAACGCGGAAGGTTGGTGATTTTTTCAGTTTTTTTTTGTAAGTAAAAATAAGCTTCATGTCCTGCGGAACGTAAGTCGTTTGTAAGCGTTATACATCTGTTTATGTGTCCGCCGCCTCTTCCTTCCTCATGGCAGGGGACAATCAGTATTGCCGCCTGGTTCATTTACCGAATATCTCCGTGTATTTTTTTATAATTGTGTTTCCATGGTATCTGTTTGGCACGTTTTCTAATGCGCGGTACAATTCAACCGCACGGTTATAATCTTCACGGGTGTCTACGGTAATGCGGATATCGGGATAGTGCCAACAGGAGGGAGCGGCAGGACGGTAAACGGAGAATAATTCAGGGTGATTGTATAAATATGGGCAAACATGTTCGCGCTCGGAGGGAAGACTGGCTTCATCTGAGGCGCGAAGGAGGGCCGAGGCTGAAACTGATTCAACGCCTGCGCCATAGGGAAGATTTGTAAAACCCGCGTAATCCGCGTTATGGGATGAAGCTTCATCGTTAATGGAAATAGCCGCGTCCGCGAATACGAACGGATTGTCGCCCGTCGCCCTTATTACCCTGTTAATTGAATATTTGCGGATTGCAAGACAGTAGCGTTCAAGAACATCATCTTTAGGTCCCGCAAGTATTTGGAAACCCGCTTCCTGCGCCAAAGGAGTAAAAGAAGAAAGCGAGTCCTGCGGGCATGCGAGTATTCTTAGATCTGACGGAATATTGTTTAAAGCTTCCATTACGCGGAATATTAGAGGTTTTCCGTCCAGTAAGAGCAGGGATTTTCCCGGCAGTCTTGAAGAATCGATTCTTGCCTGTAATACGATGGCCGTCAATTCCGCCCCGCTTTTTCCGATGTTGCATCCCAGCGTTTTGTCACTTCCCGCGCGTCACATATCCACCTGAATTTGTTCTTTGTTACCCATTTCCTGCATTCCTTGAATTCTTCCAATGATGTAAAAATATCATCTTTGGATTTAAACAAATATGAAAGGAAACGGTAATAAGGAAGATGGGCGTAATCTTTTCTGAAGACGGGAGCCAAATTTTTCATGTAAAAACGCCTGTAACTCTCTTCTACGGTAATGTTTTCCGCGGGTAATTCCCCATTATAGGAAAGTTTTAAATGAAGGCTTAGGGCGATTTCCTCCCCCCAAAGATGACTTCTAAAACCAAAATCCATTAACTGCCAAAAAGAATTATTTAGCGTTATGTCAAAACCGCCCGTATTAATAAACCGTTTTCTGTCATAAATGCCCGCGCCGTCAAATGGGTACAGGCTTAAATCACCTTCGTTCTCCGGTTCCATAAAAACGGGCTTCATTTTACTTCTGCGCGTCATTGGAGCAATAAGAGACGGTAAAACTTCATAATTTGAATTCATTATTACGGGTACCGTGCAGAGTCTTTTAAAACCAATATCCGTTGAGACGTTTTTATCATCAAAAACGGTCAACCTTTCCGCCATCCGTTTCGCCGTTCCTCCCGCGATTATTTTCATATCGCTGCGAAGGACATAAAAAAGCGGGCTTTCAATTTCAGAAGCCGCGAGGTTGATCTGTTCTCCAATATTCAATTCTTTTTCAGGCAGAATAAAGCGGACAAAAGGGAAACGCCCTGAGAGTTCTTCAATATCATAATGGGGAGCGCAGGATTCTATGGAAATTACATTGTCAAAACCGGCGGTTTCAAGATCGGAAAAGAACGCCCTTGGCTGATACTGCCCGGGACGGTTTAAAACAACGGCGGAAATGCCCGTAGATGCGGCGCGTCCCATGCTTCCAACGGCTGTATATGAGGTTATTTTTTCATTAAAAATTGTAGGTATAGTATTCATCACACTCCGCGCAAAGTCCCGCGTATTTTTTCACGCATTGTTCCCTGTAATACTTATCCCCTTTTTG
>Ga0268262_10004650_pt1 | contig 14063 bp, 12 predicted proteins | sample TergutNc150P3_FD_190354 | JGI IMG/M metagenome (GOLD analysis project Ga0268262, IMG submission 190354) | Nasutitermes corniger P3 segment gut microbial community from laboratory colony in Florida, USA - Nc150 P3 (SPAdes) (version 2) | ecosystem: Host-associated > Arthropoda: Insects >... | reverse complement strand
GGTAGTCGTCGCGGTAGAGGGTGGGGTCGAGGATGCCGGTCGAAAGCGGCGCGGAAAGCCCCGCCATGGCGGTGATCTTGGCCGCGATCCGCTGCGCCAGAAACACCCCCCGCGACTGCATGCCCACTACGCAAACGCCCCCCAGATCGCCGTGCCGCTCCAAAATCTGGTGCGAGATGCGGGTCAGGGCCATGTCGAGGGCGTGGGCGTCCATTATCAGGTCTATCTTTTTCATGCTATAGTAATAAATACATTCGGGGCGGGGCCAAAGTCAAAATTAAAATTAAAGTAAAAAAATTTGCTTTCCGGTCTGCGCGGAATGTATATTATATACATATAATATAATGACGGTGTATGCTTCTATAGCTTAAGATTATAAACATACTGCGCGCGTATTAGTAAGTACTAAGATATAGGATCTAAGTCGGAAACTTTTACTATAATCAATCTAATGTATAAGGGATAAAAACATGCGAAATTCGACGGATTTAAGCGTAATCCGCGCAGTTATGAGCACCCCCCCCCCCCCCCCCCCCCCCCCCCCCCCCCCCCCCCCCCCCCCACCGCCCCGGCCTCGAAAAAGTCACGGCAAGCTGACGCTCCTGTCGGCGGCCGCGGCGATAGCTTTGGCCGTCGCGCCGACGGCTGCGCGCGCGCAGTTCGGCGGCCTCGCGAATATGGCGAAAGGCAAGGCCGTCGAGATGCTCACGGACGGGGCGATGAAGGAATTGGAGAAGAAGTTCTCCGATATAGTCGCGAAAGAGCCTATATCGGAGGCGGCCAAGGCGAATGTCGTGAAGAAGCTCTCCGAAATAGCGCGTCCTACCGTTAAGAGGATCATAGACGGGGCGGCGTCCGGCAAGCTGCCCAATCCTATGGAGCTCGCGCAGACGGTTCTGAAGGATATCCTGCCCCGGGTGCCTGAGGTCGTGGCCGCCGCCAAGGCGGAGGAAAGCGGCGGAAGCGCCGCCGCGCCGCCGCAGCAGGCGGCGTACGGGCAACCGCAAGCGGCGTACGGGCAGCAGGCGTACGGCGCGGCTCCCGTACAGCAGGCGCCGCCCGCGCGCATACCGAAAATCGCCGTTTACGTGTTCGGCGCCGAGGATCCGGCGCTCAACAAGGCGATGACCGCGAGGCTGATCGCCTCGCTGTCCGGCAGCGGACGCTACGGCTCGGCGGAAAACTACAAAGAGTTCTTTGAACATGCCGCGTCGGAGCAGCAGAGATACGGCGCGGCGGCTTTGAGCTCCGAGCAAATCAGGACGTTGGGAAAGCAGTTCGGCGAAGAGTACGTCTGCGCGGCGGAAATAACCACCGTTTTCGGCGAGAAGCAGATTTCCGCGCATATCATAGATGTGGAAACGGCTAAGATCGTAGCGACGGGCGCGGCCGACGTGCCGCTTAAAACGCTGGCCGACCTGACCGACGCGGCGGAGCAGATCGTAAAGATGATGTTCAAAGACGCGCCCGCCTCCGCCCAGCCCGCGCCGCCTCCGCCGCCGGTGCCGCTCGCGCTTCCGCCGCCCGCGCCGGCATACGCGCCGCCGGTCGCGGCGCAACCGGCGGTCCGGCCGGATTATCTAAACCAAACGGATCGATACGGCTATGCGCCTGCGGAAATTGAAAATTTTACCGGCGGCGAACGCTTCGGAACATGGTTCATAAACGCGGTAATACCCGGTCTGGGTTCCGCCGCCATCATGCGCGATTGGATGGGCTGGGGAACGCAGGTCGCCCTGTCCGCGCTCGGATGGGGGCTGATATCGAGCGGCGGAGGCGGCCCGGCTCCCGTTATAGGCGGCATTGCGCTGGCTACCGACTTCACCTACAACATCGCCCGCTCGGCCACGTACACAAAACCCGGAGCCAAAAAAATAAGACGCGTCGATTGGTACTTCGCGCCGAAATACCAAACCCCGGTGGGAACGCCTGTTTCTTGGGGCGGCGTCAACGCGGAAGGGGGATTTATTTGGGGGGACGGGGCGTTCTTCGGGCTTGATCTTAACTTCGGCCTCAGCAGCAATTATAGCTATGAAAACGGCCGCGAGTCCGGCAAGACAGGCTCCTTGGTAGGAACGGGTCTAAGTTTAGGCAAAGCGTATGATTTCGGCGACCAGATGCAATTTGTCTACGGGACATCCGCTGGTTTTTGGGTCGTGGGGGAGAGAGAAACGAAATCTTATCGCAGAGAACAAATTGACTATTATACCGGTGCAATTTACTACGATTACGACTACTACTACAGTAGCAAATTCAGCTACAATTTCCTCGCTCCTTTTGTCAAGCTGCGCTACAGTGTTCTTGAGATTACGTACAGAGGGCTTTTGGGGAATACAAGTTATGATTACGGCGACGGCAGCAAATTCGGTTGGAACAACCACCAGCTGATGCTCGGCTTCTATTTCGCGACATCGAAGCGTGAGAGAAGGTGACGGAAAACGCGCCGGGGTCAAGGGAAATATATTCCCTTGGCCCCCGCCTCCGTCCCGCCGTTTTCCCCCCAGACCGTAAGCTTATGCGCCTTGCCTCTGTCGAAGGTTACGGCTATCCGATCCCCCTCGGCCGCGTTGCACCCGCCGCCGTCGGCCTCGTCTATGAAGTAGACGCTCTTTGCGCCGCCCGCCACTATCGCTTTCTCTATTTTCCCGCCCTCCCCGAACGTCAGCAGCATCGTGCGGCCCGAAACTTCGTTCGTGCGCGCCGAGTCGCCGGCGGCGAAGTTCCGGCTCAGCACGTTTCCGAAGGCGCGCATGGAGTTTATCTTCCCCGCGTCCGACATGCGCACGCGCAGACTGTCGCTCCAAATGTGGGTGACAAGCGAGTCGTTGTTTCCGGCGGCGTTCCGTTCGGCGTTTCGCCCGTGCGCATTGCCGAAAGCGGTCATGGAGCTTATCTTCCCCGTCTCGAACATGGATACGCGCAGACTGTCGCTTGTTATGTCAGTGGACATTGTGTTCTTGGCGGAGTCGGCGGATTCTCTGTAGCGTCCCTTAGCGTCGCCGAAGGCGGTCATGGCGCGTATTTTTCCCGTCTCGAACATGAACATGTGCAGGCTGTCGCTCGTGATGTCTGTAGACGTTGCCGCGCCTTTGGAAGCCGACGTCTCGATGTATTTCCCTCGCGCGTTGCCGAAGGCTTTCATCGAGCTCACCTTTTTCGAGCCGGACATGGACAGCGACATGCTGTCGCTCCAGATGTCCGCTTTCGCAGTGTCTTTGGTTGAGTCGGACGCTTCCGTGTATCGTCCGTGGGCGTTGCCTAAGATGCAGGCGCTCTCGAACGACTCCTTGCCGAAAAAGAGGTCTACGGAGTCGCCGACCATCCTGTGTTTCTCGTAGTTTATCACCGGATTCACCCTCAGCTTCGCGGCGTTTTTCTTCACGGAGTATTCGCCGCGTCTGCTGGTGGCGGAGAGTTCGCCGCGGTTTATGCGCACGTTCTCTCGGACATCGGCGATTTTCGTGGAGTCGTTGTAGACCATAATCCGTCCGCGTATGAAGAGCGTGTCGGCGGACGCGCTGTCCACCCGCGTGAGGAGCGGGTCGCCGCGCAGGGTGCACTCCTTTTTGTCGGTCGCGTACGCCGCCGTGCTGCCCTGGATGTACGTTATCCGCGCCGAGTCCCGGTACAGCACGTCGCCGCTCGCGGTGAGAAGTTTGTCGCCCTTCACGAAGTAGAGCCGTCCGCAGGTCATGAGCTGCCCTTTGTGCTCTACGGTGATGTTCGACGTGAAGTCGATGATCCCGTCGTTCTTCCGCCAGAGCGCGGAGTCGGCGGCGATGCTGATGTCGTCGAAGCGGAAGAGCACGTCGCCGCGCAGGTAGCTGATGAAGTCGCCAGTCGCGTCGTCGTAAATATTCTCGTTGCTGTTCGCCCGTTCAAGAACGAGCGCCCCGCTTGGCGCGGCGCGTTGGGCGGGGCGCGGGGCAGCCCAAAGGCTCGCGGCGAGGCAGATCGGCAGCGCGGCCGTCAGAAGGGCGCATAGGAACGCGCGTTTACCTGATGAAATCTTCATCACCCTCCTCCATCCTGCGTTTGAAGTCCGGGAAGACCCCCTGAACCTCCGCGTTGAACGAGAAGCGCGAGAAATCGTCCCGCGCCTCCAAACCCTTGCCGCGCAAGATGTCGCCTTTTTTGGTCTCCACCTGCACGAACGTGTCGGAGGTGACGCGCCGCGCGTCCTTGTGCCACCGTAGCCGCTCGCCGGTCACGACCATCCCCTCCTCGTTCTTGATGCTCACGCCGCCCCAAAGGTCGAACACCGACATCTTAGAATCGCTCGAACCGGAGTCAGAGAGGATGCGCGTGGAGGGCTTGCCGAGCGAGTCGTATACCGTAATGCGCACCGGCGCGACGGTAAGGTCGCCGCTGTCGGAGAGCGGCCGGCTCATGTAGTCGGCGTCTAACCACCAACGTTTGACGCCGCCCTGGTAGAAGTAGATAGAAGCGTCCGTCAATTCCTGGTGCGGCGCGGTTATGACTTTTTCGCCGACGGGCAGCGGAGCCTTTTTTGGGGCGCAGCCGACGGAGGCGCAGAAAACGGCGATCAGCGCGGATACGGCGTACGGCGTTATGCGGCGAAAATTACGCATAGTTAAAATCCCCTCTTACGCGGAGCGTCGGTTCCGCCGTCCGCTTCGACGGCGTTGGCGATATAGATAAAATGAGCGATGCCGGAAACGACGACGCCGACGACGAGAAGGGTAATCATGACAGCGGTAAAGCTCACGGAAAGATTGCGGCGCCCATCCGAGAACATTTCCAATTGACCGGCCTTGATGTCCGCGATCTTCAACATATTTTCGGTTATTGCTTCCGATGAGGGCGCAATGTTCGCCATATACTCTATCAACACCGTCTGCGGCGCGCCGTTTTCGGCGTCGTCGGCGATTTTATACACGCCCGGCTTAAAAACGTTGATATATTCCCTTATAGACTCGTCAAACAACGCCTTGACATCGGGTCTCACGATAAATTTACCGAACGCCGCTACGCTGTCCTCAAACGTTTTGCAATGATAGTCAATCGATCTTCTCGTTTTCCGCAGCGTCTCCTTGTCGCCGGTATGAAGAATGCAAGTCCGCATATCGGAGCACGCGGCTTGGAAGTCCGCCACGATATTAATCGCCGAATTCAGAGGCAGGGCGTGATTGACAATGGTATTCGAGCAGTCATTGTTCATCGCGTTTAAACCGACAACGCCCGTAACGCCGGCCGCGCAAATCAACGCGGCCGTAATGCCGAAACTCGCAAGCAATTTCGCCGTTATTTTTGAGTTCTTCATGAACCTAAAGCCTTTCGTTTTTTGTTCAGACCCCTTAACCCTATTCCTTAACGCAACGGACAGAGTACCCGTATTCCTTACAGCGCGGACAAAAAAGCGTTCGCCGTTATCGCCGTAACGCCTCTCCTTCGGGGTTCGGGTTCATGGGCGCGGAACATTGATAATATATATAACGGCAGGGGCGGATGGGGGGATTTTTTTGCAGGATGGGGGGTTAGCGGCGGTACACGGGTAGGGTCGGCGGCGGACGAGACGGCGCGAATAGTGCGGAAAGGGACGGTTCGGCGGCGGCGGAGGGGGGCAAAAAGCTCCTAAAAAGGCGTTTTTGATGTGTTTTGAGGGGTTTGGTATGAAATCTTAAAAAAATTTGCGGCTTTCAGAAAAAATTATTATATTATAGCGGTAGCCTATTATTTTAGGATATGTAGGCGAAACGCAGTCTTCTTTGAGGTAAGGCAGGGGCTATGAGGTCAAAAACTTTGGCTTTAGGGACAGCAATGTTAGGGTTCACAACTACAGCGGCGCACGGGCAGGACGTGGGCTTGGGTAGCGGTGCGCCTACGCATTGCGCCGTCATTTTACTTGACAAAATGAGAAATACCCCCCCCCCCCCCCCCCCCCCCCCATTTTATAGCCTTTTTTGGGGGCTATATGCCCCGTAAATCAACGATTTGCCATCAGGGAGACATTTTTGTCGCCCAAAAAACAATGCGCTGTAGGCGCGATTTAAACGCGCTTTACGGGTGTCCGCCTTTTTGCTTTTTTGTCGATTTCGGCTCACAAAATACTATTCGCTTGCCACAAATCTATCGGAAGGTTTGGGAATTACATACTTGGTTCCGCAACCCGAATTCGAGCGGATTCGGACGAATTACGAGGGTATTTTCGGGAATTTGGGGAGATCACGGGGAATTAGCGGAGTTGTGTATATAGTTCCCAATCACAACGGAAAGGGGGGGGCAGACGGGTGGGGAATAGGTATGGCTGGTTGATTTTTAACTATTCATTAACATCAAATAACAAAAGGAGAAGTACCATGAGTAACAATAAAGACTTGGCGATTGAACGTAAAAACGAGGGTAACGCGTGGATTAGTCGTGATCCCAATATGGCCATTGAGCTATATGAGGCCGCGAAAGCAGCTGATCCAACCTACGTCGTTGCGTATTTGAATCATGGTAGAGTCCTTGCCGAGAAGATTGGCAACCCTGTCGGTGCTATTGAGCAGTTCAACAAGGCAATTGAGTATGATCCGGACGATATTGAAAAAATAAAAGCTGATGCGTATTGTTGCCGTGGGTACGCATATAGAGCTATTGACAATCTCGAACTTGCCATTTTTGATTTTTCATCAGCGCTAAAGCGAAACCCTTCGTATGCGAATGCGTATTTTGGCCGTGCTCTTGCGTTAGGAGAAACTGGGTCTGAAACCGATCTCAGAACAGCACTTAGAGACTTAAAAAACGCGATTGACTGCGGTCTTGAGAATGTAGCAAACGCGCATTACGTCTTCGGTTGCCTGTATACTAAACTTGGGAACCACGAAAAGGCCATCGAACATTACGATATATCCGAAAAACTTGGTGGGCCTCGTGCGGATATATATGGGAACCGCGGTTCTGCGCATCGTGGTGCGTCCGATTATTACAAAGCGTCGGACAAAGAAAAAGAACATCTTAATTGTGCTCTTGAAAACTATCGAAACTGGGAAAAGCTACTAACCGACGAAGGCTGCGACGCAGAATTTTTGAATGCTCCGGGCGGCCCACGTGACAGGATAAGATCCGTACAAGAGCTTATGAGCTTATACGAATCTTATCCGCTGTATTCCAACGCTTAAATAATGGTGAAATCCGTCGGATTGTATTCCATTAGCAAACCGAATGGATGGGATATGGTATTGGTTGCCGTTTTAAGACCATACTGTGGATTTTAACCTATAGAAAAGGAGCATTGATATGTGGTTCATTATTATTGTTTTGGTACTGTTTGTCATTTTTTTGTTGATAGGATCTCGTCAGGCAAAAATCATTGAAGAAGCTGATGCGTCTTTTGAGGATGGCACACCAGAGCAACAGTTCGGGCGCGGGGAATATTACATGCAAGAAGGCAACCTTGAAAAAGCGAAATATTGGTTTGAAAAAGCCGCGAAACAAGGTTCTTCGAGTGCTATGGCTCGACTGAAAATAGTCGAATTGGTGTTATCTAAAGGTTGTAAGAGAATAAAATGGAATGGCGAAGGAAAAGAATTCCATGATAGTGCAATAACTTTGGGCTCAGCAAAACCGGAGTATTGGACGTTGGTAGGGGATCATTTTCTTAATGGTGTTGTTTTTAAAAACGGTGTTGCATACTTGGTTAATGGATTAAAACCGAATATAATAGAGGCGGAGCGTTATTATAGAATGGCTATAGCTAAAGGTATGGAGTATTGTGGTGCGGTTGGATTATACAACATAGCTATGCACTATTATTCAAAAGATAACGCGGACGCGGATGCCAACCGAGCGCACGAGTTATTGTTGGAAGCCGCAAAATATGGTTCAGGGGATGCTCAGGCGGCTCTGCGTAAGCTGAATGATTGTTCAGACAAGAGCTGAACCGAATGCTGTTGGCGGGATGCGCTTTGTGTGGTTATCCTTAAAATCCGAATCGGAATGGTCTGAAAAATTGGAAAGATTTCATTTAACAATTATTACAAGGAGTTAGTATGAACTTTTTTTCTCGGCAGAGGCGGGGACGGACGCTGTTGTTGACGGCGGTGTTGGTGTGGGTCGCGGCGGGGGCGGCGGTGGGGCAGACGAATATTACGGCGTATTTCAAGGATGTTGCATTTAAGGCGGCAGTGTATAGTAAGATTCGCAAAACTGCGCCTGCTCCGATACTTGATAGCGATGTGAGTGGCATTGATAGTCTTAATGTGAGTGGGTGTTGCTTCGAAACGGGGAACATCTCTGACCTTTCTGGGATAGAGTATTTTACCACATTGAAATGGTTGGATTGCAGTTGGAATAAATTAACTGCGCTCAACGTGTCGAAGAATACCGCCCTACGGACGTTGGTGTGCTATAACAACGAATTGACCGTGCTTGATGTGTCGAAGAATACCGCGCTGACGGGGTTGAGTTGCGGCAACAACAAATTGACCATAATTAACGTGTCGGGGGCTACCGCGCTGACATCGTTGGAATGCAAAAAGAACCAATTGACCGCGCTTGACGTGTCGAATAATACCGCATTAACAGATTTGAATTGCGGCGACAACCAATTGACCGCGCTCGACGTGTCGAAAAATACCGCGTTGACGGGTTTGAATTGCAACAGCAACCAATTGACCGCGCTTGATGTGGCGAATAATACCACGCTGGGGGGGTTGGGTTGTGGTGACAACCGCTTGACTGCGCTTGACGTGTCGAAGAATACTGCGTTGACGGAGTTGTATTGCAAAAACAACCGTTTGACCGCGCTTGACGTGTCAAAGAATACGGCACTGCAGCGGTTGACTTGCTCCTACAATCAATTGACCGCGCTTGATGTGGCGAAGCACACTGCGTTGGCGAATTTGGAATGCAGCAACAACCAATTGACTGCGCTTGACGTGTCAGGGGCTAACAAACTGGGTTTCTTGTTTTGCAACGACAACCAGTTGACCGCACTTGACGTGTCGAAGAATACCAGCCTGACGGCGCTGGACTGCTCGACCAACCAATTGACCGCACTTGACGTGTCGAACAATACCCGGCAGATGGAGTTGAACGTACGTTATAACATTTTCACCAATGAAAACAATATCATTGGCTTAAACAAAACGTCCTCATTTTTATTTAATCCGCAAAGAAATTCAGTAACGTTCAATTCACAAGGCGGAAGTGCCGTAAGTTCACCAACAGCAGTATATACTGGCTATAAAGCGGTAAAGCCTACCGACCCTACTTACGTAGGCTACATTTTTGGTGGTTGGTATAGAGATGCCACGTGTACTGGTACTGCGTGGGATTTTAATACTGATCTTGTAACAGCGAATCTAACACTTTACGCTAAATGGACGCTTATCACATATATAATAACATGGAACGTCAACGGTGGAACCCCTGTACCAACGCAAACGTCCGTCACTCACGGTAGTAGCATAATCGCCCCGACCACCATGACAAAAACTGGTGGATATATTTTTGGCGGTTGGTATACTAACTATACTTTTACAGAGGTGGCAACGTTCCCTATCACGAATGTAGCGGAACCCAAAACGTTCTACGCAAAGTGGATTGCGACCTACACAGTAACATTCAACGCGAACAGCGGTACAGTAACTCCCGCATCCGGCACAACCCGCGCCGATTCCACGCTTGCCACTTTGCCCACGCCAACAAGAACCGACTACGCCTTCAACGGTTGGTTCACGGCGGAGACCAATGGCGAAAAGGTGACAGAAAGTAAAAAATATAGCGCGAATACAACAATTTTCGCACAATGGACGCGGTCTGCCTATACCGTAAAGCTCAACCCCAACGGCGGCACGGTAACTCCGTCAACCGTAAGTATAGGCGAAAGCGGGCGTATAGTGTCTTTGCCTGATCCGACAAAAGCAGGTTACTTTTTTGACGGTTGGTTCACAGCGGCAACAAACGGCGAAAAGGTTACGGATGGTTACTTATTAAGCGGAGATATTACCGTCTACGCCCAATGGACGGCTGTCTACACAGTGACGTTCAGCGCGGGAGAAAACGGCGTTCTAACGGCAAAGATTGACGACAGTCCTATTACTAGCGGCACATCGGTACAGCAAGGCAAAAGCGTTATATTCATCGCGATTCCTGACGATGGTTACGACGTAAGCGGTTGGACGGTCAACGGCGCGGCGGTTGCTAACAATACCACTAATACCTACACGCTAACGGACGTTTCGGCGGCGACTGTAGCGGTATCGTTTGTTAGCAAAATCTCTGTAGCCTCCCCCGACCGCGTAATCCCCCCCGCCAACACCAACAACGCCATCACGTCAATATCCCCCGTCAAGGCGTTAACCGTCCAATTAACAGCGGGTCCGAATCCCGCGAGCAGGTCGTTCGGTTCGGTGAGTTTTTTCCGTGACGGTAGCCGCGTAGCGTACGCAACGTTGTTTATTTATGACGCATCGGGCAATCTCGTCAAAAAGATACGTGTAATTGACGACGCAGTCGGCAGTCAAACAAGGCGTAAGGTAAGTTCGTGGAACCTGCGTGACGGCAAGGGTCGTTTGGTGTCGCAGGGTACGTATTTGGTCGGGGGTGTGCTAAAGACGAAAGACGGCAAGCGGGAGCGTGTGTCAGCTATCGTGGGAGTGCGGCAATAAGTTATTTATTTGTATTAAATAAACCCATACGGATTGGTATAATATGGATACCGATAATAATAAACCGTCAATACTCAGATATTTGATAATATCCGTTTTTATATATGGTGCATCCGTTGTTCTTTCTGTCTTTACAAGGTGGGTACTGTCGGTTGACAATAGATTTTTTGTATTATGCGATTCCCAAATAAATGCTGTTGCGGCTATGGTTCAAGGTGTTGTTGTTGCAATAGCTGCTGGTTTTACATTGTATCAACTAAAAGCTGGTTATAACTATGAAAAAAAGAAATCTGACATTGAAGAAGCGCGGTTTATTTTAGATTATAATCGGACATTGATTGAAAGTAATGCCGTGTATGAGGTCGAGCACAATCTTGAAAGGTGGATGGATGGCGTTGATGAGAAGCGTAAGAAAAATCCAAATATAATGCCTTTAAAATTAAAAGAAGATATTCCCTTAGAAATATCGGATATGAACTGCCGAAATTATATCAACTATTTGGTTTATTTTGAGGGATTAGCGGCACTGATTATCAATGATGTCTTGCATTTAGAAACCATTGACGATCTTTTTGCGTATAATTTTTATTTGGCTATGAATAATCCGAGGTTACAAGATGCTGAGATAAAAAAATATCCAGAATATTATCGCGGGTGCTTAAAAGCATACAAAATATGGACAGAATATAAGAGATCTAATAATCATCATATATTACTCGAAGACTTTTCTATTGATAAGTGGGAACAATTTCCATACTATTCAAGCAGGGATATAACTATTCGTGGACTACTAGTAAGTCCGCAAAATGAAAAAAGTTATATTAGTCGGTTATCAAGGATGATATTTACGCCAAGTATTTTCCGAAAAGAGTTATTTCAAAAACAAGACAATTTAAAAGATGTTGCCAAATTGATATATGATTCGGATGACTATATATATCCAGCTACATTTGGCAACAAAAACAAAGCCAAAAAGCTTCTTCCGACTATAATAAAAAAGGCTGACGGCCTTTTTAGTTTCAAAAACATCAGAGTTGCGATTGATGAAAATAAAAAAAAGATTGTTGGTGTTGTTGTAGCTACCGACAAAGCTTTCTCCATTGACATTGATGACAATATAAAAAATAAATTGCCAAAAACGTTTCAGGATGTGTATAAACACTATTTTGAAGAACTACCACGCCAATACGATGGTTCGGGTGATGCGGTATATATTGCTTGTATTTGCGTAAATAAGCATTATCGAGGCCACGAAATCGGCAAAATGTTATTGTTACAAATAATCAAAAAGTATGAGGAAAAAGATATTTATCTTGAAGTGCTTACAAACAACAAGCCCGCAATTGGTTTATATGAAAAAGTTGGTTTTAAGAAAAAATCAGAACAAGACGGATATCCTGGAGTGAAAACGTATACAATGAAGCGAGAAAAGTCTATATAACAGTACGGTCAATGGAGAGTTCATCCGCCCACAATATCCAAGTAACTCCGCGCGTTCACGATTTTCACTCCGCCGTACTCTTTGAGGTCGAGCAAGTCGCGGTCGCCGGTGATGATGTAGTCGGCTCCGGCGGCGAGGGCGCATTCGAGATACATATCGTCTTTGGGGTCTCGGCAGACGCCTTTTACGCGGTGTCGGGGGGAGATGGAGATTTTTTCCCCGATATGTTCTACACGCATAACTATCCGTTTAATATCGTATTCGCTTAGATGAAGTTTAGGTTTTCCGAGTACGCGTTCCACTTCGTTAATGATGTCGTCGGTAAAAAATAACTTGTCCGATTCGCGAGCCGCCCTTTGAGTGACCGTAAGCGGGTTTCCATCCCAAAAAAGCGCGGAGATGAATATATTCGCGTCCAAGACCGTTTTCATTTTTGCTACGCTCTTCCCGTACCTGTCAACTCGCGCGATTCCTCAATTATAGCGTCTTCCGTGATTCCGTATTTCAAGGCGTGGCTATAACCGTAGGCGCAAATGTCGTCCCATTCCTTTGTTCGCACGTAAATCGCTATCGCCTCATCGACTACATCCTCGCGGCTGAGCGCTTTTTCCTTCGCGAACTCGTCTACTTGACGCAATCTGTCGTCTGTAACCGTCAATGTCGCCATAACGACCCTCCTTTGTGGTTCGGGTTCATGGGCGCGGAACTATTGATAATATACATCTCGGCAGGGGCGGATGGGGGGATTTTTTCGGCGGGGCGGGGCGGCGAGGCGGGGGTTAGCGGTCGCCTTTGCCTTGTTCTATTCCTTAGTACAGCCCCAGACTGCCGCCGCGCAGTGGCCGTAATCAACAGCGCCAGCCCGTTCCTGTTAAATATTTTCGTAATCCCTCCACCAACAACCAATCAAAAATGATTGTAACTATATAAAAGCTGTGGATAACCAATCAAAGATATATAGTTATGTCATGGCTCCAAATCAGCCTATAAATCGCCAAGAGTTAATTTGGATTCCGGGATGCGGAACAGAAGGTTCAGCCGCCCACAATATCCAAGTAACTCCGCGCGTTCACGATTTTCACTCCGCCGTACTCTTTGAGGACTAACAGGTCTTTATCGCCGGTGATGATGTAGTCGGCTTTGGCGACGAGGGCGCATTCGAGGTATGTATTGTCGTCAGAGTCACGGCAGGCGTCCGTTATTCGGCGTTCGGGAGAGATCGCAACTTTCTTACCGATTTCTTCAATTTCCGCTATCCGCAAATCCGCTTCTTCAGTACTGAGGCCGAACATCGGTCTTCTCAGCACATCTTCAAGTTCGTCAACAATATCATCGGTAATGAACAGCTTATCCAACCCATCGGCGGCCCGCTTTATGATTTTACGCGGATTTCCGCCCCAAACGGCTGCTGATACGATAATGTTGGCATCCAACACGGTTTTCATTTCGCGCTGTCCTTGCGTTCCGCGTTCCTACGTTCCGCGCGCGCAAGGCGTATCTCGTAGTTTATGATTTCCATAACCTCATCCTCCGTAAACCCAAGCCTCGCCATCTTACGACCCCACTCGCTCGGCTGCGGCAACGGTTTCTGCCGCAAATAAGCGTCTATCGCCTCGTTGACCGCGTCCTCGCGGCTAATCGCTTCTCCCTTCGCAAACTCGTCTATTTGACGCAGTCTGTCGTCTGTAACCGTCAATGTCGCCATAACGCCCCTCCTTTGGGGTTCGGGTTCATGGGCGCGGAACATTGATAATATATATCACGGCAGGGACGGACGGGGGATTTTTTTGCGGACGGTGGATTAAGCCCCGCCCACAAGCATATCCCGCGCAATTCGGTCTATGTCGCCGCAAAATACCGCCCACTCAGGCCTTGCAACCCAGGCTATAGACTCGAATTCGCGTTGCGGCATGCCCTTTAAAATCTCGCAGACGTATGTGATCTCAAGCCCCGCCTCTTTTTGTTTGGCTTCCTTGATTATTTCCGTCCAGTTTATTGTTTCGCGC
>Ga0268262_10004649_pt1 | contig 14064 bp, 12 predicted proteins | sample TergutNc150P3_FD_190354 | JGI IMG/M metagenome (GOLD analysis project Ga0268262, IMG submission 190354) | Nasutitermes corniger P3 segment gut microbial community from laboratory colony in Florida, USA - Nc150 P3 (SPAdes) (version 2) | ecosystem: Host-associated > Arthropoda: Insects >... | reverse complement strand
CCTTTACGGCGATTCTTTCTGCATAGACCTTGCGTTTGAAGTACTGGTAAAATCAGGTAATGATGACCACATTTAAGTCCGGCCGCCTTTATATCTTTGGGGCGGGATTCGCGGGACAGACCCTTGCCAATGAAATAAAATCCAAGGGTATCTTCGGGGAAGTAGTGGCTTTCCTGGACGATGACAAGGAAAAAATCGGCCGCCGCCTTGACGATATCCCGGTATTGGGCCCCATACGGGATGTAGCCAGGCTTTTAAGGCTGCAAAGCGGCGATGAAGCGATTATCGCGATACCCGGCGCGGGAAGGGAATACTTAAAAGAGCTTTACGGCGTTATAAAGAGCGCCGGCTTTGAGAGTGTCCGCATCCTGCCGGGCATTTCCCAGATCATCGAGGGCGAGGCCCACCTGATACAGACCCGCTCAATCGATCCGCAAGACCTTCTTGGCCGTACTCCGATAACGGTGAACCTGCGTGAAAGCCTGAAATACCTGAGGGGCAAGCGGGTCATGGTTACCGGCGCCGGCGGTTCCATAGGAAGCGAAATTTCCAGGCAGCTCCTTTCCGCCGGCGCGTCAAGGCTTTACCTTTTTGGCCACGGCGAAAATTCCATATACCAAATTGACAGGGAACTTAGAATTTTGCAGGAAGAAGGGGTCGGTGAAAAAGCTGTTCTTGTGCCCGTTATCGGGGATCTTAAAGACAGGGATTACATGAACTGGATCCTCGCACATATGAAAGCGGATGTGATCTTCCACACCGCGGCGTATAAGCATGTGCCGATGATGGAAGAAAACCCTGTCGCGGCAATTGAAAACAATTTTTTTGGTACTGACAATTTGATAGAAGCCGCGAAAAAGCACAGGGTAAAGCGTTTTGTCCACATCACCACCGACAAGGCAGTTGAGCCTGCCTCGGTTTACGGGGTTTCCAAATTTCTCTGCGAGGGGCTGGTTCTGGAAGCGGCTATGGAAACCGATTCGTCATCTTCGTCATTTATGGCGGTACGTTTCGCCAATGTGCTTGGTTCAAGGGGTTCAATAATGCCGCTGTTTCAGATGCAGATTGAAAAGGGAGGGCCCCTCACCCTTACCCACCCTGAAATGCGCCGCTGGTTTATGACCATACCTGAAGCCTGTTCCCTTGTTCTAAAAGCCGGCGGCGTAGGCGAAAACGGCGCCCTTTATCTTCTGGACATGGGCGAGCCCGTCAGGATTCGCGATCTTGCGGAACAGATGATCCGTTTTTACGGGCTAGAGCCTGTCGAGGATATAGGAATTGAGTATATAGGGCTGCGCCCGGGCGAAAAGCTTGACGAGAAGCTTGTTTGGGATTGGGAAACACCCAAACCAACCGATTATGACAGGATACTTAAAGTTGGCGGCAACGAGCCGTTTAAAATAAATTTCATGATGATTAAGGAACTGCTACGGCCTGTATGCCGCTACGATCCTTCCCAGAGCGAAAAATACCGGGACAGCAAATTATTAAAGGACATACTCAGCCAGTACATACAAAGTTACACCAGCGGCAAAGCTATGGATAAGGGTAAAGGTTAATGATGGAATCAATTCCCTTCGCGAGGCCATTCATTGGAAAGGAAGAGGAAGAAGCGGTTCTTGCGGTTTTGCGATCCGGCTGGCTTACAACAGGCAGGGAAACCCTTGCCTTTGAAAAAGACTTTGGCGAATTTTTCAGCAAGCGCGACGGCCTTGATCCTCCTTTCTGCATGGCCGTTAATTCGGCTACAAGCGGCCTTCATCTTGCAATGGAAGCCGCCGGAATCGGAAACGGGGACCTGGTTCTTATCCCTTCCATGACCTTTACATCCACCGCCGAGGTTGTGCGTTACCTCGGAGCCGAAGTGGTGTTTGTTGACGTGACAAAAGACGGCTACCACATGGATCCCACCGCGCTTGAATGTACGCTGGAAAAGCTCGAAAAGGACAAAAAAGCAAAAGCGGTTGTCCCCGTTCATTACGGCGGGCTTCCCTGCGATATGGACGCAATAATTCCGATAGCGCGAAAGCACGGCCTTAAAATAATCGAGGACGCGGCACATTCCTTCCCTTCGTTTGTTGAGTCTGCCGGAGACAAAAGCGATACGGCGAAAGGCCGCTGGGCGGGACTTTTAGGCGACGTGGGTGTTTTTTCCTTTTACGCTACCAAAACCATCACCACCGGAGAGGGCGGCATGGTGGTTACAAGGGACAAGGCAATCGCCGACCGCGTAAAAATCATGCGCTCCCACGGCATTGACCGGAGCGTCTGGGATCGTTATACGGATGTAAGAGCTTCCTGGTACTACCAGGTAGTTGAACCGGGGTATAAATACAATATCCCGGACATACTTTCAGCCCTGGGAAGAGCCCAGCTCCGAAGGGCTTACGATCTCCTTTCCATGCGAAAAAAGATCGCTGCGGTTTACGATGAAGTTTTTCGCGATGACAGGCGTTTTATAATTCCCCCGACCGGAAGCGGGGACGCACGCCACCTATACCCGCTACGGCTTCACCCGGAAAACCTCTCCGTTACGCGCAACGTTTTCGCCGAAAAGCTGCAGGAGAAGGGCGTCGGGATTTCGGTGCACTTTATCCCCCTTCATACCATGCCCTACTATAAAAAGCGCTACTCCCTGGAAGACAACGATTTTCCCGAAACGCTTAAAACCTACAATCAGACCATTTCCCTGCCCATCTGGCCCGGCATGACGGAAAGCCAGGTTGACCAGGTACTCGCTACGGTAAAATCCCTGGCCGCAGGTTATTAACGTTTGTAAGCAACAAAACTCTTAATTTCATCAAGCTTACTTCTTATGTTGGATAAATACTCCGGGGTTTCCGACCATTTTTTGCAAAGATCCTCAAGGGTTTTAACTTTTCCCAGATATTGTTTTGCTTTTAACACGGGATAGCGCGGATCAACATTCCTTTTATTGTCAACCAATTCACCGGTTGCATAGAATTTCAAATGCTGTATATGCGCCCGAATTCCGGTGGTTTTATTGCAAAAACCCTCATTCAACATTCCTGAATAGTTATAGACCGCCGTACGCTGTACGTCATTAAGGTAATCCGTCGCATACAACATTTGGGCAATGGCAATATCACGGTTAATATTTTCAAATTCAGCCTCAATGAAATAAGTCTCCACTACGTCAATAATGTACCAACGGGGTGTTTTCCGGTTTCTGGAAGCAATTAACGCGACAATATCTTCCTGCTTTGATATGCCAGGTTCCGTCAGCTCATTCTGTATTGAAGCATTATTTTCTGCATTTTTTGATATATTGGGGTCAGGAGCCGGGCTTCCTGTACCAGGAACCGGCTGCTGCCAGTAGAAATTCTGCAATTCATCCCTGATTGCATTCTTGACAATTTCTTCAATTTCCAATTTGTGCTCGGGTGTAAAAGACCAGCTTTGACAAAACCCGGTTGCGGTAACAAACACTAAAAAGAATGACAGAGCCAATAAAAAACGTCCCATTTTTTTGCCTCCCGTCTATGGAATATTTACTATAAACCAAAAGCGAATATATTTCAACGCTTTTCTTAAAATGAATCTTTCAAACCAGCCCTCCAAACATACATAGTCTTTACGTCTGGGCGTTTTTGCATGCATAATAGGCAAGAGGGACAGCGTTGAAAGATCCTGCTGAATTTATTACAGACCTTTCTGTTGCGGGCATGCTCCATGCGATAACAATTCGTTCGCCTGTGGCCCGCGGTTTCATCAAAGAAATAAAATGCCCCGAGCTGTCAGGAACTTACCGCCTTATTACCGCGGAAAACATACCGGGAAAAAACTGCCTTTCGGATCTTCAGGCGCCAATTTTAGCGGATCGCAAACTTTCCTACATCGGCCAGCCTGTCGCGATTCTTGCGGGAAAAGAAGAATCCGTCCTTGAAGACATCGCGTCAAAAATTGAAATTCAGACGGAAGAAGAAAAACCCTTGTTCTCATGCAGAGATTATAACCCGGAGGATGAAATCGTTAAGAGATACATTGTTTCAGGAGATCCGCATAAAGCCCTTGAAGAAGGCGGGTTAATTCTTTCCGGAACATACATTACGGAAATTCAGGAACACTGGTATTCGGAACCCCACGGAGCGGTGGCGGCGCCAGTGGCGTCGCCAGTGGCAACACCGGTGGCGGCGCCAAACGGCATAGACAATAAAGAAATAACGGCCATGACTATATACACAGCTACTCAATGGCCGTATCATGTAAGGTCTTCCGTGTCCGGGCTTTTGGGATGGGATCCCCAAAAGGTGATTGTAGCGCCGACTCTGATGACGCCACATTTGGACGGAAAAATTTGGTATCCTTCCCTTATATCGTGCCACGCGGCGTTGGCCGCCTGGATAACCGGCAGCCCCGTAAAAATAATGCTTAAGCGGGAAGAAGACTTTATTTTCTCGCCGAAACGAAACAGGGCGGAAATTGAAATGTGCAGCGCCCTGGAAGAAAAAGGATCGATTAAGAGTTCCATCGTACAGGTACAACTGAACCTGGGAGCGCACGCTGTCTTTGAAAACGAAATTATGGACCACACCTGCCTGGGTTCTCTTGGAAATTGCAATCACAGCGCTATTGAAATCGAAAGCTCTGGCGTACTAACCAATATCCCCCCACAGGGGCCTTTTGCCGGTTTTGGGCTTGCCCAGGGTTTTTTCGCGGCGGAACGACACTTTTCACACATTGCCGACACTATAGGCCAGGATCCGGCGGAGTGGAGAAAAAACAATTGTATAAAGAAGAATCAAGACCTAATCTTTGATCTTAAAATAAAAGATATGGTTCCTCTCGAAAAACTTATTGACGGCGCCGCGTTTATGAGCGATTACTACCGCAAGTGGGCATCTTACGAGCTTTTAAGGAAACGGCGCAGGGGAGAAAAGTGGGAGTCCGATTCAATACCGTTGCGCGGTATAGGAATTTCCACAGCCTATCAAGGCAGCGGTTTTTTGAACGCAAGCGAAGCGGGAACCGGCAATTATTCGGTGGAAGTAACCCTGGAAAAAGACGGATCCCTTGAAATAAAAACCAGCATGATCTCGTCAGGCGCAATGTTTCAGGATACATGGCAGAATCTGGCCCAGACTATCCTTGGGGTGGATCCATCGATGATAAAGCTGACGGGTAATACCGTTATTGCCCCGGATTCCGGGCCCGGAACCCTCTCAAGGAACATCTGTTCGGTAACCCGGCTGGTAGAAAAATGCTTTACGACAATACGCAATCAGCGGTTTCGCGACCCTCTGCCCATAACCATTAAGCGATCAAGCAAGCCGGGTAAAACGCAAAGCAGCGTTTCGGAAAAAGAGGCCGAAACGGACGGGGATCCGGCTTCTTTGGCCAAACCCGTTCAGGCCAGGCGGCAGATTCCTGAATCTTTTGCTTTCCCAAGCTGGGCGGCGGCGGTAGTAGAAATTGAGATCGATCCGATTTCTCTCAATCCTGTAACCAAGGGAATCTGGCTTGCCGTAGACGGGGGGAATATCTTCAACGAACGCCGCGCAAGGTTTACTCTTAAAACCGGCGCCATCCAGGCTCTTGGCTGGGCAAGCCGCGAACAGCTCCGCTACGAAGAAGGCAGAATTCCTGTTGAATGTTTCCGGGATTACAATATCCCCGCCCCTGAGGAAATACCTCCCATAACGGTGGATTTTTTGCATAGCAGCGCCACGGTTCACAAGGGCATAGGCGACCTTCCCTTCTGCTGTATTCCGGCGGCCTATGTTCAGGCCGTATCCCAGGCGATGGATCACCACTTTGAAAAAATTCCCCTGGGCGTCAGGGACATTTGGGATACCTGGAAGAAAAAGCATCCGGAGCCGCCAAAATGACCATGACATTTATTCTAAACGGCGAGGATGAGACGGTAGACTCCAATCCCGAAACAAGGCTGGTTGACATACTCAGGGACAATTTCAACCTCCTGGGAGTAAAAAACGGCTGCAACATAGGGGCATGTGGAACCTGCTTGATAATTTTTAACGGAAATGTGGTAAAATCCTGCCTTATCCCGGCATTAAAAATCCGCGGCTGCGAAATAATAACAATCGAGGGGTTTTCGCAAACCGTCGACTACCAGGACATTATTCAGGGCTTTTCCGATACAGGTTTTGAAGACTGCGGTTTTTGCACCACCGGCAGAATACTGGCAACCGAAGCCCTTTTGAGCAGGAATAAAGCTCCTTCAAGGGAAGAAATACTTCTGGCGTTTAACGGGATTCGCTGCCGATGCACGGAGCCCGATCTTCTGGTGAAGGGAGTTTTAGCGGCAAGCGAATACCGCAGACGGAGGCTTTATGGCCATTACCACAAGTAAGGTTTTTTTCCCCTCCGGTTTCCAGGAGCTTTTTTCCAGCTGGAACAGCAATCCCGACGCAGTTTTATGCGCCGGAGGGACCGAGCACATCAGAAATCTAAGCGGCCTGAATCAAACGCTTCCACGAAGTGTAATTTCTCTGGATAATATTGAAGATCTCCACAAGATAAGCCGCAGCGAGCGATACCTGGAAATAGGCAGTATGGTAAAGCTGAGCCAGATTATCAACCTGGGCAAAATAGTTCCCGAAGTTCTTACCCACTGCCTTGAAAATATAGCAAGCCCGCAATTGCGAAGCCAGGCTACCATAGGCGGGAATATATGCAACCCTTCCGTCAAATTGGATACAGCCGCTCCAATGATCGCTTTGGACGCGCAATACGAGTTGCGCAGCCCTCAATCGAGCCGTTGGGTTTCCGCTTCCAGGTTTTCTTCCCAGCCGGGGCCGCCCAGCCTCGCGAAGCAGGAATGTCTTACACGTATCAGGGTGCCTCTGGAGCCATGGACTTTCACATGGTACCGTAAGCTCAATTTCTCGCTCGCAAGCAAACCTGGGGGCTGTATTCTGCTTATTTTGAGAAACCAGAAGGATATTCTTACCGACATAAGGGTTTTATACTCCAGCCAGGCAATTTATAGGGAAAAAGACGCCGAGTCTATGCTCATAGGCAAGCATTTGCCCCTGGATCGGAGGGATGCTTCGGCCTTCGTGGATAGATGGAAAGGCTATTTATCGTACCTTAACGATGATAACAACCAGATATTTCCCGGGGAATACGGCAATTTAAGCCCCGGCCTGATAAAAACCCAAATTTTACGCTTCATAGAATCAACTTTATTACATATTTCTGATTAATTTTACTCATTTTTTTTAACCCATTTTATTGAATAAAACGAAATTTTCTGTTATGATGTTTTCAAGAAATACTTCTCGGCGAGGTTTTATACAGATGATGGATATCGGTCCCATCCACCGGACTGAATACGAACTAGAAAATGACCGGTCAGAACCTGTAATCATAGCCGAGGCGCCAGGCAGGGTTCATTATCTGGGGGAACACGGTGAGCCAAAAACAGGACTATTCCTTTCCTCGGCAATTGACAGGTATATTCACGTCGCCGTAAGCGGCAGAAAGGATAGCTCCCTTCGTTTCTATGCCGCCGATTTAGGGGAGCGGAAAAGGGCTACCCTTGTAAATTTAAAATACAAGCGCGAAGACCGCTGGGCAAACTACATAAAAGTAGCAATTCATCTGTTCGCGGAGCTTGGCTTTCCGGTAAAGGGCCTGAATTTTACCGTAATCGGCGATATACCCCAGCAAGTGGGGCTTGCCTCTTCCTCAGCCATCGAAGCCGCTTCTGTCGTCGCCTTAAAAGGGTATTTTCACGCGAACATATCCGAAAGGGACCTTTTATTTCGGCTTAACGCCTCAAAAGAGTCGTTTTTTGGCGTCAGCTTCAGCCCTGTGGATTACCTTATTTCCTTTTCCGCCAGGAAAGACCAGTTTCTTGTGGTAGACGAGAAAGGTTTCAAGGTAAAACGCATAAAATCCCCTCTTGGCAAATACAAATTAATCATCATGGATTCACGGGTACCCAGAATGGGGGTTGAAGAAGAGTTGAAACAGCGCCAGGCGGACATAAAAAAGGCCCTGGATATTCTTTCGCAAAAGAAACAGGGTTCCAGTTTTCGGGATTTTGCCGCGACCGACATAATGGAATCCATGGGGAACCTTCCCGAGGAGATAAGAAGGCGGAGCCTGCACATTGTTCAGGAAATACACAGGGTAAAAGACGCCGATGAATCGCTAAAAAGGGCGGATTTCCCGTTTTTTACCAAGATTGTCAGCCATTCGCACGAAAGCCTTAGGGATCTTTACGAGGTCTCCTGCCCGGAAATTGACTGGCTGGTCAAGCGCGCCCAGGAGCAGCCGGGCGTTTTGGCTTCCAGAATGACCGGCCAGGGTTTTGGCGGCTGTACATATACCTTTATCCGCGAAGACTCCGTGGATGAGTTTAAAAAGCGCCTTGATGACTACGAAAGGATTTTCGGCTTTCACCCTGTCATATACGAGATGAAACTCGCCTCCGGCTGCAGGCTCGTTTCAGGGAGTGTCAGGGAAAAAACCGAAAAGAAACTGGCTGTTCCCCGGCCCATAGAAAAAAAAGTTACTAAACGGAGCGCCGTGAGACAGACATGAATATACTCCTAACAAACGATGACGGGGTTAATTCCGGAGGGATTGTAAAGCTTGCGGAAGCCTTGCGTTCGGGCGGAAAACATAAAGTGTCCGTTATAGCTCCGGATGTGAACCGCTCGGGAGTTTCCCACGCCCTTTCAATCCTGAATAATGCCGTAAAGCTGTCCTACCTTGGGGAAGATACCTGGAGCTGTACCGGCTATCCGGCCGACTGTGTAATAGCGGGCATTAACGGTATGCTTTCCGAATGTCCCGATCTGGTTCTTTCGGGCATAAACCAGGGGGAAAACATAGGTACCGACCTGATCTATTCGGGAACCGCGGCGGCGGCAAAGCAGGGCAGCCTTGCGGGCCTTCCTTCAATAGCCCTGTCCCTGGCGGGAAACGGCCCCTATCACTGGGACATGGCGGTTTCCTGGACGGTCAGCCATCTTGACGAACTGCTTGCTTACTGGCGGCGTGATTCGTATGTAAACGTAAATATCCCCAACAGTACGGATAGCCCTATGGGCATCATCCCGTCCTGGCCCGCCGCCAAAACCTACAAGGATTCGTTTTCGATAGTAAAATCCAATGGCGGAAGCCGTTTTTGCTTTTTGGAGGCCGGAGAAGATATAACTTTTATCGAACCGGGCTCAGATTACGATGTGGTAGGAAGGAATTTTGTTTCCGTTAGCCCGGTGTATAATTATCCCGCGGTAATAAGAGAGCTCTGCCCAGGCGTACCGGATTATGCCGCGGTTGGCAGCCGCAACAGGAAATGAGGTATGGCGGAAGTTTCGGGAAAAAAAGGCTCAGGGGAAAAAAAACAATCCAGAAAAGACGGCTCCCTTAACGAAGGAATAAGGCTATACAAGCTTAAACGCTGGGAACTTGCCATGGCTGAGCTGCTTTCCGTAAACTCCGAACACTTAAACCCTGATGAAAGCGTGGAATTGGCTTATTATCTTGGCCTTTGCTATACAAAATTGGGACGCTACGAGGAGGCCCTTCTGTATTTGGAGCAGGTGGTTACATCCAGCCAGGATATGTTGAGATCATACCAGTGCAGGATGGCGCTCGCCTATATATACGTTGTTACAAAACGCACAAAAATGGCCGAGTTTGAACTAAGGCGGCTGGCACATAACGGTTTTGAGTCGGCGCAGCTTTACACTACCCTTGCCTATGCCTCCTGGGCCCAGAAGCACTACAAACAGGCGGTTGATTATTACGAAAAGGCGCTTGACATAGACGGGAACAACGCGACCGCCCTTAACGGTCTTGGCTTCATCCTTGTGGACACCGACATGGATCTGCTAAGGGGGTTAAGGTGCTGCAAAAAAGCGGTGGATCTTAAGCCCCAGAATCCGGCCTACCTTGATTCCCTGGGCTGGGCGTATTTTAAAAACGGCGAATTACTTGAGGCCAGGACATGGCTGCGCAGGGCTATAGATGCCGCTCCCGATAAAAAAGAAATTAAAGAGCATTTCCAAACTGTTTCGGGGGATAAATGAAAAAGCTTCACGAAAAAGCTCTGTTCATTGTCTTTTTCGCGTTTGTTTTTTTCCAGTTTCCCAAAACCGCCTTTCTTCACGCCCAGGGCATTGACGGCAGCGACCTGGATACTGTCCGCGCCAGGGAAGAATTCCGCATAGGGGTACAAGCCTACTACCGCTTTTCGTATAACGAAGCCATCCTCTCTTTCGAGAGGGCGCTTTCGTTCCGGCCGGGCGAGCCTTTGATCCTTGACTGGCTTGGAAAAGCCTATTACCGCTCGGGTATTGAGAACACCGCTTTCAGAGCCTGGCAGGCCGCCGCCACCGGCTACGGTTTTTCGTCCGGCCAGGGTATGTTAATCTCCAGCCGTATGGAGACCCTGCGGAACCGCCGGATTCTGTTTCCCGTAGCCGACGACGAAGTGCGCTACATTGAGTCTGGCAGATACCCCGGCAAAACCGGCGATCTGGTTTTCTACCGCCAGCCGTCGTCGGTGCTGGCTTTAAATGACGGTACCGTCTGGGTAGTGGCCTACGGAAGCAACGAAATCCTTCGCATTGACGCAAACGGCATAATCCGCGAGCGAAAAAGAGGGCCCGTTAACGGCTTTGACAGGCCTTACGATCTTGTCAAGGGCCCGGAAGGGAACCTTTACCTTTCAGAGCTGCGGGGCAACAGGATTTCCGTCCTTTCCCCGTCGGGAGACTGGCAGTATTACATTGGCTCCAGAGGCCAGGGGCCCGGGCAATTTGTGGGTCCCCAAAACCTCACTATCGACGAAGAAGGCTATCTCTATGTTGTAGATTACGGAAACAGGCGGATATGCAAATTCGATCCTTCCGGGACTTTCATACTCTCCTTTGGCGCGAAGAGCTACGGCTTTCAGGGCTTTATTTCCCCCACAGGCATCGCGGCCCGCAACGGCAGGATATACGCCGCCGACAGCCTTTTAAAGCAAATATTTGTTTTTGATCGCAACGGAACTTACATTGGCCCGCTTATCCAGGAGGGGCTGCATTCGCCTGAAAGCCTTCGTTTCCTTTCCGACGGGAAGCTGCTCGTAGCGGATTCCAACCGCGTTATTTTAATAGATCCCGACACGGCAATAATTCGGGAGCTAGGCGTTTTCCGAAACGTATCAAGCGTGCGAATTACCGGCGCGGAAATGGACATAAACGGCAATGTGCTCCTGGCGGATTTCCAGACCGGAGAAGTAGCCATCATGACCCGCATTGACGACATGGCTTCCGGCCTTTTTGTTGAAATTACAAGGATCATAAGCGATGAATTCCCCAAAGTAACGATTGAAGTAGAAGTTACCGACCGCCTGCGCCGCCCTGTATCCGGCCTGGATCAGAGGAATTTCCTGCTCAGCGAAGGGGGATATGCCGTCAGCGAGCAGAGCTTTATCTCTTCTTTCTATAATTCACCCAATCTGGATCTTTCGATTCTTGTTGAACGATCCCCCGCCACCCTCCCCTTCAGGGATGATTTTGCCACGGCTATCCGCGACATAAGCGCCGCCGGAAGGATCGTCTCGATAATCTCAGCGGGAGAACAGCCTGTCAAAGAAAACCCGACTTCCGCTTCCGGCGCTACGCCTGAGGCAAGGCTCGCCTCTGTTGCGAGGGGAAACGCGGCGTCTTATTCCGCCCGCTGGCGTTTTGATCTTGGCTTGCGCCTGGCGGCCACCGATTTATTAATCGGCGAAAAAAAGCGGGCGGTAGTTTTTGTCGGTGCGGGCTCGGCAGCCGGCGCGTCAGGCAGCCTGGGCAACAGCTCCAGCGCCTTTGAACAATACAGCGTATCCGAGCTCGCGTCTTACCTTTCCAACAACAATGTGGTTTTCTACGCTGTCATTGTCGGCGGCGGAACGGCGGGCGCCGATCTGCGCCACCTCTGCGAGGAAACAGGCGGCAAGGTGCTTTCGCTGTTCCGCAATGAGGGCATTACGCCAGAAATCCGCAGTCTGAGGGAAAGATCATCCGGCAGCTACGTCCTCAGCTACAGATCCAATCTGCCTACGGACTTCGGACGTGCATACCTGCCTCTTGAAGTGGAAGTGTACCTTATGGAAAGATCGGGCAGGGACAGCACAGGTTATTTCGCGCCTCTGGAATAAGGTTTTCGTAGAAACTCAACCATGTTTATATACGTTGTGTATTTGCTCCCTGCCGGGAAGCCTGTAGATATCGAAATCCTTGTCCAGACTGATTATTTCCCGGATATTGGCTTTTTCCGCGGTAATGACCAGCGTCGCATCCGCGAAATCCATGGGAAGATCCGCGTACTTATCGGTTAACTCAACAATCCGGGGCATATCATTTTGGTTTATATCGCTGATTATTACCCCTTTGTACATCACCCACTCATAAAAATCCCTCTGGGCCTTTACGCTGAATCCCAATATGTGTGAAACCTCGGTAAAAACCGCAAGGGTACTTACATAACGGTACGGATGCTCTTTAAGAAAATCCCGTATTCCTTTATGGTGCTTGTCATTGGCAGTAAAAAGGGCAATAAGAGGACCCGCGTCAATGAGAATTGTGTTTAGCACGGAGGATACCTCTTAGGCGTTCCTTGTATGTTGTCGAAAGATCGCTATCGTCAGAACAATATTTACCAAAGTATGGCTCGCCCAGTGTAAAGGAGTCTATTTCATTCTCTTCGTGGTCGTAATAGAATTCCAAAGACTCTTTAATGATGTCTGATTTTGTCTTCCCCTTGATCCTGGCAAGGGCAAGGAGCTTGTTCGTGGTATCCACAGGGAGCCTGGCTGTGGTGATTGCTTGCCTGTTCATAGACACCTCCATATTACAAAGTGTAATACAACATTCAAACAAAGTCAAGAGGTTTCACAAAAAATAAGCAACTATCTTTTATCGAACGGAAAAGAGCATTTTACAATTTCCGCGTTTTTAAGGGCTTCTTCTATTAGCAGCTCCGCGCTCAAATCCTCGTAGAGTTTCCCCGCTTCAACCGGATTTCCCCTGAGTACCGGGTGAGGAGGGCTGAAAAAAACGCAGCAGTCCTCGTAGGGGAGGATTGAGGTTTTATAGGTCCCTATGGCTTCCCCCAGGGCGATGATGTCTTCCTTGTTGGTACCGATTAGGGGTCGCAAAACCGGCAATTTCAGCCTGCTTTGAACGCAGCTTATGTTTTCTATTGTCTGGCTTGCCACCTGCGAGAGGCTTTCCCCGCTAATAAGGCATTTGTCCCTTTGCCTTATCGCCAGCTTTTCGGCGCAGTCAACCATTGCCATCCTCAATAAAACTGTCCTCCAGGCTTCCGGGGCTTTTTCCTTTATCCTGACCTGTATTGGCGTAAAACTTATTACAAAAAGGCGGATGCCCTGGGTAAAACGGCCCAGTATTTCCGCCAGTTTTACGGTCTTTTCCCTGGCTTTTTCAGAGGTATACGGAAAGGCGTGAAAATACACAGCGTCAAGCGCCATGCCCCTGGATGCCATTAAATAGCCGGCCACGGGAGAATCAATGCCACCGGAAAGGAGAAGAAGGCCTCGTCCCGCCGTTCCCACGGGAAGCCCCCTTCTTCCCTCGTTGGCGTTCCCGTAAACAAACGCTTTCTCCCTGATTTCCACTTCTATTACGGCTTCAGGTTTATGAACGTCAACCCTCAGACCGCTAACTTCTTTTTGAACCGCTTCTCCCGCAAGGCAGCGGATCCGGTAGGAATCAAGGGGAAAGCTCTTGTCCGTCCTGCGCGCTTCTATCTTAAAAGTTTTTTTCTCCTTTTCCCAAAGCAGCTTCCCCTCCTCAACACAGGCGGCAATTACATCTTCCGGGATCTTTTCCGCAATCCTTGTTTTTGCCCAGCCTGAAATTCCCATCAGCCGGCCAAGGGCGTCCTCAACTTCGCCTTCCATGCCGTCGGGGCAGTGGAGAAAAAGGCGCCCATTGCCTGTGATGATTTTGGCGTTTGTGCCTTTAAGAAGGGATGCCAGGTTTTTTCGGAGAACATTTTCAAAGAATTTCCGGTTGCCTCCCTTGAGGGTAAGCTCTCCCGGTTTTAAGAGGTAAGTCGCCATTA
>Ga0268262_10004648_pt1 | contig 14066 bp, 9 predicted proteins | sample TergutNc150P3_FD_190354 | JGI IMG/M metagenome (GOLD analysis project Ga0268262, IMG submission 190354) | Nasutitermes corniger P3 segment gut microbial community from laboratory colony in Florida, USA - Nc150 P3 (SPAdes) (version 2) | ecosystem: Host-associated > Arthropoda: Insects > Digestive... | reverse complement strand
CGAAAGCTTGTACGGCTTTTTGTTGATATGCTCTTTTAAGCCGACCTGCTCTATGATGTTCTCGGCAATTTCACGCGAACGGGATTTAAGCTCTTTGTTGAATTTCAGCGCGTATTCCACATTGCCCAGGACGCTCATGTTCTGGAAGAGGGCGTAATTCTGAAAAACGATGCCCATATTACGCTTTGAAGCGATAACGTTGGTTATGTCAATTCCGTCTTTAAATATTTGCCCCGAAGTCGGCGCCAACAGCCCTATTAGAATTCGGAGGATTGTTGTTTTGCCGCAGCCCGAAGGCCCAAGTATGGAAAGAAACTCTCCCTCGTTAACCGTAAAGTTAAGCCCATGAAGAACTTCCTGCTTGTTAAAGACTTTTATCAGATCCTGAATCCTGAGTTTTACGGCCAAAGACACCTCCCTTTTTTAATTGTAATAAATAACCCTAATACTTCCATTTCTCCATAAGCCGTTCTTTCAGGGATAAATCGTAAACACCGTCCATTTTCGCATATGAAATATTCTTTGGATAGTTGGGAATATTGACTTGCTGGTTTTTAAGAATCGCTTCCGGACAGTACAGTTCTTTGTCGTCTTTCAGAAGCTTTGTCATGGTAAACTCAAAAACTTCTTTTACCACCGGACGCGTTTCCTTGCCCCTGATTATTCCGAAGCTTGTGGTGATATTTGGCGCGCCTTCGGCAAAGAAAAGCAATTCCAGCGGGACGCCGCGCGTATTAATCGCGTTAACCGCGGTCAGGGTCATGCCAAGACCGATTGCGACCTCCCCCTGAATCAACGCGTTTACCGGGCCGGAACCGGAGGTAGTGAACTGCAGAATATTCTGGGCAAGGCTGTCAAAGTAGGCAAAAGCGGCGTCTTCTCCCCATGCGTTGATAAGGCTTACAAGAAACATATAGCCTGTACCGGATGTTTTTGGATTAGGCATTGAAATCAGCCCTTTATAAACGGGTTTAAGCAAATCCTGGTAAGACGCTGGAACCGGAAGACCTGAGCCTTCCAGCTTGGAACGATTTATTACAATAGCCCCGGATGATTTATCCCAGGGGATGAAGCGCCTGGATGCGGGAACCAGTTCGGGAAGGAATTCCGAAAGATTGTAAGAGGAAAGATCGGCAAGAATGTCCTGCAAGCCTTCCATGTAACCGGTTTCCAGGTTCAGAATAATATCCGCTTCCGTTTCTGTACCTTCGGCTTTAAGCTTTGCCGCGTGGTTCCCTGTGGAAAGCGTCTGTATAGTGATGTCATAATTCGGAAACTTTTCTTTCAGCAGCTCCTGCATATGCTCGGTGCGGAAATCCTCGGTGCTTGTGTAAATAATTACGCTTTTATTCTCTGTTTTTTTGCATGAAAACACCAGACCGAGCGGGAGCAAAACGGCTATAAGGCAAATAATTCTTTTCATATAAAACTCCTTAAAATGTGTATATTCCCTTAAAATATTACATGATTGTTAAATTATCGTTAATCCAGGATAAAAAAACCATTAGCCGCTTGCTTATGGCCGACGGAATATCGATCATACCGGAAATAAAATTCGACGCGTCAGCTCCCGCCATGCTGTAAACCAGCATTCCTTCGGCCAATGGTTCAATATAAAGTATAGATGTGAATTTTTCTTCCCTCAGCACGGTAAATAAAAGATAAGTAATATTTCTTGTATTGGTGATTTTATACGTTAGGCCGAATGGCGTAACAGACATATCTGTCCGGTAATAGCAATTGCCGAAATTAATGTCTTTAAGGCGGATAAACAACGTTTCGGCATTTGGCAGCATCATGGCCGGCAGGGGATCAGGAACCGCCCTGCTGCTTTTTTCATTTTCAAGCCTTGTTGCTTCCTGAAACAGGGGAACATCGGCGTTTCGGGTGTGGGAATGGTAAAGGCGTCCCTTAAGGTCGCTTATCTTGCCAAGGGCGTTATAGGCGTCCAACATGGTAAATTCCTTTCTCTGATAAGGTATTACAAACAGGGACTCGGCCAGGTATGACGGGTTTGCTTTCATCACGGTTTCATACAGATTAATCCCCGAATTCGGCGCGGGTAAGAATTCAAGGGCTTCATTTTTCTTTACCGAACGTATGGTTCCTTCACTGCTAAAAGCTTCTCTTTTTTGGTTTTCACCAAGAGCAGGGAAGAGTTCGCCAAAAGAACGCAGGGATTTTTCCTCCGCCGCAATGGAAGCTGGAAGAAAGATAAATAAAAGAAAACTATAAACTAAAATAAAATATCGGTTTTTCAATATGCTCCCTTCCCGTTAAGTATTGCCCCCGGTGTGCGGTATAAAATCCAAAGATCCAGCCAAACGGACCAGCTTTGAATATAGTATAGATCATAGGACACCCTTTCTGCATAATCCGTATCGGATCTGCCTGATACCTGCCAAAGACCGGTGAGGCCCGGTTTCACAGTCAAAACCCTCAGGGCGTTTTCTCCGTACTTTTCGATCTCAGGATCGGTAACCGGCCGGGGGCCGACCAGGCTCATCTCTCCCTTCAGAATATTGATGAGCTGGGGCCATTCGTCAAAGCTTGTTCTTCTTAAAATTTTGCCGATTTTAGTTACCCTGGGATCGTCCTTTAGTTTATGGGTCGCCTCCCATTCCTCCCTAAGCCTGGGATCCGCGTCTAAAACGCTCTCGAGTTTTTTTTCGGCGTTAATTTCCATGGAACGGAATTTGTAGGCGTTAAAGTACTTCCCGTTAAGTCCCAGCCTCTTGTGGGCGTAGAGAACCGGCCCGGGAGAAGTGATCTTTATTGCCAGGGAAATCAAAAGAAGAAGCGGAAGAAGTATTAACCCACCAATGGAAACCAAAAACAGATCCGAAAAACGCTTTATGGCCAGGTTCCAGTACATATTAAGCCTGTGGCTTGTGGCGAAACCAAGAATACCGTCAAAATCCCTTACCGCCATCCAGATATTATTTAAGCTGAAAAAATCCGGAATCAGCACATTGTACCTGAAAGCGGAAACCGAATAGTTAATCAGTTCCGTCATCTTTGCCTGTTCCAGATTCGGCATTGCCACAACGGCCATTCGTATCTTGTACATTATAGCCAGTTTTGGCCCAAGGCGGGTGTCGTGGATTATTGGTATTCCCCGGTAGAAATCCCCGCATTCAGGGTCATCATCCAGTATCAATACCGGATCATAACCGACCTTTTTTGCTTTAAGCATTCTGTCTATAATGAGGCGGCCTTTATTTCCGGCTCCAAAGATTACCGCCGGTATTCCTTTCATTTTTACCTTTGCAATCAGGTTGTGCATTATATCCCTGCAAATCATCAGGATAATCGTGGAAAAAATAAAGCTAAAGATAAAGGACACAAAGATGGAGTCCACAACCCTGTAAAGGATATAACGGGAAACAAGTATTCCCCCGTGGGCTAATAAAGACGCGATGGTAAAGCCGCGGGTTTCTTCAGCGGGCGCCAGGGCTACCCCGGGGTATAGCTTCATGATCCAGATAATAATTAAAAAGATAGGGACATACGGCCAATAAGTAACGAAAGATTTGTAATTTATGCCTCCCCAATTATCATTAATAATGTAGTATATTTTTACAACTAAAAAACCAGTGCCAAAGGAAACCATTACCGCTATGAAATCCGCCAGAATCATTGCCGCGGCTGTCAAAGCTGAACTGGTCCGGCGGTATCTGGCCTTGAACCAGAGGTCAAATTCCCCAATGTTCATAATTAAAGAATGACCGGAAAACCGGAATGTTACAAGACATTAACGATTGAGGGGCCTGTAACGCAGGTACATGGCAATTTGCGGGCCATGCTCGGTACGTCCTTCTACACGGCCCGAGTTAATGGCAGCCCTGTACCCCGGCATAATGCCAAAAGAAAGCCCTTCGCTTAAGTTTTTATGAAAGATAAAACTCGCGGTAAAGGTATAAACAGGGATACCTGTTGGGGGAACAGTTACATCGTAGACCTTGTGGCTTGGACGATAAGTATCGTCAACGCTGTTATCCCTGTCAAAGATGCCAAGATCCGATCTTTCCCCCTGGGCGGAAAATACAAAAGAACCGCCCGCGTACCAGCCTGAGGATGAACGAAAACCGGCCCGTAAACTACCGGCAATCGTGTCCGGCCCGAACGGGCTTCCCGTCCAGTAGCGCAGCGGGGTATCCATATCCGCGTCAAGTTCTGGGACATCCTTATAAAATGACCAACCTTTATCCCACATGATATACAAATACGGGTAGGTATAAATGCCTTCAAGGCCGAATTCCCAGTAACCTCCTTTAACGGGGAAGGAAAATTCCGTTCCCGCTTGAAAGCCCAAAGCGTCGGGGTAAAGCCCTTCCATCCAGTGGTTTTTTTTCATTGGAAGGTTTAACACATCGAAAACAAAAAGGCCGTAAAAACGCAGGTTTTTCAGGGGCTGCCAATCAAATTTCGCTCCGAAATATGATCCTATGCGGGAATGATTGTTGGGATCGAAGGTACGGTCGTAAATATCGCTGCCGTCCGGGTTTTTGTCCCAAAGCTCGTCAAGTTCCGCGTCGTTTTTTTTATGTCCCAGATCTTCATTGTAGTCCGAATAAGTTTTATACGATTCGTAGCTGTGAAAAACAGTGAAAGGGTTAAGAAAACGCAATTCCAGCGGGGCGTTTACCATTACTCCCTCGGCCAAAGAAACTGAAAGCTTCCTGTGAGGCCTGACCTGGATGTAATGCATGTAGTGGTATTTATTCACCTCGTATTGGAGTACCTGCGCGGTGTACTTCAGAACGGGCGAGTAAATAGTTGCCTGCGCGTAAACTGTCCTTTCCAGATGCTCGGAAATAATTACGCTGCCTGTTTGCGTCCTTCCGAAAAAGTTATCCCCAATGCCGATGGAAAAATTAAAACCAGACGCCATGCCCGCCGGAAAACCGGCGCTGACATAAGCCCTTTTAGGAAAGTGTATGTCAGCCTGTTTTACCGGATCCAGGGGGATATTGATGTAATTGTCATGAAGGGTCGCGGCATACTCGTTTTGGCCAAAATATGGAACCATTTCCGCCGTGATCCATGGGCCCAGGGAGAATCCCAGGGGAATCTGAATAATGGGGTTTCTGCTGAAGCTATCGTAGATCCAAGGATTGTTTTCATTGGTTTTAAAGTAAAGCTCGCCATGCAAAATCAGGTCCAGTCCTCCTGATATGGCGTCGGACTGAAAGCCCAAAGGAAAGCCTGAATTCAGGTATTTTACCAGATCGTAGTAAATGGCTATGGCGCTTTCGGAAAGAGAATTAACGTCTATCTCCGAAAGAAAGTTTTCCATTTGTAAAACGGTAATCCGGGAATCCGCAAAGAAAACCCTTCCCTGTTCCCTGGACAGGACGGCAAGGGCGTCGTAAGCCCAGTCGTCTGGATGCAGTATTTTTTGCGGGGGAAGGGAAAATAATTCCCGGCCAAGGAACAAACAAAAGACGGCGGCAAACAAAAAACGCGACGGATGGTTTTTCATAATCTTACTTTTTCAGGTTTACTAAACCTGTTTCCTTTCATATAATGACTATCGGAGTTTTCATGCGCGTATTCAACTTTGTAATTCTATTTATCTTTTTGATTTTCGGGGGAACCTTTCTTTTTGCCCAAACCCATGTTTCTGTCCCTTTGGGCCACCCGGTATATTACATCCTTAACCTGGCGGAAGCCCGTTTCCTCTGCTCCCCGCTTCCCGCCGTAAAACCTTATACAAGGGGCAGAGTAGTGGAAGCGATCAACGAGATCCTTGCCGCCGAGCCAAAGCGCTTTGGGGGATTAAGCGATCACGAAAGGCAGATACTTGAAAACACCCGGAATGAATTTACCAAAGGGGAAAAAGGCCTCGATTTGTCGAAGGGGTTGTACCGGTTTGATACGCCGGGAAAAAAGGGAGTTCGTTTTTCCGGGGATATTGGAATCGCTATGGAATCCCTTAACTCGGTCGCTTACTACATGGAAGATAAAAAGCCGTACTATGGCACTGATACCTGGGCGACGTTATTTTTTAGAAGCGACGTAGGTGAAAATTTTTCCTTTAATCTGGATTTTTCCGGCGGCCTTATGAGAGCCCAGCGTGTTGAGCTGGGCGAATACGATACCTTCGCGACTGAAGTCGGCTTTGATCCGACAGGAGAAAGGGAGAACCGGCGGCTTACAACCTACAGCCAGCCTATGGCTTTTTTCCCGTATTCCTACCAAAAGCAATGGGACGGCTTTATGTTTGGTATTGGAAGCGATATTTCCACGACCGGTATGTCCTACTGGCCGGAACAGCTCTCTGTCGCTCCAAGGATGCTGGCGGAAATTTCAGGCGTTGTTTTTGGGGATATGCTGCTTTTACGCTTTGGCCGCCATCAGCGGGAATGGGGCGCAATGACGCCGGGAAGCAGCCTTGTTTACAACGCCGCGGCCCGCCCTTTCCTGGGAGTGGAAGCGATCTTCAACCCTGTTCCGTGGTTCTCTTTTTCAACCATTACCGGGATACTGGAAATTTACAACGGTTATGGCGGCATTTATGACGCGCCAATGACTTTTCAAAACGCGTTTTCACTTTACCAGCTTGAATTGAATTATAAAAACTATTTTCACATTGATCTTGGCACAGGCGCCATTTGGCCGAAACGTTTTGAATTGGGCTATCTTTTTCCCTTGCTTGATAACTTTATAAACCAAAACCTCGTTGGAAAAACTGACAATACCTCGGCGCATTTGAACCTAAAGGCTCGTTATCCTGGTTTGGGGAGTATCTGGTTTTCATTTTTTGCGGATGAGATGGAAGTTTCCAGCCTGGGGAAAGCTTTTGAGCTTGACCGCCATATGTTCGCTTTTCAGACAGGGCTCCAGGGGATGATCCCGCTATTGCCCTTCGCTTCCTTCACGCTGAGCTATACCAAAGTTGAGCCGTACACCTACACGCATCTTAGGCATTTTCTGCCCTGGTATGACAGGACTAACGGCCCCATGGAAAAGGCCTATGTAAATAACGGGGTAAGTCTGGGGCATTACCTGCCGCCAAACTCGGATGAAATCAAGCTTCGCGTCGAGTCGCCTTTGTTTTACAAGGCTGCCGCGCATTTACAGTACCAGCTGATCCGGCACGGAGCTGATTATGGCCCCCATCAGGTGGACGGAAGCTCCCTCATTTCTGAACCGGATATTGACCGGGATATAAAAAAATCACTCACCAAAAATTTTTTAAATGACGGGGCATACCAGTGGTTTCATATCGTTAAGGTCGGGGGTGAATATAAATTCGCGTCCCTTCCCCTGACAATCTTTGGTGAAGCCGGAGTGTCGTATTCATATTTCACTGATATCAGTAACGCGGAATATGAGAAGTACAATCCGACACCAGCCGGTGAAACGCCCAGACCGCCCGCGGCGGGGGAATACCATACAGCGACAGCGTTTATCCTTACTCTGGGTTTCAGGATATTCAGGTAATTACCGTCATTGCATTTCTTCCAATATGCGTTGAACAGTTTTTTCAAAAGTATATTTATTCAATAATTCATCAGATAAAATTTGCTCTTTGGGAGCCGGCTTTTTGGAAGTTCTTTTTTTAGTTGGTTGTTTCTTTGTGGAAAGCATTTCCACCATTTTGTTTTTTAGGTCCTCAGCGTCTCCGGCGCGAAAAAATACAACCGGGAATCCGTCGTATATTTCCTTAAAAACGGGAATATCGGAAATTAATGCACGGGTGCCAAGGACAAGAGCCTCAAGCGGCGGGAGTCCGAAACCTTCGTATAGCGACGGCTGAACCAGAAGCGCCGCTTCGGAAAGGCGTTTCAAAAGCTCTTCATCGGAAATAAAGCCGCTGAATGTAACTTCATTGTTTTGGATTGATTCAATCTTTCTTATGATTAAGTCATCGGAACTGCGGAAGTTTTCTTTTGCGCCGATTATTATTAACTTGTGCGGCAGCCCTTCTTTTTTTGCCGAAAGGAACGCTTCCAGAAGGCAGTCCAATCCTTTGTGTTTTTTTATATTGCCTATAAAGACAATGGTTTCTGTTTTTTGTACGTCGCGGTTATTATCCCTGTATGAAAGAAAAAACGGCTGGGCAGCGTTATACGTAACGACAACAGGTTTTTTTGTCCCGAGGTGATGTTCAATTCTGGATTTTGAAAAGCCGGATACTGTGAAGATAATAAAAGATTTTTTGTATGCCCTGCGGTAAAACCACATCCGTACCGCAAGGCCGATTTTGGATGTCAGTTCAGGCATGTCCGGAAAAACAATGTCGTGGATAGTGGCGTAAACCGGAATTATTATTCCGTCGGGAATGTTAAAATAAGGCGAAAAAAATAAAGTTGAAAAATTTATTTTTTCCAATATTTCTTTTGGGAAGAAAAATTGCTCGCTCAAAGAAAATGGCTTTATGTTACATTCAAGTACGCTTACATTCGTATATTGCTTATAAAATTCCAATTGCGCTGAATTGCCCAAAAGCACAAAATCATTTGGCGATCTCAGTATAGTAGCCAGTATCCCGCGCAGATACGCCCCCACACCGCTTGAGTTAATCATTCTACAGTCAATTGTTATGGTCATTATTAGAGGTTAGTTTAGGTTTTTTTGATTGTCAATTGAAAATTTCGAATATAGGCTTACCGGTCCAGCCTTGAGGCGCTTGGAGCCCCAGGATTGCGGCCATGGTAGGAGTTATATCGAAAATATCAGCGGGAAAAGGAATGACGCAGCCTTTTTTTATGCCCGCTCCGTAAAATACCAGTGGAATTTTGCGATGCCTGGAAATGTTGTGCCCATGCCCTTTAAAACTTCCGCCATGGTCGGATGAAAAAACAAAAACCGTGCTGTCGTATATCCCGGAATCTATTACGGCCTGTTCTATTATTGCGACAAAATTATCTAAAAGAGAAAGCTTGTCGTAATAAGCTTTTGAGCCCCAGCCTTTCATATGGCCTGTAGTATCAGGTTCGCCAAAAGCAATCGCGGTGAATACAGGCTTTTTAGTCAAAATATAAGACGCAATTTTATAGGCTGATGCGTAATCAGAGGAAATTTCAAATTTGACAGCCGCTTCATCAGGGCAAATATTGTATAAATCTACCCACTCATAAAAAAGAACAGGCTTGGTTTCCAAATCCTCCTGAATCGCGGGGAATGATTCCTTCACAATTGAAAAAATGGAAGGGGTATTGTTTTCCTGTTTTTCTGGCGGAGTTCCCATAAAAAGAGAAGTCCAATTCGGCCAACTGACGCTGGGCATTACAGAACGTGCCTCAGTACTTGACGTTCCATCCGAAATCATTCGCTTTACCGTCGGCATATTTGCTTTTTTTAAGTATGCCGCGCCCCATCCGTCAAATCCTATAAAAACCAAATGCCTGGCGGGAGTATAATTAGAATTTAGAACTGTTTCCCTGAGCGGTATAACTGAAGTAGCGCAAGAAAAAATAATTATGAGATTTAGAAAAATTGTTATGGCGATTTTTTCTTTATGCATTTTATTTGTCATTTACAATCGTTTTCGTTCGTCAATAATCTTTTGAACTTTTTCCTTGAAAACTTCCTGTGAAAATTGCCGTACATGGCTGGAAAATGCCTCCCTGTTGTTATAGGCGCCTTCCGCTTTCATTGACTCAAAGCGATCCATTGCCTCCATGAGGGAAGCGGGAGTTTGTTCGTCAAAGAAAATGCCCGTTACACCCTCAATTACTGTATCAAGCGCGCCGCCGCTGCGGTACGCGATCACGGGACAGCCTGAGGCTTGGGCTTCTACCGGAATAATTCCGAAATCCTCAATGCCGGGAAAAAGCAACGCCCTGGCGGATGAGTAAAGTTTCAGCGTTTCTTCATCGGAAACCCTGCCCATGAATGTAACAAGACCGGTTTTTTCATGCTTATGCCATTTTTTGCTTTTTTTACCTGCTCCCGCGACTACAAGACGCTTACCGGAAGCGACGCAGGCTTCGATGGCAAGGTCGGCACGCTTGTACCCTGTAAGCTGCCCAAAAAAAAGATAAAAATCCCCGGGGTGCCGTTCACGTTCAACAGATAAAAATTTATCTATGTCAACCGGCGGGAAAACTACCGCCGCCTCCCGATTGTAACAGCGCATTATACGCTGCGCCACATAACGTGAGTTGGCAATAAAAAAATCAACCTGATTCGAGGAAACGGCGTCCCAAATCCTGAGTTTTGGAATAAGGCGTTTCATAAAGACGCGCACCAGTGGATTTGCTCCCCGGAAATACTCGTGGTACATATCCCATAAATAGCGCATAGGACTGTGGCAATAGCATAAGTGGTAAGCGTCCGGGTTCGGTATTACTCCTTTGGCGGGACCCGACTCACTGGAGATAACAAGATCGTAGGATTGCAGGTTGAAATCATTTAAGGCGTTGGGCATGAGCGGCATATAAAGCTGGTATAGTTTTTTCGCGAAAGGCAGGCGGTTAATTCGCGAAGTAATTACGCGCCTGTCTTTTGTTAGAGAGGAAACCGCTTTGTGATTGTAAACATGGGTAAAAATATCGGCCTCCGGAAAAATTTCAAGCAGGGACTTTATTACCTTTTCCCCGCCGCGTATATTTACAAGCCAATAGTGAATGATGGCGACTTTCATTTTATTTCTTTCCTTTGTTTTCATGGCAATTCAAAACTTTCCCAGTTAGACGCTTCGTAAATTGAATCGTGAAGGTATATCCATTCATTTTTTTTGATATTAAAAGCATATTTTCCGTGACTGCCGGCCATTGGCGAATGATGCGTCGTGATTAGTATTCCTTCTTCTTTTGGCCGCGTGTTAATCGGATTACCCGTAAACGGATTAAGCGGATTATCCAATAACCCGTTAAGAGTAAAAAAGGGGACATCCGCGTTTGTCATAAAATCATTGTTTATGGATAATATTCCGTGAGAGTTAAAGTCTTTATACAAAAAAACAGGGTTATATAATTCCCGCGTTTCATTTTTTATGGATAACGGTTCATTTGAAAATAGATTTTCAACTTCTCCGCCGTGATCGGCGGCTATTATTATTCGTGTGTTATCATAAACACCGTTTTTGCGCAATAAATCAAACCACTCACCCAATTTTAAATAAAGCGCGGTGTTTGACTGGTACACTCCGTCAGAGGCGTATTTGCTATTTCCGATTGATGAAGAGATTTCAGAGGGCCTAAAGTCTTCCCCGTGCAGCCATACGGATTCATGGGTTAATTCATTGGTGATTAGCAGCGCAGATTTCTCTTTCGAATCGAAAGCAGTAAGATCCGGTAAAAAATCAAGGATTGCGTATGAATTGATAAAATTAATAATTGACCTGCCCATATTATCGGTGCCCCAATACCACCCCGAATCGTAAATAATAAGGCGTAATAACGGATTGCTCATTTTTAGAATGGAAAACCAGATTATGTTTCGCATTATTCTTGGATATGTAAATTCTTTTTTCCCCGGGTCGTTTTTATCGTACCATAAGCTTGTATAATGCCGAATTATATTAAACGCGTTAATTTTTTTGTAATTATCATATATGGAAACATCAGGTATCCATGAGTAATTTGCCCAGGAAGGATCGGTCACGGTAACATTATAGCCGTCTTTTACAAGCAGACTGGGAATTGTTAAAAGAGCCTGATTGTGTTTTTCGACAAGAGGAATATCGTTTTTTCTGTTCATTTCAAAAGGCGTATATTCATATCCGCCCCAAAGCGGAGGCACTCCCATTAATGTGTGAGTGGAAAAAGAAGCCGTGTTTCTAAAAAGAGTAAAGCCGTCAAATTGTTTGTCAAGTTTGGGATGATCGTTGAAAATAAGAGGCACGAATCCATTAATTGCGCCGTCAGCCATAATAATAATTACATTTTTGTTTTCCCTTGAAAGGCTGAAAACAGGTTCAAGCGATGTTTTTTCATGAGTATTAGCCATTTTTATACTCAAAAGCGTATATGCTTTTTTGATTTTTATTACATTGTTAAATGAAATCGCCGCAAGAAAAATAATCAATATTGATAAAAATGAATTCAGATATGTAATCCTGTATTTGTAAATAAGAAAAAGTAAAACCGGTAAAATAAAAATAGGGGTAAATATTGATAGGACAGCCCGAATAACGCTGACCCCAAATAAGCCGGTAGTATTAAAATTAAAAAGGGTATTGATAGTGCCGTAGTTTCCACTGAAAGCTATAGTATAAACTGAAAAAATAAAGGCAAGAGAAGCAAGGATAAAAATCAAACATGATTTTATTTTATCTGAAAAAAGGTAGAATATACTTACAGGCCAAATAACAAAAAACCCAAAAAAGAACAGGTTTGAATGAATGATATAGTAAAAAGGAGATGCGTGGCCTTCTATGTAGCAGAATTCATCGGGCGAAGACGCGATAACAGAGGAAGGAATATACATGCCAGCAAGCAGGAACAGCGTAAAACATGAAAGCAATAAAAGGAAAATCATATTCTTTCTGTTATGAAATAATTTGGAAAAAAGCTGTTTATAAAGAATACCAAACCATTTAAGGAATAACGGCATTAAATAAAAAAGCGATATAACAAAAGCAATAAGAAGCCTTAATTTTAATTGGCGTGTTTTCATGACTAATAGTAAATAAAAAATGAACAATGTAAAAACAACGCAAAGAATAATATATAAAACTTTTAGAGGATTTTTTATCTTGTAAAAAATATTTTTAACAAGAGAAAAAATATTATTAAGAGTCCAGTATAAAACAAGAGCGGCAGGCGAATTATAAAGCAATACCAAAAAAAGAGCCGCCATCCCGTAAACCTGTATCTTGTCGCGGGCCGAAAGGTTCTGAGTGTAAATAGCTCCCGCCACACAGTTAATCAGCGTCATTAACACAGGGAGTATATTTATTGAAATATTGCCGAAATGGAACAGGGAATCAGGAAGGCTTATATCTTTTATGGATAAAAAATTTACCCCCCGCAAAGCTCCCAGATTTGACAAAAACGAATATGCCGCTATAAAAAACGGAATCTGAACTATAAGCCCGATTGAACTGCGAAGCGAGTATAGTGGGTGATAATGGCTCTGGCGGTAAAAAGTTGACAGAATCATGAATTGCTCGTCACCAGAAAATACGGATTTTATTTTGTTTACCGTTGGTTTTAACCGTTTAATTGTGTCGCGTTCCACAATCTGCCAGCGTTCCGCCATTATGTACAAAGGAAGCGATAAAAAAGAAACTGTCAGGCTGACCCCAAAAACAGAGATCACAGCGTTTTTAAAAACCTTAAAAAAGAAAACGTATACAAACTCTATTATTTGAACAATGGGAGAAATAATTATCGTGTAGAAGGCGTTAAGCATTTACAATTTCTGCCATAAACTCAAAGACACGTTTTCCCGCTTCACCTGGATATTGCCATGCCGTCTCACGGGCCTTTTTACGTGCGGATTTCAGGCTCTCATTTTCTCCGGCGCTTTTTATTATTTCTGTAATGCGGGAAAAATCATTTTCTTTAAGCCCAATACCCGCCTCATTGATTACTTTAAACTGCCATAGCTCATGGTCAAGATCGTCAGCGTCATAAGGGCGCAGGTCAATGTCCTGGCTAACGTACAAAACCGGCTTGTCAAAAAGGAACATATAATCAAAAATTATCCCTGAAAAATCGGAGATCATTATGTCGGCTTTATTAAGCGAGTAAATATTTTCCCGTTCATAATCCCATTCGATATTACTTGAATCTTTGTACCTTGATTGAAGCCGTTCCAGCATTGCCGCTTCTGATTTCTTTGATTGGGGGTGAGGGCGGATAATAACGCGCCAGCCAGACGCGGCAAGAGGATCTAGTAACTTTTCGCCATAAAGGGTCAAAAGAGCGGAAGCGCCCCAGGAAGGGGAAACAAGCACGGTAAAGGGATGATTTTCTTCATCAGGCAGGGTTTTTATTTTTTCGGCGTAAACATCAAGATAGCCGCATCCTGCTGTGATGAGTTTCTTTTCGGGAATATCGCGCTGGCGCTCCAGAAATTTTATGTCTTCAGCCTGATAATCGCCGGTTAAAAGCACGGAATCAAAATAATCAATTCCGAAAAGGCGGTACATAGTCGCGTCGCTT
>Ga0268262_10004647_pt1 | contig 14068 bp, 13 predicted proteins | sample TergutNc150P3_FD_190354 | JGI IMG/M metagenome (GOLD analysis project Ga0268262, IMG submission 190354) | Nasutitermes corniger P3 segment gut microbial community from laboratory colony in Florida, USA - Nc150 P3 (SPAdes) (version 2) | ecosystem: Host-associated > Arthropoda: Insects >... | reverse complement strand
CTCGGCTATGACAACAGGTTCTGACCGGTCATTTTCTAGCTCGTATTCAGCCCTGTGGATGGGACCGATATCCATCATCTATATAAAACCTCGCCGAGTAATATTCGATACAGATTACTATACATGAAAATTTCGTTTTGTACAATAAAAAGGGTTAAAAAAAATGACTAAAATTAATCAGAAATGTGCAATAAAGTGGACTCAATGAAACGTAAAATCTGGGCTTTAATCAGGCCGGGGCTTAATTTGCCGTATTCTCCGGGAAATTCGATATTTTCGCCTTCCGGCATTGAGGACAGATAGTTCTTCCACGCGTCAACGAAGGCCGAAGCGTCCCTGTGATCGAGGGGCAGGTGCTTGCCCATGAGCATGGACTCGGCGTTTTTTTCCCTAAAAATGGCCTGGCTCGAGTATAAAACCCGAATATCGGTAAGAATGTCTTTCTGGTTTCTCAAGATGAGCAGGATACAGCCTCCGGGCCTACTTGAAAGCGAGAAATTGAACTTGCGGTACCAGGTGAAAGTCCATGGCTCCAAAGGCACCCGTATGCGGGTAAGGCATTCCTGGTTTCCCAGGCTGAGCGGGCCTGGCTGGGAAGAAAACCTGGAAGCCGAAACCCATCTGGCCGATTGGGCGGATCGTAGCTCGTATTGGGCGTCCAGGGCAATCATTGGAGCGGAGGTGTCCATCCTGATATAGGGGTTACAGATATTCCCGCCAATTGTGGCCTGACTGCGCAGCTGCGGGTCTGCTATGTTTTCCAGGCAGTGGATAAGGACTTCGGGAACTATTTTGCCCATATTGATAATCTTGCTTAGTTTTACCATACTGCCGATTTCTAGGTAGCGCTCTGTGCGGCTAATCTTGCGGAGCTCTTCCATTTTGTCCAGCGAGATTATGCTCCGCGGAAGCGGCGGGATTCGGCTTTTTTGATTTCTGATGTGTTCGGTTCCGCCGGCGCACAATACCGCGTCGGGATTGCTGTTCCAGCTGGAAAAAAGTTCCTGTAAGCCGGTTGGAGAAAATACCTTACTTTGAGGAATGGCCATAAAGCCTCCTTCTGCGGTATTCGCTTGCCGCCAATACTCCCTGTACCAGCCCCTCTGGCTCTGTGCAACGACAGCGGATTCCGTTAAAAGCCGAAAGAATTTCTTCTCTTGACGGCGCTTTATTATGGCTCAGAAGGGCTTCGGTCGCCAGGATCCTGCCGGTATTGCAAAAGCCGCAATCTTCCAGGCCTGCCTCGGAAAAGCCAGTAATAATATCCTGGTAATCAATGGTTTGTGAAAATCCTTCGATGGTTATTATTTCGCCGCCGCGTATCTTTAGCGCCGGAATAAGGCAGGACTTTACGACGTTTTCGTTGAAGATAATTAAACAGCTTCCGCACGCTCCTATGTTACAGCCTGTTTTGGCGCCGAGAAGATTGAAATTATCCCGGAGTATGTCAACAACCGCGCTTTCAGGGTTGCAGTCCACCGTCACATCTTCGCCGTTCAGGATAAATCCCATTGTCATTTTGGCATCTCCGTATTTTTTTTCTTCCAGATGTCCCAAACATCCTTGACGCCCAGGGGAATTTTTCCAAAGTGGTGGTCCATTGCCTGTGATACGGCCTGAACATAAGCGGACGGAATACAGCAAAAGGGAAGGTCGCCTATGCCTTTGTGAATCGAGGTGTTGCTCCAAATAAAATCCACCTCTATTGGAGGAATATCCTTCGGACCAGGTATGTTGTAGTCCCGGTAACATTCAAGTGGAATTTTGCCTGTTTGGTAGCAGAGCTGTTCACGGCTTGCCCAGCCAAGAGCCTGGATAACGCCGGTTTTCAATGTAAGCCGGGCGCGGCGTTCGTTTAGGATATTTCCCCCGTCAACCACAAGCCAGATTCCCTTGGTAATCGGATGGAAAGATACGGGATCGATTTCTATTTCCACTACAGCCGCCGCCCAGCCTGGATAGGCGAAAACTTCTGAATAGGCTTTTTTTTCGGAAACTTGCGCTTTCCCGCTTCTTTCTGATCGCTTTACGGTTATTGGAAGTGGATCGCGGAAGCGTTGATTGCGTATGGCCGCAAAGCATTTTTCCGCCAGCCGGGTTACCGTGCTGATGTTTCTTGAAAGAGTTCCCGGCCCCGCGTCAGGGGCGTCCATGGTATTGCCTGTAAGCCTTATCATTGAGTGATCCACCCCAAGGATCTCCTGAGCCAGATTTTGCCACGTGTCAGGAATTTTTATGCCGGAAGATGCCATGCTGGTCTTAATTTCCAGAAAGCCGTCTTTTTCAAGGGTTACTTCCACCGAACAGTTACCGGCTCCAAATTCGCCTGAGTTAAGAAAACCGCTGGCCTGATAGGCCGTGGAAATTCCTATGCCGCGGAGAGGCATTCCTTCTGATTCCCATTTTTCTCCCCTGCGCCGTTTCCTTAATAGCTCATAGCATGCCCACTTGCGGTAGTAATCGCTCATAAAAGCCGCGGCGTCAATTAGTTTTAAGAGCGGCGGCGTATCTTTCAAAGTAAAACAGGAAGCAAGGTTTTGGTTTTTCCTGACGCAGTTGTTTTTTCGCCATTCCGCCGGATCCTGGCCTATGGTATCGGCAATGTGGGAAAAGTGGCGTTCCGCCGCGAAAAAGCCCTGGGCAAGCCCAAAGCCCGCGAATGGCCCCTGCGGCGGTATATTGGTTTGAACGCCTACGCCGTCGATCTTGAATGATTCGTGATTGCAGTTTCCAAGGGAGGCTAAACAAGTGTGGTCCAATATTTCGTTTTCAAAGACAGCGTGCGCTCCCAAATCCAGTTGCACTTGTACAATGGTACCGCTGATTGATCCGTCCTTATTAAGGGCGCTGACAATTTCAATTTCCGCCTTGTTCCTTTTAGGTGAAAATATAAAGTCTTCTTCGCGCTTAAGCATAATTTTTACGGGGCTTCTGGTTATCCACGCGGCCAATGCCGCGTGGCTTGCCACAAGGGAGGGATACCAAATTTTCCCGTCCAGATGCGGCGTCATCAAAGTTGGCGCGACTGTTACGCATTGAGGATCCAATCCTAAAACTTCGGATACAGAGAGCTTTACATGATATGGCCATTGAGTGGCTGTGTAGATCGTCAGGGCGGACATTACCTTTTTGCCTTTGTCCGATGGCGCAGCCGCTGGCGCTACCAAAGACAACGCCAATGCTCCGTGGGGCTCCGAATACCAGTGTTCCTGAATTTCAGTGGTATAAGCGCAGGAAAGAATTATCTCGCCTATGCCAAGGGCCTTTTGGGGATCCCCCGATACAATATCCTTTTTTACAATCTCATTCTCGCTCTCATAAGTTTTGCTCGAAAACGAAGGCTTTTCTTCTTCGGCTTCAATTTCGATTTTTGAGGCAAGTTCTTCAAGAACGGATTTTTCGCTTCCCACAAGAATAGCCACAGGCTGGCCTATGTATGAAAGCTTGCGCTCCGCCAATACCGGAACGGGAAAATTCGAAAGGCTGTTTTTTCCAGGTATGTTTTCCGCCTTGATGAGATAGTAAGCCCTTGGCAGGCTTGGGCATTTTATTCCTTTTAGGGAACCATGCGCTACAGGCGAACGAATCGTTATGGCGTGAAGCATGCCTGAAACAGACATATCTGTGATAAACTCGCCTGGATCTTTCAACGCCGTTCCTCTTGCCTATTATGTACGCAAAGACGCCAAGACGTAAAGACGGACTATAGGCAGGATGAGCAGGATTTTTCAATTCATAAAGGGAAAAGGGTTGAAATAAATTCGCTTTTGGTATATATTAAACATTCCACAGATTGGAGGCATAAAATGGGACGTTTTTTATTGGCTCTGTCGATCTTATTGGTATTTGTTACGGCAACCGGGTTTTGCCAAAGCGGGTTTACTCCCGGGCAAAAATCAGAAATTGAAGCGATTGTCAGGAACGCGATCAGGGATGAATTGCAGGGTTCCAAGCAACAACCGGTTCCTGTTCATGGAAGCCCAGCTCCTAACACCTATATACCGCCAAATGCGAAAGGTATTGTCTCATGCCGAAATGAGCTAATGGAACCTGGTATATCCAGGCAAGAAGATATTGTCGCGTTAATTGTTTCAAGAAACTGTGTAACACCCCGCTGGTACATTGCAGAGGTAGTAAGGATTTATTTTTGTGAAGCCGCGTTTGAAAGCGTAAACCATGATATTGCCATTGCCCAAATGTTGTATGCGACAGATTATCTTAAAAACGTACAGCGTACGGCAATCCATAACTACTCCGGAATGATAAATGAGAGTTTTTGTAATATGACCATTGGAATTCGAGCGCATATCCAGCACTTGAAATTCTATGCGCATGGCGCATTAGTTGATTATAAAAGGAATGTTGACCCGCGTTATAATGTATTAGCAGCGAATAATTATCTGGGAATAGCTAGAACCCTTGAAGACCTGTGCTACAGATGGGCGGAAAGCCCGGCGTATTTGTGTGGTATCAGAAGCAAGCTTGATGAAATTAGGTGTTACGCGATTGCCAGGCGCTAATAATTTGCGGTCAGGGATTTGACTGTTGCGATTACCTGGTCAATCTGGCTATCCGTCATGCCGGGCCAGATGGGCAAAGAAATTGTTCGGTTGAAAGTTTTAAGCGTTTCGGGAAAATCATTGTCTTCCAGGGAGTAGCGTTTTTTATAGTAGGGCATGGTATGAAGGGGAATAAAGTGTACCGAAATACCAACGCCCTTTTCTTGAAGCTTTTCGGCAAATTCGTCGCGGGCTAGCGAAAGATTTTCAGGGCACAGCCGCAGGGGGTAGAGGTGGCGGGCGTCTCCTTTTCCGGTTGGGGGAATTAAGAAATGCCTGTCATCGCGAAAGGCCTCGTCGTAAACCGCGGCGATTTTTTCCCGCATGGAAAGGAGATCGTAAGCCCTGCGGAGCTGGGCTCTTCCCAGGGCTGAAAGTATATCGGGGATATTGTATTTAAAGCCGGGTTCTACCACCTGGTAGTACCATGAAGCTTTTACGTTCGAATAACGATCCCAGACGCTCCGATCAATGCCGTGTGAGCGCATGATTTTTACGCGGTCGGCGATTGCTTTGTCCCTTGTAACGACCATGCCGCCTTCCCCGGTGGTGATGGTTTTAGTGGCGTAAAAAGAAAAAACCCCCACATCGCCGGCAAGCCCAGCCCAGCGGCCTTTCGCCGCGTCGTTTTTGTTTTCAATAGACTCAACAAACGAAGGGAAGGAATGAGCCGCGTCTTCGATTATTTTAAGGCCGTACTTCCGCGCTATCGGGACTATCGCGTCCATGTCGCAGGGAAGGCCGCCGTAGTGAACCGGGACAACCGCCTTTGCACTCCCTTTGGGAATCTCACCCTTTTTGAGCTTTCCCAGTGTGCGTTCAAGCGCGGCGGGATCCATGTGGTAGCCGTCTTTTGTAACGTCAACAAATACCACTTCCGCCCCAAGGTAACGCGCAACCTCGGCGGTTGAGGTAAAGGTCATGGAAGGGATAAGTACCAAATCCCCCTTTCCAACTCCCACAGCTTCCATTGCCAGGTGAAGGCCGCTTGTCGCCGAATTAACCGCCATGCAAAAGGGAAAATCAAGGCCGTCGCGGTTTCGCAGAAACTCGCCAAATTCTTTTTCAAAGGCCAGGGTTTCCTTGCCGGTTGTCAGCCAGCCGGATCGCAGGGCAGAAAGAACGGCGTCTTCTTCTTCTTTTCCGATAAATGGTTTGGCAAAGGGAATTGTTTCCAACTATTTATCCTTATCCATAGCTTTGCCCTTGGTGTAACTTTGTATGTGCAGGCTTAGTATGTTCTTTAATAATTTGCTGTCTCTGTATTTTTCGCTCTGGGAAGGATCGTAACGGCAGATAGGCCGGAGCAGTTCCCTAATCATCATGAAATTTATTTTATACGGCTCGTTGCCGCCAACTTTCAGTATTCTGTCATAATTGGTTGGTTTGGGTGTTTCCCAATCCCAAACAAGCTTCTCATCAAGCTTTTCGCCCGGGCGCAGTCCTATATACTCAATTCCTATATCTTTGACAGGTTCAAGGCCGTAAAAGCGGATCATCTGCTCCGCGAGATCGCGAATCTTTACAGGCTCGCCCATCTCAAGAAGATAGAGGGCGCCATTTTCGCCTACGCCGCCGGCTTTTAAGACAAGGGAGCAGGCTTCGGGTATGGTCATAAACCAGCGGCGCATTTCAGGATGGGTAAGGGTGAGGGGGCCTCCCTTTTCAATTTGTTTCTGAAGCAGCGGCATTATTGAGCCCCTGGAACCCAGGACATTGGCGAAACGTACCGCCATAAATGATGAAGATGACGAGGCGTTATCCCTGGCCGCGTCCAAAACCAGCTCTTCGCAGAGGAATTTGGAAACCCCGTAAACCGAGGAAGGTTCAACAGCCTTGTCGGTGGTAATGTGCACAAAGCGTTTTACCTTGTTGTTCTTTGCGGCCGTTATCAAATTGTCCGTTCCAAAAAAGTTATTTTCAATAGCCGCGACAGGATTTTCTTCCATCATCGGCACATGCTTATAGGCCGCGGTGTGAAAGATCACGTCGGCCTTCATTTGCGCGAGTAGCCAGTTCATGTAATCGCTGTCTTTAAGGTCTCCAATGATAGGCACCAGAATGGCTTTTTCGCCGACACCTTCTTCTTGCAGGATCCTTAGTTCCTTGTCGATTTGGTAGATTGAATTTTCGCCGTGGCCGAAAAGGTAGAGCCTTGACGCCCCCGCAGAAAGGAGCTGTCTTGAGATTTCGCTTCCTATCGAGCCGCCGGCTCCGGTAACCATGACCCGCTTGCCTCTTAAGTATTTCAGGCTTTCGCGCAGGTTCACCGCTACCGGAGTGCGGCCAAGCAGGTCTTGCGGATCGATTGAGCGGGTCTGGATCAGGTGGGCTTCGCCCTCGATGATCTGCGAAATTCCCGGAAGGATGCGGATCCTCTCAAAGCCGGCGTTTTTTAGAATGCCATAAAGCTCTTTCAGGTATTCTCTTCCGGCGACGGGTATCGCGATTATCGCTTCATCGCCGCTTTGCAATCTTAAAAGCCGGGCTACATCGCGAATGGGGCCCAAAACGGGGATATCATCAAGGCGGCGTCCGATTTTTTCCTTGTCATCGTCCAGAAAAGCGACTACTTCTCCGAAGATGCCCTTGGATTTTATTTCGGTGGCAAGAGTTTGCCCCGCAAACCCGGCCCCGATAATATAAAGGCGGCCGGATTTAAATGTAGTCATCTTTGGATTTTACCAGCACTTCGAACGCAAGGTCTATGCAGAAAGAATCGCCGTAAAGGTCAAGCTTGATCTTTGCCCTTTTTTTTCTCTTGTCTACCTTCACAATCCTCCCCTCAAGGCCTGAAAGAGGCCCCGATATAACTACAATTCGGGAATTTTCATCAAACACTACTTTGGAAATGCCGGCCAAAGGGCCTACTTCCCTGATAAAATGAAGAACCAGCGAAAGATCCCTGTTTTGCAGGGGGGCAATATCCTGGTTGGATCTAAGAAAGCGGTAAAAACCGCTGGTTCGGCGGAAAGCCCACTGGTAATCCAGAATGTTTTCGTCATCGGGCAGTTCCAGAAATACATAGCCTGGGAAAACCGGCAGGCGCGAGGGTATTATTTTGCCGCCCCTTCGTAAGTCCAGACAGCGCTGGGGAAAATGGAGGGGCAGGGTAATATCAGGGTTCTGCGCCTGGAAAAGGCGTATAAATTTTTCTTCTCCTCTGGTCTTTACCTGCATGGCATAGTAATCCACGGTTAAATCATCGGCATTTTTTAATAGCTGAAAAATCATTTCTGGTTAAGCAAACTCCAAAACCATGTTTGCTTTTATTTAATAGGGATTTTTTTTTGCCGATACTGTAAAAAGAGGTATGTATGGACAATAAACGCCTTGTAGGCATGGTTGTTATGCTCTTGCTTCTGGTTTTTCCGGCTTCCGCTTCTATGGTGAGTTTTCTGGTAGTGGAAACCGGACTTAGCGAGGAAACCATTACGCAATACGGAAGCCTTTGGGAAGGCGGCCTTATGGATGTTTTTTTCGACGCCGGCCATATTGTAACAAACAGCCCGATTGCGAGGATGGAAAAAAGACCCGCAGAAGATTTAAGCGGCTACATAGAGGTTGATTTTTACGAAGCGACGCGAAGCGGAGCGGATTACTTTGTCCTGGGTTTTCTTGAGTTTCAAAACAAAGACGCGCGTATTCCCAACGCGATGGTCATAAAAATATACGACACCAATACTGAAAAACTTGTCTTTGAACGGAGTTTTTCTGCCGGTACAGGCAAGAATTTGACCGAAGAATATCAAATTGCCAAAAGCGCCGGACAAGTCATAGTTTCCAACATAAAGGATATGTAAGTCATGAAAAAATTAAGCTTGTTAGCGGCAATTGCCGCGTCGGTTTTTTTGCTGGTTGGCGCCTCGGTATGGGAGGGAACCGCCGGCATTGGGGGAGATCGTCTTGAAAACGGTTTTTTTCTCGCGACCAATTTTTTCCCGGTAAATACCATTGTTGAGGTTGTCAACCTGGAAAACAATAAAAGCGTAAGCCTTATCGTGGCTTCGTCTCTTGAAAACTCGGGGCTTTTGGCGTTGCTTTCAACAGACGCCGCTGACTTCATAGGCCTTAAAGACATAGGCAGAATTCGGATGAGGGAAAATGACGACCAGATTATCTATTCCGGGCTTGGGGAGCGAAGGTTTTTTTCCGGCGATCTCGGTTACAGTGCCGGCGCGGGCATAGGCTATGAAAGAATGGAAAGCGGAGAGTTTAATATAGAGCCTGATAGTTATGACTGGGCAATGATCACGGCGGAGCCCCGTCCTCCTGTAGACTGGAGGGAACCTAATCCAGATGATTTTATTTCATCAGCTTCCACAAATAAATTGCCGTTTGAAATTTATGAACAGCCTTTTATCACTGTAATTCCTCCAATCTACCAATCGCCGATCCCGCCTTCTGCCGTGGCTGGTTCAACAACGCCATTCTTCTCCGCTCCTTTTATTCAGAACTTTGAAAGGGGAATGTACTATGTTCAAATCGGCGCTTACAAGACGACGCAAACCGTGGAATCGGAAATTTTAAAAGTTGACAAAAGCCTGCCGGTGGCAATCATGAAGATAGGAAGCGCGGAAGAACCAATTTACCGCGTTTTAATCGGGCCCTTAAACCTTGGCGAAAGCGGAGCGGTACTACAGAACTACAAGGCTAATTACAAAGACGCGTTTATGCGGGCAGGGAATTAATTCCCTAAAAGAGCCAATGGCCTAGCCGTTGACATTTCTATAAAAAATAATTATGTTCATTACGTGAAGCTAAATATTCTGATCGTATCTTTTAGTATCGCAGCGGCGGCCGCTATCCGAAAGGATTGCGGTTAGCTGTTTATAATATATAAACAAGCCGTGATCCTTCAAAGGGATTGCGGCCTTTTTTTTTGGCTAATCCCGGGGACATGGCAAAGGAGCAATTATCTATGAGAAGAGACATTCTTCATCCGGGAGCGGGAAAACTAAAGTACGAAATCAGGGAGATTGTAAGTTTTGCCCGTAGTCTGGAAAAATGGAACATCCCCGTTCACTGGGAAAATATCGGAGATCCTGTACAGAAAGGCGAAAAGGTCGCGGAGTGGATTAAGGAAATTGTCCGCGAAAAAGCAGGGGAGAATTTATCCTACGCGTATTCGGAGACCGAAGGAAACCGTTTGGCAAGGGAATTCCTTTCCACCCAGGCGAATCTGCGGTCAAGCCTAAAGTTACCGGAATCGGGCTGCGAAATGGCAGTGCCTGAGAGAACGGCATTCACAAAAGCGGAAGATATTCTTTTCTTTAACGGCCTTGGCGACGCGGTGGCGAAAGTTTTTGGCTTCTTGCGAAGGGAAGCGCGGGTTTTGGGTCCTTCACCGGCTTATTCCACTTTGTCCTCTGCTGAGGCGGCGCATTCGGGTTATGAGCATTTGACTTACCGGCTTGATCCACAGCGGGACTGGATGCCCGACATGAACGATGTCGAACTGAAAGTTAAATACAACGATTCTATCGCTGGGATACTTCTTATAAATCCTGATAACCCTACCGGCGCGGTGTACCCTGTGGAAATTCTTTTGGAATTTGTAAGGATTGCCCGAAAATACGGGCTTTTCATTGTCTGCGACGAAACTTATGCCAACATCGTTTACGGCGGCGCAAAGACCAGCGCTCTCTCCCAGATCATTGCCGATGTACCTGGAATTGCCTTGCGATCCATTTCCAAGGAAGTCCCCTGGCCCGGCGCCCGCTGCGGATGGGTGGAAGTTTATAACCGCAAGACTGATCCCAATTTTGACGCGTATATAAAAAGCCTTTTGGACGCCAAACGTCTTGAGGTATGTTCTACCAGCCTTCCACAGCTTTGTATTCCGGCCATTCTGGGCGATCCACGCTACGGCAAACATCTGGAAACCAGAGCTTCCATGTTTGAGAAAAGATCGGATGAGGCGGAAGAGGCTTTTGAGAATATACCGGGAATACATATGAAAAAACCAAAGGGCGCTTTTTACGCTACGGCGGTTTTTGATGATGTTCTGTATGAGAATTCCGACAGCCGTTCACTGCCTGTCCGCGATGATGGTCTGCGCGATTACATCCGCGCGGAGACCGCCGGCCTGAAACCTGACAAGCAGTTTGTTTACTGGCTCCTGGCTTCCAGGGGTATATGCGTAGTTCCTCTTTCGGGTTTTGCCAGCGATCTGCCGGGGTTTCGTTTTACCCTGCTTGAATCTGACGATGAAAAACGTAAATGGATTTTCAAAACTCTGGGCGAAGCGGCGCGGGAATATTTGCGGTAAACAAATGCTTTACATCAGCCGCAAATCTGTTAGTATATTTCCAGAGGTGATCTAAATGAAAAAATTCTTTTTCCTGGCGATAGTTCTGTCTTTTCTTTTGACTCCGGTTTTTTCACAACAGAATAGCTCTGCCGTAAATCTGATTCTTAACCATTACGCGGCAAGAAATTTCGCGACAGGGGCAATTCCCTCGTCTGATCTTGATACAATTATCAAAGCGGGGATTCGCGCGCCAAGCGCCGGAAACAAACAGCCCTGGTATTTTACCGTCGTGCAAAGCCTTGATTTGGCGAAACAGATTGTTTCCGACACGGTTAGCGGAAATGTTCTTATCGTTGTCTCAGCGCCGGGGGACGGGAAAACCAACGGCGCTCAAATACTCGACTGCGCCCTTGCCGTTCAAAGCATCTACCTCGCCGCGCAGGCCCTCGGTTACGGTTCCCGTATATACACCGGCACTATTGATACAGTCAACTCAAGATATAAGACACAATTGGGCCTTCCTTCCGGTTACAACGCGGTTGCCCTGGTCAAAGTGGGAAAATTGCAGGGGCAGGTAGACGCGGTTACCGCGGCGTCCAGCAGGAAAAGCGCGCAAGATCTGGTGAATTATAAGTAGCCGCGCGGAATAAGAAGAGGCAATTATTCTGTTAAGCTAATAATCTGTCTGAAAAAATCTACGGCGGCTGGTAGCGCTTCAATGCTGATATTCTCGTCCGCCGCGTGAACGCTGGAAAACTGCTGTTTGTCAATGAATAATGGCGCGAAACGCAGACAGCATGAACACACAGGCTCGTAAAATTTCGCGTCTGTGCCTCCGGTCATAATGTACGGGGACACGCCTACATTCGGAAACACCTGTTTAATTACCGCTTCGACCGCTTTATAAGCGCGGCTTTTTGTATCCGCCGAATTTGAAGGTTCCGTTTTTACGATTATTTCATGCTCGACATCGTATTTCTTCGCGAGGGACGTGATGATAGCGATAGACTCATCACCAGCCTGGTGCGGTATAAAGCGCATATTTGCCGTAACGCTCGCTTCTTTCGGCAGTACGTTAGCCCCTTGCGAGCCGCTTGCCATAGTGAACACGACCGTGGTTTGAAGCATGGCGGCCCCTAAAGGCGAAATATTGCCCATAACGCGTTTAAGAAGCGGCTCGAACAGCCAAAGGTTCTTGAACACGAACCGCATCGGGAAACTCATGCCCGGCGAAAAAGCGCTGAACATCTCCTTAACAACTGGCGAGACCTTTGCCCGAAACAGCCTTTTTCTATCAACCGCGGAAACAAACTTTGCCAGCCGCGTTATGGGCGTGTTTTTTGGCGGCGCGCTGGCGTGTCCGCCTTCTCCCCGCGCGTAAAACTTAATGTCGCAGTAGCCTTTTTCGATGACCCCTATCATCGCGTAGCGGCCCTTCACTCCGGCAAACGGGTCATCCATTACGACGCCGCCCTCGTCAAGCAACAGCCAGAGCTTAACGCCGCGCCCGCGTAGAAATTCAACAGTGTCAGGCGCACCGTGACCGTTGATTTCTTCCGTGTGACTGCTTGCGATATAAACATTGCCGGGGGGCGTGTACCCGCTTTCAATAAGCTCTTCGACCGCCTGCATCATACAAAACAAATTGCCTTTCGTATCTACCGTACCACGGCCCCATACGCGCCCGTCCGCGATTTCACCTGAAAACGGCGGGTGTTTCCATTCGCCCTGCGCCTCGACGACATCCATGTGGCTCATAAGCAGGATAGGCCCGCGGCGGTTTTCTCCCTTCCAGCAAAACAGCAATGAACCGCCTATATCGTTCTTTTCACATACCCGGTGGATATTGGGAAACAGTTCTTCAAGCACTTTGTGAAACGCGTAAAACTTGGCTGTGTCCGAGTTATTTCTATTGGAAATGGTTTCTGCCTGTATCATCCGCGAAAGGCGAGGGGCATACCTCATTCCGCGTTCAGCGTCTTCCGTACGCGCCTGTGGTTTTACTGTCATTTACGCATCCATCCTGTCTCCGTTAACATTACTGTATATTTTTTGGCTTTTCCAGTAACATGAAAACAGGTATGGGTGCAAGTTCAAGTTCAATGGATCAAAAACTTAAAGTAACGCTGGGCGGACTGCCGCAAAAAATCCATATTTTATCGAACGATAAAACACGTCCGGTTTTGCTTTTTCTTCACGGCGGGCCGGGTATTACAAACCGGCACAGCGTAATAAAGAATCACGCGGACTTGCTGGACACCTTTACCATTGTCGCGTGGGATCAGAGGGGAACAGGCGGGTCTTACTGGGGAACAAAAAGGGAGACTCTTACGGTAAGGCGGTTAACCGACGACGCGGCAGAGCTTGTCGAATGGCTGTGCAAATTCTTTGGCAAGGACAAAATTTTTATCATAGGCGGAAGCTGGGGCAGTGAGCTTGGCACTCATTTGGCCTACCGCTACCCGGCGAAAATAGCCGCGTATGTTGGTTTTGGCCAGGTGGTTGACGGCTCTAAGAACGAAACGATCAGTTACCGATTCACGCTAAAGGCCGCCAGGGAGGCTTCGGATAGCGAAGCTGTTAAAGTTCTTGAAGAGCTAGGGCCCCCTGAAAATGGAATATATAAAGGCGGCTTTGACGGCCTTATGGCGCAGAGGAAAGTCATGATGAAATACGGCGGATATTCGCCTGACAAGAAAAGACAGGGAATGTTCGACACGTTTGTCAAACCAATATTGTTTTCAGGCGAGTACAGCGTCGGCGACCTTATCGGCGTGCTTATAGGTTATAAATTTGTTTTAAAAGCGATGTTGGACGAAAACGCCGCGACAAATCTGGCAAGCGCCTGCCCGCGTTTTGAAATGCCCTATTTTATCCTTGACGGGCGGCTTGACAACAATACTCCCGCTGAACTGGTCGAGGAGTACTTCGCCGCGATTAAGGCCCCTCGCAAGGAACTGATCTGGTTTGAAAAATCAGGGCACAACCCGATGAGCGACGAGCCTGTTCTATTTAAAAACACGTTGAGGGCAAAGCTGACAGAGGTAGCGAAGGACGAGCAAAAGAAAGGAGTTATTGTATGAGTAATTCAAACACGGCAATTCAAACGGAAACACAAAAAACCAAATTTGGGGAGAAACTGGGGTTCTTGACGTTTTCAGGCGCTAACAACATTGTTTATCAATTCAGAAATCTGTATTATCTTTTTTTCCTGACCAATGTTTTAAAAGTGAGCATGGGCTGGGCCGGATTTATT
>Ga0268262_10004646_pt1 | contig 14069 bp, 11 predicted proteins | sample TergutNc150P3_FD_190354 | JGI IMG/M metagenome (GOLD analysis project Ga0268262, IMG submission 190354) | Nasutitermes corniger P3 segment gut microbial community from laboratory colony in Florida, USA - Nc150 P3 (SPAdes) (version 2) | ecosystem: Host-associated > Arthropoda: Insects >... | reverse complement strand
TGAAACTGGAAGAAATTTCCAAAAAATTACTGGAGATAGCCTAGATGAATTTTCTCTACGATTATTTCCATAATTTGCTGGAAAGAATAAAATATGGCAAGTGGGGCTTGTTGTTGCTTCCCATTTTATTTTCCATAATTGGAGTTTATATAGAGATAAGTACATTTAATGGAACTCAAATTCCATTTGAAAACATCGCTGTTAAAAACGTTCTTATTCCCGCTGCCTTTTTTGTTTTTGGTTTTTTTGTATCGGTTTCTTTGTGGAGACGCTATATTTGGCGTTTTTCTGTGGGTGGGAAAATTTTATGGAATAAAGATGGTTTTAGCTTTGCCTTTATGCTTTTTGCTCTTGCTGTGGTTTTGCAAATTTCCGCTATATGGGTGGACGCAGGTTGGGACAAGGTTTATGTTTCTTCGCTTGGTGGATATTATACAGAAGACCAGCTCAAAACCATTGGCGGCTATAAAAATGAGATAGTTATGCTTAAACGGCAACTAACAATAGGTGGTGTGTCTTTTCAGGTTGGAGAGATTGTAAAGGTATTTTTTATGATTTTTGTTGCAAAATTGCTCACTGATATGAAAATTTGGGGACGGGGACGAATAAGATTGAACGGGAAATTTTTTATCTTACCCCTGCTTGCAATTTTGCCAGTTGGAATACTAGCTTTTTGCATGCCTAATTATTCTATGGCAATGATTTTTGTGTTTGTTTTGTTTTTTATGATTTTGATTCAGGAAATGGATTTAAAATCGCGTTTGCCATTGCTTACGCTCGTAGCCGTTCCAGTTTTTGCAGTATTTTTAATATCCAATTTTGACAAAGAAAATTATCTTGTGAAAATTCACGGCATCAATAGAGTGTGGGCTTATTTTCACGAAGGCGGAACAGGCAATGAGCAGCAAAACGAAGCCTTGCAAGCGATGTCAGATGGTGGAATAATAGGAAAGGGTTTGGACAAGGGAACTATAAAACTCCGCTTGTTTGGAGCGCGCAACGATTTTGCCTATAGTATTTTAGGCGAAGAACTTGGAATGTGGCTTTTGCTTCCAATCACACTTGCTATGTTTGGATTTTTGTTCTCCTGTTTTTGGATTGCTGCGAGAATGAAGGTGGACAACAGAGATGCCATGCTTGCTCAGAATATAGCTTGGGGCGTGGCTATAATTTTTTCATTGAATATATTGTTCCATATAGGCGTTAATTTGCGCCTGCTTCCAAACACAGGGCAACCACTCTCTTTTGTGAGTTCTGGCGGCGCAAATTTGACTATGAATTTTTTTCTTATGGGTATGCTGGTTCAAATATCATCGCTTAACAAGGGGGAACCAGCGTGAAAACCATTCTCTTTGCGTGTGGTGGAACTGGCGGGCATGTGTTCCCTGCTATTGCAGTTGCCGAAAGTTTTTTGAACACAGACAAATCGCTCAACATAATTTTTGCAGGGCGGGCTGCGCCAGCTATGGAAGAGAAACTGGTATCTTCCAAATACAATTATAGAACCATTAAAGCGGTGCCTTTAAAAAGAGATAGCATAATTAATAATTTATTGCTGCCATTTAATTTGCTGTTTTCTGTGCTTGGTTCTGCAAAATTGCTGAAGAAAGAAAAGCCGACATTTATAGTTGCAACAGGCGGCTATGTTGCCCTGCCGGTTATGCTTGCGGCAATAATTATGAGAATTCCATTTTACGCCATAGAGCCAAATGCCGTTATGGGGGTTGCCAATAAAATATGCGCAAAATTTGCAAAAAAGGTTTATGTGGCGTCTGAAACGCTTGGGAATCCGGTTCGCAAAATGCCAGAAAATTTGCCAGCTCCAGAAATTTTTGCTGATAATAAAAAGTTCCGTATTTTAATAACGGGTGGTTCGCAAGGTGCGCTTGGGATAAACAATAAAATAGAGCAGATATATGAGCAAATATCTACAAATGAGAATTTATCCGTTGTTTGGCAAGCTGGAGCAAAACACGCAGATGCTCTTGCTCAAAAATACAATGGTTCAAAAAATATTTTCATAACTGCTTTTTTAGATAACATTTACGCCTATATGCAGCACTCAGATTTAATAATATCGCGTTCAGGTGCTTCAACCCTTGCAGAAATTCTAGCTTTTGGAAAAGCCTCCATTCTTTTGCCTTATCCTTATGCAACCGCAAATCATCAGGAGCACAATGCTAGGGCGGTAGAAAAAGATGGAGCTGCTTTTGTGGAGCTGGATGCAGAAACCAACAAACTCTTGGAAAAAATAAACTCTTTGATGAACAATGTGGAAATGCTTGAAAATATGTCTAAAAAGGCAAAGAAGCTAGGCGAACTGAATCGCAGAGCTGCCAGTGATATTGCGAGGGATATATGCTCGACCTAGGAAGACTTATACCCAGCAATCGCATTCACAAAACCTATTTCATAGGAATAGGCGGAGCAGGCATGAGCGGCATTGCAGAAATTCTGCATCACAATGGTTTTGAGGTTAGCGGAAGCGATATGCAAGAGAGCGCTCAAACAGATTATCTTAAAAATTTGGGAATTGAAATATTTATAGGGCATAAAGCAGAAAACGTTTCTAATGCTGAACTTGTTGTTTATTCCTCTGCTGTTCACACCGACAACCCAGAAATGCAACACGCAAAAAAATTAGGCATTCCGCTTATTAGGCGCGCAGAAATGCTCGGCGAGCTTATGCGCCTCAAATACACTTTGGCAATAGCTGGTACACACGGAAAATCCAGCACAACCTCTTTGGTAGGCTCAATTTTAGAAATGGCAGACGAAGATCCAACCGTTATAGTTGGAGGCATTGTGCAGGGCAAGGGTTCTGGCGCAACCATTGGAAAAGGCTCTTATTTGGTTGCCGAGTCCGATGAATTTGACCACAGTTTTTTGCAAATGATGCCAAGTTCTGCAATAATAACCAACATAGATGCAGACCATTTGGATACATATAAAGATTTAGACGATATAAAAAATGCCTTTGTGGAATTTGCGAATAAAGTACCTTTTTACGGGCAGGTGATTTTGTGTTTAGACGACAATGGCTGCCGGAGCGTTTTATCAAGGCTTGCCAAGCCCGTTGTGACTTATGGTTTTAGCCCGCAGGCAACCTATAACATAAAGAATTGCCGCTACAGTGAAAATGGATCTGCATTTTCGGTTTATAAAAACGGCGAGTTGCTCGGTGAATTTTCAATTAACCTTTTGGGCAGGCACAATGTTCAAAATGCTGTTGGTGCCCTGGCTCTCTCAACGGAAGAATCCATCTCCGTGGAAATTTCAAAAAAGGCTCTTGCTGCTTTTGCCGGAGTTAAAAGGAGAATGGAATTTAAAGGCAAGGTGCGCGGCGCGCTGGTGTTCGATGATTATGCCCACCATCCAACGGAGGTTGCAGCAACACTTTCCGCATTCAGAGAATCTTTCCCAAACAGGCGCATTATAGTTGTGTTTCAGCCTCATCTGTATTCTCGCACAAAAGACCACGCAGAGGAATTTGGAATTGTTTTTGGAGATAGTGATATTCTTTTGCTGTGCGATATTTACGGAGCCAGAGAAGAACCAATAGAGGGAGTTTCTGGAAAACTTATTTTAGGTTTTGCGGAGTCAAGGGGGCATAAGAATGCGCATTTTATAGGTGCAAAAGAAAATGCTTTAGAGTTTTTGGCTGATGAAGCAAAAGAAGGAGATTTGATTGTTACAATGGGTGCAGGAAACATAACCTCGCTTAGTGCGAAAATTTTGGAGATGACTTAATGCTTGACTATCACAGAAAAGAGAGACATAGGGTGATGACCAGCCTAATCTCAAAAAGAAAAACAACCATTAGAAGCTTTTTGCGGCGTCATAATAAACACATAGCGTGCTTATTAGTTTTAGCTTTGCTTTGCGGTATAGTTTTTAAGATTGTTCTTCCAAACATAAATTTAGAGTTTATGTCTTTTAAAGATGTGAAACCTCAAAAACTTGATAGAATTTCAGAATATGCCTTTAGAAAAATTATAGGCTATGGCTATGAAGAAAAAATTTACGTAAAAGATACTGCGGAAATTCGCGCCCGCCTAGAAGCCGATAGCATGATTTTCGGGGATGTGAAATTTATAGTGAAATTAATTCCATTTTATGAACTTGAGATTGCGTTTAAGGAATCTAGCCCGCTTTTTACTCTTATGTCGCAACGCTCAGATACAGTGCCTGTAATATATTCAGACAAGGGCAAAATTTATCCGTATAGCACAAACGCTGCAGATTTGCCGGTTGTTGATGCAAAGAATGCCGAAGATATTTCTTTGGCTATAAATTTTTTGATGGATATGAAGAAAAACGATGCCCTGCTTTACTCTAGGGTTTCGCAACTTATTCCAAGAATAGCCGAAAAACAAATAACCGTGTTTTTCAATGATGTTGATTTTAAAACGGTATTTTCATTGAAAGAAGATTATTGGAAAACGGCTTTTAGGCATTACAGGCAATTGACCAGAAATATGCGAAACCTGAATATAAATTCCATATCTGTTTTGGATTTGCGTTTTAAGGATTTGGCTTATGCAAGAGAAAAGGAAGGAGGGCTATAATATGGGTGCTAAAAAAGCTAAACTCAATTTGGACTTTGGATATAACGGCGTTAGCATGAATTTTGCTATCGCAAACGATATTCAATCCCGAGATGGCGTGGAAGGCGAATGGAGCGTGGGAACGCTTAACTTCAATGCAGACGAATTTGAAGACTTCCCCGGAATTGCGCAAAATAGAATTGATGAAAATCGCATAAAATCTATAGCGAGCTGCATAGAGAAGAACATAATAGAATGGCAACGCGTGCAAGGTTGCAATTTTGACCCTCTTATGGAAGTTACAATTTCTGCGAACTTCTTTGTGGTGCTGTTTTTTCCGTTCAGTTTTAAATCTGCAAAACCGAGGATTATTACACAAGAGGATATGAATGAGATAGAAGAATGCAAACAGTCGGAAAAAATGTTCCAAACTCCTATTCCTGGTGAAAAAATAAGGACTTTCACAAGTCCTTATTTTACCATTTTCGATGAAAAAGAAGATACTGTTAAGCTTGCAAATCCCGTGGGTAGCAAAACAAAAAGCCTGGGTTTTGATGCTTATTTTGTGACAAAACATCCTATGCTTTCAAGGCTCTTGGAGATTATGAAAGACAAAGATGAAATAATAAGGATGTCTCTCTCTTGCGAAAAGGAGTTCAAGGCACTGGCAAATAAAAAAGAAAAAGAGGGAAAAACCGCGTTGATTCACATTACAGACACATTCTCAGAATTTTCTGTGTGGAACAAATCTGATTTAAAATATTTGAATAAAAAGGATGCTGGTTTAAGAGAATTAAAGGAAATTTTCTGGCGTTTATGCCTTTTCTATCATAAAACTCCTAAGCTAACCGAGCAGGATTTTGAGTTTAGGCAAAATGGCGACTATATGCATAAATTTTACAATATGGTAAAAAATGCGGAAATTTCCGATGATTCCAAAGAACTTTTGTCTGCGGATGATTGCTTTGATTTGCTGGAAGGAGCCTCTTGCGTTTTTGATGACGAAAACGAGGATAGCTCCAGATATGGCAGATTTGGGTTGCCGGGGAAAAATAGATCAAAAACAAGGCTTACAATCAGTAGCTATGTTCTATGCTATTTTACTCGCGAGATAATGCGCAATTTGTTCATGGAAATAAAGCGAACTATGTACAACGATAATTTTTGCAAACCAGACCTTATCATTTTGGAATGCTCGTTGCCGTTAAAGGGCATAGAAAAACTGGCTAATGAGGTTTTTGAGATTCCAACGAGAAAGGCACTTGTAAAATGGGATGGCGAAGTGAGAGGGGACTTGTCTTCGTCTGCGGTAGGGGCTTTGCAGAGTTTGATTGCTGGAGAGGAGCGAAAGGAACGTAAACCTACTGCCGAAAACAAGAAAAAAACATCAAAATTTGATTTTTTTAAGTTTTTTTCTAAAGCTTCGTTATTTTTCTAAAGTCTCATAAATTTTTCTATATTCACAATACACGGAGGTTTTGATGCCCGATATACCGGAAAAACAGAGAAGAATTTTGCAAGCCTATAAACGCTATGGTGGGCAGGAAAGTGATGCTTTGCAAGAGCCTCTGATTCAAATTGAAGCTGATGACGATACCAAGCGGGAACCTTTGATAGAAAGTGCTGGAGGTACTTATGGCAAGCCAATTCAGGTTTGCTTTGCAGGGGTTGGCACTTGCGGGGTTAATATTCTAATGAGCTTGAAGTCGCAGATTTCTAAAAATGAGCAATTGGTTGATTTTGTTGGCATAAATTCAGATGGCGGCTCAATTAGAGAGCTTGAAAAGAATGGTTTTCAGCATAATATTGGCTTAGGTGATGACTCTCACTATTTAGGTACCGGAGGCGACTTGGCAACAGCTAAGGCTCAGGCAGAAGATCATTTTGAAGAATTTGTGAGAACTTTCAAGGATGCAGATTTGGCACTCGTAGTAACCGGAATGGGTGGAGGCACAGGCACAGGAGCTGCTCCTTATGTTGCCAAAGCTGCGAAAAAAGCCCAAGAAAATAAAAGAAATGCGCTGACCATAGGCGTTACCACAATGCCAAACCTTGTTGAATTAGACAGGTTTGAAATAGCGGAGCAGGGCATAGAGGAGCTTAAAAAACATGTGGATGCCCTGATTGTTATAGATCAGGCTCGCATAGAAGAGGTTTTGGGCGATGAAGATGCCTCTGCCGATTTGGCTTATGAACTTGTGGATTTGCGCTTTCAAACGGTGTTGCAGTCCATAATAGAAACGGTAACTAAATACACCAAAAGAAACATAGATTTTGCCGATGTTTGCTCTACTCTTAAAAGTTGCGGAGAAGCCATAATAACCACTGTGGAAGCACCGTCTGAAAATGTTGAAGAAATAAAAAAGAAGCTTTCTGGAGCCATAAACGATAAATTGCTCTTTAATCATTCTGGCAAGGTTGCCTCGCGGCTTTTGGTTTATCATTTTTACGAGCACGGATATTCTCAACGAAAGCATTTTGAGGTTGTTAGCGAGGTTCAAAAACTTTTTGGCTGGACAAAAAAAGAGGGACATACCATTCCTCACTATAGCTGCGTAGTGGATAACCCACCAGAAGACCCCAATTTTAAAAAATTCCTTAAAATAGGCAATGATTCCGGCGATGAATACAAAGGCAAAACAAAGGTAATAGTTATGGCTGGCGGCTTTGTGGATGTTCCACAAGTTTCGCAAGTTCCTCAAGTTCCACAACCAAAGGTTGTGCCTATTCCGCCGCCAGCTAAATCGGTTCAAACAACTCATTCTGCTGTGCAGCAACACATTCAAAATATGTTTAAGCCTACGCAGCCACCACCGCCACCACCAATTCAACAACCCATTCAGCAACATATTTCACAACCTCCGCAAACAATGTCGCAGCCAGTGACGCAATCTGTGCCGGTTGCAAATCCGCCCACTAGGGAAATACCTATTGAGCCGAATTTTCTTGAAGATTTTCTTTCAGACGGAAATAAACCTGGTTTCTCATTATGACAAAAAAAACTTTACTCCTATACAACACCGCGAGCCGTTCCAAAGAGTATTTTACGCTCCCCGAAGGGGTTCCCGAAGTTCGCCTTTACGCTTGTGGGCCAACTGTTTATCATTACGCCCACATAGGTAATTTGCGTACCTACCTTTTTGAAGATTTGCTCCGCAGAAGCCTTGAGTTCTTTGGCTTCAAGGTTCGTCATGTTGTGAATATAACCGATGTTGGTCATTTAACAAACGATCAAGACAATGGTGAAGACAAAATGGAAAAAGGCGCAGAACGCACAGGAAAAAATGTTTGGGAAATGGCGGAATTTTACGCGCAAAAATTCAAGGAAGATTTAGAGCTTTTAAACGTGCGACCTCCCGTTGTTTGGTGCAAAGCAACAGATTACATAAAAGAACAGATTGAGTTGATAGAAAAACTGGAAGAAAAAGGCTATACCTATCGCACAAGCGATGGAATTTATTTTGATTCGCTGAAATTCCCCAAATATACGGAATTTGCCCGTTTAGACATAGTGGGCCTCAAGAGCGGAGCACGCATAGACATTGGCGAAAAGAAATTTGCAACCGATTTTGCCTTGTGGAAATTTAGTCCCAAAGACAAAAAAAGAGCTATGGAATGGGATAGCCCCTGGGGAGTTGGTTTCCCAGGCTGGCATATAGAATGTTCCGCTATGGCTATGTCGCTTCTAGGCGAAACCATAGACATCCACTGCGGTGGCACAGACCATATATCTGTTCATCACACAAATGAAATAGCCCAGAGTGAATGTGCCACTGGAAAACCATTCGCAAGATTTTGGATGCACGGAGAATTCCTTAGAGAAAGCAATTCCCCCGATAAAATGAGCAAAAGCACCGGAGAATTTTTAACATTGGATGTTTTAATTAACAAAGGATTTGACCCTATGGCTTACAGGCTTTTCGCCTTAACAAGCCATTATAGAAATTATTTGAATTTTAGCTGGGAAGCAATGGAAAACGCAAGGGATTCCTTGAGCGCACTGAGAAGAAAAACAGATCCTTTCATTAACATTGAGGGCAAGATTAAAAGTGTTGAGGCAAGAGAATGGAGTTCTGCATTCAGAAATGCCATAGCAGATGATTTGAATTCTTCTGCAGCTATTGGCGTATTGAATTTAATGCTTGCAGATACATCTATAGAAGACTGTGAAAAATCAGCTCTAATAAAAGAATTTGACGAAGTTCTTGGGCTTCGTTTGTTGAACAAGCCAGAAAAAGTAAAGCGTTCCGAGAAAGAAGAAGCAATGGCAAAAGAGTTGATAGAAAAACGAAACGTTGCGCGCATTGCCAAAAATTGGGCGGAGAGCGACAGGCTTCGCGATGAATTGCTATCCATTGGTGTTGTGATTAAAGATGGCAAGGATGGTGGCACCGAATGGGAATGGAAATGATAAAATGATAGAGAGGCTTCGCGGCTTGCTTGTTCAGAAAACTCCATTATTTGCAGTTGTTGAGTGCGGTGGAGTGGGCTATGGTGTTAATGTAAGCGCTCGCACTGGCGAAATGCTTCCTAGCGAAGGGGTAGAAGTGGTGCTTTTGACTCACCTTGTTGTGCGCGAAGATTCTCAAACCCTTTACGGATTTTTAGAAACTCAGGAAAAGGAACTATTTTTGAATATGATAGAGGTCAATGGCATTGGACCAAAAATGGCGCAGAGAATCTTGAGTTCCATTTCGCCAGAAGATTTTCTTTCTTTAATTGTAATGGAAGATTCTGCAGGTCTTTCCAAAATAAAAGGCATTGGCAAAAAAACTTCCGAAATGCTTGTGCTTGCCCTGAAAGACAAAGCACTTTCCATTTCTGCAACTGCTGGTAAAAACTCATCTGCGAATTTGCCTTTTGCAGAGCAAGAAGCCGTGCTTGCTTTGCACACCCTTGGAGTAAAAGACCCAGGAGCCAAAAAAGCTGTGGAAAAAGCCTCCGAAATTTTAGGCAGGGGAGCAGACGCTGGCAAACTAATTGCTGAGGCTTTAAGGCATGTATAATCTCTGCAAAACAGTTAGGGCATCGTTGCTTTTCACAGGGGATACAAGGCATTCGAATTTTGGATAAAACAATTTTATTTTCGCTATTTTTTCGCTTTTTGCATGGAATATCAATATAACTTTTGGAAATAGTTCGGAGATTTTTTTTATTTGAGCATCTGAAAAATCATCTGCTTCGGCTATTAGCAAATCTCGGTTGCTGAGGTTAAAAATAGCGTTCACATCTGCGGTTTCTTCCGATGTTCCTTCAATGGCTTCCACACATTCTTTGATAAACGAAAGTACTTTTTTTTCTTGGTTGTAAGTGACAACTTTCTGGTGTCTTTCGGTTAGGAATTTTTTATAGAATGCTTCTTCTTTTGCTTTGGCAGCCAAAAGAAAATGAAATCGGCTGCCGTACCTATCGCTTTGAACTTCCAAGTTGGAATTCATAGCGTGCAAAATGTTTTGAGATATTGTGAGACCAAGCCCGGAACCGCCGTATTTTCTGGTGTGTCCGGAGTCAATTTGTTCAAATGGCTCAAATATTTTCTTGATTTTTTCTTTTGGAATTCCAATGCCAGTGTCAATTACTTCAAAGTGTATTTTGCTTTCGGCTTCTTTTGTTTCGGGATTAACTAATAATTTTACCGAGCCTTCGGCTGTGAATTTCATTGCGTTGCTAATTAAATTTACCAAAACTTGCTTTAATCTTATAGGGTCTGTTTTTATGAATTTTGGCATGAGAATAGATGGCAAAACATAAAATTTAATGGGTTTGTAAATAAGGTAGTGGCTGCAAACACTTATCAGATCATCGCATAGCGAAAATATATCAATCCATTCCTCTTCTATTTTAAGACTTCCTGCTTCTATTTTTGAAAAATCGAGTATGTTGTTGAATGTATCGCGCAAATGATAAGAGGATATCTCTATGTTATTGCACCATTCCTTTTGCTCGTCACTTAAATTTGCGCTTTTGCTCAAAAGCAAATCTGAAAATCCAAGCATTGAGTTAAGGGGATTTCTTATTTCATGGCTCATATTTGCCAAAAACAAGCTCTTTGCTTTGCTTGCCTTTTCAACGATGTTTTTTTCTTGCAATAGTTTTCTGTTTGAATACTTGAAATATGAATAAAAGGAAAAGCCTAAAAGCAATATAATCACAAGTTCTGCAATAATGGCGTTCCTCATATTATATACAAACTGCTGATACTTGCTGATTATTGAAGATTCCTCCTTGTTGAGCCTGATGGTTTCTGGAGGAAGTCTATTTAGTTTCAATTTTCTGCTTTCGGCTGCCTGGTCGTCTGCCATAGGCAGATTCGAACTTCTTCTAAATCCAGAATTATAAGCATCGTTTCCAGCGAGAATTGCCTCAGCGATTAATCCTATATTTTTTCCCATTAAAGATGCGAGAATTATATTTCCACCAATAACACCGTTTTGTATTCCAATATCCCAAAATGAATATACGGGAGCCGTGCTGTTGCTGTCCACATATTTGGTCATGTCTTGCCATAATTTTTGCGGATTTTTAGTGGAACCATTTAGTTCCACGCCCACTAATACAACAGCATCTTGCCTGGGGTTCAAATGACTAAGGGAATCTGCGAGAATTTCCAGTGAGGGTTTTTTCCATTCTTCCAGATTTATGCTTTTTTGCACAGATAGGGTAGCGTTCAATTGCTCTCTCACATCTTTGCTGGCTTCTGTGTTGTCGGTTATGAATATAATTCTTTTAACATTGCCTTGTAGGCGCTGTATAAAATCTATTTGAGCAGGCAAATCGTAAAATTCATAAATACCAGACCATAAGGATTTTTTTATTGCGGTAGAGTCTAATGATTCTGGTGATGCCTCTGTATTTTCGGAATCCAAAGGGTCAGCATATTCTATTGCTGCTAGTTCCTCAGACATTAGGGATACGGATTCGGCTTGTTGCTTGCTTATTCCGCAAGCTACTATAGGGACATTTTCCCACAATGTATTTTCGTGGTTTTTCACATAATTAAATGCGGTTTGGTCCACTGTTATAATCACATCAAATTTCATATTTATATCTATATATTTTTGCAGCATAGAGTTAATTAGCTCTTCTCGCATATCCATGTCTTCAATATGAATGTTCATATTGCTTTTTCTTAGAACATCCTGTATGGCTCTAGTAATATCATTTGTTCTTACAAATCCTTGGTTATAGGAATTAAGTACAAGCACATTTTGATACGCAAAAGCCGATACCCCCAAAACAAGGGCAAAAAACACAGTTTTTTTTACTATGCTGCAAATAGGCATAGGAATAATGTAGAAAATGTTGAGAGTTTTACTATATTTCCAAATATGGACATTAAATCTTTTATTCGTGATATTCCAGATTTTCCGCAGACTATGGTAATTTTCAGAGATATTACGCCACTTATGGCTAATGGGGAAGCTCTTAGGTTTGTCGTTCAAAAAATGGCAGAACCGTTTAGAGATGCTGGCATTCAGAGTGTTGCTGCCATAGAGTCAAGGGGATTCTTTTTTGGTCCTTGCATTGCCCTTGAGCTGGGTTGCGGATTTACGCCCATTCGCAAAAAAGGCAAACTCCCATGGAAAACGGATTCTGAAGACTATTCTTTGGAATATGGCACGGCAACAATAGAAGTTCACAAAGATGCCTTTATCAAAGGTCAGAAAATTTTGCTGCTAGACGATGTTCTAGCAACAGGAGGTACCATTTCTGCGGCGGCACGCTTAGTGGAAAAGCAAGAAGCTTTGGTAAGTGGAATGGTGTTTTTGATAGAGCTCGATTTTTTGCAAGGTCGCAAAAACATAAGCATAAACTGCCCCGTACATTCCATAGTGCATTATTAGAAATTTTCTAGTTTTGCAGTATGTTTCGTTCTCTAATTCTAATATCAATCAGTGCCATATTTGCCTTTGCAAACCCCGAAACTGCGGGCAAAACCGCTGCTTGGATAACCCTTGAAGGCGATGTTGACCCCGGCATGAACGACTATGCGCGCCGAGCCATAGCAGAAGCGGTTGCCAGAAAGCCAGATTTAATAGTTTTTGAAGTAAACACCTTTGGCGGTCGCTTAGATGCCGCCTTTGACATTGTGGATACAATAACAGCCTTAAAAATTCCAACCATCACTCTGGTGCAAAAAAAAGCCATAAGCGCAGGAGCCTTAATAGCCCTTTCCAGCGACAATCTCTATATGCTCCCCAGCACAACCATTGGCGATTGCGCTCCCATAGTGCAAAGCTCCGATGGCCAGCCTCAAATTGTGGGCGAAAAAATCCAATCCCCGCTAAGGGCAAAATTCCGCAATTTGGCAGAGCGAAACGGGCACCCACGTCTGCTCTCAGAAGCCTTTGTTAGCCCAGACCTTGGCGTTATGGAACTCTCCAATAAAGATACAACCATTTATATGAATGTCGCCGAATATAGCGATATGTCCGAAGAGGAGCAAAAAAAATGGACGAGCAAAAAAATTCTGGTGAGGGCAGGCGAGCTTTTGACAATGACAAATGAAGAGGCACATCGTTTGAAATTTTCAAAAGGAACCCCAGAAAACATAGAGGCTTTTAAAAAAGAAGCAGGCATAACAAAAACCGAGATTATTGAAATATCCTGGGCAGAAAAACTCACGAGATTCATAGGCGCAATATCTGGCGTTTTAATGATACTGGGCTTTGGCGCGCTTTATATGGAATTTAAAACACCAGGTTTTGGCATTTTTGGCGTAATAGGCATTGTACTTTTGGCAACCGTATTTTTGGGTCAATATGCGAGCAACCTGCACGATAAATTGCCCCTAGTTCTGCTTTGCCTGGGCGTTGTATTTATGCTTTTGGAAATTTTCGTTTTGCCTGGCGCGATGATTTGCGGTGCGCTTGGCATAGCGTGTTTTGTGGCGGCTCTAGCCATGTCTTTTGATGGTTCAAATTTGCCAGATTTTGCGCCTGAGTTGGGTTCTCTCTCATATTGGCAATACGGCTTGATGTATATAATGCTATGCGCGGTGCTGGCTTTGTCTTTGCCCATTGTAGCCTCAAAATATTTAATCCCAATGCTCCCAGATTCTTTTACTCCAATAAACAAAACCGATTTGTCCAAGGCACATTCTCCCGTTGAAGAATTTGTTGAGGAAATAAAAAAAGGCGATACAGGCGTTGCTCTAACAGACTTGCGCCCTTGCGGTCACGCAAAGTTTGGGGACAAAATGTTTGATGCTCAGTCCAGAAGTGATTTTATAGTGGCGGGGTCTGCGGTTAAGGTTGATTTTGTGGAAGCGGGGAAGGTGTGGGTGGTGAAGGAGGGTTAGCCCAGCCGATAAAAAGCGGAATTGGCTTGCATACACATAGTTTACAACGGAGGAGATGGCATGATTATCGGAATAGATTTTGACGGCACCTGCGTCACCCACGACTATCCCGACATTGGGAAGGACATAGGTGCCATCCGTGTTCTTAAGAGGCTTGCTGACAAGAGGCACAATCTGTTGCTATGGACTATGAGGTCAGGGGATGAACTTGCCGAGGCGGT
>Ga0268262_10004645_pt1 | contig 14072 bp, 16 predicted proteins | sample TergutNc150P3_FD_190354 | JGI IMG/M metagenome (GOLD analysis project Ga0268262, IMG submission 190354) | Nasutitermes corniger P3 segment gut microbial community from laboratory colony in Florida, USA - Nc150 P3 (SPAdes) (version 2) | ecosystem: Host-associated > Arthropoda: Insects >... | reverse complement strand
CCGCGCCGCGGACAGAGGGAGGTATGTTACAGTTTTCAGCCAAGTATTTAGTCACGATAAAACCCCCTCTTTTTGCGCAAATTTAGGGCTTTTTTCGCAAAAAACGAGGTTTTTTGAAAAATAGGTACTTTCCCTCAAAATCATACTTAAATAATAACAAGTTTCTTAATATTTGTCAATAAAAATTTGAAAAAAATTTCACTAAATTTTTTCAAATTTAGTAAAGCAAAACGACATTTTCAACCCATATAAGGTATGTACTTTTCAAACCGTCTTGCGGCGGTTAAGTACAAATCTTTCTATGGAGTTTTCTATGAAAACAAACAATGAAAATCCTGCTCAAAATGAACAGGACACATTAGACAAGCCCGGCGCTCTTCGGACAAATCCCCTTCTTCCCTACCCTGAATCGTCCCTGCTCGTTGCCATGGCTGAAACTGCTTGGGCAGGAAACCTTAAATCGGTAAAAATAGAATTTTCTCTATCGGACAGACTGAAAACAAAACTTACGGAACTTTTAGGAAAGGAAATACATAAAATCTTCATAACCGATAGCGACGCCCGTCATATCAAAAGACGCCACGGGCAAAATGAAGAAAAAAGGGGGCAAATCGATATAACTCCGGCGGATTTTGCGTTCATTCCCGTTATTTTGAATGAATATGATACAGCAGAACAAACAGGAAAAGACAAAATAGGCAATAAAAAACTTAGGTTTACAAAAAGAATAGAAGGGACATTTTATCTTGCAAGCATTGAAAAGGGAAATAACCAGATAGGAATAATCACTCTATGGAAAAAGAAAAAATAAAAGCCCGATTGGGTGTCTGATGTTCATCAAGTACCGCAAGGCACTTGGTCCCCAGACCGAACGTCCGAAACGACCCCAACCAGCTAGTATATAATATAGCGCCGAGCTCATCGTTTGTCAAGAGGAAAATCCATCTTCCCTGCTTTAGTTCATCATACGGACATTCTGCACCGGAAGCACCCACAGCCACGACGGCGAAACCGCAAGCCCGGTGTATTTTTTGTTCAAGGCGCTGTGGCGGTTGGCGTAATCAAATGTGATGTACGGAACATCGTTTACTATAATATCCATCATTTTAGACTGAATCTCGAAGCGTTTGGCAGGATCCAGCGTCGTCCTCTGCGCCTCAATCATCGCGTCAATTACCGGGTTGATGTAAGCGGCGGCATTGTAGCCGTCTTCGCCGGCTTGGCTTTCCGCAAACATAATCTCTATGTTTCCGTTAAGATCGGGATAATCCGATTCCCAGCCGCCGATCAGCATGTCGTAGTCGCGCTTGCCGTCCGCGTCAAGAACGCCGCCTATCTGGTAAACGTCCTGCTCGTCGCCCGACATCTTCTTGATATTTACAATGATATTAAGCGCCTTGAGCGATTCCTGAATGTACAACGCCCTTTGATTGGCGAGAGAATTTTCACTGACAATAAGATCGCAGTTAAAACCGTTGGGATACGCCGACCTTGCAAGATATTGTTTTGCGGCGGTTAAATCGTAAGTATAGCCTTGATTGTTCTTTAAATACGCCTCCCACTTGGCGGCATTCTCGCCGTAAAGCGCCTTGCCGAAAGGCAGAATTGTTCCAGCCGTTCCCGCGCTCTTAATGATGTTCTTCTGGAATTCGGGAATATTCATCGCGCGTGAAATCGCCCTGCGTACATTTACATCGTTCATGGGAGCGCGCTGTGTGTTAAGCGCAAGATATGTAAGTTTAAAAGAGTCCATGATAGTAAAAGTCAAGTTCTTGTCCGCCGCCAGCTGATCCAGCATGTCCTCAGGCAGATTGACGCAGAAATCAATGCTTCCCGTCTGGAGAGCGATTACACGGGTAGTGTCCTCAGGAATTATTTTAAAAACCAATGTGTCAATAATATTTTTTGCCTGTCTCTCCTTGTCCCAGTAGTTGTAGTTTTTCTTTAACACTATTTCTCTGCCGCTTGTCCATTTATGGAAAATAAAGGGACCTGTGGCTACAATGCCTCCTGCGGCGGTTCCGAAGTTTTTGGTATGCCTCTGATAATAAGCCTTGCTGATTATCCGTCCCGCTCCAATCGCGGGAACATACTTAAACACCGCCGACGGACTTTGAAGTTTGATAATAAACTGCCAGCCTTTAACAGAAAAACTTTCAACATCACTGAAGAAGTCGGAGAAATAAGTTCCGCCGTCGGGATCTTTCGCTCTTTCAAAAGAAAACAGCACGTCGTCCATTGTCATCTTAGTTCCGTCCGAGAAAACAATATCGTCTCTTACGTCGTAAATATAAGTTAAATCGTCAACCTGACTCCAGCTTTTCGCCAGTTCGGGAACAATGTTGTTATTGGCGTCGAGGGTTACAAGTCCTTCGGTGATCTGGTTGGTAACCTGATTTGTAACATAGTTCCATGCTACTCCGGCGTCTACCGCTCTGATGTCCTCGCTTAAAGCTACGGTAAAAGTTAATCCCCTGGATTTTTGGGAACATCCGGTAAAACTCAAAATGGCAATAAACGCGAGCGTTAATGCGATAAAAAACATCTTTTTCATGATTTACCTCCTAAAATTCGGCAGTTTTCTATGATAGTCATTTTAAATTATTTTAGAATAAAGGTCAACAGGTCGGTCCCCAGGCTAGAAATAATGACAGCGAACCAAATGTCCCGGCGAGGCTTCAATAAGTTCCGGTAAAGATTCGACGCATTGGGGCATTGCCCTAATACAGCGCGGAGCAAAAGGACATCCCTTAATTTGTTTCCGGCGGTTAGTCATTTCTCCGTGAATCGGCGCCTTTTGTTCTTCGACAAAGTTCTTAAAAACATCAAACCTGGGCGCGCTCGCTTTTAGAGAAAGGGTATACGGATGAATTGCGTTATGTGACAATTCAGCGGAGGAAACAAACTCCATTACCCTGCCCATGTACATAATCGCTACCTTGTCGCAAAAGTATTCAACTACTGTCATATCATGAGAGATAAAAACCATCGCCATAGAACGATCGGCGCGGAGATCGTCAAGCAGATTAAGAAGCTGGGCTTGAACCGACATGTCAAGAGCGGACAAAGGTTCATCGGCGATAAGCAGGGAAGGCTCCCCGATGATAGCCCTTGCTATGGCAAGCCGTTGAAGCTGTCCGCCTGAAAGTTCCCGTGGAAAATAGTTAAGTACGTCGCCTGACAGCCCGATGTCGTTTAACAGTCGATCTATTTTTTCTTTGCCTTCGGGAACAGCCATGCCGTAGTAGCGGCATACTTCCATGAGCGCCTCACCGATACTGATCTTCGGGTTAAAAGAAGAAAAAGGATTCTGAAAAACCATCTGCATCGCCTTGCGTTTTAACCGTAAAGCGTCCCGTTTAATTCCGGTAATTTCCTCGCCTTGGAAAAACACCTGCCCTGCGTCCGGTTCAATCAGGCGCAGAATCAGCCTGCCCAGCGTAGACTTGCCGCAGCCGGATTCCCCTGCAATGCCGAGGATCTCATTCTGCTGTACCTGCAAAGACACTCCGTCTACCGCGCGAATCCGCCGTCCGTCGCTTAACGCAAAATATTTTTTTAATTCCTTTACTTCTAACATTACGCGTCCCCCGAATGATGACAGCACACCATTCTTCCGCCGCCGAGATTTGTAACCTCAGGTTCCACTGCACAAGCCCCGTCCGCTTTCGGACAGCGCGGGACAAACGGACACCCCTTAATCGGCGCATAGAGTCTCGGCGGAGACCCGGGAATCACCGGAAGTTTTGTCCGGCGTCCCCCCTCGGCGCTTGAACGCGGTATACAGTTGATCAGCGCGCGGGTGTAAGGATGTCTCGCGCACTCAATAATGCTTCTTGCCGGCGCAGTTTCTACAATGCGCCCTGCGTACATTACCGCTACCTTGTCGCAGTTTTCCGTAACAAGGGCGAAGTTATGCGTTATAAGCAGTACCGTAAGCGAAAGTTCCTTTTGCAGTTTTTTCAGCAAATTCAACACCTGCGCCTGAATGGTAAGATCAAGAGATGTGGTCGGCTCATCGGCGATAAGCAGTTCGGGTTCACAGCTGATTGCCTGGGCGATCATGACGCGCTGCTGCATTCCGCCGGAAAGTTCAAAGGGATACTGTTTTGCGGTATCCGGGTGAAGACCCACTTTCTCCAAAAGCGCGGCGGTACGGCGGCGCAGTTCTTCCTTATCCAACTCCAAATGATTGGTCATCGCCTCCTCAATCTGACTGCCGACAGTTTCCAGCGGCGAAAGGGAGTTAAGCGGATCCTGAAAAATCATTGAGATACGTTTTCCGCGGATAGAGCGCATTTCCTTTTCCGGCAGAGACAAAAGGTTCTCGCCGTCAAAACGGATAGTCCCCCTAAGGCGGGTATGCTTCTTGTCAACAAGTCCCAGAATCGCGCGTGATGTTACGCTCTTACCGCAGCCGGACTCCCCGACAAGACCGTAGATTTCTCCGCGCTGTAATTGCAGATTAACGCCGCTTAAGGCATACACAATTCCTTCAATGGTTAGGAAATCGCAGGTAAGGTTTTCTATGGAGAGACATTCAGTTTTCATTACTTGCGCTCCCTATCAATCCCCTGCGTTTTTCCATTTTTTCAAAAGAGGGAAGCGCCCTGCCCTGCGGATCAAGATACTGCGTTATGCAGTCGCTGAAAAGATTTAAACTTATAACCGTTACAACAATGGCGGCTCCGGGAGCCAGCGCAAGGAGCGGACTCTGGAGCAAAAAATTTCTGCCTTCCTGTAACATTGCCCCCCAGTCAGCCGTGGGCGGACTCACTCCCAAACCGATAAAACTTAACGCGGCAAGATCAAGAATGGCGTAAGCCAGATCCAGCGTAAGCTGTACCAGTATGGTATAAACGCAGTTAGGCAAAATGTGGCGGAACAAAATGTATGGTCCGGAAAAGCCGATAGATTCGGCGGCTTCCACATAGGTTTTATTTTTTTCGACTAACGTAAGAGAGCGGATCAAGCGCGTAATCATCGGCACATAGACAATTCCCAGCGCCGTAACCGCGCTTGTAATGCCGCGCCCGAGAGCGGTTACAAAGAGGAACGCCAGCAATAACGACGGAAAAGAAAGCAGTACGTCGCAGCAGCGGCATACAACGGCGTCAAATTTTCCGCCGTAAAAACCGGAGAAAAGTCCCAGCGGCGCGCCGATTATTACCGAAAGAATTACCACCCCCAAAGCGGAGATAAGCGTTACCCTGCCGCCGTAAAGAAGCCGTGAAAATAAGTCCCGTCCCATTTTATCCGCGCCCAGCAAATGCGCCTTTGACGGCGGAGCAAGAGAAGCGGACAGATCCTGCTCGGACTCGCCGTAAGGCGCGAGCGTCGGCGCAAGTATGCAGCAAAAAATAATAAGGAAAAGAAGAATTCCCGAAACCAGCAATGGAAATGTAAAAAAAGCGCCTTCGGTTTTTTTTGCGCCGGATCCGCTGTCGGGGAAAATTTTTTTAGGAAGCAAAGATCGATGTTTATTCATAACCGCTCTTTAACTCCTTCCCGTATTTCCAGAAGCGCGAATCCGGGGATCAATGATAAAGTAGACTATATCCACTATCAAATTAAGAACTAGAAACAGCGTGACAAGAAAAAGCATTATACTCTGCACCACCGGATAATCCGACGCCTGAATCCCCTCAATGAGCAATGCCCCTATTCCTCCGAGCGCAAAAACATTTTCAACTAACACCGCCCCGATAACCATCGCGCCAAGCTGTACTCCTCCGACGGTGATAACGGGAATCAGGGTATTTTTAAAACAATGCGTCATAACGATACGGCTGAAAGGCGTTCCCTTGGCGCTTAACGCAAGGGCATAGTTGGATTTAAATTCCACAATCATACGGTCGCGGATTATCCGTCCTATCAGCGCTACCATGTTAAGGCTCAAGGCAAAAGCGGGGAGGCACAGATAATACAAATTTTCTATAAAGCCGCGTCCGGCTCCAAACGCCGGAAACAATTTCAGTTTTAAGACAAAGATCAACATTAATAAAATAGCGTTTAAAAAAACAGGCGAGGATACGCAGAAAATCATAAAAGCCGAAATAGCGCGATCGATTATCGTATGTCGCTTAACAGCGCTGATAATTCCCGCGGGAACCGCCAAAAGGACAGCGAAAATAGCGCTCATCAAAACAAGTTGAATGGTAACCGGAAGCCTTGCCGCGAGGAGAGACCCCACAGGCTGGCGGTGTCTGAAGCTGTCCCCAAAATTCCCTTTTACCGCGTTACTGATCCATATAAAGTACTGCTGAGGAAGGCTCTTATCCAAATTGTACTGAGCTGTAAGAGACGCCCGCGTTTCATCGCTGATCCTCCGTCCGCTTGTGATGGAGCCGATTGGGTCGGAAGGAGTAAGCCGGATAAGGAAGAAAATCAACGCCGACACCGCAAGTAGAACCGGCGCAAGCAAGAGGAGCCGTTTAAGGATATAACGAATTATAAAATTCATTTTTAACCTATCAAGACTATACCTCAAAAACGGAAAAATTGTAAGTCTGGCTATTTATGGTATTTTCAGCGGCTAGAACGTTTCCTGTCAAAAAATCCGAATTTATAACCTACATCAAAACCAATAACATAATGGTCATAATGTATCGTTTCCGGTTTTGGATAAAGCTTATAAAACTGGTTGTACAGGGATGTATCGCCGTAATACAGATAGTTAACATCAAAAAACAACGCGCCGTTTTTACCTACTTTTATGGCTATTTGCATTCCTCCGCCGTAAGTATAAGACGGAAAAGAGGCAAAGGGTTCTATTTCTTCATCTTTAGGAAAACGCAACGGAAGTGCGGCGACTCCGTACGGTTCAAGTACAACATTTCTAAAAAATTTTAATGGGAATTTAAGTTTCAAAGAAGCAAGCATATTGTACATTACATGATCCAATACCACCTCTTCTCTTGATATTTGAAAGCCCGGCTCAATACTCATAAAAGGTAGGAATTGAAATTCCAACCCTACACCTATTCCCGGCATGGGAATAATCATATTATCAAGCGGAGATGTTTTTAAATTGGGATCTAGAAGGTTACCTGAAGCATCAAATCCAGGCGTACCGTAATAAACTCCAGCTTCTCCAATCAAACCATCGCTTTTTAAGTTTAAAAACATCAATGAGTAATTAAAATACGGACTAATATACAGCCATTTATCCCGCCAACTGTCATCTGCGTACTCATAACCAATAACTTCATTATCCGGAAGGTTAGCCATAAGCATAAAAAAGACCAATTGGCTATAAAGCAGCATTTCTTCTTCATCGGCAAACAAATATTCCATAGAGACGATTACGGATAAATCCGAAACCCTAATGAGACCTACAATAAACTTGGATTTTTGCTGGAATTGATCATATTCAACGCTAAATTTGATATTATATTTCGCCGCGTTCAAATTCTCGGTAACCTGGTATCCAGCCGCCTTAGCTTCGATAATCAGGGCTTCCTTAAACCCCTGGACAAAAGCCGACTGCCCTCCAGTCCCTTGGATACAGAGCGTAATATTATTAGAATTTGCCGCATAAACAGCTGAAAATGAACAAAAAAACAGTGCCAAAACGCACATGTTTTTCCCGAGTCTTTGCCACATTACCTATATTTTAGTACATTAAATTATGTTTTTCAATGTTTAACGCCAAAACACCAAAACGTTCGGAATAATATTCATTTTCTTTGCTTTTATAAAACTTTCTTCTACAAATATTTACCCAGTTTTAAGATTTTTTTCCGACAATTAAATAATGAGTAATTTTCATGTAAGATTGAATGATTTTATTGGACGTTCCGGCATGACCCTTGATGAATTATCTTATAAATCAGGGGTAAGCACAAAAACAATCCAAAATTGGACAAGAAATGCCTCTCCAACCATTCCGAGGATAGATCAGGGCGTTATGGTAGCTCAGGTTCTGGGAGTCTCAGCTGAGTACCTTGTAACAGGAAAAGCCCCGGACGGTTTATCAGAAAAGGGATTAAAAATCGCCTTGGCGGCTGAATTTTTATCTGAAGAAGGGAAAAATGTAGCCCTTATCCAAGTCAAGGGGCTTGTCGCCCACTTTCCTTTAAACGATTCCACCTTATCAAAGACAAATTAGAGGTGTAAAAATTACCCAGAACTGGGTACAAATTTTTTATTATATACTGGACAAAATTCATTGGAGGGTTATCATATTAATAGCTGTGGTTTTTTTCGCGCCTTCCTTACGAACTTAAGTGTTCGTAAGGTTATTTTTTGACACTGGAACACAGCCACAAAAATTTGTATACTTAATATAAAGGGTTTTCCAGTGCCAAGGATGGCAAAGGGTAACTGGAATAATAGCCCTCAGAAATACCCGGTTAAACTAGGAGGAATTACCTTCCTAATCAAAGGGCGGAGAAATGGCGGATACCAAAGAAACGAAGGAATTATTTAATTGGGAAAAAGCTCTTTTAAATAAAGAGTTTGTAGAATTTCCAAAAGAATTAGACAAAAAATGTACCAAAGAAGAATTCCATAAAATGATGACTTCTCACAATTCAGATATCCCTATTGAAACAGTGACGTTTTTGGACTATCCAGATATTGACATGGAGCAATAATGGATTTTCAGGCTTACGAAAAAATATGGCAAAATTCTATTAAGCCTCAAATTGACAGAATGACATCAACTTATGATGATATTGTATACACAGAAGGACAAGTTAAAGAAAAAATCTGGTTGACTTATGAGGATTACAAAAATAAAGTTCATTCTTATATGCACAATCCGGATGGACGCATTGACAGGCATAAAGTCGCTTCTGTAATGCTGTATTCTATAATTATTAATAAACCGTTTGAGTTAAAATTAATACCTTCTAAACGAGAAGTAAATAGTTCGGCTTTATTAGCCAATGAAATAATCGGATTTCATACTGCTTTGGCTATTGTTTGGTCTTTTATATTATCAGACGCTAATGAAAAATCCGATAAAAATAAAGTTGAATTATTTAAAGACGGTTTTATTTTTCCAAAATGTCAACATGATAGTTATGAAACAAATATTTATAAAATGCTTTATTATTCAAAATATAATGAATGTTATGATATATTTGCATTTGCAAATATACTATTTTTAATTGAAGCATATACAGAATATGTAAAAAAAACTGAGCTTGTTGGAAAAGTATTCTCATAAACAATTAAGACACCTTAAAAACAATAATTCTCCTTAATTCCTTATTTTGAGTCCCCTTAACCACTTCAGTTTCTCGAATCCCCACACGCTTCTCTCCTTTGCCATTCTTTCATCTAAAATTTCCCACCAGTCTTCGAGATAAGGGGGAACCAACCAAAGCACGCCGCCTAAGGCGTGCAGATGAATAATCCTAATCGTTCCGGCGCAGGAGTATTTAAAAAGATGAAGCATTGAGGCTGGCTTTAGCCAGCCGTCCGCGCCGCGGCAATACCGGAGTCTTCTCCACTCCAAAACCAACACATAAAGACCCTCTCCAACTCAGGGGTTCGAATCCCCTTACTTTATCGCGGTAATATTAAATACTTTTAAATAAAAGTTTATAGGAGTAATTGCTAATATATTTGGAGATAAGGGGATTCGAACCCCTGACTTCTAGCTTGCAAAGCTAGCGCTCTAACCAACTGAGCTATATCCCCTATGCTGTACCAATTATTCCCAATTTTCCGCACATTGTCAAGAAATAGGGATTATTTCCGCTATGGCGTCATAATCCTCTTGTTTTTCCGCGCCGGGTTTCTCCAGCAGTTTGCACCTTAAAACCTCTCCGGGCGACGGGGCTTTCCCTTCGTGGAGAATTACCGTTTTCAGGTAGTTCTCGGAAACTCCGCGGCAGGATTTTCCGCAGCCTTTTTCTACCAGCACGTCAATTTCTTTGCCTAACCAGCGCCGGGCATAGTCCGCCCTGCCCTGCTGTGCAAGGTCTGTGAAAAGCCCTACCCGTCTTGTAACTTCGGTTTCATGTAACACCTCAGAGAATGAAAAGGCGGCGGTACCCGGTCTTTTTGAATACGGGAATACATGTATCCATGCGAAATCCAGTTTTTTGCACATTTCAAAAGTTTCTTGAAACTCCGTTTCTGTTTCTCCCGGGAAGCCTGTGATGATGTCGCAGGCAAGGAACGGATCGATCTTTGCGCGGCGCAAAAGAGAAATTGCGTCTTCAATGGTTTTACCGCCGTAGGAGCGTCCCATTTTTTCAAGTATTTTTTTACTGCACGATTGAACCGACAAATGAAAATGAGGGCGTATCCGTTCATTGGATAAAACGCCGATAAGCTCCTCATCAATTTTATCCGGCGCAAGACTGGATAAGCGCAGAGCGATTTTTTCCGTACCTTTTAAAAGATATTCCAACAGCCGCGCAAGATTAGCCGCTTTTTTTTCATCGCTGTACTGGCTGATATTTACGCCCGTAAGCACGGCTTCCGCGTGGCTTTTTTCCAGTATCCGCAAACGCGACAATACCTCGTCCGCCTCAAGACTGATACTCGCGCCGCGCGCAAGGCGAATTCTGCAGTAGGTACAGTGGTTGTCGCACCCGTCCTGAATCTTTAAAAAACTTCTTGTATGATCGGAAAAAACCTGCGGATTAAATTGAAAAAACCGCTCCCCTGCTTTTGGCTGTTGTCTCTCTGAAAATTTTTCCAACACGCTTTCAATTTGTTCATTCTCATCGTAATAATCAGGCAGATCAATGATACTGTCTTTTTTAATCACGAACAGACGCTTTTTTTTACCGTCGTCTAACTTTAACAAATCCTCGCTGTTCAACTGCGCGTAACAGCCTGTAACAATAACTTTGCTTTTCGGATAATCGCGCAGCGCCTTTCTTATAACGCGCCTTGCCTTTTGATCCGCCTTTGAGGTTACAGTGCAGGTATTAACAATAACTACCGACGGCGTTTTTGCCGCGTGTTTAAAACCCACGCGAAGAAAAGCATCGGCAATCGCTTCGCTTTCCAGTTGGTTGAGTTTACAGCCTAAGGTTAAAGTTAAAAAGGACGGCATTGCCTTTCGCGCTATTGAGCGCCCATAGTCCGCCTGATTCGTTCAATTCCGCGCTGAGCGTCAGTCAACTGAGAATTAAGTGAAAGAGCGCGCTCGTAGGCTTCTATCGCGCTGGATAAATCGCCGGCGTTCTCGCGCGTGTACGCAAGCCTGACCCACCATGCCGCGTTATTCGGAACCCAGTGAACGGCAGTTGAAAGGGCGATGTCGGCATGACGGAATTTCCCCTGACGGATATATACTTCTCCCATCAAATAATAAACCTGATCTATTCGCTGTCCTTCCGGCGCGGCGCTCGCGTACTCCTGGAAATACTGTAACGCCTCGTTGTTTTTGCCCTGATAATAACTTATCTCTCCCATAATCTGGGTGATTCTTACGTCAAAGCGGTATAAAGCCCTGCCGGCGCGGGCATAGCGCATGGCTTCTTCCAAACGGTTCAGCCGGATTAACGACCAGCAGATAACGACATGCGATTCAAGATTATTCGGATTCTCGGCTAATTCTTCGCGGCAAATAACGACCGCCCTTTCAAAATTTCCGGCGCGGTATTCAGCTAATGCGTCGGGACCGCCGTCCTGAGCGTAAACATTAACGGTAAGAAATAAAAGAAAACCGACTAATAAAAAACTAACATTTTTTTTCATATTATATTCTTCCAACCATAGTACATCTGCCGTTGAATATACAACCTGTTTCCATAAAGATTTCGGGAGCCGTAACATTTCCCGACAGCTTGCCGGAAATTGTAACTTCCACTTTTTCAACGGCGGTAACGTCGCCCTTAACCTGACCGCGGATCAGAACGCGCAGGGCGTGTATATTGGCGTTTACTACCGCATTTTCATCTATAACCAGTAACCCGGAAGCGTTAATTTCCCCGGAAACCTTCCCTCTTATAAGAAAAGGCTTTTCAAAACGTAATGTCCCCGTAAAATCAATATCGGGAGACAGGATTGTATCAAAATCCGCGTCTTCCAGAAAATCATTATATACTTCAGTCACCTACGCCCCCGTGCTTTTTCAAGTATAACAAAATATAACATCTTGCGCAAGTTAAGAAAAGGAGCTATCATAAATTTGTATTTAATTAAGGAGGAAACATGGATTTTGTATCAATTATGAAAGCAAAAGCGGCTAGCGCTCTTAAAAAACTTGTATTACCGGAAGGTACCGAGGAAAGAACAATCAGAGCGGCGAGAATTTTGGTTGACGAGAAATTAGCCTCAAGCGTTACACTGCTGGGAAATACCGCAGATATACAGGAAGCGGCGATGAAGGAAGGCGTCGATCTTTCCGGTATAACTCTTGTTCACCCCGGAAATGACAGCGCTGTTTTAGGCAAATACGCCAATGAATATTACGAATTACGAAAGAAGAAAGGCATGACGCCGGAGCAGGCAAAAATCGATATTGTCGATACCCTGCGCTGGGGCGCTATGATGGTTCACCTAGGAGACGCCGACGCAATGGTCTCCGGAGCGATAAACACCACAGGCAACGTACTGCGCGCAGGACTTTCCATTATCGGAACCGCCCCCGGCATTAAAACCGCTTCCTCATGTTTTGTTATGACCGGAATAGATCCGCAATACGGAACAGAAGGATCGATGATTTTCTCTGATTGCGCGGTAGTTCCCGATCCGCTTGCCGAACAGCTTGCCGATATTACAGAATGCGCCGCTCAGTCCTGCCGTGAATTTTTAAATACCGAGCCTGTAGCCGCTCTTTTATCATTTTCATCAAAAGGTTCCGCAAGCCATGATAATGTAACAAAAGTTCAAGAAGCGGTAAAAATCCTCGGAAACCGAAAACCCGGATTTGTTTTTGACGGAGAATTGCAGGCGGACGCCGCCCTTGTTCCTTCGGTACTGGATAAAAAAGCACCGGGAAGCCCCGTAAGAGGCAAAGTCAACGTAATAATTTTCCCGGATTTAGGCGCCGGAAACATCGGTTACAAACTGGTTCAGCGCCTCGGCAAAATTCAAGCCTACGGACCGTTCCTTCAGGGGTTCGCGAAACCAATAAGCGATCTTTCCAGAGGCGCGTCTGTTGACGACATTGTAACTACCTGCGCCGTAACGCTGTCGCGGGTAAAATGATTTATACAAAAAATGGTTGCTAAAACTTATATGATCGGTTTATAATGTCATATAATATGTCTACCATATTAATTAGGAGGAAATAAATGGCAACAGCTAAAAAGCCGGCGGCTAAAAAACCGGCGAAAAAATCAGCGGCTAAGAAACCGGCAAAAAAAACAACTGCAAAAAAACCTGCCGCCAAAAAGTCAGCGGCGAAAAAACCGGCTGCCAAGAAAGCGACTGCAAAGAAACCTGCCGCTAAAAAGTCAGCGGCGAAAAAACCGGCGGCAAAGAAAGCGACTGCGAAGAAACCTGCCGCTAAAAAATCAGCGGTTAAAAAGCCTGCGGCGAAGAAACCTGCGGCTCCAAAAGCGACGGCAAGACCTGTTGAAACAAGCGATGTACCATACCGGAACCTGTTTGACGCTTACAGTATGGGAAAACTTCCGTTTGCCGAAGGATACATCGTTTCTTCATTCTTCAGCGAAACGTCGAATTACGGAATTTATGAAGTTGTATCCTATGCCGGAGTAAAAGAAATCTTTTTAACGGAAACAGGCTTGCAATTCGTAACAGGCGGAAAGAAATTGTACATTCTGGTTGAACCGGATACATATCAGATAAAATTCCAAGAGCCTGTTTCAAGGACAGAGGGCGAGAAGATTCCGAAACGCTTTAGCGAATTGGAAATTATCACCGCAAAAAATCAAACAAAGATAATGATAGCGAAAGAACCCAACGAAAGTTACGGTTCTTTTACAATCCTTAAACCCACAGGAATTAACTTTGCCGTAGTGTTCTATCAACTGCCGCAAGTATACAAATCGCTTGCCGACTTCTTTGTAGAATCCCTTAACAGACAAAGAAAAGTTCCCGAGCACGACGCAAAAGCCGCCGCGCAGAAAGTTACGGAAATTCTTAAAAAATATATGAGCTTTGAAGGCGAATATAAATAAGAACTCCAA
>Ga0268262_10004644_pt1 | contig 14074 bp, 9 predicted proteins | sample TergutNc150P3_FD_190354 | JGI IMG/M metagenome (GOLD analysis project Ga0268262, IMG submission 190354) | Nasutitermes corniger P3 segment gut microbial community from laboratory colony in Florida, USA - Nc150 P3 (SPAdes) (version 2) | ecosystem: Host-associated > Arthropoda: Insects > Digestive... | reverse complement strand
TGCAAATACATTTGTCTTGAAAACAATAGGCATAAAAAATCCAATAGCAATTAACAATAACCCAACTTTACTAAGGATACGAAAAGTTAATTTAGACATTTTTATCCCCTTTTATGTTTGCGATAATGTAACCAAGAGAACCTATTACGATTACCAAAATAATGACAATTAATTTTGCGCCAATGGAAAACCGAACCCTATTTAGGGGACGTTGTTTATATATTGAGCTCATATATTATTATCGTGCTATTTTTAGGCATAAAATAGCGAATTTTAGCGGAAATTTATCACTATTACGCTTTATTCTGGTATTTACCAATTTTCCTATTAGATTAATTGGCAGAATAATCGTATATTTTGAGTAAAATTTCGAGTTAATTTGTGAATTTTAACAAAAAAGAAAGATAAATTCATGATTAGGAGATTTTTAAATTGACACGATTATATTTTTACCATTATACTGACTAATACGCATTTTTTTGTAAATAAATATATGATATTCATGGGAATTAATAAACAAAGATTATTCTATTTAATGTCCTCCGTTATAGCCCTATCTTTGGGAGTTTTCTGTTATTACAGTTTAAGAGATTTTAATATGATATTTTTTCAAATACTTAAAATAAAAGTTCCATATGCCAACATACGCCCTCTTCCAGATAATTTTTTTACAATATTTATAAAATACAATCTTTGCGACGGTTTATGGTTGCTCTCCGGTATTTTATTCTTAAGATTTATTTGGTTAAACAGCCCAGTTATAGGCGGCTATTACATAAAATTTTTCATTGGAATGGCGTTATTACTGGAATTTTTACAACTGACAAAATATGTTCCCGGTACATTCGATATTTTTGACATATTAACAATGGCGTTTTTTGCTCTGTTAGAGCATTTAATAAATTATTATTTTACCATTACAAGGAGAAAAAAATGGGAAAAAATCGGTTAACGCTACATTTAGTAGCAATTTTGGGAATTGTGTTTTTTGCTTTTCTGGCAATCGGCAGTTCGTCAACAACTACTCCGGCAGTTACCGCCAGTACTGAAGTTAAAAAAACTACAGGAGAAAATAGGGTTAGCGGTGTTTGGCCGGCACCTCAAGACAGGCAATATGACACATTAGGTTTGGTCTTTGCATCTTCAACGACGAAATTAGAGAATGGGCGTGAAATAGCCAACGAGGAAGACGTAATTATCATGCTTTTAAGAGAAGCGCAAAAGCTTGGTGGTACTGACATTATAAATTATAGATGGTCAGAGAGCGTTGTTACTTCTGAAGAAACAAGAAAAGAACGCGGTTCTGATAAAAAGATTAATACAGTCACCAGAACAAAAACTGGAAGCGCTTTGGCAATTAAGTACCGTAATGGCAGTGATGCCTACGTTCCGCCGCCACCTGCACCTGCGCCTGCACCATCGGGAAATTCCGGTAACAGCATTCTTACTCCAAATAGATTTGTTCTTGAAGGAACTGTCAAATAACTCCTAGAAGTTAAATCAACAGGTAATGGGTACCCATGTCCCCGGTTTTGCCGTGGGCGTGGGTATCCTACCTTACAATTATGCGACTGCGTAGTTAATCCGGCGGGAAGGATTTGTGCGGTTACGCGGGAAAATTTTGTTTTTCCGCGCAAACGTATACCCAATGAGCGAAACCGCCAATGTATACGCGATAACATTCAGGAGTTTGTGATTAAATCGGCCGATTATTCGGCTTAATTAAGAAGGAAACAAAATTGAACAAGAAACTTATTGGTTTTTTATGGATTGCGGTATGCAGTACCGCTCTTTACGCACAAACGGAGACAGTAAGCCTAGCCCATATAATGGGCGTTTCGGCCCCCGTAAACGGCAAAACCCCTTCAAGGGTAATTATCGAAAACGCCCAATACAGTGGAGTAATTACTTGGTCTCCGGAGGTATTGGGAACCTTTGAAAAAACTACCGAGTACACCGCCACTATTACGCTGACCGCGAAAACCGGCTATACGTTTTCAGGGGTAGCCGCCAATTTCTTCATTGTTGCCGGTGCGACATCGGTACGCAACAATGCCAATTCCGGCGTTGTTACCGTGGTATTCCCGATGACAAGCGGCGTCGCCGTTAACATAGCCGCCATAAAGGGCGTAACCCCTCCTGCCGCCGGTAATACCCCGGTAACGGAAATTACCGAAACGGATCAGTACGTTGGGAGCATAGCATGGTCTCCTACGGTATCAGATACTTTTGCCGCGGCTACCGAATATACCGCGATTATTACGCTGACTCCAAAAAGAGGTTACGGCTTTCAAGGGATAGCCTCCAATTTCTTCACGGTTGCGGGAGCGACATCGGTACGTAACGCCGCCAATACCGGTGTTGTTACGGCGGTATTCCCCCCGTCGGTGACGATAACTATACCCGCCATAAAGGGCATTACCCCCCCTGCAGTAGGAGATATTCCTACAACGGCAATCGCCGAAACTGCGCAATACGGCGGGACTGTAACATGGTCCCCTGAAGTAAATGGAACCTTCGCCGCTACTACCACATACACCGCGACTATTACGCTGGTTCCAAAAGCCGGCTACACGCCAAAGGGAGTAAGGGCTAACTTCTTTAAAGTTGCTGGGGCTACATCATCAAGCAACAGCGCCGACTCAGGCGTTATTACGGCGGAGTTTGCGTCAACTAAAGAAGAGAAGAATGTTTTTCTTGGTGACGAGAAGTACAAGGCGATTGGCGTTTCGGTTGGCAGTTCGTTTGCCGCGCCCCTTATTATCGGCACGGTACACGGGGCAATCCCGTTATTCGGCAGCTTATTTCTTGATGTGGGCGTTGACGCGGGCTATGGAATTCTTGGCCATGATGACGTTGATTATTTATCCATTTATCCCTTTATCAATTTTGCGCTGTTTACGCCGTTTGAGCGTGAACCAGACGGGAAAAGATCGGGTTTTTACGCGGGCGCGGGTGTTGGCTATTTGTTTGCGAATTACAAATTTAAAGATGTAGGTGAGATTTCGGATACCACCATTGCCGCGAATCTTGTAATCGGTCTTAACTTATTTGATATGATTGATATTTCATATACCCTGCGGACGAACATCAAATCGGCAGACAACAAGCTGTCGATTGGTTATGTGTATAGGTTTGGTAAACCATCTACCGATTTAAGATATAATAAACCGGCAAATGAAACACCTGCCGTTATACCATCTGGCCAACCGGCAAGTGTAACACCTGCTGTTATACCATCTGGCCAACCGGCAAGTGTAACACCTGCTGCACAATCCAGCCAACAAGCAAATGAAACAACTGCCGTTGTAAAAACTGTTGAAATGACTATATTACAACAAGCGTTAAATCTTTTGCCTGCGGTGCCTATAGGAGGAAAGAATTTAAAATTTGATTTTGCCGGTGATAATTGGACGGCAAAAATTAGTGGGCAAAACTTTTTGTCTGGCGACTGTATATTTGAAAAAAATGCCAATGGATATAATCTAACGTTAAAGACAACTAATGTATGGTCCGGAGCCGTTGAAGAAGTTATTGATCTTTTTCAACAGATTGGACTGCCGCTTGGTCCTGCGGCAGGACCTCTTAGAGGAGCGGCCAAATTAGCCGCAAAGGTTGCTAAATGGTTACCCTTTAAAGGTTCACCTATTGGTTTAGAATATAACGATCAGCTTACGTCGCTTCGTTTAATTTCTCGTTAGAAATATAGGAGTTTTAATATGCGAAAAAATTTATTTATTGTATTAGCCGTTTTGACCGGTCTGGTAATTTCAATGACCGCCTGTATATTGGGGGATGATATTGATTCACTCGAGGAAATGGCGATAAAGGACAATCTTGGAAAAACGGTAAATATAGCTGCCATACAAGGCGTAACAGCCCCGGTAAACCTTGGGACACCTGTTACACGCATTACGGAAAATCCGCAGTACTCAGGAACGATTGAATGGTCATCCAACAATGACAGTGACTTTAAAAACGCCAACTCAACATTTAAATATGGAAAAACGTACAAGGCGACAATTACCCTCACGGCTAAAAAAGGCTTCACTTTGCGCTTAGTAAAAGCCAACTTCTTCACAGTTACGGGGGCGACATCGGTGACCAACAAAGCTGATTCCGGCGTTATTACGGCGGAATTTCCATCGGCCACAGTAGGTGTTATCAATATAGCCGCCATACCGGGTGTGACCGTACCGGTACCTGGTGGTACACCGGTAAGTACAATTACCAATACGGCTCAATACAGCGGAACTGTAACGTGGTCTCCAACTGTAAATGGAACCTTTGCTTCAGATACCACATACACGGCGACTATTAATCTTACGCCTTCTACCGGTTACACCCTGACGGGTGTCGCGGCTAATTTCTTTACGGTTGCGAATGCAATAACGGTAAGCAATTCCGCCAACTCAGGCGTAATAACCGCAACATTCCCACAACCCAGCAGGATCGAATATTACTGGGTGGATCAACATGGTTCCCTTGTGACCACAAGCGGAGGCGTAACCAGTATAACCACAGGTTCAAGCTTGACCATTACCTCACAGATCCCACAGGGCCAAAGTTATAGTGTTAAGAAGTGGTATGTGAACGGTATTGATACAGGACAGACCGGAAGTACATATATCTTCTCAATTACAACAATTGGAAAACATACGGTTGACTTGTTTTTAGAAAAAGGTGGCAAACTTTACAATACCAGTATTACCATTGAAGTAAAATCTAATGTATTGACTATTAATACTTGGGCTGATGGCAGTTTTACAACATCAAGTGGTGAGCAGTGGTTTAAATTCACAGCGACAGCAAATCCGCAGTACATACATGCAAGTTTTGGCACATTAAATGCTTCTTATGGTCTGTACGTTCAGTTGTATGACTCAAGCGGTAGTACGGTCGGAAGCCAGATAAGATTATACAGTAGTAACTCATCCAACTCATTATCAGTAGCAAGCGGGAATGAGTACTATATAAAGGTTACGCCTTATAGTGGTGGTGGTGGCACGTACCAGATTGCATTTAGTACGGTCAATGCTCCTCCGCTTTCAAGCAATGCGCTACAGGCGGATACTCTTACTGCCAATGTCTGGAAAGATGGCACTGTTTCCTCAACCGGCGAACAGTGGTTCAAGTTTACCGCAACGTCAAGTACGCAGTACATACACGCAAGTTTTGTTGGTACTCTTAGCTCTTCGAATGGTATGTATGTACAGGTATACAACTCAAGCGGCAGTACGGTGGTAAGCCAGACAAGATTGTACTACAGTTCAACAAACATTTACTGGTCGTCAGCAACAAGCGGGCAGATGTACTATATAAAGGTAACACCGTACAGTGTCTATACCGGCACATACCAGATAACGTTTAATACAAACAGTAATCCGCCGCTTCCAAGCAATGCGCTAGAGGCGGACACTCTTACCGCAGGTGTCTGGACAGAGGGCACTGTTTCCTCAACCGACGAACAGTGGTTTAAATTTGAAGCAACGTCAAGTACGCAGTACATACATGCAAGTTTTGGCACGCTTAGTTCTTCGTATGGTATGTATGTACAGGTATACAACTCAAGCGGTGGTACTGTGGTAAGCCAGACAAGATTATCCAGCGGTTACGGGACATACGCTTACTGGTCGTCAGCAACAAGTGGGAGTGTATACTATATAAAGGTAACATCGTACAGTGGCTACACCGGCACATACAAGATAACGTTTAGTACATCCTATACACCTCCTGTAGCACTGCCTTCTACAGCAACCACGCTTACTGTAAATACATGGGCTAATGGCAGCATTACAACATCAAGCGGCGAGCAGTGGTTTAAATTTACCGCAACTGCAAGTACACAGTATATACATGTTGCTCTTGGCACGATGAATGATCTGTATGTACAAGTATATGACTCAAGCGGCAGTATGGTAGGAAACCAGACAGAATTATATGGTAGTGGTATCATATCCACCTCGCGGACATTATCAAGCGGACAGACATACTATATAAAGGTAACGCCGTACTATAGTAGTGGCAGTGGCTCATACCAAATAGCGTTTAATACGTCCAGTACTCCGCCGCTTCCAAGCAATAGTTCCACAGCAACCACACTTACTGCCAATACCTGGGCTAATGGCAATATCACAACATCAAGCGGCGAACAATGGTTCAAGTTCACCCCAACTTCAAATTACATTTACATATATATAAATTTGGGTACGTTGACCGATCTGTATATACAGGTGTATGACTCAAACGGCAGTACGGTAGGATACCGGACAGAATTTTATTACAACGGAAGCATAACACAATCGGTAACAATCGGGCAGACATACTATATAAGGGTAACGCCGTACTATAGTTCTGGCACGTACAAGATAGCGTTCAACACCAGCGGTACAAGGCCCAACTAAGGAGGATATGAAAATGAGAAACGGAGAAAGAATTATGAGAAATGCGAAATATAACGTGTTGTTCGGGATTGCACTTGTTGGAATAATGCTGTTTGCCGCTTGTGATAATATCTTTGATAAGCCGGAAACATACGCGCCAATTGAAAGTGGTTATGGGAGAATAAGCATCGATTTAACGGGAGGGGATGCGGAGCAGGAATCTGCGCGGACCGTGCTGCCTTCGACCGCTTTTACCCGATATGAGTATACCTTTACCAAATCAGGCTCGACAACCGGAGTGGTGAAAACCCCTGACAATGGATATTTTGTTCTGGAAATTGGCAGTTACACAGTCACGGTAAAAGCCTACATTGGCACTACAAGCCCTGGTACTCTGGCGGCAAGCGGCACATCAGCGCAGTTTACCGTAGGCTCAGGCGTCAATGCCCCGGTACGAGTCCCCCTTACCGGTGTTACTACCGGAACGCAAGGAACATTCAGCTACGCCATTACCTGTCCGCAAGACGCTACGATGACAATAACCCTGCAAAAATGGCCTGACTTGAGTAATATTACATTAAATCCCGTATCTCAAGGAAACAGAAAAAACCAAACACTGGACACCGGTTCTTATCTGTTGACAGTCCGTATTAGTAAAGATGGATTGTATGCGGGAAAAGCTGAATCAATACATATCTATCCATCTCTTACTACTGAATACACGAAAGATTTTACTGATGAGGATATGCTTGCCGCGATCCCCCCCACTATGAATGGTACGGCAACCGCTCTTATGCAAGGCATCTGGACAGACGGCAATATTACAACATCAAGCGACGAGCAGTGGTTCAGATTCACCGCAACGGCGGTTACTCAGTACATACATGTAAGTTTTGGTACGCTGACTAATCTGTCCGTACAATTATATGAATCGGGCGGCATTACAATCGGAAGCCAGACAAATTTAACCGGCAGTACCACAAATATTTCAAGATCAGTAGCAATCGGACAAGTGTACTTTATAAAGGTAAAGCCGAACAGTTCCAGTAGCGGCGCATACAAAATTGTGTTTAATGCATCCAGCACTCCGCCTTCACCCACTGTCACTCTTACTGCTGCCGGTGTCTGGGAGGATGGTATTGTTTCCGCAACCGGCGAGCAGTGGTTCAAGTTTACCGCGACGGCGGCTACTCATTACATATATGCTACTTTTGGCACATTGAATTCTTCGAATGGCTTGTACGTTGAATGGTACAACTCAAACGGTATTGCACTTTTAAGCAAGACAAGATTATACGGCGGTACCTCATCTACTACTCAGTCATCATTAACAAGTGGGCAAGTGTACTATATAAAGGTAACGCCATATAGTAACAGCGACAGCGGCTCTTACCAGATTGCGTTTAATGCGTCCATGTCTACGCCGACTCCAAAGCTCCCAGGCAATAGCGCTACAGCGACCGCGCTTACTGCCGATGTTTGGAAAGACGGCACTGTTTCCGCAAGCGGCGAGCAGTGGTTTAAGTTTGACACAACCTCAAGCAGCACACATTACATATACGTTACTTTTGGCACATTGAATTCTTCGAATGGCGTGTACATTCAGGTGTATAACTCAAGCGGCAATATAATCTTAAGCCAGACAAGATTTTACAATTATAGCAGCACCTCCTCATTATCAGTAACAAGCGGGCAAACTTACTATGTACTGGTTTGGCCTTACGATTCCAGCTCTACCGGCACATACCAGATTGCATTTAATGCGTCCGGTACCACACCGGTTCCAAAACTTCCAGACAATAGCACTACAGCGACCACACTTACTGCCGGTACTTGGGCAGACGGCGTTGCTTCCGCACCCGGTGAGAAGTGGTTCAAGTTTACCGCAACCGAAACTACCACGCAGTACATACACGTCGCTTTTGGCACGTTGAATCCTTCGTATGGTGTGTACGTTCAAGTGTACAACTCAAGCGGTAGTACAGTGGGAAGCCAGAGAACTTTAAATTACAATACCAGAAACATTTCACAGTCTGTAACAAGCGAGCAAACATACTATGTGCTGGTTTGGCCTTACGATTCCAGTTACACAGGCACATACGCGATTACGTTTAATACATCCAATACTCCGCCGGTTCCTCCAAGCGATGGCATTACAACCACGCTTAATGCAGGTGTCTGGGCAGACGGCACTGTTTCCTCTTATGGCGAGCAATGGTTTAAATTTACAGCAAACTACTCAAGTAGTACACATTACATACACGCCGCTTTTGGCACGTTGAATTCTTCGTATGGCTTGTACGTTCAGGTATATGACTCGACCGGCAGTACTGTCGTAAGCCAGACAAGATTATACAGTGGTAATTACACATATGCCTCACTATATGTAACAAGCGGACAAACGTACTATATAAAGGTAACGCAGTACTCCAGCTATACCGGTACATACCAGATTGCGTTTAATACGTCCAGTACTCCGCCATCCCCCACCATTACGTTAAATGCCGGTGTCTGGGCAGACGGTGCAGTTTCCTCAAGCGGCGAACAGTGGTTTAAGTTTACCGCAACCGCAAGTACGCAGTACATACACGTAACTTTTGGCATACTAGGCGATCTGTATGTACAGGTATATAACTCAAGCGGTGCTACGGTTGGAGGCCCGACAGAATTATATGGCAGTATCAAATCCACCTCACAGACGTTAACAAGCGGGCAGACATATTATATAAAGGTAACGGCTAATTCCAGCACTGGCGGCGATTACCAGATTACGTTTAATGCTTCCAATACTCCGCCGTCCCCCACCACTAGGCTTTATGCCGGTGTCTGGGCAGACGGCACTGTTTCAGCAAGCGGCGAGCAGTGGTTTAAGTTTACCGCAACCGCAAGTACGAATTATATACACGCAAGTTTTGGTACGCTGACTAGCATGTACGTACAGGTGTATAACTCAAGTAATTTTACTGTCGGAACTCAGGCAAATATAACAAGCAGTAGCAGTACCAAATACATATCACGGGATGTGACAAACGGGCAAACATACTATATAAAGGTAACGCCTTATTCCGGCAGCAGCGGCACATACCAGATTACGTTTAATGCGTCCAGTACTCCGCCGTCCCCCACCACTACGCTTACTGCCGGTGTCTGGGCAGACGGCACTGTTTCCTCAACCGGCGAGCAGTGGTTCAAATTTACCGCAACATCAAGTACGCATTACATACACGCAAGTTTTGGCACGTTGAGTTCTAGTTATGGTATGAATGTTCAGGTGTCCGGCTTAAGCAACATTGGAACCTGGACGACAAGATTATACAGTGGTACCACATACACTTCACTGTCTGTATCATCCGGGAATACGTACTATATAAAGGTTACGCCGTACGATTCCAGCTACACCGGCACATACCAGATTGCGTTTAATACGTCATCGACGCCTCCAATAAAACTGCCTTCAAACGCAACCATGCTTACTGCCGATACATGGGTGGATGGCACTGTTTCCTCAACCGGCGAGCAGTGGTTCAAATTTACCGCAACATCAAATACACAGTACATACATGCAAGTTTCACTTCATTGAATTCTTCGTCTGGTATTATTGTACAGGTGTACAGCTCAAGTGGCAGTACAGACGGATACTGGACAAACTTAAATAGCAGTAGCACATCTACCCCACCACGCACGGTAATAAGCGGGCAAACATACTATATAAAGGTAACGCCTTATTCTGGCTACAGCGGTACATACCAGATTGCGTTTAATACGTCATCGACGCCCCCATCAAAACTGCCTTCCAATGTAACAACGCTAACTGCTAATACATGGGCTAGTGGCAATATATCTTCATCCGGAGAACAGTGGTTCAAATTCACCGCAACCGCAAGTACACAGTACATACATGTAAGTTTTGGCGCGTTGACCGATCTTTATGTTCAATTATATGACAGTAACGTAAGTACGGTTGGAAACGCTGTAAATGTATATAGCACTAACAAGTATGGCTCTCAATATTTAAGTACCGGGCAGGTGTATTATATAAAAGTATGGCCTTATAGTTATGGTAATACAGGCACATACCGGATTGCATTTAATACATCCTCAACACCGCCGAATTAAAGCCGTTGTAGCGTAAAAAACATTTTTTCGGGCTAAAATTAATTTTAGCCCGAAATTGGAGGGTATCCGTCATGACATTAAAAAAAATTACTTTTGTATTTTGCGTATTATGTACGATCATTATTTATTCATGCGACATAGGAAATGTTCCTCTTGAATATACTTTTGACAATAGATCATCATTCACAATTCAAATAACTTTAACCGCGCCTTATAAAACCAGTAATGAAAGTGAAGAAAAAGAGAGAACTTCTCCGTTTTCAGTTTATAGCTCTAGAGTAGAAAAGGTCTATGTTAAGAGTAATGGGATTGTAGATTTTCAATGGACTACCAATAATATTGGAGATAATCCAAAGGTATATTGCGTAACGGAAGGTCCAAAAGCGGTTTTTAAAGACCGTTAAGGAGAGAATATGAAAAATCAGGCATTAATGGTAAAAATATTGTTACTTGTCGTTATTGCGTCCGCTTTTGTTACGTGCAACTTCTTTCAAGGCGAGCTTCACGAGATACCTTTATTTAAAGAGGAATTCTGGGGCGAATGGATACGTATGGATACTGGAGAAAAATGGTATTTTGCAAATAATTACCGGATAGTAGGAAACGATTACTTTTCTTCCTCTGTTAATATGGAAAAGCAGTCCGATAATGTAATTAAAATTACGGTAGGGACGGGGACAAGCGAAAAAAAATATTTCCTTTACGCTTCAAGGATTCGTAACAGCACATTTGGAGCTTCGGCGGTTACAGATGACGTTTCAAGGCGGGTATTTGCCAGAGCGATAAAGGTGCCAATAGGAACAACGGCGATAGTAGAAGCCCAAAAAAACGGAATGGACAAACAGAAGGTTGAAATTGATAAGAATGGAGAATTAGAAGCGGAAAATATCATAGCCGGTGATAATTATATTGTTACCATTGATGATCATGAATTTATCGTAACCCCAAATACCGATGGTGATAATGTTGGTACCCTTACATTGACAGACGGGGTTAATATGAAAACATCAATTGGACCTAAATCAATTTCAACTGATATGATGCGTTTATTCAGCGGTGAGAATTACAATTTGACTATAAAATTCACTAACATTGGCGAAAAAGTTTCCACAGCCATGGGATACCGGCTTATATTGCCTCCAGGTTTAGAGGTTACGCCGTCGCGGCTGACCGAAGGCGATTTACAATCATTTATGCCGGGACAAACAAGGGAAGTCGATGTAACTGTCAAATGCGGGCAAATATCCGAAGCATTTGAATTTAAAGATATTGGCATTGAAACAGTGGACTTTTATGGAAAAACATGGACAGATTCAGTTTCCCTGAAAATACACAAGGAAAGCGTTACTTTTAAAATACGGTCGAATCTGGCAATAAATGGCATAATAATCGTCCCAAATGGCAAAGCGTATTATTTTAAAACTTCCGGCTCAAACAAATTATTTACTGCGGATGTTACGGTTCCCAAGTATCTTAAAGATTATCTAATTGTATTTTCGGGAGCTTCGGCGGATACCGAGCCAAAATATTCATTTGCGGTAGATAAAATCCCCTCCTCTAATTTTGACGATTACCGTGTCGCCGATCTGAATAAATATTGGCCTAACGGGACAGAACAAGAGGCGGCGCCTATAAAATATGATCAGGAAGTCATGGCTTATTTATTAATGAACGAAGCTAATTACTACAAGGTAAGATTTACAGATTAACCATGAAAAAAACTTTCTTGATAATTTTTTTGTTTCTCCCCTGTTTTGCGTACTCGGAGGGTAATTCACTAGACCTTGGAAACGCAAGTTTTTTTTTGGACACAAAAACAATGCAAGACGGTTCCATTGTCAATATTGGCTTTGGTTTAAATTACAGCGATGTCTGGGGTGGGGAAGTGCGTGGGCAGATTGGGAAAACAGCGGCAAGCGAAGAACTGGACGCTCCCAACGTTTCCGATTCAATGATAGCGACTAATGAAACCGTTTATGAGCTGTTTTTTCTCCCAATACAATACAGCTCTACGATAAATAATAATTTTAAATGGCAGATAGGGGCCGGATTGCATTATGAATATCAAGAATCAAAACAAAAAGGTTATATTGATTTTAAACCAAATCCAGAAGACTCAAGTTTTGCGGGGCTTAATTCCTATACTGACGATTTTTCCATGCATGTTTTAGGTCCGTTAATAGACATTGGAATAAAATTAGATGTTGAAAAATTCAGTATCGGTTTTTCAGGCGGTATTGTTCCCGTATTTTTTCTAAATGCCGCAGAAAAACAAAGAATGTACCCATCATTTGATACTGTTAATCACTCACAAGAAACAGTGGGCAGTCCTTACTTTTACTTAGGACTGGAAAGCGTCTTGTTTAGATATGTCAGTCTGTCGGCAAAGTACAATTACGCTCAATTAAAATATGAAGTTATTGATCTTGACTTTGATCAGACCACAAATAAATTTATCCCGATATTTCCCGAAAATACCGTTGTTAGCCAATCACTAATGCTTGAGGCTTCCGTATTAATCCCGGTTGGGGGAATGTACATTCAAATTGGTTATGGTTATATGTTAAGTTTTTACACCCTTAATAACGGCGATCCGGTATCGGGAAACAAACACTACCTTATTTTGTCAGGAAGAAAATAAATTCTTAATATCTTTTTAACTGTCTATACGCCTGCTCAGCAAGCCCGAAATTGGCGCTTCTGGTAAAATCTTTGGCGTATTCATCATAGAGCATATCTTCATACATTTTACCCGCAAAACTGTCGTCTACAAGCCCCGATTTTTGTACCGTATTCCTCATGCTGGTTAAAAGATTTTTAACTAAAAAAGTTTCAAGCTCAAGGCACAACTGGTAGAGCCTATCTTCTTTATCAATAGGCTCTTTACCCACGTGTTTTTCAACGACGGCATTGTTAGCTGAAGCTGTGGCTGAAGCCGAGGCTGAAGCTCTTTTCAGCGCCTCTGAAAATTTTTCGGGGCTGTGGACGGCCGGAGTTGACGATAACCGCATGTTATCAGCATAAAGTGATGCTGGGTTATTAAAATCAAATCCGGCTATTTCCATTTATCTACCTACCTACCTCTTTAATGTAGTCGCTGTTCCAAGCATATTATCGCTTGTTTGAATTGATTTTGAATTAAATTCATATGCGCGTTGGGCGACAATCAGATTGACCATTTCCTGAACAACCGAGACATTGGACATTTCCAAGAATTTGTGTTGAATTTGCCCCATGCCCTCATAACCGGGAATGCCGGGAATCGCCTCGCCTGAAGCCTGACTGACCCTGAACAGATTTTCACCTATCGCTGTAAGGCCTACTGGGTTTGGAAAGCGGTACAATTCGATTCTGCCCACGTCAACTTCAACTTCCGCGCCGTCGCGTGGAACTTTTACGCTTACCCTGCCGTCCTTGGTAACATTGATGCTATCCGGCAGAAAAAGCTCCGGCATGATTATATCCGGGATAAGCCAATAACCGTTGCTTGTAACCATACGCCCGTCCGAGTCAACTTTAAAGTTTCCGTTACGTGAATACGCCATAGTGCCGTCATAAGTCTGTATTTTGAAAA
>Ga0268262_10004643_pt1 | contig 14076 bp, 8 predicted proteins | sample TergutNc150P3_FD_190354 | JGI IMG/M metagenome (GOLD analysis project Ga0268262, IMG submission 190354) | Nasutitermes corniger P3 segment gut microbial community from laboratory colony in Florida, USA - Nc150 P3 (SPAdes) (version 2) | ecosystem: Host-associated > Arthropoda: Insects > Digestive... | reverse complement strand
TCTAAAAACAAGTCTTGGCCGCCTGTCATTTCTAAGGTGATCCTGCGCTCTCCTGCTTTTGTCTGAACAAAGTGAAAGTGCCGCGCTTGGTCGAAGTCCCACAATATGCCGTCGGATTCTGGGTAGGCCTTGATGGAGCCAATTTCGGTTGCGGGAAGCTGCTTGATTTTTTTCCAAAACTTGCCGCTGCTGAATAAATTGGCCGTTGGGTTGGAGACAGACTCGCTATTTAGAACTGCTAAGACTGAATTCCAAGTTGCAGAGTTCACGCCAAAGTGCGCGCCGTTGGCCAAGCCACTGAGGTATGAAGAAATGTTGCCAATGGAACATTGTAAGTAGCCGTTGGGGTACTTGCTGCTGTTAGTCCCTTTTGCCATGCCAGGTTGGTAGGTGGCGTCCCACATCGTCTGCAAGCCGCTTTGGGTACCATTGAAACTGGTGGCCCAAATCCTGTAGAGGGCACCTGCGACACTCTGGCGGTAAAACTCGCCGCCTTGGGGCTTGTTGAATGATGTCGGCTGGCTCAAATTATAAGCGTTGACAGCATCTGCCGTAATTTCCGCCAGAATGGGGCTGTTCCTGAAAGCGGCGGAAATAAAGTCGCAGAACCCAGACACAAATGCAGTCGTGGTTTCGGACGCACCCTGCCTTTCGGCTAGCGCTATCTCTTCGCTGTCGCGCCTAGCCAAGCGATCGTATGGACTCTTTGGGCCAATAGGCGGATAGCTATAATCCGCAAAAAGCAAATGGGCAAATGCCTCCATGAGGGCTGAATCGTTATATTCGTCGGCCCTGCCTCCAGTCACATGATTCCCCTTGCCCATGACTCCATGCTGGAATATGGTCCTGCCAGTGGCCTGGGATAGCACTTGATGCTGCTTGTCAAATGCGGCGCGGGGGTAGTCGGTGAATTGGACATCGGGGGACCAGAATGAATGAAGGTTGGGAAGGCCAAGGCCAGGCTCAAGCTGGGCCATCTTGAGCGCGAACTCTATGGCCTGGTCGGCGACGTTGAAGGCCCCTGCCTCCCTTGTACCCGAATCAAGAGCCTTGACAACGATACTCATGTCGCCTTGCGCGCTATAGACCTCGGAGGATGTGAACCAATCGGGGATTTCATTGAAGACCGCCGCGTCCCTGTAGCTGGGCTGCATTGACCCATTTTTGACGCTGCCCCTCATGCGAAAATCGCCAAAGTTGTTGGCCCCAGGGACTTCGTACCTGGCATACAGCCTTATTTGAAAACTGGCATCCTTTGGTAGTTCGGCTATTCCGCGCCCTGACGAATTTAGGTGACCCGAAAAATAGACATAGCCGCTCTGTGGATCAACGCCCTCCACCCAGCAGTACCTTGCTGGTAGCAGAGTGGGGGGCGATAGGGCAGATACGCCTATGGCCCTCTTTTCAAATTCTGCCAGAATGGACACGGAAATTGTGCTGGAGGGGACGTAGCCGCCGCCGCAGGCCACCAATGCAAACAGCGACGCGAATATCAAACAGCCGCGAAATGTCCTAAATAGCATCCCCTGCCCAATCCTGTGCCAAAAAACCATCATGCCGCTACTTGTACCCTTTCCCAAACTTCCCAAACACCGCCATCGAATCCGGCCTGCATCGCCGGTTTGCCAAAGCGTGTTGTGTCTAGCATTACGGCGTTCCCGCCCGCTGGTTTAGTGCTGCGAAAGATATGCAATACGTCAACCAAATTCTCATTCAGCAACTGTCTAGCTAGGGTAGGGCCGCCCTCCGCCAACAACCTGTTTAGCCCCCGCAGTCCTAGTTCTATCAGCAGGTGCCTCAGACTGCAACCGCCAGGACCAGGGGGCAGACGGAGATCCTCTACTCCGTTAATTGGGTCCGCCCCCACCGTCAAGGCCCTCATGGCCGAATGGCCATCCACGCGCTGCCATATTTTGTAGGCATCGCTCAGTTGGGCGCGGCTGTCCAGCACTATCCTGTGGAACACCCGGTGGGGTTCTGTCCTTGCCGGCCACCTGTCCGCCAGTATGGGGTCGTCAACTGCAATAGTGTTTCGCCCAACCATGATGCCGTCGCTGGCGCGGCGCAGTGCGTGGGCCAATTCTTGAATCCCTTTTGGCGTTACATTAACCCTTTTGCCCTTTGGGCCTACTGCCCCATCCGAACCCAGAGCCATTTTTAGCATGACCCAAGGCAGGCCCGTCTTGACCAGTTTAAAAAAAGGGGCGTGAAGGCGGATACAGGCATCACCCAGCACCCCTTCGGCCACTTCCACGCCGTTGGCCCTCAGCACGGCCAAGCCGCCTCCGGCCACCCTTGGGTTTTGATCCCGCGCCCCCACGACGGCCCTCTTGATTCCAGCCTGCAATAAGGCATCCGTGCATGGCGGGGTGCGCCCAAAGTGGCAGCATGGTTCCAGCGTCAGGCATGCGGTGGCCCCATCTGTGGACTCGCCATTTTGTTGTGCGTCCCTGATGGCCAGCACTTCGGCGTGTGGACCCCCTGCCCTTTTATGGACCCCGGTGCCTATGGCCCTGCCATCCTTGATGAGAATGCAGCAGACGGAAGGGTTGGGGCTGGAGAGCCCTATTCCTTCTAAGCTGCCCTTTACCGCCTGCGCCATAACGCGCTCGTCCCCCACATATTGGGACGGCTCCGGCCAAGGGCCGCCCGTGGCGATCTGCCAAGCGGATTCCGCACAGAGGTCAGGCACCAAGCAGCCCCTCGACGAAAGCCTCTGGGTCAAAAGGGACTAAGTCGCCCATCTGCTCGCCCATCCCCACAAATGCTATTGGCAGCTGCATCTTTTCCAATATCGGGACTACCGCGCCCCCTTTGGCGCTGCCGTCCAACTTGGCTATCACGAGGTCTGTCACCCCGGCAGCCTGCTTGAATGCAATGGCCTGTTGCAGCCCATTTTGGCCCGTTGTCGCGTCCAGCACAAGGAAGACTCTGTGCGGGGCACCTGGCATGGCTTTTTGCAGGCTCCGGCGCATTTTGTCCAGCTCGCGCATCAGGTTGTCCTTGTTGTGCAGCCTTCCCGCCGTGTCAACCAGCACCCAAGAAAGCCCCTTGGCCTTTGCGGAGGTAGCCCCGTCAAAGGCTATGGCCGCCGGGTCGCCTCCCATCTGGCTGCAAAGAACGGGAACCCCCACCATTTTGCCCCATAGCTCCAGTTGCTCTATGGCAGCGGCCCTGAACGTGTCGCCGGCAACGACCAGCACACTCTGCCCTTCGTCCTTCAAGTGGGCCGCCAGCTTGCCAAGCGTGGTCGTCTTGCCCGCGCCATTTACTCCCACGAGCAATATCACTTGTGTTCCCGTGGCCTCGCTGGGTTCCAACGGACTTGCCTTTGCAGGGCCGATGATTTTCAGCAGTTCCTCTTTGAGCACCGCCCTTGCGTCAATTTCTCCCCGCTGGCGCGTCTCAGAGCGTAGCCTCTCTATGAGCCTTTCCGTAGCACTGGCACCAAGGTCAGCCTGAAGGAGCATGTCCTCAAGCTCTAAAAGTTGCGCGTCGCTCAGCTTTCCCACGCCCAATATGTGCTGAATGGGCGCAAGGGCCAATTCCTGAGTCTTTTGCAGCCCCCTTTTCAATTTGGAAAATGCGGAACCTAGAATGCCCAACTGCGCCTCGCCATGCCTGATCATGCCCAAGAAAAAATTTGTATAAATTATCATTGTAAGGCCAAAGAGACCGATATATCCAGTCAGCAGACCGACAGGCCCAAAGCACCGCTTGGCGGCCCCCATTGCCTTCAATCCTCGTCGAAGTGACAAAACCGCAGTTTTACAATCGGCCCGATAGTTTTTGCCAAGCTGTATAACGCCTTCAACTTTTAGGCATTTCCTGAATCTAACTTCTATGTGGTGCTGCAAACGCACAGTTCAATCAGGCTAAACTGATTTTTCAGGCATCCGCAACTGCCAAATAAGATTCGGTTCTTCAATTGTTTAGGAAACAAGATGCTCCAGACCCCGCATGTTCCCCACTTTGCTATCCTGCCTTTGTGTCATTGGTTCGATTGATCCGATAGAAAATGCCCAAGCACAAAACAGAGTGCGGCTGCCGCCTCTTTCTCCCCAGCAGAACTCTTGACAACGTTCCTTGCATGTGAAATCGCCTTGCATTACAACAACGCCATCTTCAATTTAGGAGAAGCCATGCTCACAACGCTCTTTGCCGTCTGCCTACTAATGCAACAACCGAGGCTCCAAGCACAGCCACGCCAGCAGCAGCAAGCGAGGACGCAAGCCAAGCCGCGCCAGCAGCAGTCCGATACAATAATAATCCAAGGCAGGGACTTCAGCATCCCGCATGTCCCGGCCACTGCAAAACAGGCCAACAAGGAGTACAAGGCCATCCTCAAGAAGATAAACAGCACCATTGACATATTGGAGGACGACCTGGCCCTCCTTTACGGCAAATTCCCTGGGGACGAGCTATTCCACAGTTTCGCCATACCCAAAGAAAAGGCGGCCCTACCGGAAGCGGTGTTTTTTTCGTCTGTGATCAAAGACGAAAAACTGGGTCCCTTATTGACTGAAATAATAAGGCAGTGGAACGAATGGCAATTGGCAACGGTTCAAGCCGGAGCCGGAAAGTTAGCGCCTTCAAAAGAGCCTCGGCAAAATGACGCACCCAACACCACCCAATTGGACAGGCTTCCGGGGGTGAAGTATGAAAAGCAAAAATTTTCAGTGGAGGACGTACCCGTGGACGCAGTCCCCGCACTGCGTGAGACCTTGGCTAACTGGGACATCAAGCTTGAAGTAATAAAAAAAGTGGGAAGCAACATGAGGACGGTTTATTATCAATTGGATCTCCCCGATATTGCTTCATTGCAGTCAGTTATGGGCCTTAGCAAGTCCGACGCAAAAAAAATACGCAACCAGAGGGTGCTATCCACACTGATGATGTTTTCCACCGCTAAAGAAAAAACACCATTAACGCCAGCGGTAGAGGACGAAGACGAGGAAGTGGTAGAAGTAGATGAGCTGGAAGTGGAACTTGCGGGACTCTCTATAGAAACAGAGGCAAAAAAATTAAGTTTCCAGAACACCCAAAATTGGGCTAACGCCGAAATTGCAAGAGTAGTGTCCGGGCTGTACGCCCCTGACTTTGCAAAGACTTGGGAATCATTCCAAAATTACCTGAACGGGCGCATCGGGGAATTCCTAGAAATGGAAGCGAGCCCGCTGGTTTACCAGGACAGCGATATAAAGCGCCTGTACGACATAGCCTCGATAAAGTTCATGGAGCAGCTGAGGCTGTCTCTGTGGCTCTGCCAAAACGTATGGCACAGGATGGCCGCCTCATTGACAGATAACCCCAAGCCCCTGTCCAGGCTGGCCCCAAACATAGTGCAGGCGACAAACACCGAGAACTCTGGTAGCTACATTGTCATGAATGAAATGGGCAAAAAAGATCTGGACAAGGTGGCTGCCGCCATATCCAGAAAAGAGCCGAGACTGTTCATGATAAGGCTGGCCCAGCCCATATACGTGCCAAATGATGGCGAGTACCAGCAGGCCTGGGAGACGACCGTGAAGATACAAATCGCCCTGAACGGAAGCGTGTCCGCTGCGGAATACGTAACGGGCCCGGAACACTTGCGCGAACTGTCACTGCAAGCGGCAAAGCTGCTGAGGTTCTATCCGCTTAGGCAGTCGGGCTTCAATGCCCCGCAGTCAACGAATATATCTTTTAGCTTTGACTAATGGCAGAGGCTAGGGGCTGCGCTGCGCGCGGCGAGCAGCATGATGAAGATCAAGTGCCGCGCAATTGCTGTAATGGCATCACGTTTTGGAATAATTTGAGAAAATGTGGAGAAGAGTATTTCATGCTAAAATAGGTAATATTTTGGCGCGGTGCCGCGTCCACTTCAGGGGCCGCAGGCATCTGTTTTTCAACCACTGGCACTGGCCAGTTTTATTTTAGGAGGACACAATGAAAACCACAATCGCCAGCTTAGGGCGCGTTGCAGCAATGCTTGCATTCGGAGGGGTCTTCGTGGCCCAGGGCACCCAGACGGACAACATGGAAGGCCGAACCAGCCCAGAAGTCAGACCCACAGCCGGGACCGCTGTGCGCCTGGAGACGGGCCAAGGTGTGCGCGAAGCCACGACAGACCCACAGGATATCCACGTATGGCTGGAATGGTATCCTTTCGGGGGGCCAGTAGCCTACCAGTCGCCGGATCTCTATACTGGGTCTTGGCCAAACTACCCTTGGCCAGGGTCTTATTCGCACCTCCCAATCCCCTTCGACTGGCCCATTCCTACCTCCGATTTGGTTTTGTGCTATGGCCGCTTCACTGTCAGGACCCACCATGCACTGCCAGACCTCTTCGTTGAAAGCATCGAGTGTCCCTCGATGAACCAGTGCTGCTACGCCCTGTACTGCAATTACGCTACTGGCGAATGGATATTCTTGGTGCAGGCGGACTACCCATACCGGTTTCCCGTCTTTCCAGGCACCTTGCTGTTCTTCGACGTCAGACTCAGCCACCCTGACCTAGGGAGGTGGAGCGTGACGTTGCCGACATGGGTCCTGTAGGTTTGGGGCTGGGCCCCACCAATTGCGCTGAGTGGAATGGGAAGCGCAGTCGAAAACTACGGAATGATATGACAATCAAAAGTTGAACTGTGCTATAATGACCCAATTTTATCGGTGGAGGTAACATGCTGACCGCGCTCTTTGCCGCCTGCCTGCTGATGCAGCAACAGCAGCCTAGGCCCCAGGCCCAGCCACAACTGCAACTAAAGCTCCAGACGCGGCCCCGCAAGCTCCAATCCGACACTGTCACCGTCCAAGGCAGGGACTTTGACATCCCACACGTCCCGACGACGGAAAAACAGGCCAAAAAAGAGTACAGTGCCGTCATGAAGAAAATAAGCAGCACCATGGACATACTGGAGGACGAACTGACCCTCCTCTACAGCAAATACCCTGGAGACGTATTAGTCAGCGACTTCGCCATACCCAAAGAAAAGGCGGCACTGCCAGAGGCGGTGTTCTTTGCGTCAATGCTCAGGGACGAAAAACTGGGGGCCTACTTTGACGAGATCGTGGGGCAGTGGAACGAATGGCAGCGGGCCACGGTCCAGGCTGGGGCCGGAAAGATAGCGCCCTCAAAAAAGTCCCCGCAAAACTCCACCCCCCAGGCCGCCGCCCAGCCAAGCAGGATTCCGGGGGTGGTGTATAAACCGCAAAATTTTGGGATGAATGTCCCCGTGGGCGTGCTCCCCGCACTGCGCACGGTTTTAGCTGATTGGGATATTAAACTTTTAGCAACAAGGACTAGCAACCCCGACTTGATGACTATTTTTTTTAAAGTTCATCTCCCCACTGTTGATTCACTGCAGTCCGTCTTGGGCCTCAGCAAGTCCGACGCAAAGAAGCTGCGAAACCAGAAGGCACTGAGAATAATAATGATGTTTTCCATCGCTGCTGATCCAATGATGAGAGCTGCGATAGAGATAGAGACGGAGACAAACCCTTTAGCTGGATATGATTGGGGAGATGAGCTGGAGCTCTCACCGGAGTCAGAGGCAATAAGGCAAAGGCTCCTGGTCCAACAAAATTTTGGGAACGCCCAAATAGCGAGCGTCATATCCACACTGTACGCCCCCGACTTCGCAAAGGCATGGGAGTCGTTCCAAAGCTACCTGAACGGGCGCATCAAAGAGTTCACCGAAATGGAGGCGAACCCGCACGTTTACTTAGACAGCGAAATAAAGCTGATGTATGACATGGCCTCGATAAAGTTCATGGAGCAATTGAGGCTGTCCCTGTGGCTCTGCCAAAACGTGTGGCACAGGATGGCCGTCAAATGGAAAGAGTCGGACCTCCCCAACCCGCTATCCAAGCTGGCCCCGTACACAGTGCAGGCCGCAACCGCCGGTAACCCCGACAGCCACATCGTCCTGAGCGAAATGAGCAAAAAGGATCTGATTGACCTGGCCAAGGCCATATCCAGAAAAGACCCAAGGCTGTTCATGGTCAGGCTGGCCCAGCCTATATACGCGCCAAACGAGGGCGAGACGCCACAAGCCGAGGAAACCACCGTTAAAATAACGATCGCCATGAACGGCAGCGTGTCAAACGCGGAGTACGTATCCGGCCCGGAGCACTTGCGCGAATTGTCCCTCCAGGCGGCAAAGCTGCTGAAGTTCTATCCGCTCAGGGAGTCTGGCTTCAACGAGCCGCAGTCCACGAATATTTCTTTTAGCTTTGACTAGACGCAAAAAAGAGGGAATACCAGTTCCAAGTTCTAAGGCAAAAGTTACAAGATGAAACCCCTTGCTACATGCGGCTTTGCGTTTGACATTCATCACATTGACAATAGGATTTTATATAAGGGGTAGGGGATGCGTTTGTGCGGCAATTGGTGCAGGCGCAAGCTCACAATCAATACTTCCCTACCCCCTAATCTATATTATTGTAAACTGGGTTGTGTTTCCAGCTCATTCCTATGTGTGGATGGTGAAAAATGGCCTATACAGGCTAAAAAAAATGGCATACATGCGTTATGACGGGCAGTAGTTCACTGAGACCGGCCTGGCCTTCAATTTACGAACGCTCCTAAAGGCTACTTAGTTTCAGCAGCCGCCTTTTGCAGTGCCTCCCATAGGCCCTCAACGTGCCTCATCTCTGTCGCCTGGGCTCCTATGGAGGCACGGATCAGCCTTTGGCCCTTTACCATGGCCGTGGTGACGAATTGCCGCCCGCCCGCGTTTATAGCGTCCGCTATGGCTAGGTTGTGGGCGGAGAGCGCGTCCTCGTCTGTGGCCATGCCTGATGGAACGTGCCTTAGCGAAACCGTCTGCAAATGCGCGGGACCCATGCGCTGCCAGTTTGGGGCCGAATCTATCTGGGCGGCCAGCCAAGCTGCGTAGGACACGTTGCGCCTGACGAGTTCCTGAATGGCCTCTACTCCGCGGTCCAGTATCAGAAACCACAGCTTGAGCGACCGGAAGCGCCTGCCTAGGGGAATGCCCCAGTCCCTAAAATTGTTCACTTCCGCGTCAAAGGCCGTCCGCAGATAGCTTGGGTCTGTACCCATCACGCGGATCAGATGCTGCGGGTCTTTTACGAAATAGGCCGTCAGGTCAAAGCCAACCCCCATCCACTTGTGGGGGTTTGTCACTATGCTATCGGCATGTTCTATGCCCTCCCACATCCACCGATATTCGGGGCAGGTCATAGCCGTCCCGGCCATAGCAGCATCAACGTGCAGCCATAGGCTGTGTCGTTTTGCCAACTCCGCCATCTTTGCCAGTGGGTCCAGCCCGGTCGTCGCCGTCGTCCCGATTGCCGCTACAAGCGCACATGGCCGCCGACCTGCGTCAAGGTCTGCTTGAATGGCAGCCTCTAGTAGATCAATCCTCATCGCATGGTCTTTGTCTGTTTCTATCAAGCGCAGGTACTCGCGCCCAAAGCCCGCCAACAGCGCACCCTTGGGTACTGAACTGTGGGCCTGGTCTGATGCGTAAACAGTGAGGGGCGAGACTTCGGCCTGCATCCCTCCCCTGTTCTGGCTGAAGCCTGTCGCACGCTCCCTGGCGCATAGCAAGGCGCAAAAAGTGGCGGTGCTAGCGGTGTCATGTATCACGCCAGAAAATGATTCTGACAGCCCCAACATCTGCCTGAGCCAACCCATGACAGCTTCTTCCACTTCTGTGGCGGCGGGGCTGGTCACCCAGCTCATACCCTGCACGCCCAGCCCAGAGGCCACCAAATCGCCGAGAACAGAGGCCAAATCAGTATTTGATGGGAAATATCCAAAGAAACCTGGATGGGTCCAATGGGTTATGCCTGGCATTACCACTTCATCCAATGTCTTCCCGAGTCCTTCCAAGCCCACACCCTTTTGCGGTGGCTCTTTGGGAATCTTCGCTCTGACATCTCCAGGCTTGGCGCAGCTCATCACGGGGAGCGTTTCAATGCGCTCCCTGTAGTCGGCGACCCAATCTATCAACTCATGGCCTATGCGGCGAAATGCGTTTGTGTCCATACCTTCCCTGATGCCCTGCTTTATGTTCGGGGCAGTTGACGGCCCATGCTGCGGCCGCGCAGTTGTTAAATTGCTTGTTTACTAGTACTGATAGGCTACTTGCCAACTGGCTCAAAGAATGTGACTATCCCGCTGGCAATGTCGTGTATGGCGGGCACCAGCCAAATCTTGTTTTGCTCGATAGATTCGCGGATAACGGGACTCTTCTCGTAAACCGCCTTGGCTTGGCGAATGGCGTTCACTTTGGCCAAGCGGATTTTGTAGTCTTGCTCGGATTCGTTGGGGTCCCTGAGTGTCGAACTTAGCAGGCCATCCATGACTTCTTGGAAAATGTGGAAATTTCCGTGCATGTGCTCGTCTTTTGCGTCCGCAACTGCGCTGATGGCACCGCAAGATGTGTGGCCAAGGACGATTACTATTTTTGAGCCTAAGTGTTCAACACCGTACTCAACACTGGCTATCCCGAGGATGTCAGGGCTGTTGCCCGCCGACCTGATGGAAAACAGTCTGCCCAGTTCCTGGTCAAAGACAAAGCTATCTGTGGCGCGGGAATCAGAGCAGGTAACTAGGACGGCAAATGGGGCCTGCCCCTTGGAAAGGGATTCGCGCAGGCTGGCATCCTGGGAGGCCAAGAGAGTCCTCACGCGCCCAGTGTTGACAAAGCGCTCGTTGCCCGCCTGCAGTTCGGCCAGCGCAGCCTCTGGAGTGTCTATGCCATAAACGGAGATGATCTGTCTGCGCTTGGCAAGCTCCTCCTGGAATTTTGCATTTGCTAGGTAGAGGGCCGTGGCCTTCTTCTCCGCCTCACTCAGATTCACCACGACCTGTTGTTGGACAGCTGGCTTGGCCGTCTGCCTGGAACTTGCTTGGGACCTGGGGTTTGCCTGGGGCTTGGGATTTGCTTGGGGTTTGGCGCCGGCAGCTTGCGCGTTACTGGACTGTGGCACGACGGTGGTGGGCGTCGCAAACTTTTCGGCATCTACAGGTGTCGCGTTCTTGATTGATTCAAGTGCCGCCTCTTTGGCTGGAGCCTGCTTGGGCTGGTCCTTTTTCTGGACCGGCTCTTGATGCCATGCGGCCAAGAGCAGAATTGCAAGCAGTGGTTTTAGGTTCATTTTGGTACCCCCTTTTTTGATAACAGTTTATTATAGCAAAACGTAACTCCGTGTCCAACAGTGCTCAATTTTGGTTCGATGCGGCTGCCACCAATTTGTGTTCAATTTGTATTTGAAAGCAATATAGCAGTTCAACTTTTCGTAGTTGAACTGCTATGCAAGGATTTGCTTGTAAATCCTTGCCGCTTATTGTCCGTAGGCGGGCTTTGCCCGCCGTTAAGTGGACAATAAAAGCGCAAATTGCTATATTGGATGAGGCCACTATTTGTCACTGTCTGGGGAATAATGTCGCCAAGCGTTCCATTGCTTCCCCCAGTTTGCTCAAGCCACTGAACTTTCCTTGGAACTGCCTGCCGGAACCCCCGCCCTTACCGCCTAGGATGGATGCGACTTCGCGGCCCAGGTTTGGCACGTCGGCCCCGCAATTGGAGCCTGCGGCCAAGCTAAAGAAGCCCGAGCCGTCTTTTTCTGCCGTCAGAAAAGCCAATGCGCCGCCCTCTGTTTCCAACAAGTTGCGCACCACCTTTTGTAAAAAGGTCGCATCCTTGTTCTCAAAATGATGGCACAGCAGGCCCCCTTGTCCATGACTTTCCTGCACCGCAAGCGATTTTGCGTACAGGGAGGCTATTTCCTCACCTGCATGGCGTAGCTGGCGTTCCATCTCTTTTTCGGATTCTAGGTGCTGCTCCACGGATTCAACTAGGCCCTCATCCGGGCGGCCTAACAATGTCCTCAATTTGTGGCTGCGCTGTTCGTGTGCCTCTAGGCGCTCCCTTACCCTTTTACCAAAAACGAAATGTAGCCGAGTCCCTCCCCTTATCGGCTCGGAACCTAACAGTTTCGCGCATTCAAGCTCCAGTGTGGAAGCTAAGTGTGTCCCGCCACAGGTGTTGACGTCCAGGCCGACGATCTCGACCAGCCTCACATCGCCTTTATGCCCATCGGGCAGGCCTCTAGAGCGCACATTCATAGAGGCATATTCCTCCAGCGTCGCCCAAGAGACGCTTATGGGCCTTGCCTCCATTATTTCTTTTACGATTACTTCTTCCAGTTCCAACCGTTGCGCGGTGGATATTTGTGGGGCTGACAGCTCTATGTCGCAGATGTAAGGACCCAAATGAAAGGCGGTGGTTGCCCAGCCAAAGCGGTCATGAGCCAAAGCGGTGAGCAAGTGCTGGCCGGTGTGCTGCTGCATGTGGTCGAAGCGGCGGCTCCAGTCCAGTTCGACTTCCGTCGGGCCGATGCCGATTGCCTGATCTAAAACATGGACGATCTCGCCATCTTGGTAAACCACTTCTGTCACGTTGGCGCGCCCAATCCTCCCTCTGTCACTCGGCTGTCCACCTCCCTCAGGGAAAAGCACCGTGTCAGACAGAACAACGCAGTGTCTGCCATCGATAATGTATGCCTTTAGCACATCGGTACTCAACGACTTTGCGTATGAGTCTTTCTCAAAGGTTTTGTGGGTATCCATAGATTATTCAGTATAAAGCAGAGTCCTATCTCCGGTTCTCCCTTGCCCGACACTTTCCCTTGCTGTGCAATTTATAGGCAAACCTGGCCAAGGCATAGAGTCCAGGTAAGGAAAAAATGTAGCCAAACAGTCGCCAGCCCGGCAGACGGATGGCCATTTGGAGCCAAAGTGCGCCCGCAGAGAACACCTGCCTGGTGCTTGCATCCACGCCATAGATCGTTTCGGCTAGTGGCAAGCCGCCCAATTCTGGGGCCATCCGAAGCAGTTCTGGGTTCTGGATTGGGAAGGACACTATGAGGCCGCGCCTATCCCTAGCACCAGTCCAGTCAACGACAGAGCGGCAGTGCGGACATTCGGCGTTGTATGCAACCAGCAGGTGGGATGCCACCGTTACATGGCCCCGGCCGCCGCCTTTAGTTCCTGCGCCCAAGCCGCTGGGGTCTTGATGCCCTGAGGGGGTTCCAGAGCTTTTTGGTATTGCTTTGTTTCGCCTTGGTGGTCAATTACAAAGTCCGACTCTTCAAGGTAGGTCGTCACGGGCAGCGTGGCAGACGCCAATTCAGAAAGGGCAGACGGGATGGGTTCCAGTGCCAAGCTGAATCTCGCCTTTTTAGCCACCTTGGCCAATAGCTCATTTTCGGTGGCATCGCTTAGTTCAGAGTCGTGGTAAATGATCACCGCCTTGACCTCGCCGGCTCCGATTTTGGTGAGCAGCTCTTCTGCCCCAAGCTTGTACCCTTTCTCCAATGCGCCTGACTTGTTTATCGCTCCGTCGTCGGACTTTTGTATGGAGGGGTTTTGAATCGGGAAGCACCTGTTCCCATGCGCGTAGCGCAGCGAATCTGACGAGGCCAGTTCGCCCAATTGCTGTAGGGCTCCGCAGCCAAATGTGGCCTGGGCCAGCACCGCGACTGGGGCATTTGCGGACAGCGCACTGGCGATGTCCATAATTTGGGCCGATTTGCCTTTCATCGTGGGCGAACACTGCCTTTGGGAAGGCTCAAGGTCGTAGCGGTGCCACGCAAGCCTTTCTTCGTCTGAGATCAGGCGCTGCAACGAAAGCTCACCGTCGAACCTTGGGCGGAAACGCCACAGCTTATTTTGGTCAATGTCCGCCCAAATGGGCTTGGCGTCGGCCCCGTGGCGACTGATGGTGGGGATTGGCTTCAAATACCACGCCCGCTTCTTGAAGCGGAAATCCTTTGCGGTCATCGCTCCGGCCGGGCATAGTTCCACAATGTTGCACGCAAATGGGTTGGAATCCAGCGTCAGGCCCTCAAATGTGGTTATCTCCAAGCGCGAGCCTCGGTTGGCGGTAGTCAGCTCGCCCTGCCCTGTCACTTCCCTCGTGAATCGCACACAGCGCGTGCAATGTATGCACCTATTTTTGTCAAGGACTATCTTTGAACCCAAGTCCTCATAACCATAGTGCCTCTTCTCCTCTATGGCCCTGCCATCGGAGCTACCGTGCATATATGCGTAGTCCTGCA
>Ga0268262_10004642_pt1 | contig 14079 bp, 13 predicted proteins | sample TergutNc150P3_FD_190354 | JGI IMG/M metagenome (GOLD analysis project Ga0268262, IMG submission 190354) | Nasutitermes corniger P3 segment gut microbial community from laboratory colony in Florida, USA - Nc150 P3 (SPAdes) (version 2) | ecosystem: Host-associated > Arthropoda: Insects >... | reverse complement strand
TTGCCGCTCGACTTGCATGCTTAAGACGCGCCGCCAGCGTTCGTTCTGAGCCAGGATCAAACTCTCCATGATATTGTTCATTCAGTCCGAAGACTGAGTGATTAATACTTTAGGCCCATAATACGCTTAAATAAAAGCATTACTGCTTTTACTCATAGGAGTTTCACTACGAAACTCCTCAACTACCCGCCTGTCTTGCGGGCAGTTCGGCTGCTCTCCTTCCCTATTTTGCCAAAGAACATTGGGACTGAAGTCCCTTAGACTTTAGTCCTCGTCCAAAACGGACGCTTGTAGACCATACTATAGCCTTTATCTGTCTGTCAAGCCCAAAGGCCTAAAGATAGAAATTCTGGCTTGTGAATTACACCGACTTTAAGTTATTGTGCTTTCAATAGACTTCAAAGGACTTTAGTCCTCAAAAGCGGTGAAACAACCGCCCCGCTCAACATACAAACGGCAGCTAAATTGGTTCGTGGAAAATGGCCCGAAGGTCAGAACCATACCTAATATACATATTGGCTAAAAAAAGATCAATAGCCTTTTGCATTTTTTTGAAAAATTTTTTACGTTTTTCCTTAAAATCCGTAAATCCCTGAGTATTTGGACTCCACATAAGCCAAAAATGGCTCGGCAGAGAGGCTTTTTCCGGTTACAGTTCTAAGCAAATCGGGAGGATCTTTCCGCCTTCCCCATACATAAATTGTTTCCTTTAGCCAGTTGCGGATGGGGGCAAAATTGCCCTGGGCGATTTGCCGCTCCGCGTCAGGCATCTCGGAAACAAGTTTTTCCCAGAACTGAAGACCGTAAAGATTCCCTAAGGCATAACTGGGAAAGTATCCAAAAGACCCCATCGACCAGTGCACGTCTTGCAGTACGCCCTGAGCGTCGGTTTCCGGCCGGACCCCAAGCAATTCTTTCATCTTTTCCCGCCAAGCCTCAGGAAGCTTTGCGGGATCAAGCGTACCATGGAAAAGTTCCCTTTCAAGTTCAAACCTGACGATAATGTGCAGGCTGTAAGTAACTTCGTCCGCTTCTATGCGAATAAGCGAAGGCTCAACCCTGTTAATTGCCCGGTAAAAATCTTCGGCTGTGAACTGAGACAGCGGGCCTGAAAAATAAGAACGCAGAGCGGGATACATTGCTTCCCAAAAGGCGCGGCTGCGCCCTATGACGTTTTCCCAAAGCCGTGACTGGGACTCATGAATACCCATGGAAGCCCCGTCGGCAAGACAGGAAGGACGGAGTTCTTCCGGGAAACCCATCTCATAAAAAGCGTGCCCCGCTTCGTGTATAGTGGAAAAAATTCCGCTTTGAACCTGCCGCTTTAAATAACGGGTGGTTATGCGTACATCGTCAGAACCCAGCGTGGTGGTAAAGGGATGGGCGGAAATATCCAAACGCCCCCTGCTTGTATCAAAATCAAGGCGCTTTAACAGCTCCCTGCTGAAACAGGCCTGGTTTTCAGCATCATAATCCTTGTCCAAAAAAGAATTATCAGGCTGCGGCCTTGAGGAGATTTTTTTTAGAAGCTCCTTAAGCCTTTTAGCCAGGGGCGTAAAAACACCGCTAATAGCCTCAGCGCTCATACCGCTTTCGTAAATATCCAAAAGGCCGTCGTATTGGTTATCTTTATAGCCCCAGTAAATGGCCCGCTGCCTGGAAAAATCAATCATCTTAACCAAATGAGGCAAAAAGGCGGAGAAGTTATTGTCCCGCCGGGCGGATACCCAGGCAGCCTGAGAAAGTCCCTCGGCGCGGGCGGCGTCTGAAACGAATTCACCGGGGAGCTTTACCGCGCGGTCGTAGTTGCGGCGCAGGACTTTGAGAAAATCCCGCTCCAGTTCCGGCAACTTTTCATCTCCGCAGGGATTTTCCGGCGTGGAACCAAGTTCCGAAAGCAGCCGCCCGGTATCAGGCGAAGTCAGCTTCTGGTGGGCTATGCCCTCCAGCAGGGCCAATTGCTCGGAACGCTCCTGTACGCCCTTTTCAGGAAGATAGGTCTCCTGATCCCATTGGAGAACCGCCGCTGCCCTTTCCAGATAGCGGCTTTCTCTGTCTATCGTATGCAACTTCTCAAGTAACTCAGATGAACCCATTGTTCCCCCCGATTTGCTTTTATATAAATTATACACATATTGAGGCTTTGTCAAAAGTAGTTATTTCAATTACAATATGGACAGAAGGTTGACTGCAAGATTAATTAATGAGGAAAACATATAATTTATGAAAGATCGTCTTGCATGGCAGGAAGAAAGCCGGAAAACCGTGTTCACCTGTCCTGTTTTCAGCATTGAGGAGCGCGTCTGTCGTTCCCCGGATAATGACTTAAAAACATTCACCGTCCTGAACGCGTCGGACTGGGCTATTGTAATACCGGCGCTTGAAACGGAACAGGGCAGAAAGTTCGTTATGGTAAGGCAATGGCGGCACGGGTCGCAGGAGCTGAGCCTGGAATTCCCAGGCGGCGTTTTTGAAAAGGGCGAGAACGCTGAAACAGCCGCCAGGAGGGAATTGAAAGAAGAAACCGGATACAGCGCCGGAAAAATCCGGAAACTGGGGGAATTCAGCCCAAATCCGGCCATTATGTCCAACAGGGTACATTTTTTCCTTGCGGAAGATCTAAATTCCCCTGCCGGCCAGCAACTGGATGAGGACGAATACGTTGAGGTTGAAACCCATGCCATAGAGGATGTCATCAATGGCATGGGAAAACCGCCCTATACCCACGCTCTCATGGGTACTGCTCTCGCCTTGTATTTACAACAAGTCCATTATTGAGAAAGTAAATACGTATTACCCGGATCCCACATACCCAGCCTAACCTCTCCCCTTAGACTTGGAATATCCAGCACAGTCCCAGGCTCTATAAGATCAGGATTATTGGCATCGGGTAATTTTGATTTGTTCGCTTCGTAAAGGGCCTTCCACAAATTGGGATTATTATAGGCCCAGGGGCGGCCGGCTATGTTCCAAAAGCAGTCCCTGAAAGTGCTCCATGTACGCACCGTATACTGAGCGGGAAGCGGGTCCGGCACACTTCCGTCAACGTAGGCCAGGGCCGCCAAAACGCGGTTTGCAGCGTCAATGGCGTCATCATACTTTTCCGCCGCCCGGAAAGAGCGGGCTTCGCCGTAAGAAAATTGGGCTTCTTTGTATTCCTCCGGGTACTTTCTGGCGGCGTTTATGGAAGCGGCATAATCCAGCCTTTGTCCGGCGGCGTAAATTGCCCTTTCGGCTTCCCATCTTTTCAGCCTTAACTTTACATATGCGTCTGAAAGCCCGGCGTAGCGGACCGCTTCTTCAGAGTATTTTATGGAACTGTCGTAATCTCCTTCATCGTAGGCCAGCCTTGCTAAGTTGGCCTGTCGCAAGCTTTCCCTGTAGTATTCGTTATTCCTGATAGTCAAAGGGACATTCGTTCCGGTTTCCTGAGCCGCGGCTGTCACTAAATTGCTAATTAACAAAAGCGCCAGGATTATCGGGCTGTATTTCATTGCACACCCCCTTCCAGAATCAAGTCCGCATTTTTGGCGGTTTCATCGCTTTCCGCGACCCTTTCGTTAGCCCTTCTCAGAGCCTCTTCTGCCCTTTGCTGTTTTTCCATTGCCGCATCGGCTACCGCATTGAACATTGAGGCGCTGTTAATGAAAAGCCGGCCTGATTCATCATAGATTTGATTATTATAGGCTGTTCTTGCCCGATTATAAACCACCTCGGCGGCGTCGAAGTCCGGCTTTACCGCGACATTGGCTTTATAATCCAGGGCTCTTTGACGCGCGGCAGCCGCGTCGGCGGCAATTGCGTCTGCGTTTGTTTCATAGGCCATCATTAAGATCTGGTTGTATTGGTTTAAAGCCGATTCGGAATCACTTTTTGCGGAGGGATAATTCTTTGCCGACAAATTCGAGAGCGCGCTTTCCAGAGCGTCATCGGCAAGTCCAAGCTTGTCCGGATCGCTGTCCAGAAATCCCATCTTTTCTATCTCTTCACGGACATGTTTGGCCTCGATAATGGTTTTCATGGTGTTGTATATCGCTATTGCATCATCCGCGGAATTCCTGGCAGCGTCGTAATCATTGGCAAGATATTTTGCCTCTGCATCAAGAGCGAAATTGTCCGCTTGAAGAAGATAATCGGGAAACAAGCCCTCAGCGCCGACATTTATAGCCGCCTCCCTGGCATCGAGCAATTCCTGCCGCTTTTTATCGGCGTATTGAGAGATGACCTTGTCAAACAGAGCGTCAAACGCGTCCGCCGCTTTGTCATAGTGGGCCGCCGATTCCTTGGCGGCTCCGCTGGTAGACGTGTTCCTGTTCCGTTCCGCATCGGTATAAAGAGCGTCCGCAGACTGCCAATCTGACGGAAGAAGGGATTGGGCGTCAAAATCGGCCGCCTTTTTTCGCGCCGCGGCCGCCCGCGCCATAGCCGCGTTCAAGGCGCCAAGATCCGCCTGACTGGCCGGCCCCGCGTCACCGGTAAGCACAGGTTCTGTTGCGGTAGTTTCTACTGTCAGAGGAACCTCTGGGGGCGGAGCGCTTGCGCAGGAAAAAACGGCAAGAAGGATCAATAACCCTAAAAATGATCCTAAAAAAAACCGCAACGAGAATTTACATTTCATATACCCTCCCAATGATACTTACATTAATTTTATTGCTTTTGACTTCCTATATATATACTTTATAAATATACCCCAATATAGAATACTGGTTACAGAGAAACAATGGCTATTCTGGTTAACTCATCACATCTTTCGTTATATTTATTGCCGGCGTGGCCCTTAACCCAAACCCAGCTTAAAAGGAACAATCCGGCGAGAGCATCCAAACGCTGCCAAAGCTCCTGGTTTTTCACCGGCTTTTTATCGCTGGTCTTCCATCCCCTTTTTTTCCAATCCGCCATCCAAATGGTTATCCCTTTCTGGACATACTGCGAATCTGTATAAACGGCGATTTTTTCTTCTTTCTTTTCTTCTTGCGCCAGAAATTCCAGAGCCGCGATAACCGCCTGTAGTTCCATCCTGTTGTTAGTGGTGAACTTCTCCGCGCCCCATTTTTCAGCAAAAATAACTTCGTCTTTAATAATTACATAGGCCCAGCCGCCCGGCCCGGGATTCCCCGAGCAGCCGCCGTCGGTGTAGATTTCCATGCCGGCGCCTCCTGCTTTCCCATAATGCCTTCTTTCTTCTCCCATGTCAATTTTACCCCACGGAAATCAATTTTCAAATAATTTACCACGAACCACGCGAACGCCACGAACCGTCACTCCGATATCTACCGTAAAACTCTCATGCTCCTCAACCGAGCCCAAAGGGTTTCGAACCAGAGGTTCGCGGTTCCCCTCTTGATCCTTATTAATTTCATGGAATCTGAAGGTTAAAATGGTTTATCTAACAGCAAGTTCGTGATGGTTTGTGTGGTTTGTGGTAAAATTGATTTCCGTGATTTTACCCCTTGCCCAATTCCTGTCAATTTAGTAACCTTATGGCAATCCAGTATGGGTTTCAGTATAAATATTAAAGAAGCTCTTGGATTCAACCTCCCATTCGGGAGTTAAATATTTATAGTACACCGGTTTCTCAGACGCTAAAGAGGGATTTTAAGCGCAAAGAGGCCGGTAATAAACGGACTATAGTCCGGAGGAGAGTAAGAATCATGGCTAAACAACTCATTTTCAACGAGGAGGCCCGCCGGAGATTGTTGTCGGGGGTCGAGCAGATTTCCCAGGCCGTCAAAGTAACCCTGGGTCCGAAGGGACGCAACGTACTTTTAGACAAGAAATTCGGCGCGCCCACAGTAACAAAGGACGGGGTTTCAGTGGCAAAAGAAGTTGAACTGGCAGACCCTTTCGAGAACATGGGCGCCCAGCTTCTAAAAGAAGTAGCTACAAAAACGAACGATGTGGCCGGTGATGGCACTACAACAGCTACGGTTTTGGCCTATTCCATGGTAAAGGAAGGGCTTAAATCCGTTGCCGCGGGCATGACCCCCCTGGAATTAAAACGCGGTATGGATAAAGCGGTACAAATCGCGGTAGAAGAAATCAAGAAAAATTCCAAGAAGATCAACGAAAAGGAAGAAATTTCCCATGTGGCCTCGGTTTCAGCCAACAACGACAGCGAAATAGGCAACACTATTGCCGATGCCATGGAAAAAGTCGGGAAAGACGGTGTAATTACCGTTGAAGAATCCAAAACCATGGACACCACCATTGAGTTTGTGGAAGGTATGCAGTTCGATCGGGGCTATATTTCCGCTTACTTTGTAACAGACCGCGATACCATGACCAGCGTGTATGAGGATGTATACATTCTGATTCACGACAAGAAAATCTCCGGTATGAAAGATATGCTTCCCCTGCTGGAAAAAGTCGCCCAAAGCGGCAAACCCTTCCTTATCATAGCCGAGGATGTAGACGGCGAGGCCCTCTCCACCCTGGTTGTGAACAGCCTCCGCGGCACCCTGCGGGCCTGCGCGGTAAAAGCGCCCGGTTTCGGCGATCGCCGCAAGGCAATGCTGGAAGACATCGCGATTCTTACCGGAGGCGAAGTTATCTCCGAGGAATTGGGCCTAAAACTTGAGAACACAGACATTTCCCAGCTTGGCAAGGCCAAAACCGTAAAGATCGACAAAGACAACACCACCATAATCAACGGCGCCGGAAAGCAGAAGGAAATACAGGACAGGATCGCCCAGATAAAGGCGCAAATTGAGGAAACCACCAGCGATTACGACAAGGAAAAACTCCACGAAAGGCTTGCCAAACTTGCCGGCGGCGTGGCGGTTATCAACGTAGGCGCGGCCACCGAAGTGGAACTGAAAGAAAAGAAACACCGCGTAGAAGACGCCCTGTCCGCCACCCGCGCGGCCATTGACGAAGGCATAGTCTCAGGCGGCGCAATCGCCATGATCCAGGCCGCAATTGCCCTGGACAAGGCCGACACCGCAGCTCTTTCGGATGATGAAAAAGTGGGCTTCAAGATCGTGAAGCGCGCCCTGGAAGAACCAATCCGCCAAATCGCCGAAAACGCGGGTCTTGACGGCGCGGTTGTCGCCGAGAAAGCCAAGAACGAAAAGAAAGGAATAGGCTTTGACGCGGCCAAGATGGAATGGGTAGACATGATAAAAGCGGGCATCATCGACCCCGCCAAGGTTACCCGCTCCGCCCTGCAGAACGCCGCGTCCGTGGCCAGCCTGCTCCTCCTAACCGAATGCGCCATCACCGACCTCCCCGAAAAGAAAGAAGCCCCGGCAATGCCCGGCGGTGGAATGGGCGGCATGGGAGGAATGGATTATTGATTATTGCATAAAAAAGCCGCTCGAAAGAGCGGCTTTTTTATCACCTTGACGTTATTTCAATTTGAGGAGGCGAAGGCTTCCAGTTCCGCCATTGCCGCCTTGTGTTTGTCGAGCAGTTGCTGTAGTTCATCTATAAACCTGGCTGACACACTATGACCGAGATTAATTTCGTTCTGTATGTTAGCTTGTGCATTTTTTATCTGGGCTTCCAAACGGTCTATGTCGCCCTTTAGTCTTCTATACGTTGCCGCATTATTATTGCTTGTGATCTGTGTTTTAAGGGATTCCAGGGTCGATTCAAACTGCGAAGCACTCGTTTTTGCCTGACTCAACGATTGTTGCGCGCTTTGTTTGGTCTCAGCCGATGTCGGGAGCGAAGACGAGCCCGCCTGTTGAGCGAACACTAGTATACCGGCAAAAAGCAACATAATGGTTACTAAAAGAGTCCGTTTCATTCTATTACCTCCAATAAAGCAAAAAAATTAGATGGTTAAACCTCACCATTTTATACTCTATTATCGAACTGTATTTATGAGTTGTCAAGGCAATACTTGAAAAAGTAAAACCTCCCCAGCCATCTGTTTTTACTAATTAAGCGGTCTATTATTATCGCGCCGAGGCTATCGCCTCCTCCAAAGCTTTCTCGAGCAGCTCCATAGGAGGCTCAGAAATATATCCCAGCTTCTTCAAATCCTCGGTAACAGAGCGGGCGGCTTCAATGTCGGACTTGGCGCGGCGATACACTTCGTCCCATGAAAGATTGACGCCGGCTACGCCCTCCTTAATGGCCTCTTGCGCCGTGTCCGCGGCTTCCACGGCAAAAACTTCGGTTTCGTCCATAGAGGCAATGATGTTTTCAGGAGTAATCCCCCGCTTTTCGGAAAAATCCGCGATTGAATGGGCGCAGCGTATGGCCATGCCATCGGTTATCTTTTTGGCGCGCACAAGCAGGGCGCCTTTTAAAATGCCGGGGAAGCAAACCGAGTTATTGACCTGGTTCGGAAAATCGGCGCGGCCTGTCGCGACTACGAAAGCTCCCTCCTCTTTTGCGGCGTAAGGCCAAATTTCAGGCACAGGGTTGGCGCAGGTAAACACGATGGAACGCTGCGCCATGGAACGTATCCACGGGCGCTTCACCGTGTCAGGGTTCGGAGTAGAAAGCGCGATAAGCACGTCAGCGCCCTTCATTGCCTCGTCCATAGTATTAACCCTGCCGGAATTGGTTTTCTCGCAGATTTCCCATTTACGGTAATTGAGCTTGTCGTTTTTAATATCTTCGCGGCCTTTGTGAAGTCCGCCCCTTGAATCAAACACAGCCATCTTATCCGGATCGCCGCCGTCGGCAAGGATGAGCCGGGCAACTGTGGTGTTGGAAGCTCCCGCGCCAAGTAAAACAATTCTGGCCTCCGAAAGCTTTTTACCCGCCAGTTTCAGCGCGTTGATCAATGCCGCAAGCGTAACGCAGGCTGTTCCCTGGGCATCGTCATGCCAGACTGGAATATCGCATGCATCTCTAAGTTCATCCAAAACCTTGTAGCAGTTAGGCTGGCTGATGTCTTCCAGATTTACCGCGCCAAATGAATGTTGAGCCATCTTTACGAATTCGATTAATTTATCAGGATCGTTTTTTCCGCTGGCGTTTCTTGAATCCACGCAAAGGGCCACCGCGTCAATGCCGCCCAGATATTTCATGAGCATGGCCTTTCCTTCCATAACGCCAAGACCGCCGGGCGGGGTGCAATCCCCGTCGCCCAGAACACGAGTGGAATCCGAAACCACCGCCACCAGGTTCCCGCGGTTTGAAAGCGCAAACGAAGCGTCTCTGTTGTCGCGTATTGCCGTAGACACCGCGGAAACGCCGGGGGTGTACCACACATTGAACCAGGCGTTACCGTAGACGCCGCATTTTGGCAGGGTCTGCATTTTTCCGCCGTAAAAACGGTGGGCGGAGAGCGAAAGATTTTTCAAAAACTGTGTCTTGGCACGAGCCTTCTGGTCGCCTGAAAAATCAGCCGGAAATAAACTGTCCAGGTCTTTAAGCATGGGATCGATTCGCATAATTCCACCTTACACTGCGCAACAATGTTTATATTTTTTCCCTGAGCCGCAAGGACAGGGTTCGTTTCTGCCAATTTTGGGTCCAACGCGAACAACGGTATCCGGTCTTACTTCGCCCTGCGTGTAAAACCAGCGGCCGTTGGTTTTTATAAACGAGGCCTTTTCGCGGTGGAGTTCCCTTAGGCCGTCCATCTCGTAAGACGCTTCAAACTCAACGATCCCTTCTGTATCTTTTACGCCGCCTTTTTCAGTGGAAAGAATTTTTAATCCAAGCCATTTGGAGTTCTCGCTCCATTCCTTTGTCTGTTTGACATCGATCTTTTTTCTTTCTTCCTCTGAACAAGTCTGAAGAATGTAATCTATTTCGTGTTCGGCATAGGCAGAATAACGGCTGCGCATCAAGGCCTCGGCTGTGGGCGCATCTTTCTTCCCTTTGATGTAAGGCTCGCAGCAATCCTTGTAGCTGCGGCCTGAGCCGCAAGGACAGGCTTTCATAAACTCTCCTTCGATAAAACATCTTTTAGGGCTTCCGGATCCGCCGGAATGGTTACTGCTTTGACAGTCCGCTCCATTGCCTTTTGAAGCGAAAGTGGAACAGGCACAGGCCCGGTCAGTGGTTCAACCGTTTCGGCAAACTTTGCCGGATGCGCCGTTGAAAAAATAGCCAGGGTTTTTTCTTTCGCCAGTTTCCCGGCATCCCTTAATTTATCAGCGGCTTTCCAGGCAACGGCGCTGTGAGGATCCAGGTAATAAGCGCAGTGGGAAAACACTTCAGAAATTGTCTCTTTGGTTTCGCTGTCGCTGACATAAGCGCCCATAATAATTTCACGCATTTCTGCCCAGGAAAAATGCGCTGCCATGCGTTCAAAGTTGCTGGGAGCGCCGACATCCATCGCGTTGGACAACGTGGCTTGAGAAAGCCGTTCCTCGTAACTCCCGCTTTCAAGGTAATCCGGCACCGTTTTATTTATGTTTGTGGCGGCGATGAATTTCCCGATGAGCGCGCCCATCTTCCAGGCGTAAAGGCCTGCCGTCAGGTTTCCAAAATTGCCGGACGGAACCGAGAACGTCCCTTCAGGCGCTCCTCCTGCGGCGGCGGCATAATAAGCCGCCTGTGGTATAAGGCGGGATATGTTAATAGAATTCGCAGAAGACAAAACAAACTTTTTTTTAAGATCCGTATCGGCAAAGGCCTGTTTTACAAGGCGCTGACAATCGTCGAAGCTGCCTTCAACAGCGATGGCGGAGGTATTGCCGCCAAGCCCGGCAATCTGCCTCTCCTGTAAGGAAGAAACCCTGCCTTTGGGATAGAGAACGGTTACGGTAATTCCCTCCACGCCGAAAAAGCCGTCGGCAACCGCCCCGCCTGTGTCGCCTGATGTGGCTACAAGAATCTTAAGCGGCTTGTCCTCTCCCCGGCGAAGGTAAGAAAAAGCGCGCGCCATAAAACGCGCGCCGAAGTCCTTAAACGCCGCGGTCGGGCCGTGAAAGAGTTCCAACACAAACCTATCCCCGGCGTTTACCAGGGGCGCGGAAAACGGATAAGCCGATTGAAGCATGTCGGACAAAACCGCTTTGGGAATATCATCTTCCACCCAGGGGGCAATGATTTCAAAAGCGACTTCTGGATACGCCATTTTCCCCAGCGAAGACTTCGCGGCGGCTCTCAGCTGCGGAACCTCCTCCGGAACAAAAAGTCCGCCGTCAGGGGCAAGACCTGTAAGAGAAGCGGCGGCAAAACTGAAGCTTTCATCTTTGTTCCTGGTGCTGTAGTAGCGCATGGAGATATGGTAGCATAAAAGGAAAAGGGATAAAAGCGGAGCATTGCCATGACCTATAAAATTGAAGATGACGAAATTGAATGTGAGATAATCGAATCTTACGGGGTCTTTGCCGCCGGGCCAAAGAACTGGAACAAGGAAGTAAACCTTGTCAGTTGGAACGGAAGACCTGCGAAACTGGACATCCGTGACTGGCAAAGCAATCACGAAAAATGCGGCAAGGGTATTGCCCTTACAAGGGAAGAAACGGAAGAACTGATAAAACTCCTGAATAAAATTCTTAGGCAGAAAGATACAAAAACGGAACAGCAAACCGGAGCAAGAACCAAAACAAAAAGCAAAACCGGAGAGAAAAAAAGCCGGAATCCAAAAAAGCCGGAACCGCCAAAAACCCTGAAACCCTTTTACGACGAACTGGAACTTCAATTCGGCGCCGGCCCTGATAAATGCAAAAGCGCGCGCAACACCCTGCTAAAAAAGTACCACCCTGACCGGAACAGCGGAAACATAGCCTTTGCCACAAAGAAAACAATTAAAATAAAGGAAGCCTACGACAAGATAATGGAATGGTGGAATGGGGAAGCAAAATGAGCTTGTAGGCATATAGGACAACTCAAGGATACCTCCGCTTAAATGAAGCAACCCTGGCGCTGGCCTGCGCCCTGAGTGATGACCTTTCTCCCCTGGCAAGATACTGAAAGCCAAGGCCTGCGACCATTGCTCCATTGTCGCCGCAAAGCTCAAGCGATGGAAAAACGCAGCCAAGGTCCCGCCTTTCCGCCAGGGCGGCCCTAAGGTACGAGTTTGCGGCTACCCCGCCGCCTGCGACGATCCTTTTAAGGCCGGTATCTTCCACCGCGTTAAAAAGACTGCGCAATAAGATCTCCACCGCGGTTTTCTGAAAGGCGGCGGCAATATCGGCGGGACTGTCACCCCCGGCCTTTGGAGTCCCCACGCGGAATTTATCGAGCTGGTTTATCACCGCCGTCTTCAGCCCGGAATAAGAAAAATCGTAACGGTGGTCTCCCTTGTACAAATTGGGCAGGGGAAAATTAAAGGCCCCGCTGTCTCCCGATTTGGCCAGCTTGTCTATTACCGCTCCGCCGGGATAACCAAAACCGTAATGCTTGGAAACCTTGTCAAAGGCCTCCCCCACCGCATCATCGATAGTTGTGCCCAAAACGGTAATGTCGTCAAAATTATCTGCTCTGCAAATAATGCTGTGCCCGCCGGACACAAGCAGGCCCAGAAAAGGATATTCGATATTTTCGTTTTCAAGCCGTGGTGCGTAAAGGTGGGCCAGCATATGATCAACGGCGATAAAAGGGATGTCCCTTGCCCAGGCGAAAGCTTTGGCAAAACTCAGGCCCACCAGCAAAGACCCCAAAAGGCCGGGGTGCGCTGTGGCGGCAACGGCGTCTACATCGCAGACTTTGATCTGGGCTTTGTCCAAAGCTTCCTGCACCACGCGAACTATCCATTCCGTGTGCTTCCTTGAAGCTATCTCCGGCACTACGCCGTTATAGGCCGCGTGAAAGGGGATTTGCGTAGCCACCACGTTGGAGAGAATTCTTTTCCCGTCCTCCACCACTGCGGCGGCGCACTCATCGCAGGATGTCTCAATGCCAAGAACTTTCATATTATCACTAAGTCTATCACATAAAAACCAACAAGAGCGGTGTCGCCGAAGCGTATACAATATCGCCTTCAGGCGTTATTTGTGATATATTTAGAGTGAGGAGACAGGATGGGTACGTTTAAAGAGGAAATCACGCTGGAAAATATAATAGACCGGGGATTTGCCAACCATGGATATCTAAAAGAAGCGGAAATCCGTACTTTGAAAGTAGAGGCAATGCCCGATACCGGAGCATGGACGCTGGTGATTAATGAAGAAGTGCGCCAAAAATTAGGGCTTGCCATTGAAGAAACATCCGAATCTACCCTTGCCAACGGAAAGACGGACACTTACGATGTAACCGGAGGTGTAAAAATTCGTTGGAAAAACCGCAGTACCGTGCTCCCCGCCCTGGTAGTGCCTGACGCAAAAGACATACTCCTCGGCGCTCTACCGCTTGAAGCTATGGACTTGATGGTTGATCCTGTGCACCAACGCCTGGTTGGCGTTCACGGCGACCAGCCGTTACACGTTCTTTATTAACGCTCACTGCCCGCTAAAAATCATTACTCCGATTATGTTATAGAAATCGAGACCGGCAAGCCTGATTCGGATTCTGAAATCGCGTAGTTGAAAGATCGTAAAAGCCTACGCCATAGTGAGCATAGGCTTCGTCACGCCTAATGACAATCACCAGTGCGTTATCTAATTTTCTTCATGCCACTTACTAACAAAACCCCAAATTATAAGAGGAATAACGATTGCAAGCATATAAATAATTAACCACATACACTACTCCTTGTCTTTTTTTTAGGCTTTTCTGAAGTCCATAGGATACCGAGTGTAAAGCATACTGCGGAAATGATGGCGCCTATTAATATCAGTATATACTGCGACAGTTCCCCACGCAATATGCCCCCTAAAATAAAACTGGCAAATGTCAATTTTGCTACATCAAGCAATGATTTTCCTATATTTTCCCTTATGTTTGGCTTTCCCATGCTACGTGCCAATAGTAACACCTTCGCCCTATATACTGCACGGGGATTTGTTTTGCTTTGATTTTTTAGGAAAAAACTGAAAAATTTTTATGGAAAAATGGTGTCTTAAGAACCGAAGGTGGTCACCTTCGCGAGCAATCATGCCCTCTTTTTTTACAAGAAACTACCTGTTTTCTTTAGGGTGTTAAATTTAAACGTTCGTTTTTTTTAGACAGCAGCCTTTCATAAAGATTATAGCAACATATATTAAAAAAACAGGTGCCACATGGCTCTATTTTTGCGCCAAGTGGCTCTTTTTTTGCACCACATGGCTCACTTTTTGGTGC
>Ga0268262_10004641_pt1 | contig 14079 bp, 15 predicted proteins | sample TergutNc150P3_FD_190354 | JGI IMG/M metagenome (GOLD analysis project Ga0268262, IMG submission 190354) | Nasutitermes corniger P3 segment gut microbial community from laboratory colony in Florida, USA - Nc150 P3 (SPAdes) (version 2) | ecosystem: Host-associated > Arthropoda: Insects >... | reverse complement strand
CCGTTTCCCTGATTTTTTATCGGTTCTTCGCCGTCTTGGAACTCCGGCTCAAACGAATTCTTCCGGCGTAGATGAAATCCGTAAACGCCGTGAAAGGCTGAAGGAGATGTAATGCGCGTAACAAAAATAATGTTATTTGCGGTATTAATAATTTTCCTGCCGATCATGGCTAGCGCACAGCAATTTCCCGAAAGATCCTCAACAGGAACGACAAATTTAATTGCGCCTCCGGGACCTCCGGCGATTCCTTTTATCGACTTAACTATACGAAACCCACAGGGCGGACAGGAAGTGGCGTTTTCATTACAGTTACTGCTGTTGTTAACCGTTCTTTCTCTCGCTCCCAGCATCATTATATTAATGACAAGTTTCTTGCGTGTTTCCATCGTTTTGGATTTTATAAAGCGTGCGCTTTCGTTACAGCAGGTTCCTCCCAATCAGGTAATTTTAGGCATATCGCTTTTTCTTACCGTGCTTATCATGTGGCCTACATTCAGCGCAATTTATACTAACTCCATACAGCCGCTTTCCGCAGGGTCGCTTTCGGCGGAGAACGCATACAGGGCGGCGGAAGCTCCTTTAAGAGAATTTATGTTCAATCAAATGAAAGACCGTCAGGGAACTCGGGAAAACATAGGAAGATTCATGGCTATGCGAGGTATTACCCAACAGCCCAATACGTTAGCCGATGTTCCAACTTATATTTTAATTCCGGCGTTTATTCTTAACGAGCTTACCGTAGCTTTTAAAATGGGAATATTGCTTTTTATTCCGTTCATTGTAATAGATTTTGTTGTAGCGAGTACTCTTATGTCCATGGGTATGATCATGCTCCCTCCTGTCATGATCTCCATGCCGTTTAAATTAGTCCTGTTTATTCTTGTAGACGGGTGGGGATTGCTGACCGGGCAATTGATGAATTCGTTTGTAGTGAGGTGATGAGTAATGAGTGTTGGTGATATAGTGCCGGTTTTAAGGGAAGGAATATTGGAAACAATAATCCTTGCGGCTCCTATTTTGCTGTCCGCACTGGCGATTGGTTTGATTGTAGCGATACTTCAGGCGGCAACGTCAATTCAGGAACAGACGCTTACGTTTGTTCCTAAGTTGTTTGTTATTCTCGGAGTGCTTGCGATATTCGGCGGTTTTATGGTTACGTCTCTTGGAGAATACACAATAAGACTGTTTGAAAGAATTCCGGAGATGGCGAGGTAAAGGGTGATAGAAAACGCGGTTTTACAGAATATACTCTCATTCGGACCTGTCTTCCTGCTGATAGCGGTAAGAGCGTTTACCATGATCCAAACCGCTCCGCTTCTTTCGTCCGAAGCTGTGCCTCAAGTGGCAAAAATCGCGCTTGCCGGTCTTACCGCCTTTGCGGTTATTCCAACGGCGGAAATTTTTATGGCTGTTAATTCACCTAACGGTATTGTTACCCTTCCCGGCGGCACTTTAAGCGATTTGCGTTATGAGACATTCAGTTTACGCTTTCTTATGCTTCTTATCGGCGAGGGGATAATCGGTATAATTATCGGTTTTTATATGACTGTTATTTTTGCCGCTTTCTCCACCGCCGGACAATTCTTCTCCCTGCAAATGGGGTTCGGCGCTTCTGAAACTTTTGACCCTGTAGCGCAAGTTGAAAACCCGCTCATGGGACAATATTTTAACTTGGTGTCCATGCTCATATTTGCGGCAATCGGCGGCTTCCAAATGCTTTTCACGGGCTTTTGGCGTTCCGTACAAACTATCAACGTTATGTCATTGATTGACGGAAGGGAACATGTTGTCGGTATGTTCGCATCCGGTCTTTCACGCCTGTTTGTGGATGCGATTGTTATTTCGCTTCCAATCCTTGGCACTTTATTTTTAACATCGCTTACAACGGGGCTTATATCAAAAGCCGCTCCTCAGGTAAATATTCTTTCGGAAGGTTTTCCGATCTCCATCACCGCCGCCTTCCTGCTTATTTTCGCCTCTCTCCCATTTATGGTTGAGGCTTTCGGCAGGGTAATTGATTCCGGTTTTCAAAACATTGAAATGCTTTACAAACAAATCGGACGGCAGATAACGGGGGGAACATACTAATGTATGACGAATATGAAAAAATTATAATCGACTTGCAGTGGTTCTCCGACAGTAATGACGAAGACGCTCCCGGTAAAACGGAACAGCCGACCGAGCATAAATTAAAACGTTTAAGAGAAGAAGGTCAGCTTGTAAAAAGCCAAGAGCTTGTCGGCGCTATCGGTTTATTACTGCCTGCGCTGTTACTGCTTTTTATGGCTCCTTACATGCTGAAAACTTGCGTTGAAATGCTGAGGTTCTTCTTCATGCGCGCGGTAGAATTAGACCCGACAAAAGACCGCCTTGTTGCCGGAAACTTTTTAATATTTTTTATGAAGCTTGTTGTGCCGGTTCTTATAGTTGCCGTTGTCTCGGCGATCTTTTCCAATATGGTGCAAATCGGCGGCTGGCTGTTTACAACTAAAACTATTACGCCCGACTTTACAAAAGTTATACCGCGCTTCGGACAATACTTTAAACGTATTTTTTCCATTGACGGATTAGTTAAACTTGGAATGTCGCTTGTAAAAATAGCGATTATCGGAATTGTCGCCTATTTATTCATAAAAGCCGATATAAAAAAACTTCTTAATTTGCAAAAAACAGATGTTTACACCGGTCTTACTCTGGTAGGCTCAATCGCGATAAGGATGATAATAGTTGTAGCCGTTTTAATGCTTGTTCTTGCGATAGTGGATTATTTCTTCCAGCGTTTCCGTTTCCGAGAAAGACACAAGATGACACGTTATGAGATGAAAGAAGAAATGAAAATGTACGAAGCGGATCCGCAGGTACAGTCAAGGATTCGCGCCCGCTTCCGCGAGATGTTAAGGCAGAATATAACTGCCGCTGTTCCGAAAGCGGACGTTGTAATTACAAACCCGACTCACCTTGCTGTTGCTTTGCAGTACGATGAAACTTTTATGAGAGACGGTCCTGTTGTTGTGGCGATGGGCGCTGATGAAATGGCGGCTAAGATAAGGGAAATTGCCAAAGAGAATGAAGTTCCGTTAGTTGAAAATAAGCCGCTGGCGTGGGCTCTGTACCGTGAAACCGAAGTAGGAGACGTTGTCCCTGCGGCGTACATTAACACGGTAGCTGTAATTTTCAGTAAAGTTTGGCGTCTTAACGAAGAAAGGCGCAAAAAAATGAGGATGAGCGCATGAGAGGTATAAATGGCTGATTCGGCTTTAGACTCCGGTAATACACGCGACGCATTGGGCTTTTTGAAAGACAGTTTTCCCGCTGTAGCGGTGATTACTATCGTTCTTGCGATTATTCTTCCTCTGCCCACAGTCATTCTCGACGCGCTTATGGCTATTAACTTAATTTTCTCCCTGATGATACTGCTTATCGTTATTTACACGCAAAAACCAACCGACTTTAACTTGTTCCCTACGTTATTGCTTGTTTCTACGGTATTCAGTCTTGCGTTAAACGTTTCATCAACTCGTCTTATTCTTACGCAGGGTTCCAGATTTAACGGACAAATGATAAGGGCTTTTTCTAATTTCGTAGTCGGCTCGGGCGGCTTACAGGGTATTGTTGTCGGACTTATCATCTTTATCATAATTATCGCTGTGCAGGTAATTGTTATCACAAAGGGAGCGACTCGTGTATCGGAAGTCGCCGCGCGTTTTACATTGGACAGTATGACCGTAAAAATGATGGCGGTAGATACCGAATACAGTTCGGGAGCTATCACGGAAGAAGAAGCGCAGGCAAGAAAAGCGCAGATACAAAGAGAATCCGATTATTACGGATCAATGGACGGAGCGAGTAAATTTATTTCAGGTAACGTTAAAGTAGGAATTTTTATTATAATTGTTGAAATGCTCGGCGGCTTTATTATCGGCTCCGCGATGTATAACGAACAAAATGTAGTAAGCCTCTACATAGGTCTTGCCGTAGGCGACGGACTTGTTACCCAGCTTCCCGCCCTTCTTATCTCCGTCGCAATGGGTATTGTTGTTACAAGAGCCGCCGCAACAGGCGTTTTCTCGGATCAAATCGTAGACCAGCTTTTAAAACGCGATTCGCTTGTTTACTGGATATGTTCCGCAGTGCTTATAGTTCTCGCCTTGTTGCCCGGTTTCCCGTGGCATGTTCTTATTCCTATGGCGGGCTTGCTTGCGTTCCATGCGTACAGGACAGGCGTTAATAAGAAAAAACAAGTTTTTGTTAACGCGAAAGCCGCTAAAGCCCGCGAGCAAAAAGACGAAAAAGCCGCTGACTTTCCCCCCGTTGTTCCGTTGGACGCCCTTTCACTGGAACTCGGCTACGGTCTTGTGCCGTTAGTTGAAAAGGAAAAAGGAGCGGAACTATTGGAAAGAGTTATGGGCGTAAGAAGCCAGTCCGCCTACGACCTTGGGCTTGTTATTCCAAAGGTGCGTATAATCGACAACTCCATGCTTGCTCCTTCCGAGTACTGCTTTAAGATTAAAGGCGTGGATTCAGGACGGGGAAAAATACGTCTTGGAAATTATTTGTGTATTAATCCGGGAACGGTTACATCCGAAATAGAAGGCGAGAAAACAATAGACCCGGCATTTGGAATTCCGGCAATATGGATTGATCAAGACAGAAGAGATGAGGCGGAACGCGCCGGTTACACCGTTGTTGATCCTCCGTCGATAATCGCAACCCACTTAACGGAAATTATCCGCCGTCATGCCGCCGATATTCTGGGCTTGCAGGATACTCAAATTATTTTAGATACTCTGCGCAAAGATTATCCCGCCGTTGTTGACGAAGCGCTTAGAGAAGGCAAAGGTTTGCGCGTAACGGAAGTTCAAAAAGTGCTTCACGGTTTACTGCGGGAAAGGGTATCTATCCGCAACTTGGTTTCAATTCTTGAAGCGATTGCCGATTATGCGCCTATTTCTAAAAATATTTGGTTCCTTACTGAAAAAGCGCGCCAGGCTCTCGCAAGCCAGATATGCGATCAATACGCCGACGAGGACAAAAAACTTCGCGTCCTTACAATCGATCCCGGCATTGAACAGAAAATTATCGACGCGAAATATGAGACCGCAACCGGCATGGTTTGCGCTCTTGATCCTCAGACGCAAAAACTTTGGATTACCGCAGTCGCAAAAGCGGTTAAAGCTGTTAAGGAAAAGGGATGGATGCCTGTGGTTCTTTGTTCCGAGCAGGCTCGTTTCCTTGTTAAAAATTCAACAGATCGAGAATTGCCGGATTTGGCGGTTCTTTCTGTACCCGAAATTGTTCCGGGAGTTATTCCCGAAGCAGTAGGGGTAATAAGATTGGAAAATACTACAACGGAGCAGTGAGATGGAGACTTATATCGTACAGGGCGAAAGCCTGATGGATTGCAAACTTAAAATAGCCGCAAAGTACAACCGTCCTTTTAATATTTTGCGTTGTAAGGATATTAAATCCGGCGGCTTCTTAGGTCTGTTTTCCAAACCGGGCGTTCAGGCTGAATTTTATTTTACTCCGCAAAGACAGAATAATTCGGCTGCTGAATATAATCCGCGCCCTGCGGCTTCGCGTAACGTGTTAGGCGTTACAACGGAAGAATTTTTTGCCGATAAAAATCTTGAACAAGAGAAACAAAAAGTTATTGCCGCAGCCAGAAAAAATATCAGCGAAACATCTGAAAGCGGCAAAGAAGCTTCTCAGCAGATTTTAGACGCGCTTAAAGAATTAAAAGAAAAAGTGGAAGGTACGGGTAAAAAAGAAGATCATCCCTCTTTTGTCCGCGCCGAGGAATTGTTAAAAAGCAATGATTTTTCCGAGAAATATATTAACGGAATGATTGAAAGACTGCGAAAAGAACTGCCTCTTGAAAAATTGGATAAATTTGAAGTTGTGCAGGATTATCTTCTTGAGTGGATAGGGGAGAGCATCAGTATTTATAAAGAAGAACCTGTTACGCACAAACCAAGAATCATGGTTCTTGTCGGTCCTACAGGAGTCGGAAAAACCACTACGATATCAAAACTTGCCGCAATTTACGGTATAGGAACGGAAGAAATTCCCGCCGTAGACGTAAGGCTCATAACAATCGATACCTTCCGTATTTGCGCTAAAGAACAGCTTGAGCAAATCGGTGACATTATGCGCATCCCTGTTTCCTGCGCTTTAGACAGGCAGGAAGTAAGAAAAGAAATTGCCCTCTGCGGCAATGATATCGACTTAATTTTAATTGACACAATCGGCAACAGTCCTAAAGACTCGTCAAAGATAGGCGAGATGAAAGATATTCTTGACGGATGTCCGAAGAATGCGGAGTATCATCTTGTTATAAGCGCGGCGACCAAAACAAGCGATATAGAAGTTATACTGCGTCAGTTTGAACCGTTTGATTATAAATCGATTATACTTTCAAAAATGGATGAGACCGACAGTTACGGAAATATAATTTCGGCTCTCGCGGAAAAGAAAAAAAGTATTTCGTTTATTACTAACGGGCAAGGAGTTCCCGAGGATATAAGAAGAGCGTCGGTTGTGCATTTTCTTATTAATCTTGACGGTTTTAAAGTAGACCGTGAAAAAATAGAAAAGCGTTTTCCTTCCGGAGAGGCGGGGCAATTTAAATGGAGATAAAGAGGTAGAAACATGGATGATCAAGCTGAAAAATTGCGGGAAATAATGAAACGGAAAAAAGACGGAACAGGTTCGTCAAGACCTTCTTCGTCAAAACCGGGCGTAAAATCCGCCGACAAAGCCCGCGTTATTACCGTTACATCCGGCAAGGGCGGCGTAGGAAAAACAAACCTTTCCGTTAACATGGCTCTCGCGTTCGCAAGACTGGGAAAAAAAGTAGTTGTAATGGACGCCGACCTTGGTCTTGCCAACGTAAACGTTATGCTCAATATGATTCCTAAATATAACCTCTACCATGTAATTAAAAAACAAAAAACAATCCGTGAGATTCTTGTGGAGACCGAATACGGTATTTCCATTGTCGCGGGCGCTTCCGGCTTTTCTCAGATTGCCAACATGGGCGAAGAAGACAGAAAAGTTTTTATATCGGAACTTGATTCTCTTTCCAACGCGGACATAATCATCATAGACACAAGCGCGGGCGTTTCCAGCAATGTATTGGATTTTATCGCCGCCGCCGACGATGCGGTAATTATCACCACTCCCGAACCGACCGCTATTACCGACGCATACGGTATTATCAAAATTATCGCCACTGAATACGACTCCGTTAACATGGGTTTAAAACTTGTCGTGAACAGGGCGAAAAACGCGGCTCAGGCAAAAGGCGTCGCCGACAGAATGATTAATATTGCCGGTCAATTTTTAAACTTAAAACTGGATTACCTTGGGTTTATTTACGACGACGTATCGGTCTCCCATGCGGTTTTAAGGCAAAAGCCCTTTATGGTAGTAGATCCAAAATGCAAGGCGAGTATCTGCGTTCAGCACATTGTTGAACGCATGGACAGGAATAAACCGGCAGATTCAGCCGGTTTCAGCGGAATGCTTAAAAGGCTGTTTAAGTCGCCGCAAGATATAAGTTAAAGGAAAAGAGGTAAACTGTGGGTAATTTCAGATGGGCGTTTATGGCGGCAATTTTCGGCGCTGTTGTTTCTCTCCTTCTTGGCTTGGTTTCCGGGGTAGGGTTCGGTCTTGTTCTTGTAAGGGCGCTTATTTTCGGCGCTGTCTTCTTTGGGCTGGGCTTTGCTCTGTATTTTGTTGTAAATACTTACTTTCCTGAGATTTTATATATAACCGAGGACACAGGAACTACGACTAATGAAGCCGGTGATGGGCATATAAGCATTGCCATGGACAGTATGGGCGAATATGCCGTACCGGAATTGTTTAACAAACAAGGCGATCCCAATGAAATAGGTAATATAGATGACTTGATTTCGGGTATTTTCAGACCCGGAGAAGGCAGGAGTGAGCCCGCCGAAAGCAGTCAGCCCGCATACCCAAATGTCAATTTTTCAATGGACGCTGAGGGTCTAGACCTAAATAAAGAAACAAGTTATAATGACACCAGTGAGTTTGGGGATGCTTCATTCGGCGATCTCGGGGATATAAGCTCGGGAGGCTTTAATGAAGCGCCTGCGGTTGAAACACCGCCTCCGGCTGAAAAACCTCAAGTCTTCCAGCCGCAGTTTACTCCGCAGATTGGGGATGATGATGGATTGGGAGGTTTGCCGGATTTAGACATGATGGCAATGGCTTTTACCAATCTTTCAGACTCTCAGCCTTCAAGTGTGTCTTCGGCTCCGGCATCAGCGCCGGCTTCGGCGCCGACACCTTCAATGGGACCGATGAGTTCCGCTGATGAATCAGCGCCGGATCGCAGTCAGTATAAGGGCAATAAGGCCCAACCGCTGCAGGGTGATTTTCAGCCGCAAGCTATCGCTCAGGGTATTAGAACAGTATTAAGTAAAGATTAAAAGGGGAAAGGTTTGGGAATGCCGGAAGAAAAGACAGAAGAGGAACTCTGGCAGCAGTACCGAAAAACTCGGGATCCTGCGATACGAGAAGCTTTTATAAAACAGTACGCCCCATTGGTAAAGTATGTTGCCGGAAAAGTAGCCGTTGGAATGCCCAACAATGTTGAGTTCGACGACCTTGTAGGCTACGGCGTCTTCGGTCTTATTGACGCAATTGATAAATTCGATCCCGATAAAAATGTAAAATTTAAAACTTATGCCGTTACGCGCATAAGAGGCGCTATTTTTGACGAGTTGCGCTTAATCGACTTTGTTCCGCGTTCTGTCAGGCAGAAAACCCGCGAAATAGAAACAACAATTTCTTCTTTGGAAGCCCACTTAGGCAGAACCGCATCGGAGCAGGAAATTGCGGGCGCTATGGGCATAGATGAACAAGAATACATGAAAGTTATGCAAAAAATTTCAGGCACTTCAATAATTTCATTAAACGATTTATGGTATTCAGGCGACGATAACGACAAAGTTTCCATAGGCGACAGCATAGAATCTCCTTCCAGCATGAATCCCGATGTTGTTGTGGTTAACGAAGAAATCCGCAGAGTAATTGTGGAAGCGATAAATGAGCTTCCGGATAAAGAAAAGAAAATTCTTGTATTGTACTATTACGAAGATTTAACATTAAAAGATATAGGGCGCGTTCTCCAAGTAACAGAATCCAGAGTTTCACAGCTTCATTCAAAAGCGATTCTGCATTTAAGATCTAAGTTGACGAATATCAGAAAAGGTATTGTATGATTGATTTTCTCCAGTTGCAGGAAATTGTAAAACAGCATCTGGAAGTTGACAGAGCTATTCGCTCTATAGACGCTTCAGGTCCTACATTGGAAGCGGCGGTAAACGAAGCCGCCACACTTCTTGATACTTCTGTACGCCGCCTTGAGTATGAAATCCTTGAAAGAGGTTCTTCCGGATTTATGGGAGCCGGAAAAAAAGATTGGGTAATACGCGCTTATGAACGCGCTCAAGCGAAAAAGGCGAAACAAGTTGATGAAAGTCTTTCCGATGAAGACACTGAAAGCGTTGATGTTATTCAGGATAAAGACGGAGACGCTTTTGTTCGATGTTGGCCTAACGGAGTCTTTCTTAAAGTTACTTCGCCTGTCGGTAACGGAAAAAGAGTATATTCGGGTACCGCAGAACAAGAGCTTCAAAGCAGAAATATAAGAGAATATGATAGCTCTTTAGTAGAAAAAATTGTAGACGCAGCAGACGGAAAATATATAAAGGTTGCCGATTTTCATCATAATCCCGCTAACGATACTACGGCTAACATTGAGGTTGACGATGCGGAAATGAAAGTTACCGCAATGATCATTCCTCCGGGGGAAGGCGGCGCCGATTTAACGGTAGATATTTATAAGAGTTTACTTGTACAGAACAGAGTATACCACGGTGTTAAAGAAGAATACATTCAAGAGCTGGTAGACAAACCTGTTTACAGGGAGAAGATGGAAATAGCCGAAGGCTTAAAACCTGTTAACGGAAAAGACGCTTATATTCATTATTTCTTTGAGACGGATCAAACTCAAATAAAATTAAAAGAAGGAACTAACGGAAGGGTAAACTTTAAAGAATTGAATATAATTCAGAACGTTGTTCAAAATCAGCCGCTTGCTAAAAAAGTGCCTCCGGAAGACGGTGTGGACGGAAAAACAGTTACGGGAAAAATTCTTCCGGCGAAAGCGGGAAGCGATATACCTCTGCCTGTCGGAACAAATGTGCATGAAAACGACGCTCACGATACAATTATTTCCGACATTAACGGACAAGTTATAGTAGTAAACGGCAAAATTAACGTAGAACCGGTCTTAACGGTTGAAGGCGATGTTAATCTTAAAACAGGAAATATTATCTTTCTTGGAAATGTCATTATTACAGGTAACGTTGAAGATACATTCTCGGTAAAAGCCGCCGGTAATATCGAAGTAAAAGGAACCGTATCCAAAGCGGAGCTTGACGCTGAGGGCGATATAATTATTTATCAAGGCGTTAACGGCAAGGGCGGCGGCAAGATTCGCGCGGGGCGCTCAATTTGGTCGCGCTTTATCGAGAACGCCAATGTAGAATCCGGAAATATGGTTGCTGTTACCGACGGAATTATCAATTCAAATGTCGATGCTATAAAGAGCATTGTTTGTATGGGCAAACGCGCTAACATCATGGGCGGCCGTTTGCGCGCGGGAGAAGAAATAAACGCCAAGGTTCTGGGCAACTCGACAAGCGGTACGGAAACAATCTGCGAAGTTGGTTTTGATCCGCACAGTAAATTTGAATTGGAACGTCTGCAGGAAACAAAAATAAAAGCCGAAGAAGAACTTGAAGCGATGAGGCTGGACTTGCAAACATTAGTCAATACAAAAAAACAGCGTAAAACACTGCCCGACGATAAAGAAGCGTATTTGCAGGAATTAACGGAACGCAAGCAGGTATTAACCGATGAGTTAACCGATGTAAACGAAAATATCACTAAAATCCAGGAATTCATGAATCAAATGCAAGTTAGAGGAAAAGTATCAGCGTCCACAAAAGTATGGCCCGGCGTAAAAATAATGATTCGTGACGTAAAAGAAGATGTAAGAACAGAGTATCGCGCGGTAACCTTTGTTCTGGAAAACGGACTTGTCAGGGCGTCTAAGTATGAGGAGCCTGACGAGCTTGCGATGAAGGGGCTTGATGGCTATAACTCCAATTGATCTACAAGCTATTTTTTCCCAAGTAGACAAGGTTGGTAAAAACCAAGCCGCTCAAAAAGAGGGGTTAATGCTTCAGCAGGAGATTCAAGGCGCGCAGTTTGAACGCAAAAATGAAGAGCATATTCAACAGGTAAATGAGACGCAGAATACCGGAGAAGGAGTGGAGAAAGTTAAAGATAGAGATCATGAACAGCACGGACATAGACCGCATCCCGACGGAAAGCACAATGAAAGAAAAAAAAATGAAAAAGAAGAAGAACAGCTTTCTGTTTTGCGCGATCCGTATTTGGGGAATAAAGTCGATATCAGCCTTTAACTTGGAAAAATTATGACTGTTTTTTTTATTGTATCAATATTTTGTTTGGCTCTTTGTCTTGTAATGTTTTTTTATTTAAAATGGTATATTAAATCCAGAGTAACATCGGATGTTCTTAAGGAACACAGAACAGAAGTTGCCAAATTAATCGGCGATATTAATTCGGTTACGGACAGAAATGTACAGCTTATAGAAGACAGTATTTCAAGACTGAAAAAATTAACGGAAGAAACTGAAAAACGCATAGAAGAATTTAAAAACGCTATTGAAATAAAACCGTCCGGAACCGCTCTTTATACAAATCTTGGGCATGGAGTCCGCTCAGCGTTAATAAGCCCCGAAGAACAACAACATCCGCCTTCACCGCCGCCGCCTTCGCCTCAGTTACAAACCGAGCATCCGCTGAATTCACGCCAATTATCACTTGGACTTCAAACCGGCGAAATTTTTGATACTCAGGTTAAACCTGAAAGAAAAACGCCTCAAGCCGCGCCTGCCGCTCACAGACCGCCGTCCAAAAAACAGATTCGCAACGCCATTGATTCGCTTATCGGCGAGGGGCTTTCAGCGGAAGAAATAGCAAACCGTCTTGAAATAAGCATTGCTCAGGTAAATTTTGCGCTAAATTTACGTAAAACAGAACGATAACCGTATTGAATAACTTTTAACGATAATGCACACTAACAATATGACTAAGAAATTTATTATATTATTATTGTTATTAACCGTTGCCTTGAGCGCAAATCTTTTTGCGCAGGGAGATAACCTTACGATTAAAGTCGCCGTTATGGGACCCGGCAACCAAATGTATTTTTGGTGGGGGCATATCGCCCTGATGATAGAAGATTCTATTACTAATACCGGTTATTTTTATGATTACGGAATATTTTCATTTGATAACGATAATTTTTTCTATAATTTTGCTTTCGGAAGATTGTTATACAGCTGCGGAAAATCTTATGCTGAAAGCAATTTAAATGTTTATAAAAGAACCAACCGCGATATAACAATTTACACATTAGACCTTCCGCCCGCAACAAAAATAAAGGTAAGAGATTTTGCCGAACACAATATTCTTCCGGAAAACCGTGATTATTATTACCATCATTTTAAAGATAATTGTTCAACAAGAATCAGGGATATAATTGATCTTGCGACAGACGGTCAGTTTAAGGAAGCATTCGGAAAAAAGTACACTAATTTCACATTACGCAACCATGTGCGGCGGCACACATATTTTTCTCCCGTAGCCGACTGGTTTTTGAGTTTTTTGATGGGGCAGGTTATTGATAATCCCGTTACAGTTTGGGAAGAGATGTTTCTTCCGTCGTCAGTCGGCAAAAAAATAGAAGATTTTGAATACACCGATATTTACGGCAAAAAACGTAAACTTGTATCGTCCGTTGAAATTGTAAATCAAGCGATAGGTCGTCCTCCTGTTTTGGAAAAACCGCACAAACAATGGGCATGGGAACTTCTTTTCAGTCTTGTGTTATCCGCTATTTTCGCCTTCTTTTTCTTTTTACAGAAAAAGAACATTAAAGCGGGCAGGGTACTTGCGGGCGTAAGCATGAGTTTATGCGGATTATTTTTCGGACTTGTAAGTATTCTTTTATATTTTATGAACCTTTTTACAAACCACGATTACACTTATCAAAACTTAAACATGATTTTCTGCACTCCGCTGTTAATTGTCGCCGCGCCTGTCGGAATATGTTACGCGCTAACCAAAAATCAAAAGAAACTGCAAATTTACGGCGAGTTATTAAGACTGATATGGCTGCTTTCGGTTTTGGGAGTAATTATATCGATGCTGCTGAAAATTCTGCCCGCTTTTTATCAAGATAATCTTACAGACCAATTCTTGATACTCCCGATAGCTCTAATCTTTACATTACAGCCCATAGGCCTAAAAGAGACTATAAAAAAGTATTTCCCCAAAGCCCCATGTTTTGGAGAAAAAAGTGGCTCTTAGCGACGAATGGCAGGGAATAAAGTACAAAGAGGTTTTCGAGCAAGAAATAAGGGGTTTAGAACGCCGCCTAGCCAATGATCCTTCCTGCAAAGCCGAAGATTTAGAGGCGATTTTAAGGAATCTATACATAATGGACGGCGCAGACCAAGGCGGCAGGGGCGCTCTGCAGGACATAATTTTAGCCGCCACAATAGCCGCCTACGAGCATTTTATTCACGACCTAAAGGCAAAATAATCCCGATTTAATGTAACCTTCCATCCCAAGCATGGTTATATATTCAGTAAGCACACTATGTATTACGTTCCTCCTATTTTTTCCCTTTACCCCGGAGTTACTCCTTTCTCCGGGGTTTTTTTGTCTCATTTTCGCCTCCCAACATATTGACATTTTCCTCCAAATTCAATAAATTGGAGGAAATATCCCCTGTAGCTCAGCTGGCAGAGCAAGTGGCTGTTAACCACTGGGTCCGTGGTCCGAATCCGCGCGGGGGAGCAAACAAACGCACGCCGTCAAGGCGTGTAGATGAAAAAACCCCAAACGCTCCGGCACAAAACAAATCCCCCATGACAAACAAA
>Ga0268262_10004640_pt1 | contig 14080 bp, 8 predicted proteins | sample TergutNc150P3_FD_190354 | JGI IMG/M metagenome (GOLD analysis project Ga0268262, IMG submission 190354) | Nasutitermes corniger P3 segment gut microbial community from laboratory colony in Florida, USA - Nc150 P3 (SPAdes) (version 2) | ecosystem: Host-associated > Arthropoda: Insects > Digestive... | reverse complement strand
CTGAAAAATGGACGATGCCGATAAGGGAGTGGGGGCAGGCATTAAACCAGTTTGCCATTGAGTTTGGAAAAGAGCGGGTTCCGTTCTTATGATACTTTGTCATTTACACAAAAAATCGGATAGGCTCCCTTTCGAGTCCTTTCTCCTTATCTAAAAAAATGAGCCTGCCATAAAATGGTAGGCTATTTTTCTTTTGTCCTGATAAGGCTCGATGCGTATGAAATGACCATCAGATAGCCAATATTTTCATTAATTTGCTGTTAATATATATTAGCTCTTTGCCTGCCTGAACGTGCGACAGGAAGCTATTATCTTCCAGTTCTTTAAGGTATTTGGACGCTGTTTTTCTGTTTATGCTTAATTTTTTTACCAGAAAATCAATCTTTGAATAGGGATTTTCAAAAATTAACTCTACCAATTCTTTTGAATATATTTTGGGGCATTGCTCTTTTGCTCTTTCCAATGTTGATTCCAATAGATTCTTTATCAATTTTATTTTTTCCAGAGTTTGTTTTGACGTTTCTTCTATCCCATCCAAAACATAAATAATCCAGTTTTCCCATAGATCTTTTTCCCTTACTTCATTCAATAAACTATAATATTTTTCTTTGTGTTTTATTATGTAAGAGCTTAAATATAAAATGGGAGTATCTATGTGGTTCTTTAGCAGTAAATACAGAATATTCAAAATTCTTCCGGCACGCCCGTTGCCGTCATAGAACGGGTGTATGGTTTCAAATTGGTAATGCAAAACGGCCATTTTCCACAAACTGTTTTCAGGGTTATTCAAATAAGCGCAAAAATTATCAAGTAAAAAACACAATTCATCATAGTTCTGCGGTGGCGTATAAACGGTTTCTCCGGTTGTGCTGTTTACCAGGGAAGTTCCGGGCAGTTTTCTGATTCCCGCGTTATTTTCAACAATTATTTCCTGGATCTTCACAATATCGCTGACACTTATCATTTGTTTTTTTTTCAGGATTTCGTAGCCTGTGTAAACTGCTTCCCGGTAATTTATAACTTCTTTTGTCATAGGATCCATGTATTGAGGCTGCATTGTCAGATTTTTATACAGCTCGTCCTGGGTTGTTACAATATTTTCAATGGCTGAACTTTCCTGCGCTTCCTGTAATACTATAGCGCTAACCAGTATATTTTGATTGGGAATTACCGGGGCAAATCCTTTTAATTCTGCCAAAATTTGGCGTGTCTGCGCTTCTTTGCGTAAAACAGCCCTGGTCTCTATTTTTTCCGTATCAATCGGCAGTAAGGGAATTTGGCTTTTCTTTTTTCTCATGTCCAAAATTTAGCGAATTTTGGACATATTGTCAATGTCATGTCCAAAATTTGGCAAAATTTGGACATATTGATGGAGTCATGTCCAAATTTTCGTGTTTTTTACCCATATCGCCTAACTCATGTCCAAAATTTGGCATATTTTACCCATTTGCAGCGTAACACAAGACAAATTTTAGCCCTTAAGCTATACTCAAAAAAGGTAAAAATGAAAACTTTATGGCGTATTGCAAAAGAAGCGGTCAGATATAAAGGCTGGCTGTTGCTTTCGATTTTTGGCACGCTTATGCTGACGACAGTCAACCTGATTGCCCCAAGAATAATGGCGGGTATGACAGGGCTTGTAGCGGCGGGCATGACACAGGAAAATTTTATCACTGTTTTATGGATGGCGGGCGGATTGCTTGGCCTGTACCTTACGCGCATCCTGTTCCGTTTTTTGGCGAATTACTGTTCGCACAGGGCGGCGTGGCGGCTTGTGCTTGAATTGCGGATAAAAGTCTATAACGCGATTCAATCTTTTTCCATGGACTATTTTCACAACAAGCAAACAGGCGATCTGTTGAGCCGCGTAATGAACGATGTCGCGACTTTTGAATTGATATATGCGCACATCACTCCCGATGTTATTACAAACTTTGTTACCCTTGCCGGCGTAACAATTATACTTTTCAACTTAAACGCGCACCTTGCTCTTATCACCTGTATTCCCATTCCGTTCATTTTACTGTCAGGGTGGTTTTTCAGCCGCAAGGTACGCCCTAACTTTCAGAAGACGCAAAAATCGCAGGGGGAATTATCCGCGCAATTGCAGGATAATTTTTCCGGCATACAGGAAATACAGGCTTTTGGACGGCAAAATTACGCGTCTGAAAAAGTTTTGAACAAGGGCAGGGATTTTACGCATAATATGCTCCGTGCCCTGAAGTTAAGCGCGATTTTTCATCCAAGCGTGGAGTTTTTAACTTCCATTGGCAGCGTTATTGTTGTCGGCTTTGGAGGGTATTTGGCGTATAAAAACGAGCTTTCCGTATCTGAGATTGTCGGGTTTCTTCTTTACCTCGCGCTTTTTTACGCCCCGATTACAGGCATCGCGCAGCTTTTGGAATCAGCCCAGCAATCGCTTGCCGGCGCGGAGCGCGTAATTGAAATTTTAGACACACCGCAAAGCGTCAAGGATAGCCCCACGGCAAAGTCAATCGGAAAAGCGGAAGGCCGGATTACTTTTGAGAATGTCAGTTTTTCCTATATTCAGGGAATTCCTGTCCTTGACAACGTATCATTTGACATAAAGCCGGGGCAGATGGCGGCGCTGGTAGGGGCGACTGGCGTAGGAAAAACCACGCTAAGCAAGCTTATTTCACGGTTTTATGATCCAACTGGTGGAATGGTCTGCCTTGACGGGCATGATCTGCGGGATATCACTCTGGAAAGCCTGCGCAGCAATATTTCTTTGGTTTTGCAAGACACGTTTTTATTTAACGGAACTATCGAAGAAAATATCGCGTTTGCCAGGTCTGACGCCTCGTTTGATGAGATTAAAGCAGCGGCGCAAACCGCAAGGATACACGACGACATAACGCAAATGCCCGATGCCTATCAGACGCAGATAGGGGAACGCGGCGTAAAGCTGTCAGGCGGGCAAAAGCAGCGCATAGCGATAGCAAGGGCGATACTGTGCCGGTCTCCGGTGCTTATCCTGGACGAAGCGACCGCCTCTGTGGACGTACACACCGAAGAACAGATACAGCAGGCGATCAACGAAATAGCAGGAAGCCGGACAATCGTAACTATCGCGCACCGGCTTTCTACCATTCGCAACGCGGATGTTATTTATGTTTTTGAAAAAGGCCGCATTATTCAATCGGGTAATCATGCCGAGTTGATTGAGCAGGAAGGCCTATACCGGAGTTTGTGCAGAACAGGGAAATAGGTGTTATACACCTTTTAAAAGCCAGTCGATCAAGCTTAACTGAATGATGCCATTATGGTTTGCCCTTGATGGAATATCATCCAATGTGAGCAAATATTTGGGGTGATTGTCCTTGATTTTTTTCAACCCTTCCATCTCCCGCGCAAGTGTGGCAGGGTCAAGAACAGAGGCAGCAACCTGATAGTAAGCTAAACCTCCGGTTTCCGCTGCATTAGTACCTGTAACGACAAAATCAATTTCCTTTTCGGCAAGCTTGCCTATGCTGACCCTGTACCCCCGTCGAAGCAGTTCCAAAAACACAATATTTTCAAGCTGATGCCCCAAATCGGGCGATGACGATTCAAGCAATATATTTCTTATTCCTGTATCCACGATGTAATACTTGCCCAGGGTCTTAAGGTTTTGCCTACCTTTGATATCATAACGGTTGACATGGTAAAAGATAAAGCTTTCTGTCAGTGCGCGGATGTATACGTCTACAGTGTTGACGGAAATTCTCCTGCCCGTTGAATTAATGGTATCGCTGATTTTTTTTGCGGATATTGGGCTTCCCACCGAATGGCTTAAAAATTTTATTATATTCTCAAGAAGTGAAATATCATCAATGCCAACTCGTTTTGCAATATCCTTGATTAAGATGGTGTTGTATATCCCTTCGATGTATGTTTTTGTCATTTTTGTGTCAGCGCCCAAGCTCGCCGTAAAGGGAAAAGAGCCAAAGCGAATATAATCATTCAAAGCCGTCCTGTTATCTGTAGCTTTCTTTTTTGATTTAATCCCGTTAAAAGCCAGGTATTCGGCAAAGGACAGGGGAAGCATACTGATTTCGATATATCTGCCGGAAAGCAAGGTGGCTAACTCCCCAGAGAGAATATGGGCGTTTGAGCCGGTAATGTACAGATCGACATTTTTTTTTATGAAAAGCCCATCCACAGCTTTTTCAAAATTTGCGCATTGCTGGACTTCGTCAATGAATATGTAGGTGAATTTGTTTTTACATAGGCGCTTTTTTATGTATGCGTAAAGGGCCTGGTGGTTTTGCAAAGATTCAAATTCCTGATCTTCCAGGTTTATTGAAATTATTTGTTCGTCTGAAATGCCGGAAGCTTTAAGTTGCTCGATATATTGTAAAAGAAGTGTGGATTTACCACAGCGCCTGACCCCGGTTACCACTTTTATGACTTGCTTTTCCTGCCAGGCTTCCAGCCTTTCCAAATATGTTTTTCGCTGTACCATAAGTACAGTTTATTGTGATTTTCCGGTAATGTCAAGTTTTTTCTGGATAGAGAAAAAACTTTTATTTTTAAGAAGTTTTTTCTGGATAGAGAAAATTATAGCTTTTTAGCCTCGTTCCAGTATCTGTCCATAATCTCCAGGTTTTTGGCGTTCATTTCCTGCCCGGTTTCCTTCATTCGCTTTTCTATATGCTTGAATCGCTCGGTAAATTTGATGTTTGTCCTTTGAAGGGCGACCGAAGGCTCAATTTTGAAGAAGCGGCAGAGGTTTACGACAGAAAAAAGCAGATCGCCCAATTCACCTTCGAGGGTAGTATTGTCGCCAACAGAAGCCACGTTCGCTATTGCCGCTTCGGTTTCGTACAGCTCCTCTTTTATTTTTGCAATTACGCCTGAGGCGTCGGGCCAGTCAAAGCCAGCCTTTGCGGCTTTTTTCTGCAGTTTCCATGCCCTGTCCAGCGGGGGAAGCCCTCGGGAGACTTCATCCAAAGTTGAATCTTTTGGCTTGCGTCCTTCCTGTTCAACTTTTATTTTTGCCCAATTCCGTAAAACTTCTTCAGAAGTTAGAGCAGAGCCTTCTGCATTGGCGCTTGTTTCAAAAACGTGGGGGTGGCGGCGGATAAGTTTTTCTGACAGCTCCTGCAGTACTTCGGCAACGGTAAAAAGCCCTTCCTGTTCGTGCATGTATGCCAGCATTGTAACAAGAAGGAATAAATCTCCCAGTTCTTCTTTTACATGGAGCGGGTTCTGTTCATCTATTGCTTCAACACATTCGTAGGTTTCTTCGATTAAGTCGCTGCGTAGCGTAAGCGGGGTTTGCTCCAGATCCCAGGGGCAGCCACCTGGTCCACGCAGGCGGACAACCAGTTCAAACATTTGTTGAAACGCTTCGTTATTGTTCATTATTTTCATACTTAAGCACTAAAATGCATTATAAAACAAAGATAAATGCTTAGTCTATGGAAATGTAAAATTAGGTGTTTTTTGGTTCACAATCTTTAATTATTAGTGTATCATATACCCATGGGTATTAAATTTTATTCCCTTGGGGCTGCCGAGGAAGTTACCGGTTCAAAGCATTTGCTGGAGATTGACGGGAAATCTTACCTGATTGACTGCGGATCTTTTCAGGGGAGCCGCGCGGAAGCGGACAGGAAAAACCGGAATTTTGGGATAGAAGCCGACAGGATTGAGGCGGCTATTTTAACGCATGGACATTTGGATCATTGCGGGCTTTTTCCCCTGCTGACGAAAAAAGGCTACAAGGGAAACATTTATACGACCCCGGCAAGCCGCGACCTTGCCAGCCTAATCATGATGGATTCGGCAAATATCCAGGCTCGTGATGCCGAGTATCTGCGCGAGCAAGCCGATAAAAAAGGCGAGAAGTTTACCTGGACGCCGCTTTACGAGGAAAAAGACGCAATCCAGGCTACAGGCCAGATGTTGGGGGTTTCGTATAACAGGCCGATTTTTATTGACAGTAATATCAAACTTGAATTTTTTGACGCGGGTCACATCCTTGGATCGGCGATGGCTTACCTGACTGTCAAGGGCGGGGATGGAAAGGAAGTTAATATCCTTGCTTCAGGCGATCTTGGCAGGCCGGGCAAGCCCATCATCCGCGATCCGGCAAGGCCGCCCGCGCCTGATTACATCATCCTTGAAAGTACTTACGGCGACAGGCTGCACGAAAACACCGAAGACGCCATGAATAAGCTGGCGAGAATCACAAAGCAAATGGTAAAAGATAAGGGTAAGCTGCTCATACCGTCTTTTGCGATCGAGAGGACTCAGGAGCTGGTATATTATTTCCATCTGCTTACAGATAGAGGGATCATTCCCGAGATTCCCATCTTTGTAGATTCGCCCATGGCGACTAACGCAACTACTATTTTTCAGGTGCATCCGGAATGTTACGGAGAGGAGATCAAGGAAGCATTCATAAAGCACCACAAAAATCCTTTTGGGTTCAATTCGCTTCAGTTTACCTCCAGCGTTCTTGAGTCTAAAGCATTAAACGACCGGCCGGGGCCGTTTATTATAATTTCCGCTGACGGGATGTGCGAAGCAGGCAGAATTCAGCATCACCTGATCCACAACATCGCAGACCCCAAAACCACAATCCTGATCGTGGGGTTCATGGCGGAAAACACCCTGGGACGCCGTATCCTTGAAAAAGCTGACGAGGTAAAGATTCACGGTAATTGGATAAAACGCCGCGCTGCAGTCGAGAAGATTAACGCTTTCAGTGCCCACGCCGATTACGGCGAGGCGATAAGTTGGCTTAAATCACTGGACACCTCCCGCCTGAAAAAAATCTACATGGTTCATGGGGAACCCAAAGGCCAGGCCGCTTTTAAAAAGCACCTGGAAGATGCAGGTTTTTCAAACATCGATATTGTGAAGTATGGGCAGGTTTATGATTTGGGATAAACCCTAAAACCGATAATTATTTACCTCCTGTCAAACAAATCCTTCAGCTCCTCGTGGCTCATCCGTGCCAGCCAGGATTCGCCTGAGGCAACTGTCATTTCCGCCAGTTCTCGCTTGCCGGAAATCATGGCATCGATTTTTTCCTCGAAACTGTTTTTGGTGATAAAGCGGTGGACAAAGACATTGTGCTTTTGACCGATGCGGAATGCCCTGTCTGTAGCCTGGTTTTCCACTGCGGGGTTGTACCAGAGATCGTAGTGGATCACGCGGCTTGCCGCTGTGAGGTTGAGGCCAAGGCCGCCGGCTTTAAGGCTTACAAGAAAAATCTTTGAAGCGGGATCGTTTTGAAAACGGTCTACTAAGGCGGAACGGACATTCCCTTTTAAACCGCCGTGGTATATCAGAGCCGCTTCTTTCATTTCGTTTCTGATGATTAGATCAAGGCAATTCAGGGTTTCAACGTACTGGCTAAAGATCAGGACTTTTTCACGGCTGACCAGAATCTCTTCCAGCAAGGTAAGAAGAAGCTGAGCCTTTCCTGAAAGCTCCGAAATCGCAGGGCTTTCCTTGTCAAACACCCTGGGGTGATCGCAGATTTGCTTTAGCGAAGTGAGCAGCGAAAGAATTAAAGAGGAGCGTTCCCTGCTTTCCATCTTTTCTGATTTCTTAATGGATTCGGAAACCACGCTTTCGTATAGGGCAGCCTGATCTTTTTCCAGTACCGCATATTCGTTGGCGACAATTTTTTCGGGCAGATCCTTGATAATTGCCTTGTCCGTCTTTAAGCGCCGCAAGAGAAAAGGCACTGTAATTTTTCGCAAGGCTTCCGCCTGCTCGCGGCTTCGCATCACCTCAATGGGAATGCGGTACTGCTTTTGAAAACTACTTGCGTTTCCCAGATACCCTGGGATGATAAAATCAAAAAGGGAGCGTAGGTCTTCCAGGCGGTTTTCCACGGGCGTTCCTGAAAGCGCAAGGCGGTATTGGGATTTCAGGGTTTTTACCGCATGGGAGATACGGGTCTCGGCGTTTTTCATCAAGTGGGCTTCGTCAACCAAAAGCACGGAAAATGCGACATCTTTTAGTTTTTCCACGTCGCGAACCGCCGTTTGATAGGTGGTAAGGAAAACGTTGAATTTTCTGTTGATGACACGGTTAGGCCCGTGAAAGCGGGACACAAGCAGGGAAGGGGCAAAACGCTCAAGCTCTTTTTCCCAGTTGCTTAAAAGGGAGGCCGGAGCTACCACAAGGCTACCCTTGTCCAAATGCCCATCCTCCTTTAGCCGCAAAAGCGTTGCGATGGATTGAACAGTTTTGCCCAGCCCCATGTCGTCCGCCAGTATACAGCCGAAGCCGGAAAATAAAAGCGAACATATCCAGCTATAGCCGCGCTTCTGGTAGGGTCTGAGTACGGCATTTAATGAATTCGGGACAGGTAAATTTTGCTCACGGAAAATGTTGTCAATGACCTTTCGTGCGTCAAATGATAAAATTGAGTCGCCTGAAAAATGCGCCCTAAGGAAATCGTTTAATACAGGTTTTATACCTTTTGCTCTTTTTAAAAGGCGCTCAAATTCTTCCGTGTTTATCTTTATAAAACCGTCCCTGAACCTGACCAGCTCCTGTTTTTGTTTTACCAGTTTTTCAAATTCCTCAATGCCAATTACCTCGTCCCCGATAGCAATCTGCCATTCAAATTCTTGCAGGATATTCAAGTCCAGGTAGCGCTTAAGCGAGCCGGATCCTTTACCGGCTGTGTCACCCCTGACTAAAAGCCGGGGCTTTAATTCCCTGTGCAGGCTCTTTGGAAGCTCCACTGTCATACCGAGGCGGGTAAGCAGGAAAGACGCGGATTCCAAAAAATTAACAAGCCTGGTCTGCGATAGTTCAACGCTTCCTTTTCGCGCCTTTTCAGTCACAGAGGCAAGCTGGCGAATTTCCGGCAGATAGTTTGACAGGGCTATCGGAGCTTTAAGCGCTTCCAAATCTTTACATTGGCAAAGGGGGATTTTCCTTGTTTCATTTTGTTCTCCCGTAAGAACATCCATGGAAAGGGAAAATTTAAAATCAGTTTCAAAAGCTCGTCTTGCATGAGCGTCTTTTACAGTGAGGCTGTAGCTGTAAGCGGTGAAATCAATGTGCAGTACAGCAAGCCATCTGTCTATAGCCTGGGGCAGGCTGCGCTTTGCCGGAGAAGAAACATCAATTTCAGTTTCGTAAAAAAACAGGTTGAGCAATTCCAGGTATTCCCGGCCTCCGCTCTGCCTGCCAAAACTTTTCCGGAATGCCAAAGAACGCCTGTAAACCCACTCGTTTAAAAACGCCGAGGCAAGCAGATCGACGACGCTCCTTCCGCTAACTGTACCTAACATTCCACATTCAATCGCGCCAATGGCATCAAGTATTTTCCGGACATCAGGCAGGGTTTCAAAAGGCCGCCAGATAATTTTCAACGTTTTGCTTTTACCAAGCACATAGGGAATAAACGCGCTGGCTGAACATAGCAGGTTGAGAAATTTAAAAAGATAAAAAAGAAAATTATAGGATGATGTTCCATCTTCCGACGAAAAACGTACAAAGTATTCAAAGGCATCGCAGGGCGTAAAGCGCCTGATGTTGCCTTCGATGTCCCTGGCGTCCAGAAACACCTTTGCCCCGGGGCCTGGCTCCGGGCAGTGAATTGTCCAGACCGAGCGGGAAAAATTATGCTCTGTTTCCGGCTGAGCCTCTGCCGATTCCCAGGCCCTGTAATGGGCTGTGCGGTGGTAAAACTCCGCCATAACAACGGCAAAGTCCCTTTTGCAGAATGACGGGCTGGAAGGGAGTAGGGCGGTGATTAGATTAACGCAGTTTGGAATTTCTTCAAGCACTGGAGGGGAAGGCCGCACAATAAGCGCAGTGCTTTCTTTTTTGCCAATGCTGTCGTTGTCGCTTACCTTATGGTTAATTGCGAAGGGTGGCAAAATCCGTTGAACTGCCGACTTTCCGAACCTGGCTGCCAGATCCATTCCCCTGAGCCGGAAGAGCAAATGGGGGTCTGTGTCTATCTCCCTTGCGATAATAAAATAAAGAGCTGCCAGATGTTTGCAGGGGTCGCCGTATTCGTCAGGGCAGGTACAGGACTTTTTCATTTCGCGCCAGTGCTGCGGAATAAGGCTGATGTTTCTTTGCTTTAGCTTTTGCAAGAAAGTTTCAGGCAGTTCGCCCGAAGCAATGTGGGCAAGCAAAAGCGGATCTTCTTCGATCATCTTATAGACAAGTTCCGTTTCTTTTAGAGGCGGAAAGATTATTTCAACCTTGTAAGAAGGGCGGTAGTTGCCTTTAACTTTGGCAACTACCCTACCGGATTCCAGCTTAAGCGAAAGAACCTTGCCGGTGTTGGCGTAGGTTCTGCCTCTGTCCAACCGACCGCCCATACCATAGCTGTTAAGCACATCTATAAACCATGAACCCCAGGGGGTAATACCATAACGATTTTTCATAGAAGCACCTGACAAAGATATGATTGAAGTTCACTTCGGTCAATGCCCCAGTTCCTGCCGAAGTGTTCCATTAGTTTGTCAGAAAGATCCATAAACCTGTCGAAAACGGGATTTCCGGTCGGCAGCAAATTGGCAGTCAGATCGGGAAAAGGAGTGCGGTTGACAATAAGCTCCCAAAAGCGGGCAAAGTTTTTTATCTTGCCTAGCTCGGCTGAGGAGAGAGCGCCCGTTTCAATCACTTCATAGGGAGGAATAGCGGAATATTTCATTTTGTAAGCTTCATTGTGGCGTACAATGGGAGTTCCGGGAAGGCATTTTAAAATGCCCAGTTGTATTTCAAAATTGGTGTCTACCGCAGACCTTCGGTCTGACGGTCCATAGGGTACCTTTTGCCAGAGCCGGTCAAAGCCGCTTTTAAAAGAAGCAAGGCCTTCGCCAGGGAGGCCGGCAATCAGATCAAGGTGAAGTATCGCGTTGGTTTTTTCCCTGAGGAATTCCAGGGTCTTAAGCTCTTCATTGATGTCCCCTGACATTTGGAGCAGCTCTCTGGTTTTCGCGTTGAAAGTCTGGATTCCAAGTTCCAGGCGCAGGGTCCCGGCAGGAAAACGGCGAATCAGTTCTTTTAGGGATTTTGGAAACCGGGATGGAACCATTTCAAAGTGAACACAAAGGGGCCTATCGTTTATTTTGTCAAGAAAAAATTCCATTATCCTCTGAGCGCGATCAATGTCCAGGTTGAATGTCCGATCTAAAAATTTAAAAGTTTTGCCGCCTCTATTAATCAGGGCGCCAATATCAGCCAAAAAAGGCTCAAGAGGAAAGTCGCGTACTTTCTGTGAGGCCGACTGGTTTCTGGATGACCCAAGGCAAAATTCGCAACTAAAGGGACAGCCTCTGGACGCTTCAATGTAAATGAGTTTTCGCGTCAGGTCTTCGTCTGTGTAAAGCCGGTAGGGGGAGGAAATTTCCTTTACGTTTATTATGGCATTGCCTTTGCTTATAAAAATTGGTTTGCCGGTTTTCGTTTTTTCCGCCTGGTTTTCATTGCCTAACAGCTCTAAACAAAGGGAGCGAAAGCTCTCTTCGCCTTCGCCCCGGATCACATAATCGGCGTAGCGAAAAATTTCCGCGTCTTCCGGAAGCCAGGATACTTCCGGGCCGCCAAGGACGATGAAAGGTTTTGGCGTTTCATTTCCCCATTCCGCTTCAAGGGTCTTTAGCAGCTCCAGAGTAGCAAGATGGTTCCATATTGAAACAGAAAGGCCTAAAATCCGGGGTTTCTCCGCGATTATGGGGGTGGTTTTTTCTTTTAAGGGCTGCCTTAGGGCAAATTCCAAAATAGTACAGTGAGTCTCAAGGTTTCCAAGGTTTGCTTTTAAAAGCCTTAAAGCCAGCGAAGGATGTATCCACTTTGCGTTGATTGCAGCAAGAACTATTGCGCTCATGTCAGGGAGCGAACATATTCCTGGTGCCGGTTTCCCATTCCTTTAAGGCTTCCATTACAAGGCGTTCCGCTTCCTGCCAATTGTCCGCCCTGGGGCCGTCCAGGTCCAGGTTGGTGGAATTGGAAAAGATAATTGTTTTGCAGCCATTATCCCTCAGGCGCACAATGTTGTCCGGGGAATCATCGATATAGACATGAGCCCCCACAGCGCCCTTATCGGCCATAAAACAAAGATCCCAATAGGGAATGTCCCAGGAATCAAGCCAATCTACAGTCTGCGTGATGGTGGCTTTGTGGTTGTATTTCAGAAAAAGCCTGTGAGTTATGATACGAATCCTGATATTCATGTTTGAAAGTTTTCGCAAGACGGCTGGCGCATCTTTGATAGGCTCCATGTCCCGGAAAAGGTTACGCTGCGTTACGGCGAAACGGTGAAGCCTTTCATAGCCGCCAAATTCATCAAGGCCCCATTCTTCTAATCCAAAGCTGACATCGGTTGTAAGGGCTTCAAGAGGTTTATTAAGCCAGGCGGCGGCGATTTTTCGCATTGTGCCGTAAAAATCCCCCACAACCCCGTCCAGGTCTACGCCAAAGATAAAACTGCTTTGGTCCATTAATACAACAACCTTGATATAAGGATAACCATGCTTTTTTCTTTGACCGGATAGGCATATGGATTTGCCAATATTTGTTCTTCCCCACTTTGCAGAATGTCGTCGGGCGATGGAAGGCCAGTGTCCACGGCGCGTACCCATTTTTTTCCAGCCATTGGCTCGCAGACCTTGAAGGTTAAGGCCCTTTCGCTTCCGTTGAACATAATGAAAAAGTCGTTGTCGTCCCTGTCGGCAAGTATATCGGCGTGAGAGCCATCCATCCTGAAGGCAAGGCAAGGGCCGATTCCGTCCCAGTTAGGCGTATTCCCTTTCTCGTCAAACCAGCTTATATCCGGAATGGCGTTGTATTTTCCGTCCCGTCCCGTGTAAAACTCGGGGCGCATAAAACCGGGATGCCTTCGGCGGAAAGCGATTATTTCTTTTACAAATCGAAACAAGGCGTAATTATTTTTGTATAAAGACCAGTCATACCAGGAAATTTCATTGTCCTGGCAATAGGCGTTGTTGTTTCCGTTTTGGGTGCGTCCAATCTCGTCCCCTCCCAAAATCATTGGGGTTCCAAGGGAAACCATCATGCTTGCGATAAAATTTTTCATTATCTTAAAACGACGGGTTTCAATTTTTTCGTTTTGAGTATTTCCCTCGAAACCGTTATTGGCGCTGTTATTGTTGTCGCCGCCGTCGCGGTTATTTTCGCCGTTTTCATCGTTGTGTTTTCTTTCGTACGAGACAAGGTCTTTCATGGTAAAGCCATCGTGGCTTGTGATGAAATTTACCGAATGGAAAGGCTTGCGTCCGTCCCTTAAATAAAGGTCGGAGCTTCCCGAAAGCCTTGTCGCAAGGTACCTGGTCAGCTTTGAATCCCCACGCCAATAACGGCGCATATCGTCGCGGAAGCGGTCATTCCATTCCGCCCATCGGCCGCCGGGGAACCAGCCAACCTGGTATGCCCCGCCCGCGTCCCACGCTTCCGCAATTATTTTTGTGCTGCTTAAAACAGGGTCTTCGGCAATGCGTTGCAATACAGGCGGGTTTTCCATCAAATTGCCCCTCCCGTCCCTGCCGAGGATTGAACCAAGGTCGAAGCGGAAACCGTCTATATGCATCTCTATGACCCAATAACGCAGGCAGTCCATAATAAAAGTACGAACAACCGGGTGGTTACAGTTTACGGTGTTTCCGCAGCCTGAATAATTTTGGTAGTACCTTTTGTTTTCGTTCAGTATATAATAGATGGTGTTGTCCAGGCCGCGGAAAGAAATTGTGGGCCCCCATTCGTTGCCTTCCGCAGTGTGGTTAAAGACAATATCGAGAATTACTTCGAGCCCCGCTTTGTGCAGTTCCCTTACCATTTCCTTGAATTCCCGTACCTGGCCCCCTGGGCTGCGATCGTGTGCATACGAACCTTTTGGGGCAAAAAAGCCAATGGTAGAATAACCCCAGTAGTTTTTCAGTTTTTCTCCTGTCAGCGGGTTTTTTGTATTATACTCATTTTCGTTAAATTCCTGGATAGGAAGGAATTCAAGGCTGGTAACGCCAAGATCCTTAAAGTAGGGGATTTTCTCAATTACCCCCTTGTATGTGCCGGGCGCAGATACGCCGGAATTCGGATTGGCGGTAAGGCCTTTTACGTGGGTTTC
>Ga0268262_10004639_pt1 | contig 14082 bp, 15 predicted proteins | sample TergutNc150P3_FD_190354 | JGI IMG/M metagenome (GOLD analysis project Ga0268262, IMG submission 190354) | Nasutitermes corniger P3 segment gut microbial community from laboratory colony in Florida, USA - Nc150 P3 (SPAdes) (version 2) | ecosystem: Host-associated > Arthropoda: Insects >... | reverse complement strand
AAGAAGCGCGAGGGTGTCCTTTACTTCTTCCCGTTCGTAGAATTTGAGGGAGCCCACCACGCGGTATGGTATTTTTCTCCGCAAGAATTCGGTTTCAAAACCAAGGGATTGGGCGTTGGTTCTGTAGACTATAGCCCAGTCGGCATATGGAACGGCCTTTGCGGCTGTCGCGCCTTTTTTTATCAGCTCCGCGCAGAATTCCGCCTCCGTATCCTGATCCGGCAAAAAGGCAAGCACGGGGATTTTTCCGCTACCCCGCTCGGATCTAAGCTTTTTACCAAGCCGGCCTCTGTTGTGGTCTACTACCGAGGCGGCCGTATCCAATATGGGGGTCGTGGAACGATAATTTCTCTCCAGCCGGATGATGTCCGTGTTTTCGTATTGATTCGGGAATTGCAGAATATTTTTTATCTCCGCGCCCCGGAAGCGGTAAATGGACTGATCGTCATCGCCAACAACGCAGAGGTAGGTGTCGCTGGCGTAGAGCTCTTTCAATAACTGCGATTGCGCGATGTTGGCGTCTTGGTATTCGTCTACAAGAAGCACTTTAAACCTGTCCCGGAAACGCCTGGCCACTTCCGGCTCGTTGCGTAAAATTTCAACAGGTTTTTTGATTAGGTCGCCGAAATCCACATTGCCGATTTTCGCCAGTCGCTCTTCGTATTTATTGTAAATGCCTCTGAATGACTTGTTGTAATCAATCAGATCAAGCTCAGGATCGTCAGGCGATAAAAAGTAGTCTTTGGCGCGGGCGATGCTGTTTGCCGCTGCTTTCACTTCTGCCCTGGGCGAGCCTTCCATGATGGTAGCCAAAAGGGCCATTGTGTCCTCGTCGTCGTAAATGACAAAACCGCTGTCAAGTCCGCACAGGTTTCCGTTCCGCCGCAAAAACCATGCGCCAAACGAATGGAAAGTCCTGAGCATGGCTTCCCCGGCGCGTTCTTCAATCTGCCTTGCCCTTTCCGCCATTTCGCGGGCGGCCTTGTTGGTAAAAGTTACCGCCAGGATTGAACGGGGGTCCAGGCCCTTCTCCCGAATCAGGTAGGCAATCTTGGTGGTAATCACCCTGGTCTTGCCCGAGCCAGCCCCAGCTAAAATCAAAAGCGGCCGCCCTGTGTGCAGCACCGCCTCCCGCTGTTCGGGGTTGAGAATTTCAAGATAGTGGGGGAGAGGCATAGCTTTATGATAATCATCTATAAAAGGAATTTCTATTAGAGAAAAGCTTTATCCTGCCATAGAGCCAGCATTATGTCTTGTTACTTTGTTAAAAATATCTCCTGACCTTGGAAAAGTCCAATTGGGAAAAGGACTCGTAATGATAGATGCTCTTTATCATTCCTTTTTTAAAGAGACTCTTACGGGCATAACCTATGTCAAACATTGGTTTGGGCCTGTACCGGATTATGATGCCAATAATATACTCTATAAAATGGAGTTTAGTGAAATCAAAATCGCCCGTGAAAAAGTAGGCAGACAAATAAAAGAAGCTCATTATGCGCTATCCCTATTGAATCGATTTATAGTATCGAAATAGCTGCTGAGCCCTGGACCTAAGAAGAACGCAACGATGCTCAATTAGCCGTCAAGGAGCTTTCTGAAAGCGACTTTGATTTATCGCCCTTCTGTCGATTTTCATTAATATAAAGCTAGAGATTCTAGATTTGAAAACTATCAAAGAATTTAAACACGTAGTACACGGAGGAACACGGAGTTTTATTAATAAAAATTTTCTCCGTGAAACTCCGTGTCCTCTGTGGTTTTCATTATTATGGCTTCTTTAGATTCAGAATTGCCGGTATTTACTGCTGTATTGCGTCAGTAAAAAGCTGATGGTACACTCTAGCCATGAACGACACAGTTTCCCTTCTAAAAGAATCCGGGGCTTTGCTGGAAGGGCACTTTCTCCTTTCGTCGGGGCGGCACGGAGATCGATATTTTCAATGCGCCAGGCTTTTGGCGAACCCGGATCGGGCGGAAGCGGCCCTTGCAGGCGTTGCCGGGCAAATAAAAGCGGACATAAAAGCAGGGAAACTTAAGATTGACGCCGTTGTGGGGCCCGCGATGGGAGGCATCATAGTCGCTTATGAGCTTGGCCGCCAGTTAAATTTGCCTGCTTTTTTTACCGAGCGGGATGACTCAGGGGTGATGACGTTGCGCCGCGGTTTTGAATTGCAGCCGGGCATGGCGCTTCTCATCGCTGAGGATGTGGTTACCACAGCCAAATCTTCCGAGGAGTGCGCGAAGGCGCTGGAAGAAGCCGGGGGGAAAATAGCGGCTCTTGCCTGCATTGTCGACAGGCGCTCTTCGGGAATAGAAATTAAGTGGCCTTTTTACCCGGCTTGCCGCCTCGAAGCAGCCAACTGGGGCGCGGAAGATTGTGAGCTTTGCAAAAAAGGCGTCCCGCTTGTTAAGCCGGGCTCCCGGAAAATTTAATTTCGCCTAACATGAAGCGCCCTTTTTTTTCACTTGTATACGAAGATGAAAACATCGCCGCCGTTTACAAAAGCTCAGGCATATCTGTAAGCCCTGACCGCTGGGATCTTTCCAAAGAGCGGCTGGATAAGCTTGTCGCGGAATCTCTAAGCCTGCAAAAGATCTACACGGTTCACAGGATTGACCGGGAAACATCGGGTCTGGTGGTTTTCGCAAAAAGCAGCGAGACCCACAAAGCCCTTTCAATGGCTTTTGAAAACCGGGAAGTCAAAAAGCGCTATATAGCGGTAGTTAATGGGCGGCCTTCCTGGAAGGAGACCGTTTGCGACTTGAGCCTTGTTCCGAATGGGAACAAACGGCATCTCACCATTATCGACAAGTTCCGGGGCAAGAAGGCTCTGACCGCTTTCCGCTTTTTGGGGAGCGCCGGAAATTACAGCGTTCTTGAAGCCCTGCCTGAAACTGGCAGGATTCACCAGATACGCGTGCACCTTGCTGCGCTTGGTTACCCTGTTGTCTGCGACGAGCTTTACGGAAACGCGAAACCGGTTCTGCTCTCTGCCATCAAGCGCTCCTGGCGCGGCGACCTGTTGGAAGAGCGCCCGCTGCTTTCGCGGCTGGGCCTTCACGCTGCGGAGCTCTTCATTCCGGGTTACGCGAGAAACGGCGCTGAAACAGCGGCGGGCCTTTGTCTTAAAGCCCCGCTGCCGAAAGACATGAGCGCCCTTATCAATCAGATGGAGAAAGTTTCGGGAAATGGAATTTTTTTGGAAAATTATTCAAAAACTAAAATTTCTGAACAACCATAATATTTGACTTTATGTTAAATTCATAGGAGAATATAAACAATATGCGTATGCATAAAAAAATTGTAAGGAGTGTTTCATCATGAAATTAAATGCACCTAAAAAAGCAGTCTTTGCTATTAGTTTAATCCTGATCTGTTTAGGACTAATCGCCTCGCTCACCCCTATTAGGTACCTAAGCGGGTTCAATAACTGGATCTCCTTCGCCGGCGGCGTTTTGCTTACATTAGGCTGTTTGCTTAAAGGTTTTTAATCATGCGTGCAAAGGACATCGTTTATACGATGTCCTTTTTTTGTTGCCAGCAATGCAATTCGCTCCCTTTCCGGATGCTAATAAATGCAAGTAAAATGGAACCAAGGAGAAGAATATGCAGCAAGCACAAACTATGACCCTTTAAGATGAAAAAATTGACACAGTATACAAGGCTGCATTATTAAGCAAAGCCGGAGATAAGGAAGGATTTAGCCGACTTATAAGGTCAATCCCCATGCCCCCATATTTGGCAAAAATTGCCAAAGAAAAAATAGGCGTTGATTTTTTAATAAATGGCGGCTGGAATTTGTCGGAAGCGGAGGCTGAATTTGGACCAGGCTGGCTTGTTAAGTAGTATTTATGATACGGCAACGAGTATTGACTTTGGCAGAAAAGGTTTTGCTATTAAGGGAAAAGCAGGGGAAGGGCGTATTTCCTATGAAGATGGTATTGCTAAAACCCTGATTGCATTTCAAGAAGCCCAAGCTACCGCTGACCCTGAAACTATTATCCTGGCTGAATACACCTTTTTAACACAGGAACTTGAATTCTGCTTAATATGAATGCACGAATGAAAATAAAATTATCGGAAAAAGATTTAAGATGTTTTTTAAAGAAAAAAAAGACAGTTATTTAGAATGTTTAGCCAACAATATGAGCTTCGTAAATATTCTATTTTTCTCATATTACGGATCATTCTGTCTTTTGGAAAAATCTATTTTATCCCGAGAAGGAGGAACCGCAAAATAAGAAAGCGTTTGATTGCCGCCGTTGCTCAAGGCAAAATCGCCTAACGAAATAATGTCCATGCCGATTAACATTTCTGAATTGGAAGCCATATTGCAAACGGCTGCTTTGATAGTTTGCTTGATAACCCGATTGGGTAGTTCAATAGTTATAAGCACAACGTCGACTTCTTGAGTGCTATATATTCCCGCAATTGTCTTTTTATCTACAGGTGTTACCTTGAGTTTGTTTTGAATCTACCACTATATGCCAAAGGGCGAAAGGGTGGCAACTTCATCTTCAATGTTTACCGGTACGTCATGAATCATAAAAGTACCGGGCTTGTAAGACTTTACCGTTTCCATATAGGCTTCTTCTACATTATCATAAGCGGCGATTATTTGCTCTTCGACAATGACAACCTTAATTATACCGAATTCGCCACAATTGAAAGATAAACAAGAAGAATTGATAGCTGAAATCGAACGGCAGAAGGAAATAATAAAAATTCAATTTAATTACGAAATTAAAACTTACTCACGCTGTCTTCCTATAGAAATATGCCTTTTCCCCTTCCACGCTTTCTTCTGGTAGAGGTTCCGGTTCTCCGCCAAAATCAGGGGCTTCATCAAAAATCAAAATGAAAGAATCATCGGTCAATTTATATTCAAAGCAACATTCAAGACTATAACTACCTGTACTAAACTCACTGATACAATTATAGGACATATTGCTTGTTTCAAAGGTTTCATTCCCATCCACCTCGACTAGCCTTTCGGGGTGCATTTGGGCGAACATATCAATACGGCGATAGGTAAACTCGTTGGCAAGCAAGATATTCGAATAAACATTGTGCTTCTTATAAAATTTTTCGACATGCAGGTCAATGGTATCATCCCACACAGCGTAGTCGGTGATTTTACCTTTTAGTTTTAGCCTTGTATCCTTTTCCATTAACCTTAACTACTGCTTCCTTGAAGTATCAGAAGCAGCTTCGTTAATCGTGGTGTTTATGTCCGCTAATTGGCCGCGGACAGCCTGACCTTTGGCAATGGCGTCCGGGTTATTTCCGTCCTGAAAGCTCTGCTGCGCTTCACCATAAGTTAGTCGCGCATCGTCTGTGTTTTGTGCAAGGGCGTCAAAATCCAGTTGAATATCCGGTATGTTTTTGGCGTTGTTGATGGCGCTTGAGGTTTCCGCTAATGAGCTCTGTACGCTGTCAAGAAGGGCTGAGGCTTCCGTCTTTGAGCGTTCTTTCGCGGATTGCCCGTCGGAAATGGCCTTTTGGGCGCTGTTAATCGCTTCGAGCGCGAATTCCTTTGCTGTGTCGTAATTCTTGTTGTCTGCTTCGTCCTGCATCCTGGTCAGGGCGTCCCTTGCGTGAACAACAGTATTCCCGGCGTAGGCAACCGCGTCGGCGTCATTTTCGGCCCGGGTAACCGCGTCCCGGGCTCTTTGCATTTCTTCCGTGGGAGGCGCGGTGCAGGCGGATATGGCAAGCGCGAAAATAAAAGCCAAAAAAATGGCGTTAATGAGCCTTTTCATCTATTCTCCTCATATAATAATATCGGAAAAATGCCGAAAAATAAAGATAAGGTAATTAATGGTTTCATATATTACGAAAAAGTCATCTTTTCTCCGGTTTATAACTTCACTTCTGCCTGCTGCCGGAGTCGCGGCGCTTTTATGCCTTCTCCTCGACGGGCCCCGGCTAGGCCCTGCTTATGATTTTCTCCTTAGATGGCGTCCTGCCCTTCCTGTTTCCAGGGAGCTTCTCATCATCGACAGCTCAATTTCGGGACAGGAGTTGGGCGATGGCATTCTTGAGCCGGGGGCTGCCGCTTCCCTGCTTTACACAATGGCGGAACTGGGCGGTAAAACCCTTATAATCCAGGTTCCCATCCTGGGGCTTTCCGCGGGCGGAACCGTGGGGGAAGAGGAGATAACCTACCGGTTTGACGAAGAATTTTCCATTCTAAGCAGCAACATCCGGAACCTTTTTGACGCTATTAGGACGGGGTCAGTCGCGCCCAATGAGTCGGCCAGGTTCGTGGGGGAACTGGTTGAGCTTTCGGAAAAAGGGAAGGAAAGGCTGGTAACCGCCCTTGTGCGGCGGGATGAAGGGGCTATTTTCGAAATGGAAAAAGCGGCCGCTTTTTTCGGCCATGCCCGGCGTCCGGGGGATCTGCGGGTGCAGCTTATTAGGGCAGGCGAGGGTGGAAGGCCTGGGGTGCTTGCGGCGAGGGATGAATATTCAAAAAGTCCGCCTGATCGGGACGGGGTTTTAAGGCGAATTGTTCCTTTGATGACGGCGCCTGAGCTTTCCGATGCCGGAGCCGGTGAAAGGACTTTGGAACACATCATTTACGCTGCGCTTAAAAACCGCTTCAGGGAATCCGGCGTAGAAGCAGGCAAGTACGGCCTGTTTCTTGCCATGTGGGCCGGCCCGGAAGGGACAAGCCGGATTATCCCCCTGGATCGATCCGGCGCGGTTATTTTTGAAGTACCCCATAAAGGGGAAAACTTCAGGCGTATCGGGATTTCGGATTTTTTAGCGTATGACGAAGCTGACCGCAGCCTTAGGCGTCTGCTTTCGGAAGGGGAAGCCCTGGGTATTTTTCAAACTGTCGAAGGCGAAAACAATCCCTGTATTCTTTATGATTTTACCATTTCAATCAGGGACGAGGCTGTGTCCGCTTTCCCCAATATAGACGAAGGAATGAAGCTCTCCTGGATCGATGCCAGAAACAGGTATTTTTCCAACCTTGATAATTTTCTCTACGGCCCTGCCGAAATGACTTTGGTAAGGGGATACGAAGAAATAATCGCTTCGGAATCCTGGGACAAAAATCCCCAGGGAGCGGCAGGGCTTGCCAGGATGACCGCAATGAGGGATTCCTTGATTCGCGTTTTTGCACTCATCAGGGCAAAGCATGAAGAAGTTGTTCAATTAAGGGACAAACTGGAGAGCGCGCTCTCTTCATCTTTTTGTATTCTTGGCAATACTCAGGATGTTGAGGTGTCCGCTCTTCTGGCAAACAGCATCCTGACAGGGCGGGTTGTAAAGCCCGGAATAAACAAGTACCTGCTTATAGGGTCTATGCTTGCTGCTTTTATTGTCTGCCTGCTTGTCAGGAACCTGAGCCCTCTTTCTACCCTGGGAACGGGCTTGCTCTTATGCCTGTTTTTTGGGATGGGCGCTTCATTGGGATTCATTTTAACCGGCTTCTGGTATGATCCTCTTGTTCCTGTGGCTTCATGCGGAGCGGGCGTTCTTGTTTCCATTTTCTGGGCGCTGATAGCTAAAAGCCGTTATTCCAGACGTTTTCGCCAAACTTTTGGCCCCTATGTTTCCCGGCCATACCTGAAAAGCGTTATCAAGGCGGGAAAGCCCCTTCAGTCTCAGATCATAAACGCCAGAGCGGCGGTTGTGGCTGTAAAAAACGCCGACACATCTGTCCGGTATGCCAAACAGGTTCTTTCTTTTCAGGAAAAAACCGCAGACCTCTTTAAAAAGGCCGGAGCTGTCATTGTGGGAACAGAAGAGGATCTGGTTACAGTGTGTTTTGGCTCTCCGCTTGAAAGAATATACCTCATAAGTCAGAAAGAGGCTTCGCCCTATGAAAACAACATAGACGCAAACGCGGCTCCCGCGATAAGAGCTGTTGGCGTGGTTTCTGAAATTGCCCAACGTCCGGAATGTGAGGCTTGGCATTTTGGCCTGGATACCGGTAATTGCGCTTTCGCCTGGACACCCCTTTCAGGCTACATCGCCCTTGGCGCTCCGGTTCAACAGGCAAGAATTTTTTCGCGAATGGCAAGCCGTTACATGGCCAGAATTATCGTTTCAGGATCAATTTTAGAAGCCACAGAACTACCGTTAAAAAAACTGGATGAGCTCAAAGCAACGAATATCAAGGAACCCTTTTACAGGCTGGTAGTCGAAGGGCAAAGCTAAGGAAGCATTAAAAATTTAATTATGGCTACAGAGCCGAAATTAGTTTCACACGGGATTGTTGTTTGTTTACATCGAATGTTATATGATGCTTGTAGTCTGAGGCGTCATCAAGCGACTATTCATTGTTTGTTATGCGCTGGTTTTACATTTCATCTTTTCCTTTTCCGAACAATTTCTTTATATAAATATTTAAATACAATAATAAACATCGGTGCCTGGAAGCTTTATGTTCGGTATCCATACTTTTCGCCCGCACCAACCTTTATCACCAGTAACCTTATACATTGTTAGAACAGGGAAGTCTATTATTGATTTTCCTAAAGCGCGATCATTCGGCGAAAGCATTGTACCTGTACCTTTACTAATATCTCTTTCACGGCGAACAATCAATTTCCCTTGCGCTCATGGGCTTCCTGCCAGCATAGTCTGTAAAATACCGATAAAATTTTTCGGTTTCCAATCATCTGTTTCAGAAATAATATTTTCAAGGATGCTAATAAACATATTCAAGTTTACTAAATATACATCTTCATTGAATTTTGCCAATAATTTATCAATTGCTTCAATATTTTTGTTTTCAGGTAAAAACGGAAAATAATCAACCCCGCCTGTAAATGTCATTACAACTTTATTATCAAGAACATTCTTGCGTGTCGGACGTAATTTTTCAGGATAATGTATATTAACTTCTTCTGGTTTTTTCCGTTCAATCTGTGAAATTATACTGTTATTTGTTGCATTTATATCAGAAAAAAGCTTATAAAGTATCGGAGGCATGAATATCCGCATTAATTCAAGCTCTCTGTCATAACCGAACATACGGGCGTGCTGCCACATTGTATCAGCCTGCGGGTTTTTTGAAACTCGGCAGTAGTATGTTATTTGAAGTCTTGGAAATGTAATACCGCGTCCGAGACTATTACCGCCGACAATTACATTAATTCCGCTTTCATAAGTCCTGTTATCTGTGTATAATTCTTTTGAATTCAAAATCAATCTTTTAACTTCATCTTTTTCGATAAATGAAACAATCTTTTTCATGATTTCACTGAAAGGACGTATATTCGGTTTAGTAGCAACTAAATCATTATAAACCGTCTTAAAAACTTCACCGCCCCCATTTTCTTCAATAGCCTTTGCGATATCATTTAAATATGTACCGACCTTTTCAGCAAATTGCCTATGCTGCGCAGTTTCCATACTTGGATGAATTAAAAAATTGCTTACTTTCCCGCCGTTTAAAAAAATGTCAGCTGATGATACAAGGTGGTAGAGTAATGCCTGCAGTAATCCATTTTCTGCAATTTCATCATCCTTTAATAAATCGCTTGCTTCTTCATTATCAGTTAGGATAATATACGGTGGTTTGTCTTGCGGAAAAAGGATATTACCGCCTATGTAACCTTTTCCCGGTGCAAAATAATGTGTAAAATACGGTCTCCAACCGCTATTATGTGACTGAAGAAGCAATGCTTGCGGTGTTCCTGTTACTTGTAGATAAATACTGCTTGCTGCAGTATTTTTTATTTCATCCAATCTCTTATTTATCATACTTTGCTTATTTTTATTTACAAGAGTATTAAGACTTGCAGCATCTGCTTCATCATCAACAATAAACAATGCATTTCCTTCACAATAATGTGAAGAAGATAAATTATTTTTCCATGTTTTCAATACATTGCTGTTTTTCTTTAAAACAATTATTACAGGTTTCCGCATTTGATTTGCATTGAATGCATACTCATCATTTTCTCCGCAAATACAAAAATCTGTTAAATCATTCCGTACTCTGAATAATGTCTGCTGCTGTAAAAGTGATATATCACTAGTGAGTAAAAGAAAGATATTAAAACCTTCATCAGCAGCACAGCACATTAAGCCGAACAAGTGGCTAGTTTTACCGCTTTGAACATTTCCTAGCAGCAAGCTAATAACATGCTCTTTATATGAGAATGGTTTTATATACTCAGGTGTTATTTTTCTATTATTTTATCATCTCATATTACTGCACGGAAAAACACTTGCTCAGAAGTAATTTTACATTTTTCCATTTCAATATTTTGAACAGGATTGAATATCGGAACGAATTTAGGTACATTAATTAAATTTTTAACGATAACAAGCGCATAATCATTTTTGTACTCGCAAGCTTTATTGTATTCTTTTTCTGTTAACCTGATATTACCTTTGTCGTTACGCAATCCTTTAACTTCCACAAGAAAATATTGCGTGGGAAAAGATAATTGAAAATCATATCCATCGCCAAACAAGCGAGCATCTTCTATTTTTGCGTTTGCAAATGTATTTATCGCCATATAATTATTAAGAAAATAGTATTCTGCTTCTCGTCCTGTTTTCTGCATTTGCTTAAAATACGAGCGAATAAGCGGACTTGTTTTTACATTATTTTCATTTTTTTGTAAATTTATATCTGTACTATCTAAAACATTATCGCCGATTTTTTGAGCAATAGACATCTTAACAACATTCACAAAATCTTCAACACCCAAATTACCGAAAAGAGAATCAATATAGTCTTTTCTGAATTTGTAATCGGTTCTAAATCCATCCTGCCACCAACCTTTGCGAGGGCTTTCTGGATTCATACCGTCAAACCTATCTTGCCGATTTTTTACAGTACCAATAGTTTTCGATATACCAATATTGACAATATATTCATAAAACGCATTCTTGGTTTCAAAACCATAAAATTTTACAAAATCCGTATTAAATTTTGACAATCCATATCCAATGAGATTTAATACATCGTAATTTTCGTGTTTTTGATTAGACGACATATGGAATCATTTTCCCATATTTCATTCTTGCTTTAAACATCAAGATATATTCTTCGTGTTTTTTATTCATAAAATCTGTATTTTCAGGTATATAATGTTCAGGATTATCTTTTGTATAAAGCGGTTCACCGCAAACAGGGCATATTTCAATATTTTGCTCCCATAATTCTTCAGAGTTAAAATCATAAAAGCAATTAAGACAATGCCCGAATTCTCCGTAAGACGTTCTAAAAATCATATCCACACCTCAACAAATTTTTTTATAACCATTATATTTTAGATATTTTTCTGCATTAAAATTTCTATGCAATCTGCGAGCAAGAAACCTGACACCTTCAGGGGGTACAGCGTTTCCTATTTGACGGCGTACTTCTGTTATATTTCCCTTAAACTCAAAATCGTCAGGAAAAGACTGCAATCTTGCTCTTTCCCTGTTAGTAAGCGGACGCGGTTCGGGATAGTGATAGCCCCATGTTCCGCCTCCGCCTGCTGCAATAATTGTTTTTGCAGGTTCGTTTCTGTTTATACGGCGATAAACATGACTTATCATTCCTTTTACATACAATTCGTGATCTAGTGGTATATCAGTATAATTTCCGCCTTCTGGTATTAGTTCCAGCATACGACGAGTTTTATCAGCACAAGTGATATACTCATTATTATACGTCACTTTCATAACCCCTGTCAAAGCTTGTCTGGCAGTAACATAAGGATATGTTCTTCCATTTCCATATACAGGAAGAGGGTGTTTGAAATCAAAACCTGTATCAATACGGATACCGACAATAAGTACTCTTTCTCGAAATTGAGGAACTCCGTAATCAGCAAAATTATATAAGTGTGGTTTTATTATATATCCTGGTTCTATAGTTTCAAAATCTTTTATAATTGTTTCTATTGCTTTCCGTTTATTTGCAGTCAATAAACCTTTTACATTTTCTGCGACAAATGCTTTAGGTTTTTTAGCAGCGACAAAGTCTATAAAATTGCGGTATAATCCGCCTCGTTTTCCTTTCAACCCAGGCTGCTTCCAGATAACCGAAAAGTCTTGGCACGGAAAACCTCCGAGTATGATATCACAATCAGGAATAGACATATCTTTGTATGGGTCAATTTTTGTAATATCCTCACAGCGAATAACATCACCGAAGTAATTGCGAAATGAATTACATGCCCACTCTGAAAAATCATTTGCCCATACTGTTTTATAACCTTCAATATGAAACCCTAAATCAAGTCCTCCGCAACCTGAAAAAATCGAGATAATATGCGGAGTTATATTTCTATTATTTTTATTCATTGCATATTCTCCTTTGCTGCTATATGCAACGGATGTTTCTTATCATCACAAAGGATAAAAAGCTGATTGATTCCGCAGCCAAACAACTGACAGAGCTTTTCAATAGTTGAGAAATCAATTCGAGTTGCTTTATCATTATACAGTGTAGATATGGTCCTTCTTGCAAGACCTGTTTTTTCGTGAACATCTTGAATGCTATAGCGATGCTTACCCATGAGCAATGACAAATTGCTTGCCAATTGCATAACGCCCCTCCCGCAATGACTAACTAATTGCTCATTCTAATACACATATTCGCCACTGTCAATAGAGTTAAAATTCAATTCTTTCATTGAGTTAGAGAATAAAACTAAATCTAGCTTGTCAATAATACTATACCATTGTATAGTATATGTCAAGAATATTTTTGTACCCCCACAGTAATTAATTCAAACTCGCTTAATCCTTACAAGTGACTCAGCATTTAGTTTTTACTATAATTAGATTGATTTTTCACCATATCTATTACCATTTAATTTTTTAAAATATATAATCAACATTAAGCATAGGAATATTTCTTATTTAGAATTTCAGTCTGCCTTCTTCACAACAACCTTCAATGAATGTATATCCTCGAATACCAAAAATTTCCTCTTCAATATCTTAAATACATTGATTTCTTCGTTTAAGCCCTTTAGTGAAACTTAAAAACCCACCGCCTTAGGCGGTGGTTATGTGCTGGCGGCTATGCCATAATACTCGAAGGAGAGTAGAAGATGGCAAAGTGGAAAAAAGCCGCTCATGTAGTGTATCAGTGTAGTTATCACCTGGTATGGACGCCAAAATATAGATACCGAATATTGCAAGGGGAAATAAAAGATTATGTGGAAAAGAAAATCAGAGCAATCTGCGAATGGAAATGTGTAGAGATACAGGAAATAACGATAATGCCCGATCATATCCACATGGTAGCGATAATACCACCGAAGCTGGCAGTATCCGAATTAATGGGAATAATGAAGGGAAAAACGGCGATAGCCGTTTTTCAACACCGAAAAAACCTGCGAACAAAACCGTACTGGGGAAACCATTTTTGGAGCCGCGGCTACTGTGTCACGACGGTTGGGATAGATGAAGAAAAGATACGAAGGTATGTAAAGTATCAGGAAGACGCCGAGCGGCTCAGCGAAGACCACGAACTACAAGAAGGTCTCTTTTAGAGGCTAACATTCAAGCCACCGCCTTTGGCGGTGGTTGTTGACTGATTTTTGTATGCAAAACGTTATACTACGCACCGATGAAATGAAAGCAGAAAAGTAAAATGAAACGCAATCTGCTTCCTCTGTTTTTTGTTCAACAATTTGAAAAAATTTCACCCTAATTCTTATAGAACCTCTCAATAATATCCGAGACTGCTTTTATTCGTACAACCTTGCCGCCTCCCAGCTCCGAAAAGGCGCGGTAACGCTTGCCATCATCGGAAAAGGGGGAAGCTTTCTCGCCAGGAAAGGGAGGGTACCTTGACTGAGTCCAGGTGAGATTTAGCGAAGAGAGAGACACAGCCGGTGTAGCAGGATTAAAGTGAATAAAGGATTCATGGACTCCCCGCTCGGAAAGTGGCGCTTCGTCGGTGCATTGAAGGTAACGGATAGTCCCCAAAGCAAAATTGATGGATTGAATAACCGCAGAATGTGACATTCCGCCGTCCTGTGACCGGAAGAGCATAATGTCACCTGGGCGGAGGTTTCGTATTTCGTCTTTTACTGAAATAATCTGCGGACTTTTTGAGTTATAAAAACCAGTCCCCGCGTATCGTGAAGGGTCTTCCC
>Ga0268262_10004638_pt1 | contig 14082 bp, 8 predicted proteins | sample TergutNc150P3_FD_190354 | JGI IMG/M metagenome (GOLD analysis project Ga0268262, IMG submission 190354) | Nasutitermes corniger P3 segment gut microbial community from laboratory colony in Florida, USA - Nc150 P3 (SPAdes) (version 2) | ecosystem: Host-associated > Arthropoda: Insects > Digestive... | reverse complement strand
GTAAATTTACGCCTTCTGAAAAGGCTTTATAAAACAGAATGCCATCGTCGAAAGTGGAAATCGCAACTATTATGCATATAGCAAAAAAATACCAGTTCAACTCGCTACGATGTTTTTTCCCAACAATTTGAAACGTGCCTAGAAAGAGCACGATGATGGAAATAGCAAAATATATTACCGCAAGAATCATTTTGCAATTATTTCTATTTCAACTTTTGAACCCAAAGGCAAAGCAGCAACGCCAAGAGTGCTACGTGCCGGATAGGGCTTATTGAATTTATTTTTATACACTTCATTCATCGCCTGAAAATCATTCATATCAGTGAGAAAAACATTCACTTTTTGAACATTATCAGGAGTAAGTCCTGCACTCTCCAGCAAATTGAATATATTGCTGAACACCTGTTCGGTTTGCGCTTTAACATCGCCCTCAACCAGTTTCCCTGTTTTGGGGTCAATCGGGATCTGCCCAGAAAAAAACACCAGCCCATCAACATTCACGCCAAGAGAATACGGACCAACTGCCGCAATATCTTTTGAACTTATTTCTTTTCTCGCCATATCTGCCTCCAAAAATTTACACGCTTATTCTTTCTTCAAAATTCTCATAAGTATATCTGTCGCGGCCATTTTTCTTGGATTCGTATAAGGCTTTATCGGCAGCTTTTATATAATCCTGTGCCAGCTGTAAATGCTTAACAACGCTAGTTGTGCCACCAATGGAGACTGTTACATAGTCTGCTATATGGCTTCCTTTATGCGGTATTTTGCATTCACGGACTTTTTCCAATAATTTTTTTGCAATCATGTGAAGACCGTTCTTATCGGTATTCGGTAAAATAATGGCAAATTCTTCGCCACCGTACCTCGCAACAAAATCTACCTCTCTCGATACGCATTGGGTAATGGTAGTAGCTATTACTCTAAGGCAATTATCGCCAGCATCATGACCATACGCTTCGTTGTATTTTTTAAAATAATCAATATCTATTAGCAACAAGCTGAGGTTGGTATTTGTACGATCCAAAGATTTGATGACTTTTTTAAGGTGTCCATCCATATACCGCTTTTTGTAAACACCAGTAAGCTGATCTATTATTGTTATATTGAGAAATTCGCCAAGAGTTCCTATTTCATCGCTATGATAATTATTTCCGTACGGCTTTAACTCCCATTCGAACAATGTTTGATTTATTGTTTTTACCATACGATTGAGCGGTTCCAACATTCCAAGAACAAATATATTGAAAATTACAAAGATACCTAAAACAATCACCATCATTATGCCAAAAAGAATTATCATACCACGCAAAGAATTTTCAATAACAATAGGATGTGTTGCGGTTATATACCAATTCAAAGCCGGAATTGAGCCAACCGCGACTATTTGTTTTCTGTTTTTTGCCTCAAAATAATATTCAATTTCTTTCTCAATTTTTAATCCTTTGGTTTTGGCGAGAATTTCCGTGCCCGTTTTACCTAATACTTCTATTATGTTTACTTTTTTTTCAACAAGAGTAAAATCGTTTGCTCCAGTTATTTCTCCATCAACTTTAAGAAAATACAATTTCGCGGTTCCCGAATAGTTTTGATATACAGTATCAATAAAATCAGATAGATTTACGTTTGTTCCCACAATACCAATAGGTTTATGATTGTTGTCTGAAACTAGTGCATTGATCCGTATATTTGTTACATTAAGATTGAGATCGTAACTGATATTGAAATTATACTCTTTTTCTTCGTCAAGAGTCATCGAATACCAATAATTACTTGAATCTGCCGTATCAATTGTATATTCATAAGATTCATTGTGAAAAAATTTTTTATCAATGTTATTCACCCAAAAAACTGAGTTGCTTGCAAAAGCTTTGCGGTATCCAGCTATTTCTTCAAAGGCAATTTTTTGCAATTCACTATTTGCGGGATTTAAAAAGTACCGTTGTATCAAGGGAGAGTTCGCCATTTTTAGAGCAATGGCAACTTGGCTGTTCAAGGATGTTTCCAGTTTGAATCTCTCTGTTTTAATTGTCTGTATTAGTTCATCTCCAATATTTTTATACTGGATTTTATTCATCAAAATAATAAACGTCACACTTCCAAGTATGAATATAAGCAAAAACAAAACAGAAGAAAAAATGACAAATCTACGTTGCATAGTAGCTTGACGTTTATGGGAAACTGGTATGGAAAATACATTATTCATCATACATCCACCACCGGGCTATGCCTGGAATATTCCTGCAAACTGCACACATCCATAATATCTAATTTATTCATGGCACACAAACCATCAACCGTGCGTTGCAAGCCGTGCAATGTGGTGGTGACTGGAATGCCGTGCAATAAGCAGTTTGTGCGGATTTTCATTTCATCGCTTGCTGGCTTTTCCCCTTTGCCCGGTGTATTCACTATCCAAGCTAACTTGCCTTCTTCTATCAAATCTATAGCGTTTGGCCTGCCTTCCGCTACCTTAAATACGGCATTTGTTGGAATTCCGCTGTTTCTCAGCATTGTGCTTGTTCCTCTTGTGCAATAAAGAGTAAAGCCTAAATCTACTAATTTTTTAATATAGGGAATTGCAGAGGCTCTATCTTCGCTACGGAGGCTCAGAAAAATATTCCCGCTTTTTGGCAATTTGCTGCCAGAGGCGATTTGGCTTTTCAAATATGCCATGCTCGCCGCGCGGTCTATGCCCATAACTTCGCCCGTGGATTTCATTTCAGGGCTTAAAATTATATCCACGCCTGGAAAGCGCGCAAATGGAAATACAGCTTCTTTAACGGAAAAATGGCTTGGTATAAATTCTTTGGTAAAACCAATCTCCTTCAATTTTTTGCCAGCCATGCAAAGCGAGGCAATTTTTGCAAGCGGAACTCCTATAGCCTTGCTCACAAAAGGAACCGTTCTGGATGCTCTTGGATTTACCTCCAGCACATAAACCGTTTCGTTTTGTATAGCATATTGAACATTCATCAAGCCGCAAACATTCAGCTCTTTTGCCATTGCCTTTGTGTGTTCCCTTATGGTGTTTTGTATTTGCTTAGAAAGCGTTATTGGCGGAATTGTGCAAGCACTATCGCCGGAATGCACTCCTGCGAGTTCCACGTGCTCCATTATGCCACCTATAACCTGAGTATCTCCATCCGAGAGGCAATCCACATCCACCTCGGTGGCATTCTCCAAAAAACTATCTATCAAAATGGCTCTGCCCTCTGAAACTTCCATAGCTTTTGCCATATATTCGCGCAAACCTATTTTATCGTAAACTATAACCATAGCTCTGCCACCCAAAACAAATGAGGGACGCATAAGTATGGGGTAGCCTATTCGCTCTGCGATTTTTTCGGCTTCTCTCTCTGTTTTTGCAAGTCCGTTAGGTGGTTGCAAAATGCCAAGTTTTTTAATCATATTCGCAAAAAGCTCGCGGTCTTCTGCAACAGCAATATCGGTTGGTGATGTGCCTATTATGTTTATGCCATTTGCTTTCAACCCTTCTGCCAAATTCAGAGGAGTTTGCCCACCGAATTGCACAATAGCACCAAAGCAATTTTCTCTCTCATAAACTTCAAGAACATCCTCCAAAGTCAATGGCTCAAAATAAAGTTTATCGGAAGTATCGTAGTCGGTGGAAACGGTTTCGGGGTTTGAATTCAGCATTATGGTTTCAAATCCTGCTTTTCGGAGCGCAAAAGAGGCGTGAACGCAACAATAATCAAATTCTATCCCTTGCCCTATGCGATTTGGACCTCCGCCCAATATGAGAATTTTTTTCTTTTCTGTTGTGCTCGCCTCTTCGCTTTTGGAATTTTTTGCCCCGCTGGAATAGCTTGAATATAAATAAGGTGTAAAGGCTCTGAATTCTGCGGCACAGGTATCAACCTTATGGAATTGCGGTCTTAAATTTATTTCCTTTCTTTTATTTCTAACAACTTCTTCTTTTTCGCAAAGTATATTTGCAATTTGCTTATCGGAAAAACCGAATTCTTTTGCCTGTTCAAAAAGCAAGTAATCTTTTGCGAGGCCTTCTAAATTTTCTGCGGAGCGAATTTCATTTTCGTATTCTGCAAGCTCTTCAAATTGCCGCAAAAACCAGCGGTCTATTTTTGTGAGTTCATAAATTTTTTCAACACTCCATTTGCGGGTTATTGCTTCAAGCACCATATATATGCGGTTTGCGCTGCCTATGCCTATTATTTTCTCCAACTTTTCTTCGCTTATGTGTTTGAATAAATGCCCTTTGCCATCTGCACCAAAGCCTGCTCTGCCCGTTTCCAGAGAACGAAGTGCTTTTTGAAAAGACTGCTTGAATGTGCGCCCAATAGCCATAGCCTCGCCAACAGACTTCATCTGTGTTCCGAGCTTGTCGTCTGCACCTATGAATTTTTCAAATGCAAAGCGAGGAATTTTGGTTACGATATAATCTATTGATGGCTCAAAGCAGGCTCGTGTTTTTTGGGTTATATCGTTTGGAATTTCGTCTAAGGTGTAACCAACTGCTAATTTTGCGGCTATTTTGGCAATGGGAAATCCAGTTGCTTTTGAAGCGAGTGCAGAAGACCTTGAAACTCTCGGATTCATTTCGATAACAACCAAACGCCCATCATTTGGATTAATGGCGAACTGCACATTTGAACCGCCCGTGCTAACTCCAATTTCGCGCATAACCGCAATACCAGCATCTCTCAATTTTTGATATTCCTGATCTGTGAGCGTTAGAGCAGGAGCCACGGTAATTGAATCGCCTGTGTGAATTCCCATTGGGTCTATGTTTTCAATTGAACAAACAATAACGCAGTTGTCTTTGCTGTCTCGCATTATTTCAAGTTCAAATTCTTTCCAGCCTTCAATGGATTCTTCAATCAGCAATTCTTTTGTTGGAGAGTAATACAAACCTCTTTCACATATTTCTTTGAATTCTTTTTCGTTCCTAGCAATGCCACCGCCTGTGCCTCCAAGCGTGAAGCCTGGGCGTATAACAAGGGGCCAGGTGTTCAGCATATTTTTTATGTTGCAAGCCTCTTCGTAAGAGTGCGCGGTTTCGCTGCGTGGCATATCAAGCCCTATGCTTTTCATAGCTTCTTTGAACAAGCCTCTGTCTTCGGCTTTGCGAATTACCTCAGGAGTTGCCCCAAGCATTTTCACGCCATAGCGTTCCAGTACCCCGCTATCTGCAAGCTCCATAGCGAGGTTCAGGGCAGTTTGCCCACCTAGCGTAGGCAGCAAGGCATCTGGGCGTTCCCTGCGAATTATCTCTGTCAAAGCTTCTTTGGTAAGAGGTTCTATATATGTCCTATCTGCAAAATCAGGGTCTGTCATTATGGTAGCCGGATTTGAATTCACCAGAACCAATTCATAACCCTCCGTTTTCAGCGATTTGCAAGCCTGTACCCCCGAATAATCAAACTCGCAAGCTTGCCCAATAACAATAGGCCCAGAACCTATGAGGAGAATCTTTTTTATGTCGTTGCGTTTCGGCATTTATGTTCCTGTGTTGTTAGGGGTTAAGGTAGAAAATTCTACATTACTCCCGTGTATCTACTCTATTACATAATCCTCACGCTAACAACAGTGGTTTTTGCTCAAATCGATTTAGTCAAGCAGCAAGCCGAAATTAATAGCGCAAAGGCAGATTTGGAGGAAGCCCGCCAAGCTCGTGATATGGCGGTTGCAAAGCGTTGGCAAGAAAAGTCAAAGCAAAATGAAGAGAGGGAACGCATAGAGCAGCAGTTGGAAACACGCAAGGCAAAAACAGAGGAAATATTTTCGGAACGCTCAAAACTTTTTGAAGAACTTAGAATTGCAAGAGAGGCTTTGGAATTTGCAAACGAAGATGCAGAAAAAGCAAGAGCGGCTTTTGGTTCCGTATTCCCCAACCCAGACAGAGTTCATGAATTAAAATCCATTGGCAGGGGAATTGTCCCTGATGTTTCAATAACAGGCGACTCACCTTTGCAAACCTCAGAAATTCTTTTCTCGCTCGCAAAAAAAAACATTGAGTATAATTCAGAAATAGAAATCAACGATTCGCTAATTCGTCTAGGCGGTCTGGGAACTTTTCCTTTTGAAAATCTGGATTCTTCCAATACTCTGCTTGTGACAATAGACCCTCTTTTAAATGCAAACCTCGGAGCAATAGCGGCGAGCGAGCAAAATAAAACCTTAAAGGAGAAGTTTAATGGTCTTATGCAAGATGGTGGAATTTTGATGTACCCTATTTTAGCTATGTTCATCGTTGCCTTGCTTTTGATTGCAGAGAGATTTGTAGTTTTGATTTTAAACCGCCGCTCATATAAAAAAATTGAAGAAACCGTTCTTGACCCCAAACTGAGAACAAGGGAAGAAACAGAAAAAGCACTTGAAGCGTTGTTTGCCCAAATAGTTCCGCGTTTAGAAAGCAGGCTTTCTGCAATATCCGTTTTGGGAACCACGGCACCTCTGCTCGGCTTGCTAGGAACTGTTATGGGAATGATAGAGCTTTTCAATGTCATAACCATGCACGGCACAGCAGACCCAAAACTTTTGGCAGGTGGAATTTCCATAGCCTTAATAACCACGGAAGCTGGGCTTTCTGTTGCAATTCCCGTGCATTTGCTGCACACTTGGATTGCGGGCAGGGTAGAAAAAACGATTAGCAAAATGGATTATAAAGCGATGTCGCTTGTTAATGCCAAATTTAACCACTAATTCAATGAGGGGAGAGGGAAAATGGATGGGGATAATATACAGGTTTTGGGTGCTTATGCTCATAATTTGAAAAATATAGATGCGGATTTTCCGCTTGGGAAGATAACCGTTGTTTGCGGACCTTCGGGCTGCGGAAAATCCAGCCTTGTGCTGGATGTGGTTCACGCGGAAAGCAGGCGCAGATATCTAGAAACACTGGGAAACGCGGCTATTGCAATGCTTGGAGGACCAAAACACGTCCCCGTAAAAGCCATACACAATTTAAGACCGAGCATTGCCCTTGAATGTGGCGATAAAATAATAGCAAAAAAAGCAACGGTCGCAAGCCTTGCAGAAATTGCCCCAATGCTCAGAGTTTTATTTGCAGAATGCGCAAATCCGGTTTGCACAGAATGTGGCGCAAAAATGAAATCACTTACTCCTCAGGCTATGGTGGAAAAATTGTCTGCAATAGAAGAGGGAACAAAAATCCAAATTTTGGCTCCAGTGAGCATAAATGGCAAAACGCTGAGCGATCTTGCAAAAATTTACCTAGCACAAGGATTTGTGAAAGCCATTTCGGACAATAAATCCATATCTCTTGATTTTTTGAGCAAAAATATGGAAAACCAGATTCCGCAGGAATTTTACCTGATAATAGACAGGATTGTGGCAAAAGAAAATCAGCGAACAAGGCTCTCGGAGGCAATAGAAGGGGCTTTGAAAGTAAATGAAAATTTGGTTCTGGCAGATTTGGAAACTCAAAAATTATTTTTATCCTCAATCCCACGCTGCGAAACTCACGGTTGCATAGCTGAATCTTTGAGCACAGGGCATTTTTCGCCTTGGAACCGCCTTGGGCAATGCCCAAAATGCATAGGAAACGGTTTGAACTGCCCTATTTGCAAAGGTTTTCAACTGAGAGAAATCGCTTTGAACAGCAAGTGGGAAGATTATTCGTGGATAGACCTGCATTCAAAAACATTGCTGGAACTGAACAAAGAATTGCCAGCTTATTTGGAGAGGGTTCCAAAGAGATTAAAAAACACCCTTTTGGATATTCCGCTCAGAATTTCAATATTGTGCGATTTGGGTTTGGGGCATTTGAGTTTGGGACGCTTGGCAGAGACTTTAAGCAGCGGCGAAGCGCAAAGGATAAGGCTCGCCGCGCTTTGCACAGGGCATTTGAACGGAATTTTGCTCTGTATAGACGAACCCGCAAGCGGCTTGCACGAAAAGGACATTGAAAAATTATGGAGTGTGTTGCTGAGGTTAAAAGAAAGAGGCAATACGCTTGCCATTATAGAACATCACCCAACAATCATTAAACGAGCGGACAATGTTATTGAAATGGGTCCGGGCGCTGGGGAGGAAGGTGGCGAAATATTGAATTTTGTTCCTGAGAAAAAATTTAATTTGGATTTGCCAAAGAATAACGTTAATAAATATTTGAAGATTTCAAAAATCAATTTCAATAATTTGAAGAATTTAAAAATTGAAATCCCAATGGGAGCAATGAGCGTTATATGCGGAGTTAGCGGTTCGGGAAAGAGTTCTCTTTTGTGGGGAGTTATTGAACCTTACGCCAGAAAGCACACCGATTTAGCGGTTTTGGCGGCAAGAACCGGCAGGGCATACGCACAAAAGCGAAGCACAATTGCAACAGCCATTGACATTATGCAAATTTTCAAAAACCTTTTCGCCAGCCTACCCGAAAGCAAAATTAGAGGTTATTTAGCACCGAAATTCGGCACAGACAAACCCGGAGGCCGCTGCGAAACCTGCAAAGGAGATGGCTATTTGCTAGACCCAAGCGGCTACGAAGAAAGCGAGTGTCCAATTTGCCAGGGAAAAAGATACAGAGACGAAATTTTGGAAATTCGTTTTAAGCTGATGTCCATAGCCGATGTTTTGGATTTATCCGTTTCAAAAGCCTTGGAACTTTTTGCGAACTTTGAAAACTTAACAAGCAGATTAAAACCACTCGCAGACACAGGCTTGCATTATCTGCGGCTCGGGCAGCCAACCACGCATTTAAGCGGCGGAGAATTGCAACGCCTAAGACTTGCCCAAGACCTCTCAAAAGCCAAATCTCCCAACACCCTTTATCTATTTGACGAACCAGCAAGGGGTCTCTCCGCAAAAGACACTGCACTGCTTTTAAGTTTGCTGAAAGGCTTGACTCAAAAAGGGCATACCGTTATTGCCATTGAGCATAATGAGATGTTCAGAAATCACGCAGAGCGTATTTTTGAGCTTGGACCTGGAGCGGGCGTGGAGGGGGGGTATTTGGTTTGATTTACTTACCAACATATCATTTAAACAATCCCATAAACACTTCGCTATACTTAACGATAAGTCCAGAAAACACAACGCTCACCATAGTCATCAGCTTCATCAAAATGTTCAGAGAAGGACCTGCGGTGTCTTTAAAGGGATCGCCAACGGTGTCGCCTGTAACAGCGGCTTTGTGCGTGTCTGAGCCTTTGCCACCGTGGTTGCCTTTTTCAATGTATTTCTTGGCATTGTCCCATGCGCCGCCGGAGTTGTTCAACATAGTTGCAAGGGAAAAACCTGCTGCCAAGCTGCCTGCTAAAAGACCGAATACACCTGGAACGCCTAAAATTAAACCTACAAGAATGGGAATTATAACAGCCATCAAAGATGGCAAAACCATTTCTCTTTGCGCACCAGCCGTGCTAATCGCAACGCAACGCGCATAGTCGGGCTTGCCTGTTCCATCCATAATGCCTTTTATTTCGCGGAATTGGCGGCGAACTTCTTCTACCATTGCTCCTGCTGCCCTGCCCACTGCTTGAATGCTCATAGAACAGAAAAGGAAAGCCATCATTGCGCCTATAAATAATCCGCAGAGCAAAGTTGGGTTCATAAGAGTTAAATTGTATGCAACAAGAAAATCCGATATATTTGCATTGTGCGCAACTAAGCCAACCAATGTTCCGTCTGCATTTATTGCTCTGTTTCCATTGTCTATGATTCTAACGGCAGAATCTGAAGTAAAGGAGTTTGCAAGATTTTCACTTGAACTTGCAAATAAAACCGAACCAGCTTTGAATGTTCCGTTTGAGCTTTCCGCAATTTTTCCAAGCCAGAGTTTTACTTCTTCTATATATGCTGCCAAAAGCGCAATGGCTGTTAAGGCGGCAGAGCCTATAGCAAAACCCTTGCCAGTTGCAGCAGTAGTGTTACCTAGCATATCAAGCTCATCTGTGCGTTTGCGAACTTCTGGAGGCAACCCGCTCATTTCTGCGTTTCCGCCAGCGTTGTCTGCTATGGGACCGAATGCATCGGTTGCGAGAGTTACGCCAAGAGTTGAGAGCATTCCAACTGCGGCAAAGCTAACACCGTAAAGTCCCATAGACAAATTGCCAAAACCACCAGCAAACCCAAATGCCAAAAGAATTCCAACTGCGATGCAAACAACGGGAAATCCTGTGCTCTTCATTCCAACAGATATGCCCTCTATTATTGTGGTTGCATGGCCAAGCTTGGCTTGGCTTGCAATGCTCTGTGTAGGTTTATATATATCCGATGTGTAATATTCCGTGAATTGCCCTATTATCACGCCTACCACCAAACCCGAAGTCACAGAGCCAAAAATGCCCCAGCTTATCAATCCGCAGCCTGCCATCACGGCAACTGCTACCAAAATCAAAACCGAACTGCCGAGCGTTCCAACCAAAAGCGAGCGCAACAGATTTTTAGAACTTACCTCTTCTTTTGTGCGAACCAACATTATACCTATCAAAGAAAACAAAATCCCAAGAGCGGCAACAACCATAGGGGCAAGTATCGCATCTTTTCCAAACTGAGGCAAAACAGCGCCTAAAGCTGCAGTAGCTAGGATAGAACCACAATAGCTCTCATACAAGTCTGCGCCCATTCCAGCAACGTCTCCAACATTGTCTCCAACATTATCTGCTATGGTTGCCGGATTGCGAGGGTCATCTTCTGGAATGCCAGCTTCTACCTTGCCAACCAAATCTGCGCCTACATCTGCGGCTTTTGTATAAATGCCGCCTCCAACACGGGCAAACAAGGCTTGAACGCTTGCTCCCATTCCAAATGTAATCATAACTGCGGTTATTTCAACCATTTTTTGACCTTCGGTAAAGCCTATGCCAAAACCAAATACGTGATGGTCAAAAACGTAGTTAAGCAATAAGAACCATATTGAAATATCCAGCAAGCCAAAACCTACCACCACTAGACCCATAACCGCACCGCCGCGAAAAGCTATTTGCAGCGCGCTGTTCAAACTGTGAGTGGCTCCGTTTGCGGTTCTGTTGCTTGCGCTTGTTGCGGTTTTCATACCAAGGAACCCGCACAACCCGGAGAAAAAGCCTCCAGTTAAAAATGCCACTGGCACAAAGGGGTTCTGGATGCCGAGCATCGCAAGCACTATTAGAATAAAGAACAAAACCACGAATACGAGCGAAACGGTTTTATACTGGCGTTTTAGATACGCCATTGCGCCTTCGCGCACGTATTGGGCAATGTCTTTCATTGTTTGGCTGCCTTCGGGCTTTTTCATAAGGTTTTTATAAAAAACCAAGGCGCAAATAAGAGCGATTATGGCCGAGGCTGGAACCACAAACCATATTTGGGAGAGGGTAAGCATGGGGGGAAATATAGAAAAAATAAAAAGCTTAGTTGAGTTTATGATTTTTGCTTTTTTTCAACTGGCACACTTTTTGCATAGCAATTAAGTATGAAACTTAACTCTCCATTTTTGAATAACTTAGGCTTTATCGCTCTGGTATTCTTCGCTTGTTCCGCGTTTTCTGCGCCAGTTTCCCTTTACGGGAACAACAACCTGTACTCTAACAACCTGTACACAGACAAAAAAGGCAAAAAAGCCGGGGATGTGGTGACAATTCTGGTTATGGAAGCCGCAAAGGCAGGTAGCAATACCCAAACCCAAACCGGAAAAAAGAACGACATAAACGTGTCGCAAGAGGCATCCGTAGGCAGCAAGATTTTCAGCTGGATACCAGGTTTTGGAGTTAAAGGTTCGGCAAATATCAACTATGATGGCAAAGGAACCACCGCCCGCAACGGAGAATTGAAAGCAACCGTAACGGCTCGCATAACAGAAGTCTTGGACAATGGAAATCTGCTAATTGAAGGTTCTAAACTCGTTGCAATAAACAGCGAAGAAGAGATTTTGGAAGTTAGCGGCACAATAAGAGCAGACGATATTAATCCCGACAATACAGTATATAGCTATAAAATAGCCGAGGCAGTTATTCGCTACTCTGGAAGCGGAACAAATTCCGAGGCAGCAAAACCTGGACTATTAACAAGATTTTTTAATTGGATTTTCTAAACCCGGCATAACAAAAAAGGAGTTGGTATGCGCATAGACGAAGAAAAAAAATACAAGATAGGCTGGATTGAGCTAGCCATCGCAGTCTGCATTTTGCTTGCGATTTTGGTCTCCAACGCAAGCGGGGCAAGGGTAAAAGACATGGCTACGTTGGAAGGCGTTTCGGAGCAACAACTTGTTGGCTATGGGTTGGTGGTTGGACTTGCCGGCACAGGCGATGGCACCCGAACACAATTCACGGTTCAATCTGTTGCAAATATGCTGCAAAAGATGGGCATAGTTGTTAATCCCGCAGATTTGCGGCTTAGAAACGTGGCTGCCGTTATGGTTACCGCAAAATTGCCCACCTTCGTTAAGTCCGGCAAAAAAATAGATGTGAGCATTTCAAGCCTTGGCGATGCTCGCTCGCTTGAGGGCGGAACGCTTTTGATGACTCCCCTTCAAGGTTCCGATGGCGAATATTATGCCCAAGCTCAGGGTGCAATTAGTCTCGGCTCGCTTTCTGCAAGAGCAGGTCGCAACAGTTTTAAAAAGGGACACCCCACTTCGGGAACTCTGCCAGATGGCGCAGTTGTGTATAGAGAAATTGAGAGCGCAAATTTAAAAAGCGGCTCGCTTCGCTGGATGCTCTCCAACCCGGATTTCACAAGCGCGGTGGCAATGGCAAATGCAATAAATGGAGTTTTTCCAAACACCGCAATAGCAGAAGACGCTTCTACCGTATTGGTGAAAGTACCCGAAAATATGCGAAACGACTATATGTCTTTCATAGCCCGTGCCGAAGTTGCCGAGTTCAACCCAAATACAAATTCCCGCATTGTGCTTAACGGAAAAACAGGAACGGTGGTAAGTGGAGCAAGCGTTCAAATAGACGAAGTTGCCGTTTCTCACGGGAGCATAACCATTCAGGTTGCCAATGCACAAACAGCAGCAACCCCAACTTTCATAGGGCAGGCAACTGCAATAAACAATCAGCAATTAAATGTGCAGGAACCCCGCACAGAAACACGGGTTTTGCCAGCAGTCTCAAACGCAGGTCAGTTAGCGCAAGCTCTGAACAGCCTTGGAGTTGCGCCGCTTGATATAATCTCAATTTTCCAAGCGATTAAAAAAGCTGGCGCATTGCACGCGGAATTGGTGGTTATGTGATCCTATAAAACTTGCGCTTGCCCGTTTGCACCACAATTTCTCCGCTGCCAACGGCTATGTTCATATTCTGGTCTGCAATGGCAGACCCGTTTATTTTAACACCGTTGTTTTGAATCATGCGGCGAGCTTCGCCTTTGCTTGCAAAGGCTCCGGCTGCAACTAGCAAATCTAAAATGCCATAACTGCCAGCTTCTAGCTTTACCGTGGGCGTGTCGCTTGGCAAAACATCTCCGCTGTGAATGGCTTTTTCTTTTTCTGCGGCTGCTACCGCTGCCTCAGAGCCGTGATATTGCTTGACTATATCGGAGGCTAGTTCTTTTTTTGCATTTAAAATATTTTCCTTTATCAGAGCCTCATAGCTCTCTTTTGGAATATCCGTTAAAAGCTCAAACCAGCTTTCAACCAAGGCATCTGGGATATTGTAAATTTTGTGGTACATAGAATCTGCCGGCTCGCTTATGCCAACATAGTTGCCAAGCGACTTGCTCATTTTTTGCTCGCCGTCTGTGCCCAGAAGTATGGGCATGAACAAGCCCGTTTGCGGCTCCATTTCCTCGCGCTCCTGCAAATCCCTTCCGCACAGAACGTTGAATTTTTGGTCTGTTCCGCCAAGCTCAATATCGCTCTTTATTGCAATGCTATCGTAACCCTGCATAAGAGGGTACAAAAACTCGTGCATACTTATTTCTTGCCCATTCTTATAGCGGCTTTTAAAATCTTTTCTCTCCAGCATTTGCGCAACGGTGATGCTGCTCATGAGTTCTGCGATTTTATCAAAAGACATTTTTCCAAGCCACTCGCCGTTATAGCGAATTTCGGTTTGTTCTTTTTTCACTATTTTGAAAAACTGCTCCTGATATTCCTTGGCGTTTTCCATAACCTGCTCGTGGCTAAGGCGGGGGCGTGTTTTGTTGCGC
>Ga0268262_10004637_pt1 | contig 14087 bp, 14 predicted proteins | sample TergutNc150P3_FD_190354 | JGI IMG/M metagenome (GOLD analysis project Ga0268262, IMG submission 190354) | Nasutitermes corniger P3 segment gut microbial community from laboratory colony in Florida, USA - Nc150 P3 (SPAdes) (version 2) | ecosystem: Host-associated > Arthropoda: Insects >... | reverse complement strand
GAGAAAAGGGCTAAAAACGCATCTAAAGCGTATTGCAGCAAAAGGCATTGCCACAGAGCTTGCGGGCAAGGGCTGGTGGAAAGCGTTTTTGGGGGGTAAAACTGCATTTGGGGGTAAATATAGAAATATTTTTTACGCTTTGGCAAGCTCATAACAGCCTATACCCTTCTTTGTTAAACTCCACCTTTATACTTCCCTTTTCATGCGTCCCATAATGCCTAATGCCAAGGCTATCCAGCCTTTCCAAAACCTCTTTGCTCGGATGCCTATAAACATTTTTTCGCGCAACGGAAATAATCGCTGAACTCGGAGAAACTCCCTCCAAAAAATCCCTTGTGCTTGATGTTTTGCTCCCGTGATGCCCTAGTTTGAGAATGTCGGCTTTTATAAAAGGCGTATCTCCATAAGTATTTACTAATGTTTTTTCGCCCTGCTTTTCCAAATCCCCTGTTAAAAGCAAGTTTTGCCCAAGCCCATGAATCTTCAAAACTATGGAATTGTTATTTTGATTCTTATCGCAAAACAGAGAATCAGGGTAAAGAACGGTTATATTCCAATCGGTTTTTGAAAGCAACATTTCCTCTTTTAAGTTTAAACCTGTCCACAGCTTTTTTATTTCCAAACCCTTTGCTTTGGCTATATTTAAAACGGCTTGCCAACTGGGGTCTCTAACACTTTGGGCACATCCGGTTGTCCAAAACTCCTGAATTGGAAATTCTTTTAAAAGAGCCGCCGCATTGCCATAGTGGTCTGCATGCGGATGGGAAATTATCATAGCATCTATCTTTGAAATGCCCTGTGAGCGAAAATAGGGAATTATCTTATCCCGTGCCATGCTCCGTTTTTTCAGCGGAGGTCCCGTGTCCACAAGGTAAAAACGCCCCGCAGGGCTTTTCAGCAAAATGCCATCGCCTTGCCCAACGTCCAAAAATACCGCACTCCAACTGGGGAAAAAATTTTTCTTTATTTCCGTACCTAGAAAAAAACAGGAGCAAAGGAGCAAGCAAAAAATCGCAATACGCCTACCCCAAGGATTTACATTTTTTAAAAAAGGCAACATCGCCACTAAAATAGAAACCGCAAACAAGCACGGCAACGACCAAGGTCCAATGGTGGAAGAAGCATAAGGATTTTCCGCTAAAAAACTTGTTATAACAGAAGCACTCCGCAAAAGAACTGTCGTGGAGTCCGCAAAAACTTGGCAAACAAAAGGATGAACGCCAACAAGCGACAAAACACCCGCTTGCATACCCAAACCCACAAGGGGAACCACCACAAGATTGCCTAGCCACGATATTGGCGAAAAAGTTTGAAAATGGAAAATCATCAAAGGCAAAGTGCTCAAAGTAGCGCAAAGCGTGATAAAGCTGGGTTCTATGATAAAAGAATTTAAACTTTTGCCTATTTTGCCATGCAAATGCGGCAATTTTATGCGTTGCCCAATGAGAATGCCAAAAGTTGCCGCTGCGGAAAGCTGAAAGCCAGCGTTGAAAACCTGCTGGGCATCAAACGCCAAAATCAAAATGAGGGCAACTCCGAGTGCATTTATAGAGCTTGAAATTTTTTGAAAAAGCCCGCTGCACTCTATAACGCAGAACATAAGCACAGCGCGCCACACCGCAGCAGAACCGCCTGTTATGGGAGCGTAAATGCACAGAAGAACTATGGACAAAACCTGCGAAACCTTATGCGGCAACCTAAGAGCTTTCAAAAACAAAGTCAACATCCCAGCGAGCATCACAACGTGAAAACCCGATATGCTCAAAACGTGCACCAAGCCAGTTCTTCTAAAATCGCTCTGCAAATTCTCTGAAATACCAGAACGGTCGCCAGCCAAAAGCCCCATGAGCAAACCGCTTTCCGGTTTTTCATAAAATTCAGAAAAGCGTTTCTCAAGTTTCTGCTTCACCGAAAAGGAAAATCTCTGAAAAGAGAATTTACTGCTCAAAACCTGAACGCTATCCAAACTGCCGCTCGCTCTATAGCCTTGCGAGCGCATCCATTCCATTGAGTTAAAAGAGCCGGGCACGGTTGGTGGCGTTATAGGGAACCATTTAGCCTTCCAAAAAACGCTATCGCCGGGGCGCGGAGTCTCTTCGCCTGCATAACTGAGCCTTGTTTTTCCAAAATCCGTGTTTAATATAACGGCATAGCCATTTGGTCTATTCAAAACCTCTTCCACATAGCCAAACCCGTTTACAGGCGGGTTTTCCGCAAAGCTGAAACTATCTTTTTGCGAAAAATAGAGCGTAAGTATAACCGCGCAAGCTATAAAAGAGACTTTGCGTAGAATTGGGCTTAGGGCATAAACCCAAAACGCCAATAGAAACGCTATTTGCCAATGCACAGTCGTACCAAGAGCGAGCAAAACGCTAATTGCCCCCGCAAACGCAGGATAGCGGTCTAAGCCTTCAAAAAAGGCTATGAAATTTTGAACGGGTTTCATTTTATATTAGACGAACGTAACGGGGAAAAAAATTCAAAAATTTTTAAAAAAGTGAAATTTTCTACCTTCCCAATATGCTCCTTTACCACGGAACAAATACTCGCTTTGAAACACCTAAGATAATTGCTCCGAACAGAGCGTTGGATTTTGGTGCAGGCTTTTACACTACAAGCGATAGAAAACAGGCGAAAGACTGGGCTAATGTGGTGGTCAAAAGAGCAAATTCAGGAAAGGCTTTATTGAATATTTATGAATTAGATGAACGCTATACGCAAAAGTTAAATGTAAAAAAATTTGAAACCGCTAATAAAGAATGGCTGGATTTTGTTTGCGAACATAGGCTGGAAACCTATAAAGGCGATAGTTACGATTTGATTATTGGAGCAGTTGCAAATGACAGAACAATGCCTGTTCTGCAAGGTTATATGAATGCGAAAAACAAGGATTTATACGCACCCGTAGCTTTGAGCGAAATTCGGGCAGAGAAATTAACAAACCAGTATGTATTTAAAAATAATTTGGCGTTGGATTTTTTGCATTTGCAGGAGATAGTGGAATTATGAGCCGCATTAGCAGCGATATGCTTTATTTTTTTGATTCTTGGCTTATTCCAAAAATAAGCGAGGAATATAAAATCAGCGAAGAAGCGGCAATGAAAAATTTTATCTATTCGGAAACCTACAATATGCTTTCTGACTATTCCACAAAGTTGTTCATAGAATCGCCACTTGTGATTTTTGATATGTATAAGGCGGAAAAAGAAAAAGGAAATCCACGGGAATCGTCTTATATAAAAGGAGACGCTTATGTCTAACGAAGTTGCTTTTTTTGCTTATTTGCTGGAAAAATACGCAGAATATAAAAACGAAAATACTGCTACCATGCTTGCAAAATGGGAACAGTCAAATTTAATTGAATACATAATGCAAATGTACCCTATGTATCACACAGAGCGGATAGAAAATGCTTTTGTGGATATCGATAGGAAGATATGAAATAATTTATTTCCCTTTCTCAAACCGTACGAATTGGGCAACGGAAAGCTTGGAAACGCCGAGCTTCTTCTGTTCTTCTGCAAGCACACCGCTAACGGTTTTCTTTGCATCGGAGTAAAATTCCTGGTCAAGAAGGCAAAGCTGCTTTAAGGTCTTTTTAACACGCCCCTCAACGGCACGGTCAACAAACTCAGGCTTGGTTTTGCCTTCGTTGATAATCTGCTCTTTTGCAATTTCCCTTTCTTTTGCAGCAAGTTCCGGCGGCAAACCGCTCTCATCAAGGGCTATTGGATTAGAAGCGGTTACGTGCAGGGTGATGATTTTTGCCGTTGCTTGAACAGCTTCTTTGCCGCCATTTGGAGTGCCTTCAAAAGCGAGTTTCACAACGGTGCCTATTTTGCCACCGAGGTGCGAATAGTGCGAAACCACTTCATTTGCAGCAATTGGCAAAACAGCAAGTTTACGAATCTCAATTTTCTCGCCGATTTTTGCCAAAACTTCATCTATGCGAGAAGCAACCGTCAAAGAGCCAACCGGAAGTTTAAGAACATCTTCTATAGAAGTAGCGTTGCCCACTTTTATAGCTTCTAAAATGTCTGAGCCTAGCTTTTTAAAGTCATCACCTTTGGAAACAAAGTCTGTTTCGCAAGTTAGTTCAAAAGCAAAAGCCTTGCTTTCAGTTGAGCCAACGAATACCGAACCTTCTTTTGCGTCTTTATCTGCACGTTTTGCAGCAACGGCAGCGCCCTGCTTGCGCAGGTATTCTATCGCTTTTTCGATGTCGCCTTCACAGGTGACTAAGGCTTCTTTGCATTTCATCATGCCTACGCCGGTTTTTTCACGCAGGGAATTAATCATCTGTGCTGTGATTGCCATTATGCTTTCTCCTCCGCTTTTTCGGCGGCTTTTTCCTTGGTGTTCGAAACGGCAGGCTGGTTTTGTCTAGAAACTGTGCTTACTGCCAGATAATCCACAATTAGCGAAACGGAACTTAGAGCATCGTCATTTGCTGGAATTGGGTATTGAACCAGCTCGGGATTTACATTGGTGTCGCAAATTCCAATTATTGGAATGCGCAGGCGGCGTGCCTCGGAAACCGCAATATGCTCGTGGTTTAAATCCGTGATGACTATAACGCCCGGAAGCTGGCTCATCTCTCTGATGCCGCCAAAAACATTCAGGAGCTTTGCGCGCTCACGGTTTTTGTCCAAAACTTCTTTTTTGCTCATCTGTTTGAAAATGCCCTGATTTTCCATGTCGTCTATTTTATCAATTTGCTTAATTGACTTGCGCACGGTTTGGAAATTGGTGAGCATTCCGCCGAGCCAGCGGTTGGTGACATAAAAGTGGTTGCATTTTGCAGCAGCTTCTTCCACTGCCTTGCGAACCGTGGGTTTGGAACCTACAAAAAGAACCGTACGGTTACTGCCAGAAATTCTAGCAATAGCCTGAGCAGCAGTTTCCAAGAGCTGCCTAGTTTTTTCAAGATTCAGCACGTGAATGCTGTTCTTCTCGGTTAGAATGTAAGGTTTCATTTTTGGGTTCCAGCGACGAGTCTGGTGCCCAAAGTGCACACCTGCGGTGAGCAGGTCTTCTATAGAAGGCAAATTTGCCATATTGTTCTCCATTTGGTTGTTCTTCCCGATAGATACAGACGGCCAAATTCCGGATAAACCGCAACCACCAAGCCGTCCAAAACCACCGGTGTTTTGTTTGGATGCAAAATATAGAAAAAAAATGCCGCTCCGTCAAGGGTTAACCTGCTTATTTTCTACCTTACCCCCATGATAGGCACACCCAAAACCTCTGCGGAAATTCGCACGTCTTTCATAAAATTCTTTGAAAGCAAAGAGCATCTCTTTGTTCGCTCCTCGCCAGTGGTTCCACAAGACGACCCTACCTTAATGTTTATAAACGCCGGTATGAACCAATTCAAAGCCTGCTTTTTAGGCGACAATCCCAACAACTACAAAAGAGTGGCAAACTCGCAAAAATGTATTCGCGTTTCTGGCAAGCACAACGATTTGGACGAAGTGGGGCGCGACACTTATCACCACACATTTTTTGAAATGCTCGGCAACTGGAGTTTTGGGGACTACTACAAAAAAGAAGCCATTGCGTGGGCTTGGGAACTCTTGACCCAAGTTTGGAAACTGCCCAAAGAAAGGCTGTTCGTAACTGTCTATCAAGACGATGACGAGGCTTGGCAAATTTGGAAGCAAGTTAGCGGTTTGCCCGATGCCCGTATAATGCGTTTTGGTGAAAAATCAAATTTCTGGGAAATGGGCGACATAGGTCCCTGTGGACCTTGCTCCGAAATTCACTACGACAAAGGCGATTTGGCAACACAAGAAGCAACATTTGCAGACCCTGTGCAAGGCGTAAACGGAACGAATGCCCGCTATATTGAAATTTGGAACAATGTTTTTATGCAATTTGAACGCATAAAGAGCGGCGAATTGCTTCCCTTGAAGAACAAAAATGTGGATACAGGAATGGGTTTTGAGCGCGTATGCGCAATTTTGCAGGGCAAAGATTCCAACTACGACACCGACGTATTTTCTCCCATCATCGGCAAAATCGCCGAATTCTCCGGCGTGCCATACAACGCAGACCAAAGCGGAATGCCGCACAGGGTTGTTGCCGACCACCTTCGCTCACTCAGTTTTGCAATAGCAGACGGTGCTCTCCCAAGCAATGATGGACGTGGATATGTGTTGCGCAGAATTTTACGCCGAGCCAGCCGATACGCTCGCCTGTTAAATCAAAAAGAACCCTTCATAAACCGCTTAGTGCCAACCCTAGCGCAAACAATGGGCGAAGCCTTCCCCGAAATTCGCGAACGCGCAGATTTTGTAGCAGAAGTAATCCGCTCCGAAGAGGAGAGATTTATAAGAACCTTAGATGCTGGCTTAGAGAGATTTGAGAAAATAACCAGTGAACTCAGTTCAAAAATAATCCCCGGTTTCCAAATCTTCCTCCTCTACGACACTTACGGATTCCCGCCGGATTTAACGCGCATTTTGGCAGAGGAAAAAGGTTTGCAAATAGACGAAGCTGGTTTTGAAGTGGAAATGGAAAAGCAAAAAGAACGCGCTAGAGCTTCGCAAAAACAAGGGCTTTCTGCCATTGGCTCCGAAGGCTGGACGGTTTTTGCAGAAGGCTCAACAGAATTTTTGGGTTATGAGACAAGCACGGCGCAGGTGAAAATTTTACGTTATAAAGAAGACAAAGGTTCCTATTCAATTGTTTTAGACCGCACACCCTTTTATGCGGAAATGGGCGGCGAAATAGGCGAAAAGGGAACGCTTGAAAATTCAGGAGCAACACTTAAAGTTTTTGATACCATAAAAGTGAATGATATTTGGCTCCACCGCGCAAAACTTTTAAGCGGCGAAGTAAATAATATGGAATTTACCGCAAGTGTAAATTTGGATGAAAGGGCTGCAACGCGCAAAAACCACTCCGCTACGCATTTGCTCCAAGCCGCTCTTCGCAAGGTGGTTGGCGAGCATGTTACCCAGCAAGGCTCAAGAGTTGCCCCCGAAAGTTTGCGTTTTGATTTCACCGCTTTTTCCGCATTGACTTTAGAGCAAATAAAGGCAATAGAAAATCTGGTGAACGAGAAAATTCAAATGTGCCTGCCCATATCCACCGAAGTGATGCCTGTGGAAAAAGCAAAGGAGAGCGGGGCTATGGCTCTTTTTGGCGAAAAATACGGGGCGGAAGTTCGCGTTGTTTCAATGGAAAATTTTTCCAAGGAATTTTGTGGGGGCTTGCACGCAAAAAACACTGGCGAAATAGGGGTGTTCCGCATTTTAAGCGAAAGCAGTGTTAGCGCAGGAGTCCGTAGAATTGAAGCGACAACGGCATTTGGCGCATTGAACAGCTTTAGGGAAGAGGCGGCAATAGTGTCTTCTTTGAAGGAGCAGTTTAAGGCAAAAACGGAAAATATTTTAGAGCGGGTGTCTTTGCTAACCGAACAGTTAAAAGCAAGTGAAAAACTCGCTGGGGATTTGCGAGCGAAAATTGCGGAAAGTCAGAGTGCGGATTTATTCAAAGAACCCAAGCAAGTGAAAAACATACCAGTTTGGGTTTCCAAGGTGAATATGGAATCCAGCGAATTTTCCGCACTTTTGGAAGGAGCGCAAAAAACGATGCCAAAGGCTGGAATTGCGGTTGTGGCAAATGTGCAGGGCACAATAGCGGTGGTTGTTCACGCAGAATTGGTTAAGAAAAAAATTAGCGCAGGCGACATAGTTAAGAAATTAGCAGAGCTTGCCGGCGGCAAAGGCGGCGGCAGGCCAAATTTGGCGCAGGCAGGGACAAAAAATCCAGAGAAAATTGAGGAAGCCTTAAAAGAGGCTGAGAGGATTATTGAAGAATCAATCTATGGAGGTAAAAATGGATAAAATAAAGTTAACGACCCTGCTGTTGGCATTCTTTTTGGTTTCTTTTACATACTCGCAGAAAAAGGTCTCGCTTCTCAATGTTTCTTACGACCCTACTAGGGAACTGTATCAGGACTACAACAAGGTTTTTTCCGAGTATTACAAGGGAAAAACGGGAGTTGAGGTAACCGTGAACCAGTCTCACGGTGGTTCCGGTGGGCAGGCGAGAAGCGTTATTGAGGGGAATCAAGCCGACGTTGTGACTCTCGCTATGGCTTATGACATAGACGAGATTGGTGCGAAGCGGCCTGGTCTTATAGCCGAGAATTGGATAACACGTTTTAAGCAGAACAGCTCACCTTATACTTCTACCATTGTTTTTCTTGTTCGCAAAGGTAACCCCAAGGGCATAAAAGACTGGGACGACCTTGTGAAACCGGGTGTTAACATAATAACCCCCGATCCCAAAACCTCCGGTGGGGCGCGTTGGAATTACTTGGCGGCGTGGGCTTATGCGCGTGCCAAATACGGCAACGAAGATAAAGCCCGCGATTTTGTAAAGAAGGTATACGGCAATGTGTCTGTTCTGGATCCGGGAGCGCGCGGTGCTACTAATACCTTTGTTCAACGCGGCTTGGGCGATGTGCTGCTGGCGTGGGAGAACGAGGCTTTTTTGATGAACAAGGAAGTTGGCGAGGGCAAATTTGAGATAGTTACTCCGAGCCTCAGCATACTCGCAGAACCCTCCGTTACTTATGTTGATGGCATAGTGAATAAGCGCGGTACAAAAACCGAAGCCATTGCCTATTTGGAATACCTGTATTCGGATGCCGCGCAACGGCTTATAGGCAAGCATTATTACCGTCCTTCCAATCCAGCAATCGCCAAAGAATTTCCATACTTTGTAAACCTTAAATTGGTGACAATAGACAAGGATTTTGGCGGATGGCAGGCGGCGCATAAATTGCATTTTTCCGACAACGGGATATTTGACCAGATAATGGCAGAATTGAAAAAGAAATGAGGTTTATATCCGGTTTTTAAAAACTGCCTGCTGCTTCTCTCGCGCAGGAATCTGCAAAAAGAATTTTTTCCAAATTCAATTCGCCGCCCGGTTCAGCGATTTTTGAAAGGCAATGCTCAATGCCACGCGGTATGTCTAAGAATGAAATTTTTTCCTGCATAAAGGCGTTTGCCAAAACTTCATTTGCGGCGTTTAAAACCGCCGCCCTTGTCCCGCCTGCTTTACCAGCTTCGTAAGCGAGAGTTAAGCAAGGAAATTTTTTGAAGTCCGGTTCAAAGAATGTCAATTTTTGAATTTCCGGCAGGTAGAGCCGCTTTGTTTCTAAATGCAATCGCTCCGGAAAAGCCATTGCACAAAGAATAGGTATTCTCATATCCGGCGCGCCTAATTGCGCCATCAAATTTCCATCTCTGAATTGCACAAGGGAATGCACCATGCTTTGCGGATGCACCACAACCTTGATTCGTTCGTAGGGAACGTCAAAAAGAAAATGCGCTTCTATAACTTCCAAACCCTTATTCATAAGGGAAGCGGAGTCTATGGTGATTTTTTTGCCCATGCTCCACACAGGGTGATTCAAGGCGTCTTTGAGCGTTATCTCCGAAAACTTTTCCGCAGGCAGTTCCCTGAAAGGTCCTCCGCTTGCGGTTATCTGCAAACTTTCAATTTCAGTATTTTTATACCCCGCAAGGCATTGAAAAATAGCGTTATGCTCGCTGTCAACGGGCATTATTTTCGCATTTGGATTTTTTTTCAGAGCCTCTTTTATTATCTCCCCTGCCATGACAAGGGTTTCTTTGTTTGCAAGGGCAATTCTTTTACCGCATTCTATAGCCTTTAATGTGGGCTCGCAACCCACGGAACCCGTTAAACCGTTCACCACCAAGTCGCAATCCACAACCAGTTCAAGCAAACCCTCCATTCCTGCAAAAACTTTTTTGCCAGTAATCTTCTGCAATTCCAAAGCGGAGTTTTCATCAAAAAGAGCTAATTTCGCATCGGGATATTCTCTTGAAAGAACCGCCATCTTTTGCACATTGCTATGCGCTGCGATAGAGCGCAGAGAAAACCTCTCCCTATGCTGCCTTATAACATCAAGGGCGGAACAGCCTATGGAACCTGTAGCTCCCAGCAAACAAACATCAGACATCTGGGTCGCGAAGTTCCGTTAGTTCATCAACATCTAAATGACCGTGCCTGCGATAAACCGCTATGACTATTGCGAGGGCTATTGCCATTTCGCAGGCTGTGACGGCTATGACAAAGAGGCTAAAAATCGCCCCCGCTGTTGCGTCCAATGCCTTGAAATGCGCAAAGGTTATGAAGTTTATATTTGCAGCATTTAACATCAATTCCATGCTGATTAAGATACCTATGGCATTGCGGCGGGTTAAAACTCCATAGACTCCTATTGCAAATAGCAAAAAAGCGAGCAATAGACAGGACTGTAAGGTCATTTTCCCTCCGTGCTTTTTTCTTCTTTAGGTATGCGGGCTGTTACTACCGCACCTATTAAAGAAATTAAAAGAAGCAGACTTATAGCTTCAAAAGGTAGCAAAAATCCGCTGTTGCTTGTGGAGAGAAGTCTTTTGCCTATTTCAGAGAGAGATGCAAAATCTGCTGTTGCGGTTTGCACAATTTCGCCAATTTCTTTCAGGAGTGTAACTGCCAAAACCGTGACAAGCACGGAGAAAAACACCGCTAAGGTTTTTCGTAACCTGCTCACTTCAAGGGTTTTCTCCCCTAAGCGACTTGTCAAAAGAATTGCAAACACTATAAAAACAACAACTCCGCCTATATAAACCATCACTTGAGCCACCGCCACAAATTCCGCCGAAAGCAAAAAATAAAGAACCGCCGAACCAAAAAACGTGCCTATAAGTGCAATTGCGCTGTGCAGAATATTCTTCACCAAAACCGTAAGCAAAGCACCCGCCACCATAACAATAGCTGTTATGCAAAAAAACACATCTTTAAACGGAATAGAATCCATAGGGGGAATATAGAAAATCTCAATCTTTTGCGAGTTATTTTCTACATTACACCCCATGCGCAACTTTTCCTATCAAAACCCGACAAAGCTCATATTTGGCAAAAATACCATTGCCTCCCTTGCAAACGAAATCCCGCAGAATGCCAGAATCCTTTTAACCTATGGCGGCGGCTCAATAAAAAAGAATGGCGTTTACGAGGCGGCAAAAAAGGCGCTCGGCAGCAGGGCGGTTTTTGAATTTGGCGGCATAGAGCCAAATCCCCGCTACGAAACCTGCATGAAAACTCTTGACATAATAAAAAAAGAAGGCATAGACTTTTTGCTCTCTGTGGGTGGCGGTTCTGTTCTGGATGCCACAAAATTCATCGCGCTTGCCGCAAAATATAACGGCGCAGACCCTTGGGATTTTATGTGCGGAAAGGCGCAAACCCCAAACGAGGCGTTGCCTCTCGCAGACGTGCTAACTCTCCCCGCAACAGGTTCCGAGAGCAATGCGAATTTTGTGATTTCACGCAACTCCACGCAGGAAAAATTCGGTGGATGGTCTCCACTCATCTATCCCAAATTCAGCATTTTAGACCCAGAAACCACCTACACGTTGCCCGTGAAGCAAACCGCAAACGGCATAGTTGATGCCTTTGTGCACACGATGGAACAGTATTTAACCTACCCTGAATACGCACCGCTCCAAGACCGCTGGGCAGAATCTATTTTAACAACACTTATAGAGCAAGGGCATCTGGGCATTGACGAACCGAATAACTACGATGTTCGTGCAACCCTCATGTGGACTGCTACAATGGCTTTGAACGGCTTAATCAGCAGAGGCGTTCCCGAAGATTGGGCTACGCACGGCATAGGTCACGAGCTAACCGCGTTTTACGGCATAGACCACGGGCAAAGTTTGGCTGTTGTTATGCCGGGGCTTTGGCGCAACCAGTTTGAAAAAAAGAAGGCGAAGCTGGCTCAGTATGGTCACCGTGTTTGGGGGCTTCTGTCGCATAAGCGAGGTCAAGAAGGGCATGACGAAATTGCGGTTTTGGCAATAGAAAAAACCGAAGAATTTTTTGAATCTCTTGGCGTTCCCACAAAGTTGAGCGGCTACGGGGTGAATGCTGCCGAAGCTGCCGAGAAAATTTCCAAAAGGTTTGAAAGCCGAGGCTTGACAAGCGCAAAAGGGCTTGGCGAAAACGGCTGCATAGGACCTAAGGAGATTAAGGAAATTTTAGAATCGCGCTAAAGGGAACGAATGTGATAAGTTTAACAAAAAGATGGGTTCTGATTACGGGTGCGGCACGTGGCATTGGCAGGCAGGTTGCTTTGGCTCTTGCGGGGCAGGGTGCGAATTTAATTCTGCACAGCCGCAATTTGGAGCATACCAAAGCGTTAGAAAGCGAGGTTAAGGCAAAGGGCGTAGATGCTTTTTCCATCGCCGCAGAATTGAGCGACCATAAATCGAGGGAAAAATTTTTGGCAGAGCTTGACTCCAAAAATTTGGAGATAGCCGTTGTTTGCAACAATGCGGGTTTGCAAACACCGTATAGAAAAAATTTTTGGGAAGTACACGAAGCCGATTATCTGACAAGTTTTCAGGTAAACACAATAGCTCCCATTATGATAAGTTGCCATTTTTTGCAGAAAATGCTCAAAGCCGGTTTTGGCAGGATTATCTGCACCACAAGCGGAATAGCCGAGGAGCCGGAGCAAATGGCTTATGCAGCCGGCAAAGCCGCTTTGGATAAATTTGTGAAAGATATGTCGCCAAAATTAAGAGGCACGGATGTGAGTTTAAATTTGCTAGACCCAGGCTGGCTTCGCACAGACTTGGGTGGACCAAACGCTCCTAATTCTGTGGAGACTGTAATCCCCGGCGCGATAGTTGCGGCTTTTGCAAAGAGCACGGTAAACGGCAGGTGGATCAGCGCACAGGAATATAAGGATTTATCGCTTGAACAAGCGGTGGAGAAATTGAATAACGAGGTTTTGTATTAGGGCGACTGGAATGTAGGTGAAATATATTTCCTAATGGTGGGAATATAGAAAAAATTGCCTGAGCGAATTGTCAGGGAAGCGGAAAAAATAGCGTTGTAGAGAATCGCCAATTGCTATGCTACGAGAGGTTCCGTACTTGGTTCTGCAAAGAATGCCAAAAAGGGTCTTCTTGCAAACCATAATTTAAGTATGATTTTAATTCTTCAAACGACATGTCTTTTGTTTCGGCATATATTTTTGCCTGAATATCGTTTTTCATTTTAACGCAGTCGAACTCTTTAATTGTCTTCATATTCCACCAAGTCTTTAGGGTTTCTGATTTCAAGTGTTTGAAAGCCTTTTTTCAAATTTACGCTATTGTATCCTCTAATGTCGGCTTTTCGAATTCTTCGTCAAAGAAGCCTCCTACAATAGATGTATCAATGTAAATCCTCTGTTTCACAAGGATAATATACAAAAAAAATTGCCTGAGCGAATTGTCAAGGAAGCGGAAAAAATAGCGTTGTAGGGAGCCGCCTTGCGGCGGCTTGGGTGAAATTTTATATCAAAAGTTTTTTATTTTTCGCTTCATTTAGAACGCTCATTTGCTGAATGGCTATTCCATTCAATTTTATTAGACGTTCTTTTTGCGAAATGCCATCATTTATTAACACAGCGTTTATATTTTCCATATTTGAAAGACAAATCAACTCATTTATAGAAGCATAATCTCTTATATTCCCTTTCAAATCACTATTTTTATCCCGCCATTGCTTCGCGGTCATTCCAAATAGAGCCACGTTTAAGACATCGGCTTCGTTGGCGTAGATAATGGAGGTTTGTTGAGGTGTGAGTTTTGCGGGAATAAGGTTGTGTTTAATGGCATCGGTGTGAATGTGGTAGTTTATTTTCGCAAGTTCTCGCTTTGCCGACCAGCCTAACTGCTTTTGTTCTTCAATTTTTAAACGTTTGAATTCCATTACAAGGTATAATTCAAATTCAGCAGAAATCCAAGCGGCGAATTTGAAAGCTATATCAGAGTGAGCAAAAGTGCCACCGCCATAGCGACCAGATTTTGAAGTAATACCTATGGCGTTTGTTTCGTTAATCCATTTTTGCGGAGACATCCAAAAATGCGGTTTAGCGGAATCTTTTTTAAACCCCTCATAAATGTGGGGTTTAAAATTCGGGTTATTCAACATTTCCCACAAGCCTAGATATTCAATCGTGCTGTAAGTTCTCAGCCACAAGCTAATAATTTGGGATG
>Ga0268262_10004636_pt1 | contig 14088 bp, 10 predicted proteins | sample TergutNc150P3_FD_190354 | JGI IMG/M metagenome (GOLD analysis project Ga0268262, IMG submission 190354) | Nasutitermes corniger P3 segment gut microbial community from laboratory colony in Florida, USA - Nc150 P3 (SPAdes) (version 2) | ecosystem: Host-associated > Arthropoda: Insects >... | reverse complement strand
CGCGCCCCACCTGATGGCCCACGCCATCTTTTCGACTTCTTCCTCTATGGAAGAAGCGATGGCGGAGTTGCCAATGTTCGCATTTATCTTTACCAAAAAGGCCCTGCCGATGATCATAGGCTCGGCTTCGGGATGATTGACGTTGGCGCAGATGACGGCCCTGCCGCTGGCTATCTCTTGCCTGACAAATTCGGGCGTGATGTGGCTGCCATCAGTGCGCCCTAGGTTTTCGCGGATAGAGACATATTCCATTTCAGGTGTGATGATGCCCTTTTTTGCATAGTGCATCTGCGTCACTTTTTGCCCATCCTTTGCTCGCATGGGCTTTGGTGAAATCGGGAAGCGGATTTTATCGTCCCGCGTCCGCATCTGCGCCGCTGAAGCTACGTCCAGTGCCACGACGTCGCCCCTATCCAGTGTCCACTGGCTCCTTAGAGGCGGAAGGCCCTTGGCCAAATCTATGGTTGCCTCTGGGTCTGTGTAAGGGCCGGTCGTGTCGTATAGGATCGTCGGTTCATTTGGCTGGCACTGTCCGTCCGGGCCCCTTGTCGGGACAAGATGCACCCTGCGAAATGGCACTTTCACTCCAGGCATCTGCCCCAGCACATATATCTTTTCAGACGCCGGAAAGGGTTTCCGACATTCCGCCAACTGCATCGCTAATTCAGACATCTGGACTCCTTGGACTGTATGCCCACTACAATTTATTGTGCATTGTTACCGCGCTGCGTTCAAATGGGATTGAATTGGGACGAGTTGGAGCATTCTTATTGTTTGAAAAAATTGAGGTCTTATTGCCTAATAAAAGTATGCACATTGAAACAATAGCTGTTGGATCGGAGCTGCTGAACGCTGGGCGCGTTGACACAAATTCTGTGTGGATAGCAGGGCGTTTGGCAGACTTGGGCTTAGACCTGAACCTCAAAACATGCGTTGGCGATGACGCTTCAACGCTGAAAGCTTGCATTGCCAGCGCTCTGACAAGGTCTGAACTGATTATCGCCACCGGTGGGCTAGGGCCCACGTTTGACGACCTGACCAAGGAAGCCTTTGCAGAAACGCTTGGTGCGCCAATGATAGAAGACAGCCAGGCGCGCTCGGACATAGATTCATTTTTCCAGGCCAGGGGCAGAAAGGCTACGGAAAACAACTACAAGCAGGCCTTGATTCCGCAAGGGGCCATAGCCATCCGCAACCCTTTGGGCACGGCCCCGGGGGTTTATTGGGAGAAACCGCCGAACCATCCAGATTGCACCATCGTAATGCTGCCGGGAGTCCCAAAGGAAATGATGGTTATGTGGGAAAGCGATGTGCATCCTAGGCTGTCCAAACTGTCCAAAAGTTCCATAAAGACGGCGCGGCTCGTTGTATGCGGCGTTGGCGAAAGCGTTTTGGATGAAAGAACTGGGCCTATCAGGCAGCGACACCCTCGCTTGGGTTGGACTATTCTTGCCCCGAGGAGCCATGTCGAATTCTTGGTCAGGGGCGAGAGTTCCCAATGGCTAGACGCAGCTATAAGCGACATGAAGGCCGAGCTAGGGGACGACTTGGCCTTTGTCGGGGATGGGACGCCAGAATCGGCGCTGTTGAGTGCGCTGGTGGCGCGGGGCGACACCGTGGCACTGGCGGAAAGCGCAACGGGGGGCGTTCTGTCTTCTCGCTTAGCGGCCGTGCCTGGGGCAAGCCGCGCTTACATTGGCGGAGCCATTGCATACACCCCCAAAGCAAAGATTGAGCTTGCCGGCCTCGACAAGGGTTTTATTGAATTGCACGGAACTGTTAGCGAAGCGACAAGCATTGAAATGGCCATTAGGATCAGGGAGCGCCTTGGGGCCACTTGGGGCCTTGCCATTACAGGGAACGCTGGGCCGACCGCAGATAAAAACGCCCTAGGCAAAGGTGGCAACGGCCAAGTGGGCAGATGCTTCATTGCCGTTGCAGGGCCAGACGGGGCCGAATGCAACGTTTTTGACATTCATGGCGACAGGGGCGATGTCCAGTTCAGGGCGGCCAATTGGGCCATTGATATGCTGAGGCGCCGCATTATTGCTGCAAATCCAAGTTGAACGCAATTTGGGCGTTGCCAAAAGAATATTGTGGCTCTTTAGTTTGGCAGCACGGTGATCGTCTTTTTCAGGCGGATGTCTTGACTGGATGACCCAACCATTACTTCAAAATCTCCAGGTTCCACCACTCTATTCATGTTGCGGTCTAGCAATTCCAGATGGCTTGGCTTCAGCACAAATTTTACTTCTTTGGTTTCGCCTGGGTTTAGGGCCACGCGCTCAAAGCCGCGCAGCACAGATTCATACGTGGTGACGCTGCTCACTAAGTCGTTTACATAAAGTTGGACTATCTCATCGCCCTTGCGCGCACCAATGTTTTTCACCTTGCACGTCACCGTGAAATCGCCTTGGGAACGCTGCTTTTCTGGTGTGACAACTAAATCTGAATATTCAAACGTGGTGTAGCTCAAGCCATGTCCGAAAGGATATAGAACGCCATTGATTCTTGAGTTCCCAAAGCCATTCGGGTCCCTGCGCCCTGGCTGGCCGGCGTGTGAGCCGGGCTTGAAGGGGAAATTGTACTCGATCTGCCCTATTGTCCTCGGGAACGTGACAGTCAGCTTTCCGCTTGGGTTGTAGTCGCCAAACAAGGTTTCGGCAACCACTGGCCCAGCTTGGTTGGTAGGGAACCATGTTTCCAAAATAGCGGGGACGTGCTTGTTCGCCCAGTTGATGGTCAAAGGGCGCCCATTGACCAGCACCAAGACAAGTGGCTTGCCAGTCGCGTACAGTGCTTCCAATAGTTGCTGCTGGCGTCCCGGCAGGTCAAGCGACGTGCGCGATTTGGATTCGCCGACGCGCAATTCATCTTCGCCCAAGGCAGCAATGATGACGTCACTGTCTTTTGCCAAATCAACCGCTTTTTGTATTTCCGCGCTTTCTTCAATGGACATTGGCTCCGGGAAAATTTCTGTTGCAGGGAATCCAGCGTCAACCACGTCGCAGCCTTTGGCGTAGATGACTTCGCAGCGGTTGGCCAAGTATTTTTGCAGGCCTTCCAAAATGGTGTGCGGCGTCAACTGATTTGGGCCATAGCGGCTGGTCATGAAATTTGTTTCGGTTGCCAGCGGGCCTGTCACCAACATCTTTTTGATTTTGTTTTTGTCCAGCGGAAGCAAGCCACCTTCGTTTTTTAGCAGGATCAAGGATTCGCGCTGCATTTTTAGAACAAAGTCCATGTGTTTATCTTCGCCCACTATTTTGTCAGCCGCTTTGGTATCGGCCACGTATGGGTTGTCGAATAGGCCCATCCAAAATTTCACTCGAAGCACGTCAGCCACTAGGCGGTCGATAGTCTCCATCGAGATTCTTTTGTCTTCTATCAATTTGCGGAGCGGCAGAATATAGTCGGCAGGCGGCGTGAAGCCCGTCCGCACATTCAGCCCGGCTTCTGCCACCTGCAGGACGGCGTCTTCGTATGTGCCGGCAGTGCGGTGCTTGGTCTGCACGTATTCCACTGCCCAACTGTCGCTGACGATGTACCCCGTGAATCCGTACTGTTGGCGCAACAATTCTGTCAAAAAATAATGGCTTGCGATGACAGGTACTCCATCCCAATCGTTGTAGCTTGCCATGATGCCCATAGGACGCGCTTCTTGGACTACGCGGCGGAAGGGATACAAGTGCATTTCGTGTAACTCGCGGGGGGCGACGTGCGGGTCTGTGCGCGCGTCCCCATCGCGTCCCCCCTTGGGAACGCTATACACAGCATAGTGTTTCAAAGTGGAAGCAACGCTAAGGCTCTGTACGCCCTTTGTCATTTGTATGCCTAGTTCGGCGATCAAGAATGGGTCTTCGCTATAACATTCCAACACGCGCCCCCAGCGCGGGTCACGGGCAAGGTCCAAGATAGGCGCGTAAAGATTTGTGTACCCCAGTGCTTTGGCTTCTTTCGCCGCAATGTTGCCCGCCTCATATACCAATGCCCTGTTCCATGTGCTTCCAATGGCGATTGGGGCAGGCAGTGGCGTAGCCTTGGTGTGGTTTAGCCCATGTATCGCTTCGTTGCTGAAGTCAACTGGAATCCCCAAGCGCGTTTCTTCGACAAACCACCGCTGTATAGTGTTGATGGCTTCCGCGTGGCCGCTGAATGGGTAGATAAGGTTGGGCGTTGTCCGCAGGCCTGGGCCAACGCCATTCAATTGCTCGTCAATGTTGGCGATGCCATCTTTCCAAATTTCGTTTTTCCAATTAGGGGTTGGCAGCGGGTCTTTCAAAACGCGGCCATAGCCGTACAGCGTAGCCAATTGGCATGTTTTTTCTTCAACGGACATCAGCGAAAGCAAATTGGCGATACGCTTTTCGATGGGCTGCAAAGGATCCTCGAACACGTCCTTCACGCCATTTTTATTGAAATCTATCCAGCCATTTTTGTAGATCGAATTAGAATCCTTTTTTGGGTTGGCCTGCGTATTGGCTTGCAGGCAAAGGCTTGGCAGCGATGAGAGCAAGAAGAGCAGGGCAAGTTTTTTCATGTTCGATCCTCCATTGGGCCAGTTATGGAACACTTTATTGTATAGCAATTCAACTGCGAAAAGTTCGGCTGCTATCCTCATTTCATTGCTATGATTATCAAGAGCATCTAACTCATCAAAAAGGAAATGCGCCATGACAAACACGCTCAAAATTGCCATAACACTTTTTGTGGCCTCCGCCGCGCTGATTGCCCAGTCGGAGCGGCCACCGCTTGCCGAGCGAAAGTTCACTAGCGAGGCTGTGGAGCAGACCATCAAAGAAATAAAGTCCGCCAGCAACCCTGAATTGGGGCGGCTATTTGAAAATTGCTTTCCCAACACACTCGATACCACAGTCACACACAGCGAAAAGAATGGGCGGCCCGACACCTTTATCATCACAGGCGACATCAACGCCATGTGGCTAAGGGACAGCACGGCCCAAGTATGGCCGTATCTGGCGCTCATCCCAAAAGACGCTAAGCTAAAATCATTGGTAGCGGGCCTTGTCAGGCGGCAGGCGGAGTGCATCCAGATAGACCCATACGCAAACGCTTTCAACGATGGCCCAGGCACCTCGCATTGGGCCGGCGACCACACAAAGATGCTGCCCGAGCTGCACGAGCGCAAGTGGGAGATTGACAGCCTATGCTGGCCAATCCGCCTTGCCCACGGCTACTATGGCATCACAAAAGATTCCTCTGTTTTTGACGATGGCTGGAAAAAGGCCATGCGCTTGGTGATACAGACCTTCAAAGAGCAGCAGCGCAAGGGCGACCGCAGGGGGCCGCACCCATATAAGTTCACTAGGACTACTGCGTGGCAGCACGACACGGTAGCCCAAGGCGGTCTTGGGAACCCTTGGAAACCCTGCGGCCTGATTGCCAGCGCGTTTAGGCCATCGGACGATGCGACGCTATTTTTGTTCCTTGTCCCGTCCAACCACTTCGCCGTTGTCAGCCTCCGACAGATGGCAGAATTGGCCGAAGGCCCAGGCAAAGACCAAGCGCTTGCGGACGATGCAAGGAAGCTGGCCAACGAAGTGGAAGCCGCGCTTTACAAACACGCGATAGTCGAACACCCAAAGTACGGCAAGATATGGGCATTTGAAGTGGATGGCTTCGGAAACGCGCTGATGATGGACGATGCCAATTTGCCAAGCCTCATCTCTCTGCCCTATCTGGGTGCTTGCAACTATGACGATCCCATATATAAGGCCACTAGACGATTTGTACTTAGCTCCGACAACCCATATTTTGCCGAAGGCAGTGTGGCAAGCGGAATCAGCAGCCCCCACGCTGAAGCCCACAGAATCTGGCATTTGGCCCTCATTGCCCAAGGGATCACATCAACCGACAAGGCTGAAGTGGCACAAGTGCTTAAAACTCTGTCCAACACCCACGCTGGGACATATTTTATGCACGAGGCGTTCGACAAAGACGATCCAAAAAACTTTACGCGCAAGTGGTTTGCATGGGCAAATACATTTTTTGGCGAATTTATTTTGCACGTGAACCAAAAATGGCCAGAGCTGTTGAAATAATCGGCTTAGTGCCATTGCTTATAAGTCAGCCAGTCCCACTTCACTTCAAGCAGCGTTTTAATTAGATATTCTGGATCGCGCCCGCCTAGCGCGTTGGTTGTTTCGAGTTCGTCAAACGCCTTGGCCGGATACAGCAGACTGGCCGTTTCACTATCGGCCAATGCACTCAGTGCTTTGCCAATTGCTTCCTCGGTGACAAGCTGGCGCAGAAGGGACAAAAAATGTGAATGCAGCTCATCTACGGGTCGCCCCGCCCTGCCCACCGCCTTGACCCAAGACCCTTCAGGCGACGCCTCCCATGAACTTATTGCCGCATCCGATGAAGGCAGGCCGGCTTTGGCCAGCCAAGGGAGCAGCCCTTTGACAACCGCTTCGTCTGATGCCGATGCAAAGCCGCCAACAGCGACCCAAACCACAGGCACCGCAGAATCAATGTTTGTTGGGACGCTGGAGCCGGGAAATTGTCTTTGCGTCCTTGGCTGCGCTTCCGCCTCTTTGGCCGAGCTAGACCTTATGCCCGCCCAAGGGCCAAAGTGCTGGTTCGCCAGCCTTAACAGCGAGATGGATTCTATGTCCCCCGAGACGCGCAGGACGGCCCTAGTCGGCCTCCGCACGTTGGCATCCCACAGCGCGATGAATTGGTTGTGCCCAATGGGGGCGTTTGGCATTTGCGCCACGTTTCTGTCTTTGGCCGCGTCCTTGAAAAAATGCGCGGCTTCTTCTCTGATGTCCAAAAAATGGCTTTCTTCCCATATTTTTTCTAGCAAAGCGGACAACTGTTCCCCTCCGGGCCAAAGCGGGCGCAGGGATTCATCGGCCAGTAGTTGAATCATCAAGTCGGCGTTTGCAGGGGCCGAATCGAAATCCCAGGCTATCCACCCGCGGCCCGCACTGATGCTAGAAATTACGCCATCTTGGTCTTTTTGGCTCTGGAATGCGCCCCTGTCTGTTCCATCGCAGCCAAGGGCCGGAAGCGCCTTGTGCATGACCCACGCAGTGCCCAAGGGCGCCCGCACAGTGCCCTCGTCCCACGAAAACTCCAGCTTGGCGTGAACGACGCCCGTATTTGCCAAATGGCGGGCCTGCACTTCAAGGCCATTTGGCAAGCTGAATGTTTTTATTTCTTGCGAACGCAGCGCAAGGGCGGCAAAAACATTAGCGCAGCATATCCAGCCAATGAACAGCGGCCGATAAAATACTAGGGGAGTATGCAACGCCCTCATCGCTTGGCCTCGGATTCAAGCATATTTAGCAACTGTTTTCTCATGTCAAAAGGCATCTGCCCAAACTGGCGGAGCGAATCGAGGAACACTTTTTCCATGTCTGGCTCTTTCAGCCCCTTTTTTTCGTAGAGTTTCCGCAACAGCGCTATAAGCCGCGCATGGTCGGGCGTCCTTGGGTAGCTTATTGGGTCTCGCCTTACCAAAACCGCATAGTTGGGTCCAGTGGCGAATATGGATTTTACAAAATGCGTCAGCGCGTGTGGTTCCAATCGCGCTCCAAATGTGGCCTTGTTCAGCGCAGGCGCCCAATCCCCAGTGCTGTCTTGTGCGCCAATCAGCGCTTGGGCGAGGCCGGCCGCATCCCCAAGGCGCCGGGCGTACTTTGCATTCATGCGATTTACTGCGCGGTTGATTTCGGCAAACCCAAATTCGTCCTGCCCGATCTTTTGCATGGCGTCCACCAAGGCATTTTCGACTTCTTCGAGAGTATGCCCTTCCGCCACGTCGGCCTGAACGATGAATAGAATAAGGGCGTTGATGCCCGCTGTTTCTATGGATGCCCGAACATTGCCAGAGCATCCCAATTCTTCGACAAGGTGGGCCAAAAGCCTTGAGTCTTTGCTTTCAGCAATGATTTCGGCGAACAAACCCAGAGAAGGCGTTTCAAAGCTCATGCTCGGCTGGATATGCCATGCAAACAGCACTTCTGTCTTGTATGCCGACTGGATTTCTACCTTTTGTGTTTCAGGCGGCGGGGGGTCCTGATGGTCTTGGTGGATTATGCCAGTCTCATTGTTGCTATCGTTGTTGGGCAAAGGCTGCACGGTGGCTGGTCTCACATCTTCGGTGCTTCTGGGTAGCAAGGTGAAATTGCCCTCTAGCGCACTTCTCGCGGCAGGCTCTTCTATGTCCCCGACAAGGACAATCGTCACCCTATCGGCGGCCGCCAACTCCCAAGCTAGGGCTTGGATGTCACTCAACGAGAAATTGGCTATAGTGTCAAGGCCGCTTTGCCCAATGGGCTTTGCGCCGCTCTCATTGACGGTGAGGGAAAACAATTCCGCCAAGGGGTTGGGTTCTTTCATGCGGTCAGCCAAGCGGGACTTGGCCATTTCAAAGTGCTGCATCTCAATAGCAGTATCTATTCGGGCATATTCGGCTTGACACCATACTTGCAGATTGCCCGCAGGCAGGTCGTGGCCGTATCCGATGCCTCCAGGGCCCGCTTTCGCCCAAAGCTCGGTTGTGTCAAAGATGTCGCCATGCAGAGACCACGCTTCAAGCAATAGCGACATGGCTTCTTGTGAGTGTCTCATGGACAGGCCCGTCTTGGCGTTTATGAATATCGCGGCGTGAATCGCGCCGCAGCCGGGTCGATGGGACAGGACTACCCTCAAGCCGTTGCTAAGATAAAATTCCGAGCAGGCCAGCGACTGCCCCAGCGCCGGCAGCGCACAAAAAACAAAAAGTGCGACCGCCCGTGCCAAAGCTTGCCACGAGAAATATGAGCGCATGAAAGAGCGTTGGGCCAAAAACCACATTCTCATAGTGTCGCCAACACTTGGCTCACTTGCAACTGTTCCATGCAGCTTTGCCGCAGGCATTTTTTCTCCCTGCACGGGGAACATTCGATGTTTGCCCTGACGATGGAGCCAGAGCCTTGCGGGATTCCAGAGATCATTGGGTCGGATGGGCCCATCAAGGCGGTTGCCTTTACCCCAAGAAGCACGGAGAGGTGCAGCAGGCCGGTGTCGCACACTATGACGCGGCTTGCGGTCTTGACGGCCGACGCCAGTTCCCAAAATGGGAGGGGGGGCAGCGCATCCACGCCGCTCTTTTCTGGGAGCCAGTTTCTCATGTCCTCTTCGTTGGGGCCAAGGGCCCACCTCAAGTCGGCGGCGGGCTTCAGCTCTGCCGCCAAGTGGATCCATCTGTGCAAGGGCCACCGTTTGTTCGCTCCGGCGCGGCTGGTTCCGGGAACCAGCAGGATTCTGGGCTTGGTTTCCCCGTCGTTGATGGGCCAAGCCGCAGATGGCGGCAGGTCTGTGTTCTTTAGGACTGGCTTGAATCGCCCCAAATCTGACATTCCGTGCAGCGCGCCAAATATTTCTGACAGCCCAAGCGCCTGCGAATACCTGTCCTTTTTTTTGTAGGGCAGCCGATTGTTTTGGAGGCATGAGGCCCCTTCTTTGGCGTTCCCGTCCCCCCAGCGGGTCTTTATGCCGCCAAAGAAGGGGATGAGTGCCGACTTCAGGACTCCATGAAAATCCAATGAGACATCAGCTCCATGCGTTAGCTTCCCTACCCTATTAAGCTCCATCAAGGCCGTCACGGGGTTTGACAATCTGCGCCGATGCACTGCGATGGGTTCGAGCCTTGGGAATGGCTCCAGCAAAAATGCGTGGCGGCTCTCTATAACAGCTTGGAACTTTGCAAGAGGGAAAGCATGCAAAAGGTTGTCCCAGGCGGGGAGCACCCTGAGGACGTCGCCCATGGCAGAGAGGCGTATCAACACTATTCGCATTCGCACATGCTACCACATCGCCGTGCTTAAACGGCCCCTAACCCCTAACCTCTCCCTTTTTTCAATAGCTAAATCCCTCATCGCGTGATACAATGTTTTCATCGAATTGGAGAGGCAACCATGAAGCTCATCAAACGATCCATCTTGGCCTTCCTATTGGCCGCAGGGGCATCTCTGACCTGCATTGGCCAGGCGCAACAGCCCAGTCCGACAAGGGCGTTTAACGCTAAATTGGCCACGGCTATCAATGAGGCTGGCAAAGTAAGGCCCGAAAACCCCCGCGAAGCGTTGGTCATGCTGGAAGAAGCCCTTGCAGAAGAACCCCCGCCCTTTGATAGCACCGATGCGAACACGGCCATAGAGAGTTTTACGGCGTACCGCAGCCTTGCCCACACATACTATGAGGCCGCCCAGGCTGCGCACGAGAGCGGCTTCTGGGAAAAAGAGTCTGTTTTTTACAATAAATCTGGGCAAGTGGTTAACGATGCCCTTGACAAACTCAAGGAAGTTTTTGCAAAGGTGAGCGAAGGCTACGAATTAGCCCTGAAACAGGTGCGGGCCCTTTTGGAAGTTAACGCCGAGGACATACAAAAGCTAAAAGCCAAAGACGAAAAAGACTATACAAACGAAGACTATGACGCAAAAGAAAAGATGATGAAGTGGGAAAGCGACCTAAAGCAGTACCAAGAAGGCATCCAGTGGTTCAAGAACAACTTGGCCGACAGAGAAAGGGAAGCAAAGATATACAACCCCGATCCCCCATTCGCCGAACAAGTGCAGGAGCGCATTGACAGGCAGATGGCTGACATCAATGCGTACAACATCAAGTACAAATGGGCGTCTGGCGACAAGTCAAAATGGGTGGAGAGCATAGTCGCCAGCCACGCGCAGTACATGGCCAACTTCGGAGAACTGTCAAACAAAATCAACTTTGCATACAGGCTTATGGCCCTTGCACCCGAAAGCAAGACCGCCCCGATATTGCTCGAACTGCTGAAAGGAAGGGCCACCCAAGCAGAACTAACCAAGGCAGTTAAAGCCACCGCCTTGGCCAACATGAAGAAACCAGCGAAAAAGTAAGCATTCTTTTGAGCCTTTTGTAAAACCAAGCCGATTTCAAGGTTGGCACCGCAAGTGGGACGAATGCCTAGTCCAGCATAACGCCCTCCCTGTGACTTTCATTCCATTTCTAATTCAAAATTGCCTCCATGCAATTTTGAATTAGGTCGGCTGCGGCGAGACGCGACTCGCCTGGCCTCACGAAATGCTACGCATTTCGGGCGCGACGTCCTGTCGCGCATTCCAATTCTAAATAGAATCATGGCTGATTCTATTTAGAATTGGAATCAGAAGCCAACTTTGTCGGGGTGCAGCCCCGAGCCTCCAAAATATGGCATGGCGCAGATGGCGCCCATGTCGCCTTCCGATATTGAGAAATCAAATACATTGGCGTTCTCTTCTATGCGGGAGGCTGTTGACGACTTGGGAAGGGGCAGGGCGCCATTTTGCAGGCACCAGCGGATGCAAAGCTGCGCCACGCTCTTATTGTATTTGGCGGCTATCTCTGCCAGCTTGGAGTTGGACAGCATCTTCCCTGTGCCAAGGGGCCCCCAAGCTTCCACTAGGATCCCATTCTTTTGGCAAAAATCAACCGTTTCTCTCTGCATCTGCCCAGGGTGGAACTCTATTTGGTTGACCATTGGCGGCACGTCAGCTTTCATCAGGGCCTCCAAGTGGTGTACAAGGAAGTTGGACACGCCTATGGCCTTGATGCTGCCATTTTTGTATAGCTCGGAGATGGCCTCCCATGTGCCGCTGTTTATTTTTTCCCAGTCCGCAAACCTAGATTTGGAAGCCGGCCAATGGATGAGGTACAGGTCCAGCCAGTCCAGCCCCAAGTTCTCCAGCGACCTTGCAAAGGCCCTCTTTGTGGCATTGTAGCCCCTGTCGTTGTTCCATACCTTGCTGGTGACAAATATTTCTTGGCGGTCAATGCCCGATTCCCTTATAGCCCTGCCTATGCTCCTCTCATTTTGGTATAACGCCGCCGTGTCAATGTGGCGGTAGCCTGCGCGCAGCGCGGCCAATACGGAAGAAATAGCACCTTCGCCCTCAGGGATTTGCCAAGTCCCAAACCCAAGGCACGGAACCTCATGCCCGTTGGATAGGCTGAATCTGTCTGTAGGTTTGTCCATGCGTCTCCCCTGCTCATTTTGTGGGCATCGGTTCCCTGCCGTAATTGTCAATTGTCAACTGTCAATTGTCAATTTGGTTATAGGAGCCTCAGAACGTGAAAGATGAGGGGTTTTGCAACGGCTCGTCTGACCGCAAACCTAGATAAAAAAAGCGGCGCTGCCCTAGTTACAGAGCGGCGCCGCCGTGCCAATCCAGTCTATGCTAGGCAGTTAGCCTTGACAGACGGGATTTCCTTGCGGGTAACGTCATCTCCTGAACAGCCGGATCACCCACAGCAGAATGCATGCGCCAAGAATGGCGACGATGATTTGGGCCCAGATGGTATGGGAGGCAAAGCCGATTTTTCCGGCTAGGTAGCCACCAAGAAAACTGCCTAGGATACCGATAATCAGGTCTCCCAAGAGCCCGAACCCCCGGCCCTTCATGATTCTCCCGGCGATAAAGCCAGCGATGAGGCCGATGATGATAATGGTTATTATTAATTGCAGTGTTAGCATTTTCTCCTCCTTGAGTTGCTGTTGTTAAGTAATTCTACCACAAAAAACTGAAATGCAGACCTAGTTTTGAATCAAACTAGGCAATTGAAAAATCCTTCTTCGCCTGCGCTCTCCAGTCACAGTCCGCCAAAAAGCATCGGCAGGGCGTGATGCGGAGCCGCAGTCGAGAGAGCCAGTCGCAAACCTATTGCGATGTTCTGCGGCTGGCTCAATTTCAAAATGCCGCAGGGGGCCAAGTATTGTCCTATTTAATGGATTTATAGGCAAAAGCCCCTGCAATGGCGCCCAGAATAGGAGCCACCCAGAACAGCCAAAGCTGGTTTATTGCCCAGCCGCCAACGTATATGGCCACGCCAGTGCTGCGGGCGGGGTTCACCGACGTGTTGGTCACGGGAATGCTGATCAGATGGATGAGCGTCAGCGCAAGGCCGATGGCTATTGGCGCAAAGCCGCTTGGCACGCGCTCGTCGGTGGCGCCTAGGATTATGACCAAGAACATGCCAGTCATAACCACTTCCGTGACAAAACCGGACAGCAGGCTATAGTGGTCCGGGCTATGGCTCCCGTAGCCATTGGAGGCAAAGCTTCCCAAAAATTCAAAGCCCCGCTGCCCACTGACGATGATGTAAAGAACACCACCGGCGACGATTGCGCCAATGAGCTGGGCGATGATGTAAGGGATCAGCTTGTCCGCCGGAAAGCGGCCAGCGGCCCAAAGACCGATGGAGACGGCAGGGTTCAGGTGGCACCCCGAAATGTGGCCTATAGCAAAGGCCATGGTCAAAACCGTCAAGCCAAAGGCAAAAGAAACTCCCAGCAGGCCAATGCCCAAGCCTGGAAAGGCAGCGGCCAAAACTGCGGATCCGCACCCTCCCAGCACCAGCCAGAAAGTACCCAGAGATTCGGCAATAAGTGCCTTCATATTGTCCTCCTTATAGGAATGTGTCTGCGAAATGAGACAGGATTGTTGAATAAGCCACTATATCCTGTTTCAGGCATGCTTGTCAACCCCCCATTTTTTTAACACGCATTTTTTTGCAGACACTCGCCACACAGCTATTCGCAAAGTTCGGAGCCTCTGAACCTTTTGCGATGGGAACTGCATACTTATCCCTATTCTAAATAGAATCAGGCATGATTCCATTTATACCAGATTGCGTTCAAATGCAATTTGAACGCAATCTGGTATTTAGCGCAAAAACCGAGAGCCAGTCACAAAACCTTAGTTTTGCAACTGGCTCTATTGATACTGCACTTTCTATATTTTCTATACTCCCAATTCGCCCCTGACTTGTGCCACTTTGTTCTTGAGGTCGGTGGCAAGGTGGGCCAGCTCCTCAGACGTGCGGGCCACCTGTTCGGTGGTGCCGGACAACTCGGTGGCCGCTGACGCGATGGAAGAAGCCTCCTGCACGCTCTGGTCAACCTGCTTGGCCACTTCGGTGCCAGCCTTGGACTGCTCGGCAGTGGCTGTCACAGAGGCCCTGGTGCGGACGGCGAACTGGTCCAGGTTCTCCTTTATCTTGCCCAAGATGCTCACGGTGGAGTTAACCATCTCCTCGCCGCGCTGGACGGAGTCCCTGGCC
>Ga0268262_10004635_pt1 | contig 14092 bp, 12 predicted proteins | sample TergutNc150P3_FD_190354 | JGI IMG/M metagenome (GOLD analysis project Ga0268262, IMG submission 190354) | Nasutitermes corniger P3 segment gut microbial community from laboratory colony in Florida, USA - Nc150 P3 (SPAdes) (version 2) | ecosystem: Host-associated > Arthropoda: Insects >... | reverse complement strand
TACGATCATCCCGGCGGAATTCAGCAGGGCTCCCACGCCTATGGTGAAGCCGAAAAAGTAAAAAAGCCTGACCACGCTTCCGCCCTTCTCCGGAAGGGGCATGATGACAAGAACCCTGTCCATAGGGTGGCCCGTAATAAAAGCCGTAACCGCCCTTATAGGGCCTGTAAGAATCTCTTCGTTGGTGAAAACTTCCCCCGTCAACGCGCCCATAACCATCGAAGAAATTCCGACGGCAATAAGGGGGACTGAAAACTTCCTGAACCTTGCAAGCAGGCGGGAACCGTGCTTGCCGGAAAGAACGCCCAGGAGCAGAAGCACAAAACCCTGGCCAAGATCACCGAACATGATTCCGAAAAGCACGGTAAAGAAAATTGCCACAAGGGGGGTAGGATCGATTGTGCCGTAAAGGGGGGAGCCGTAGGAAAAGACCACGTTTTCAAAGCCCTTTACAAAAGCGCCGTGGTCAAGGGAAACGGGAACCTTTTCCCTGCCTTCTTTTACGTCTTCAAGCTCTTCGGGGTTATAGGAGCGCACGGCAATCCTGCCCTCCGTAAGCTTTTCAAGCTCCGTAACCAGCGTGTGAACCATGTCGGCGGGAACCCAGCCGGAAAGAAGGTACACGTTCTTCGTCGCCCTGAGGCAGGTTTTTAGCTTTTCGGTAATGCCGGCCATCAGGTAAGAAGCGGTAAGCGATTGGAGGCTCAAGGCGTATTCGTCGCGGAGCTTGTTTTTGCTATCGTTTATTTCTTCCAGTTTCTTTGCCGTACCCTTAAGCCTTTCCTCAAGGCCCAAAAGAAGCTCCGGCGGTATGCCGTTGTACCCTTCCGGAATTTCAATGGGAATAAAATCCATTTTTTTAAGTTCCGAATCCAGGGCAAATCTGCCTTTCCTCGACGCCGCCGCCAGCATCCTGTCGCCTGAACCCAGGGGAATAACCACCGCCCTTCCCTCGAGGCTTTCCTTGAGTTCTTCCTGCCTCCGCACGTCGAGTCTGCCAACCCTGAGGGTAAGGTAAGAAAGCTGATCCAAATCCGAAAAGGGGGCGTTAAGGTTCGCGAAGGCCTTTGCTTCGTTCAGGGCTTCTTCCACCTTGTGCATTTCATCGTGCTGATCGTTCTCCTGCTTGATTAGGGAAGAAACCGCGGCAGAAATGGTGTTTGTCAGCATATCTTCGGCTTCCGACGGCAAACTGCTTGAATCCCAGGGCTCGGACGGCAACTGCACGCCCAGCCAGACGGCGGAGGCGGAAAGCTTTTCAAGCTTTTCCTGTATGGGTTTGGGAACCGCCTTTTCCGCAAGAGCCGACCCCTCATTTTCGGAAGTAAGGTGCATCAACGAATGTCTGCCAAGAAATTCAATGACCGCGTCAATGTCCCGGTTTAAAACGGTCAGCTCTATCTCTTTCATTTTCCGGGGTCTTAGCGAGCCCATTATTCGACCCCCAGCATTGAGAGAGTGTCCTTCACGGACATTCCGATTCCAAGCCCTTCAACGCTGCTTGTAAGGATGTCTTCCTCAAACTGCTTCAGCTTGATAAAGCAGAAAATCGTATCCAGCGAAGATGGATTAATCCTGAAATTATGCCTTGCCAGATTGTACAAATACCGCGATGCTGCGTTCTGAAAAAACCTGGCATCGGCCAGCCAATGCCTGTCCTCTACCTGGGGATTGAGAAAATCCTTCCAGCGCCACGAGGACCAGTCCGAATAATCGTCCAGCTGATAGTCCAGGCTGACTATCGCTTCATGCACCAGAGAAGCGGAGCCCCCCCTGGGCTTTTGCTCCCAGGCAGGCTCATGCCGCCAGACCCGCAGGTACCGGGCCGAAGGCCCGTGCTTTTCTTCGGGGATGTCGACAAGGTACTGCCTGATAGACTTGGCGGGCAATTGATAAAAAACGCGGAGCCTGAGTGCCCACGAGGCATTTTTAAGCGAGATTTCGTCGGAAAGGATTTTTTCGGCGGCCTGCCTGTCGCCCTCGGGCAGGAGAAAAAGGGCCTTCCAAAGGGCGGTATAGTAGTGCTGATCAAGGAGGCTCTGGAAAGCAAAGTTTTGCTTTTCAGAAAAACCCGACTTATCGGCGTTTGTCCTGCCCAGTTTTTCCAACAGAAAACTAAAAGCCGTTCCTTCTATCATTTTTGGAATATCGGGCCAGGCTTCAAAGTTCACTGTTTGAAAAAGCCCAAGGTCAACATGGGCAGGGGCCTTACTCTCCTTGTCTTTTGCCGCGCTGATTGCGCTTAGCAGATCCGCGTATTCATAACTGCGTATCAGCAGTTTAAAAAACTCGGGGGGATGGGAAAAGCATTTTACAATGGAGATGATGGAATTTACCTCGCGGTTAATTATTCTTTTTTCCAGATCGCGAAGCAGTTCTTTTTCCGGCAGGTTTTTGGCCCCGGCGGTGAATACCAGCCGATCCAGCTCCGAAAGCCGGCCCGCTTTTTCCAGATCGCGCACCCTCTTACCGACAAACGACTTGGCGATAATTCCGCTGGCCTTGGCGTAAGCGTAAGAGCGCTCGCCTGAATCAGTCATCCCGGCTCTCCCCCTGAAACAAGCAGTTTTTCCGCCAATGAGAAAAAAGCCCTGGTGTCAGGAGGCTGGGCTTTAAGGCTGTTGTGGTATTCTTCCAATTGCCTGCGGTAATCTTCCCTGGCTGAAGCGATGTCCCTGGAAAAAGCCTCTTCAAGGGCTTCCACTTCTTTGGCGTATTGTTCGTCATAGCGGGCGCGGTTCTGCTTTTCCGCTTCGGAAACCCTTCTGTCCGCCTCGGCCTGGGCGTCATCTACCAGAGCTGCAGCTTTGCTTTCAATCTCCAATAAGTGCTGTAATATTTCATTGTTTTCCATTTCATTCCGACGCCAAGTAAATATCCTCGTACTTTTTAATGATCCTTCCGGCACTCAGCGGATCGTTTTGCGCCAAAAGTTCTGTATAAAACTGGGGATTGTCCAGCAGTTCCGAAAGACGCTTTAAAAGGCGCAGGGGCAGTTCTGAATCCGTAGCGGGGGAAAGAACCATAAAAAGAAGGTAAACCGGCTGATCGTCGAGGGCGTCGTATTCTATGCCGCTTTTTGAAATTCCGAGAACCCCGTGGACATTTTCAAGGCCTTTGACTTTTGCGTGGGGAACCGCGATGCCCTTTTGTATGCCGGTTGACATTTTGGATTCGCGTTCCCAAAGGGCTTCCAGAATTTCTTTCCGGTCGCCGATTTTTACTGTCTGGCAGAATAAATCCGCCATTTCCTCAAACACTTCGTCTTTATCTTCCGCTTCAAGCCCGATTTTTATCAACTCAGGCGGAAAAATATCATACAGGAACATGGCTTAAACCTCCGGCCTGGCATGAATCGGGAGATTTAATCGGACTCTCCTTCTATAGCATCCGGATTGAAAGCGTCTGGGTTGATTGCAGGGGGAGTTTCATCATCCAGGAACCATTCGACGCCGCCTTCGCCGGACAAAGCCCGCCCGGCCTCCTCTACGCCCCTGCCGACAGGGCTGCGGTGTATTAGCGCGAGACCTATACTTATCACCAAAAAGAGAGCGCCAAGAATGGAGGTTGTCCTGGTCAGCACGTTGCCGGAACGAGAGCCAAAGGCGGAGCCTGAGCCGCCGGCAAAGATGCCGCCTAAACCGTCGCCTTCTTCGTCCTGAATCAAAACCAGGAGAATAAGCAGAATTGCTACAATGACAAAGATAACCAGCAGTGCTACACCAAGAATACCCATAATCTACCTCGATCTACTTAAATCAACTTCAATTATGGGTATTCTATCAGCTAGAAAAAAGTTATTCAACCCTTAGCCAAACTTAGCAATACGCGCAAAATCCTCGTTTTTAAGGGAAGCGCCGCCGACAAGGGCACCGTCGATGTCTTCCATTGCCATCAGCTGGGCGGCGTTATCGGGCTTAACCGAGCCTCCGTACTGGATGACAATCTGCCTGGCAGCCATCGCGCCGTAAAGCTTCTCAACAACGCCCCTTACAAACTTATGAACATTCTGCGCGTCGTCGGGCGTGGCTGTTTTGCCCGTGCCGATGGCCCACACCGGCTCGTAGGCGATGGTAATCCTGGACAGCTCTTCCGCAGTAACGCCCGCAAGCCCTTTCTCGGCCTGGCCCTTGCATACCGCTTCCTGTTTGCCCTTTTCGCGCTCATCCAGGGTCTCGCCGACGCAGAGGATCACTTCAAAGCCGTGCTTTAAGGCGAGTTTTACTTTCTTGTTGATAAGCGCATCGTCCTCTTTGTAATTATGACGCCTCTCGCTGTGGCCAAGAATAATGACGCCGACACCCAGGTCTTTCAACTGCAAGACCGAAACCTCGCCGGTAAACGCGCCCTGCTCCTCTTCCGCGCAGTTCTGAGCGCCAAGGAGGATGTTGCTCCCTTTAAGGATTTCGCCCACCGTTTCCAGGGACGTAAAGGAAGGAGCGACCATGTACTTGTGCTTGCCGCCTTTAAGGGATTTTACCAGGGCCTTGGCCAAATTCGCGGACTCGGCTCTTGTCATGTGCATCTTCCAGTTGCCGGCGATAAAATAGTCGCGGCAACGGGTAACTTCTATGCCGGGGAGCTTCTTTCCTTCAAGGAGTTCCAGCGAAGCGCCGCCGCCGGTGCTTACATGGCTCATTTTTGAAGCCAGCTTGAACTTGTTCACCGCGGCGACCGAATCCCCGCCGCCTACGACGGTAATAACCCCATTTGCCGTTGCGCCTGCAACCATCTTGGCAACTTCCTCGGTTCCCTTGGCGAAGGCGTCGAATTCAAAAACGCCGACAGGGCCGTTCCACACAATCGTCTTTGCCGTGGCAATAACCTTTTGGTACAGGGCCAGGGTTTTTGGCCCCACGTCCATAGCGATAAGCTTGTCGGGGACATTTACGCTGGCAACCGCCACCGGCTTGGCGGCGGCGTCAAACTTCTCCGCGCCCACGTGATCCACAGGCAGGACGATCTCTACTCCCTTGCTTTTGGCGGTTTCAAGGATCTTTTTTGCCGTGTCGATCTGGTCGTCCTCTACAAGGGACTTGCCGATTTTTTTGCCCTGAGCCTTCAGGAAGGTATAGGCCATTCCCCCGCCAATCACCAGGGCGGCGGAATTTTTAAGAAGGCTTTCAAGAACCGCGATTTTTGAGGAAACCTTGGCCCCGCCAATAATTGCCACCATGGGCTTTACGGGGTTGGTTACAATCGGTTCAAGGTAATTCACTTCCTTTTCCATAAGCAAGCCGGCCACGGAAACGGGAATAAACTTGGCGATGGAAGCGGTAGACGCGTGATCCCTGTGGGCGGTGCCGAAGGCGTCGTTTACAAAAATGTCGCCGTACTCCGCCAGGGCCTTCGCGAGCTTGTCCCGTTCCTTCGCATCGTCTGATGTTTCTTCTTTGTGGAAGCGGGTGTTTTCCAGCATGATCACCGTGCCGGGCTTTTGGCCGTCGATAAACGCCTTTTTGTTGTAACAGCCGTCTTCCCCGGCAAAAACCACAGTAACGTTCTTGCCCAGTTTCTTCTGCAAGTACGCCGCTATAGGCTCCATCCGGTGCTTGCCTTTGATGTACTTTTCCTTGTCAAAGCTTTTGCCGTCTTTTACGGCCTTTTCTTCGGCCTTTTTGGCGTCCTTGGAGGGATCGCCCAGGTGGCTCATCAGCGTAAGGGTCTTTGCTCCGTGGGCCAGAATGTACTTGATGGTGGGAATGGCGGCAACAATCCGGGTATCGTCCTGGACCACGCCGTCTTTCATGGGTACATTAAAATCCACCCGCATTATAACCCGTTTCCCGTTGAGGTCTACGGTTTTGACAGTTTTAATCATTATTTGGCGCCTGCTTTAATCATGTAAAGGAGCAGGGCTGCCAAACGGTTGGAATAGCCCCATTCATTGTCGTACCATGAAACGACCTTAAAGAAGCGTTTTTCGCCGGGCAGGTTGTTCTGCAGAGTGGCCAAACTGTCGTAAATGGAAGCGCGCGCATCGTGGACAAAATCCGTCGAAACAACTTCCTCGTTGCAATAGCCAAGAATGTTTTTTAAATAGCCTTTTGAGGCCTTCAGCATGAGGCCGTCGATTTCCTCGATGGACGTATCCCTTGCGGCTGTAAAGGTCAGATCCACGACGGACACGGTGGGAGTGGGAATTCTGAAAGACATGCCGGTCATCTTGCCCTTGACCTCGGGAAGCACTTCGCCCACGGCCTTGGCAGCGCCGGTGGTCGAGGGGATAATGTTGATGGCCCCGGCCCTGCCGCCCCGCCAGTCTTTCTGCGAAACGCCGTCAACGATTTTCTGCGTCGCGGTATAGGAATGGATAGTGGTCATGAGCCCCTTTTCGACTCCGATTTTCTCTTTTAAAAGCACGTAAACAACCGGCGCAAGGCAGTTGGTGGTGCAGCTCGCGTTTGAAACAACTTTGTCTTCGGCGGGGTTGTATTTGTCCTGATTAACTCCCATTACAAAGGTCTTAATCGTGTGTTCTTTGGCCTTGGCGGGCGCGGAAATGATAACCTTCTTGGCGCCGGCATCGATGTGCCCGAAGGCCTTGTCGTCCGTATATATCCCTGTACACTCAATTACATATTCGATCCCTAGCTTCTTCCACGGCAAATCCTTTAGCTCTTTACCCTTGGCATTAAGACACTGGATTTTATTGCCGTCAACAATCAGAACGTCATCTTCCGCCACCGAATCGCTGCTCTTCGCAGTCTCAATCTTGGCCTTCATTACGCCCTGGATAGAATCGTACTTGAGCTGGTAGGCAAAGTACTTCGCGTCTGTCATGATGTCGGTTACCGCCACCACCTCAATTTCCTTGCCGAGCAGTTTTTGATCGACAATTGCCTGAAACACAAGGCGGCCGATGCGGCCAAACCCGCTAATTGCAATCTTAGTCATTAGAAACCTCCGTTTTGATAAAATATGATAAGGGGATTATAGCCTGTTTTCGCATAAAAGTAAAGGTATTTATATAGACCGCCCCTCTACCAGCCATAATAGCGCGGATAATAACTTTGCGCCTGCGGGTACACAGGTACGACCAATACCACTACAGGCGGTACATACGCTGGCTGTACATACGTCGGCGATACATACGTCGGCGGTATATACGCAGGCTGGACCGGTTTTACCAGCTGCACGTTATTATTGTGCTCAGGGACGACATACCACGTTCCGCCCGCCATGAAACTTGAAGGATAGCAACAATTGTTGGCTATGGTACCGGACACGGTAACGAACGCGTTGACGTACAGCCCGTTTGCGCCGTAATAAGGCTGGAGATTGGGCACATAGCACAACACCTGGTTGGCGGCGTTAATTATGGCAAGCGTGCCGTTAATTATCTGCAATGACCCCGATATGGTTTGCGCGGGTTGGGCAAAGGCTGATACGGCTATCAGTAAGCCCAGTAAAAAAACGACTAAAAATTTTTTCATGGTTTAACTCCTCCTGGCTTTTAAGCAGCTTAATGAATTTATCTGCATTATACAATGCTTCGAGAAAACTGCCAAGAGATGTTTTTTATGGTGACTACTTCGTTCTTAGGTCACCTGACCCAAATCTCTTTGATGCCTATGGCGCCCAGTCTCTGTGCCGTATAATAGACCGCAGAAGCCGGAATACCCTTTACAATCACCCGATATAGCGCACCGTTAAACTCCTGATAGACATCGAAACCTGCGCCCTTGATTTTTATTTCCAAATCCATGGCGGCTTCCAGCCTGGAAAAAGCGCCTACCTGCAGATTATAGGTCTTACCGCTATTTGGATCCGGCAACCTGGGAGTTATCTTTACATCCAGCGGTGCCTGGACCGGCGGCTGTGCCTGGACCGGCGGCTGGACCTGGACCGGCGGTGACGGAGCCCTGACATAAAGCGCCGCATCTAAAAGGGCTGCTTCGATTATGCGATTCGCTTCCGCCTGGGCGTCCCTTTTTATGGCATCCGCTTCCGCGCGGGCTTTACTGAGTATGCCCACCGTTTCTTCGCGGGCCAAGCGATTCGCCAGGGCGAGGGCCTCACTTTTTATGCTATCCGCATCTTCTTTCGCTTTCTTTGTTATATTATCCGCTTCGGCCTGGGCTTCCTTTTTTATGATATCCGCTTCGGCAAGGGCATTCTTTTTTATGCTGTCCGCTTCGGCAAGGGCATCCTTGATTACGGGTCCCGCATCTTCGATCGCTTTCCTGGTTATGTTCTCCGCTTCCGCCTGGGCTTCCTTTTTTAGCCTCTCCGCTTCCGCAACGGCTTCCTTTTTTAGGCTATCGGCTTCCGCAACGGCTTCCTTTTTTAGGTTCTCCGCTTCCGCCTGGGCTTCCTTTTTTAGCCTCTCCGCTTCCGCAACGGCTTCCTTTTTAATGCTCTCCGCTTCCGTACGGGCATCCTTGACTACGTTATCCGCGTCGTCTTTCGCTTTTTTGGTTATGCCATCCGCGTCGTCTTTCGCTTTTTTGGTTATGCTTTCCGCTTCCGCCTGGGCATCCTTGATTAGGCGATCCGCTTCCGCGCGATCTTTCGATTCAAGGGCTTCCCTGAGTATGCTATCCGCCGATGCGCGGGCCTCCCTGATAATGAGATCCGCTTCTGCAAAGGCATCCCAGGCCAGGCGATCCGCTTCCGCGCGATCCTTCGTTTCGCGGGCTTCCCTGAGCATCTGATCCGCTCCCGTGCGGGCTTCCCTTAGCACCTGATCCGCTCCCGTGCGGGCTTCCCTGAGTATTTTGTCGGCTTCCGCCCTGGCTTCCATGATTATGCGATCCGCTTCCGCGCGATCTTTGGCCGGATCCGTTTGTGCCTGGGTTGGTAAAGCATACTCCACCGGTGCCGGGCCAGGCTGGGCGATATTGGGCTGGGGGGCAGGCTCTGTGATTATAACGGGGGGTTGTGGGACAACAACAATCGGCTCGGGGGGGTTGGTGTATATCCTGACTTCGGAATCATTATTCAGGTTGAGTTCTATCCAGACGGCCTGGGAAACGTCGGCAATCAAGACCCCGACAGGGATAAAGCGACCGATTACGGTAACTTCTATCTCTTTTCTGGTTAAGTTATTGGCTACCAATACCCTTGAACCGATCGGCAGGCTGGGATGGTTAATAGCGAACCCGTTGGCCTGCAAATTGTGGACAACCTTCCCTGTCTGGTTAAAACCAGTGGTTTGAGCCATAACCGGAGCAACGAACAAAAAAACCGCCAACAATGCCAACAATACCCGCTTCATTTTGTTTTCCTCTGATTATTAAGCCTGAATTTGTAACCAAAGCTAAGATTAAAATAATAACGGTTAAATTCAGTTATATTAGTCGCTTTAGAGTTAAACATGGGCAAGAAATCGCCCGTAAACCCCCCGTCAAAAAATAACTCGTTCGAATTCGAACCGGTTTTGACGTTGAACTGCAATCCCGCGCTCACTGATACAAGTGCCGGTGTTATATTTCCTGCATGAAAAATATTGAAATAGGGTCCGACGTACGGCTCAAGCACAAAATTGGATTTGGAGCCGAATTCAAAAACATATTTTATTAATAGCGGCATCCCCATAATAAGGCTATAAACCGGTTTATCAGTTCCTTTTTTTAACCCGTCGAGTTGGATTTCAAGGCCTGTTCCCAAAGACATACGGCCTTTTAAAAAATGAAATTCGAACGAGGGACCGCCCTGGATACTGAAAGGTAAATTTAAGACGGGAAAATCTGCCTGGCTTATACCTTTTGCATAAATGCCATAGGTCAAGCTAGCACCTACGCTCAAGTAAATCGGGGTAACAGGAACGGGAGTAACGGTAACTATACAAGTGGCGTCATAGCCTCCATCCACCGTGGTAACGGTAATTGTCGCCGAACCTACCCCAACTGCGGTAACCGTGCCGGTGTTTTCATCTACGGACGCAATATTTTCGTTACTGGACTTAAATGCTACGTTTTTGTTTGTCGCGTTGCCGGGCTCGACGGTCGCTACACCTTTATTATTGGAATCCCATTCTACGTTTTTGTTTGTCGCGTTGTCGGGCTCGACTGTCGCGGTAAGTATTGCCGAATCGCCCACGACCAGGTGAAGACTGCGTGGATCAAGCTTTACTCCCGTAACGTGTATGACTTTATCAACGATAACTACACAAGTGGCGTTATAGCCTCCATCCACCGTGGTAACGGTAATTGTCGCCTGACCCTTCTCATGAGCGGTAACCGTGCCGGTGTTTTCATCTACGGACGCAATATTTTCGTTACTGGACTTAAATGCTACGTTTTTGTTTGTCGCGTTGCCGGGCTCGACGGTCGCTACACTTTTTTTATTGGAATCCCATACTACGTTTTTGTTTGTCGCGTTGTCGGGCTCGACTGTCGCGATAAGTATTGCCGAATCGCCCACCTCCAGGTAAAGCTTGTTTTTATTAAGCTTTACTCCTGTAACGTCCACAAACCCCGGAATGGTGTAAATCAGGGAGGTTACCAAAGACGAAAACAGGGGCTCGGTATCGTAGGGAGTCACGTACAGCAAATCACCTTCAACCGTGATTGCGCCTGTCTTATTGTTCTGCAACTCCAAATGAAAGGAAAATTTCCCTGTGGGCAAATAGGGGCCAACCGTACCGATCAGGGAATAGTCCGCGTCTCTCCGCGCATTTGCTATTGCGACTCTTTGGTTTGTAAGTTCGTATTCAAGCTGTGTGTAAAACCAGGAATTATCGTCAGGCCTGCTGCCCCTGCCCGTTACGGGCGCAATATAAATTGAAGCGGTAATGCGGGATGGGGCGGCCATGGAAAGCGCACCGCAGAACATCAGCGCCAATACCAGTATAGTCTTACGCATTATCTATAATATCGGCACTTTTGTTAAATTTTAGCAGGTTTTTCTATTTAGAATTTATCCCATCACCATTCTTTGGGTTTAATATGATCCTTCACATCTTTGGCGGTAGGCTTGGTTTTTACTTCGACAAGCATGACCTTATCGCCGTTTTCCAGTTTAACGTCAATTTCAAGGTATATTTTATTTGTACTATCTGAAACATCGGAATTGGTATTGGCTTGGGGAAAATCATATCCTAATTTCCTGAATTTCTTCCTGAGGTTGGGCGCAACCATATGCTCAATAACTTCGCCCATCCGGTTGCCGAGTTTCCCTAGCTGTTTGTCAAGCCGTGCGGCGCTTTTCTTCAATTGGCGGTCAGTTTCTTTTTGCCGTTTAGCAGTTTCTTCTTGCCATTTAGCGGTGGTTTCTTTCAAAATCCGATTGGTTTCCTGCAAAGCCGCCCAGACGGACTCAAAACTGGGGGGATTGGCTGTCTGTTTTGCTTCCATGCTTTAGCTCCAAAAATAATATACAGCTTTTCACGGCTTTTTGAAACCGCTATCCTCTATACTGCACGGAGGAGGAATTTTCTAAAAATATATCTCACAAAGGCACAAAGGCACGAAGGGCTATAGGTGATTAGTAAGCACAGTACCTTTGTCCTGTTTCCCCAGAGCGCAAAGGTTCCACGACGAGTTACGCAATGAAGAGGAAGGGATCATGAGGGCAGGGCTTTATGTAGAAAAAATTAAGGATAAATTCTAAGCTGTCGAATACATTTCATTTATATGAACGATGTACAGCATGATGGCGAATTTGTACTCTCCAGTAATGGAAGCAAGGATTTTGGTGAAATTTCGCCTGAAATTGCCCTGAAGATACGGCGGCAAGCCGGAAAAATACGGCTTAGAACAGGGGAACAGGGAAGCAATAGTGAGCGGGGGTATGGAGAAAAGCATATCGAAAGACCCAAACGCTTAAAAGAATTAAAATTGCTTGGTTTTGACAATGCAAGGGATTTTGTTGCTTACATCGCAGAAAATTATAATGCTATCTATGAAGGGGAGAAGGGCTCCTTGATTCTTTATAAAAAGGGAGAGCACCATACGGAGATTATTTCAAGGCTGGAACCTTCGGAAGATGGCGATTTTTGGGATGTTAAAACAGCCTACATCACCAGAAAGGACAGCAAAAAAAATAAAAAGCCGCTATGGGAGCGAACCCAGAGCGGCTGAAATTCTGAATCGGTAAGGGCGCAGTCCAAACAACGCAAAGCGTTCCCTAAGCGCTGATTCTCGGGCAATCCAGATAGCTCAATAATAAAATGAATATGGAAAAAGTCAAGTAGAATTTGAAGCAAGGCAGCAATTTTACATTTACTATTTTTTTGCTTTTTAACCACGAACCAACACGAACCAAACTAACTTTTGCTTCGATGTTTTATCCTAAAACCTCAAATTTCATCATAATTCAGGGATTTAGAAGGTTAAGTGATTATTTCAAACAACAAGTTCGTGGACGTACCATCGGACTTTAGTCCGCGGTACGCGGTTAGTGTGGTTAGTGGTAAAATTGATTTCCTTGGCTACCCTATATACTGCACGGGGAATGAAATTTGCCTGTGTTTTTGGGGAAAAAGTAAAAAAAAAGCGATTTCTATGTTAGTCCTTTTATTTATTCCATATGATGTTTATTGGACCGGTCTTGTCTGGGTTTGTTGGGCCTGTTGGATCTGTTGGGCCTGTTGGGCCTGTTGGATCTGTTGGATCTGTTGGATCTACTTTTGGCGATACTACCATAGGGGAGACGGCAGTGAAACTTTCGTATTCCACAATAATGAGATTTGGGCCCTCGGAATTAAGTTCTTTGCCGTCCGACTTAATTTCTACCAGTTGATCCATGGACAACAAAGGGTGTTCCGCAAGCTTTACTTTAACATCGTCCAGGGAAAGTTTTTTAGGCTTGCCCTGGGACGAGCCCCACACCGCCAAATCGGCATTTGGTATAAACTTATAGCCCTTAGGGTACTCCGGGCGGCTCAGTACGGCCCACATAGTATCGATATCGCCCTCGGGTTCGGAGGAGCAGACCGCGACGGTACAAGCGAGGATTAGGATTATCAAAAATCTGCATAAACGGCTCATACCGGCGCGGCTCCTCTTTTAGTCGTAATTAACCAATCAATTATAAGTGGTGGGAGTGGTAACACCGAAAGTAGCTTCCCCCCATTTAGTCGTGCCAACACCCAGAATTATAACCGCGCCGGTATTGTTAGCAACGTTGGTATCAGCCGCTGCATTGTTTGTTCCGCCCCTGATATTCCATGTAATTGGCGAGGTTGTTGCGTTTGATACGGTTGATCCGCCTGGTGTAGTGGCTCGGTAATTGACTATTGTATTATCGAAAGCGCGCACAGGCGCGTTAATGTAAAACCCGGTTACGCCGGGAGCGCCAGTACCAGGCAAAGTAATTTCGAATTCAAATGCCTGTGTGTTGGATAGTGCGCTCCCTACATCATTTACAGGATCCGGAGTAGTTGGAGTGTAATTCATCCCTGCTACACCTCCGAAGACTGAGGTTCCCGTTGGCCATGTTCCTAATGTAACCTTATTAACAGTCCAAGCGCCTGACAGTATTACATAGCTAGGGTGGGGAATAGTAACCGTCCATTGACCTATTATATCTTCCGAATCCGTTGACGGTGCACTGCCAGCAACATAACCGGCCCCAGGGATTTGGAACATCGGAGTGTTATCCACTACCGTGGTACCAGCCGCTCCAGTAGCGCCAGTAACATAAGAATGGGAAGTGCTCTCACCGTCATCAGAAGGGCTAATAATTTTAAATGAGGAAGAACCAGTGCCATTTACGACGCTTATAAGCGCATCTACAGTAAAAGAAACCGACGTGGTAGACTCTTGTATATTTGGCGTACTTAGAGTGCCAACACCCAGAAGGATATGTGGGGTGCTACTGGTCCCGGCAAACAGAACCGCTTCATTTCCACCGTTGCCATTATAATTGGCTGTTGGAATGGTGATCATCGGTGATTTACCAGAATTAATTGGACTATCCCATGTTTTACTCCATGCCATCTGGTAGTAGTTTCCACCAGTTTTAAAAATCACTTCGTAGTAGTCAGCTTCGGTGGGTGCATTAACGGTGGTCAGGGCGCGGCCTGTGCTTCCATCTACAACGTTGACGGCTAAACGCACCATGCCCTTTTCCACGACGCCTCTGGCATCAGGCGGCTCCTCTAAAAGGTCGCAGGTTGCCAGCGACAGGACAAGCAGTACCGCGA
>Ga0268262_10004634_pt1 | contig 14093 bp, 15 predicted proteins | sample TergutNc150P3_FD_190354 | JGI IMG/M metagenome (GOLD analysis project Ga0268262, IMG submission 190354) | Nasutitermes corniger P3 segment gut microbial community from laboratory colony in Florida, USA - Nc150 P3 (SPAdes) (version 2) | ecosystem: Host-associated > Arthropoda: Insects >... | reverse complement strand
TGGCATTTTTTGAAGCCTTGCGGGTATTAATACGCCGCCGATACTTTAGCTCTTGGCCCGAATTCCTGCAATATGTCAGGGGTAAAGATGATGGGCCTTTGTAGTTGGGGCAAATTTAGAATTGCTGTGGTAATCAGATTATTACTCTGTCTATACATTTTATTCATGGAAAAACTCCTTCCCGGCGGCTTTTTCCATCTGGCGGATAAGGGCGCTCATGTCTCTGGGGAGCGGAGCTTTAAGGTTGAGTCCCGCCGCCGCTTCCGCGTCTTTTCCGGCGTAATCGGGAATGAAGAGCTCCGCGGCGTGAAGACCCAGACGTGAAAGGAGCGGGCGTTCATCCAGGGGGTTGCCGCGCCATGAGCGCTTGATGGCGGAAAGCAGAACCGGCTTCGGTTTTCCGTAAAGTTCATCGCAGACAACTGGATGCCCGAGAGCTGCAAGGTGCACGCGTATCTGGTGAATCCTGCCGGTTTCAGGCAGGGCTTCAAGGACGCTGTAATTTCCCGCGCTTCCAAAAAGGCGAAAGCTTGTCAGCGCGTTTTTGCCGCGGAACCTGTCGATGATGGTAAGGTGTTTCTTGTTTCCGTTGGGGACAAGGGCGAGGTCGTAAGCGGTTTCCTTCCAGGAAGGCCGCCCGCAAACCACCGCTATATAGCGCTTTTTAATCTGCCTGTTTTCAAAAGCCATTGAAAGGGTCTTATGAGTCTCGCTGTTTTTTGCGAAAACCACCAATCCCGAAGTTTCGCGGTCAATCCTGTGAACGGTGTAGATCTTCTGTAGGCTTAGAGCTTCCTCAACAAGCTTATCCAGCCGGTCTTTGGAAAGATCCCAGCGGTCAGGGCTTACAGCGATACCGGAACTCTTGTCCACGGCGGCGATGTTTTCATCTTCGTATACGAGGGAAAAAAGAGGACGCTTCATTCTATGGAATCAAATCTTCCGTGAGCCGGGCTTAACCAGCGGGACGCCTTTTTTACAGAGCTCGCAGTCCTCCGGGTCCCAGTTGGCCGCTTCAAGGCGGCAGGCCGGGTAAAAGGGCCATTTAATTTCAATCCCCGAAGATCGCCTGTCTACAACGCAGGCCAGAGCCGCTATTTTCCCCCCGGCCTCTTCCAGCGCCTTCGCACATTCTCCGGAAGATTTGGCGGTGGTAACCACATCTTCGGCAATTAAAAGCGCCATACCCGGCTCCAACTGAAAACCGCGTCGTAACGTCATCATCCCCGTGTCATCCCGCTCGGTAAAATACGCGGGCAGATTTAACTGTCGGCCAAGCTCGTAGGCGACTATGATGCCCCCCATTGCGGGCCCCACAACGGCGTCAATCTTCAGTTTTCCCGCTTTCATGTCCGCTTTTATTTGCGCGGCAACTCCGGCAAGGGCTGCTTCCGCCCGGCTTGGATTCGCCAGAAGTTTTGCGCATTGAAAGTATTGATCCCCGTGCCGGCCTGACGAAAGAAGGAAATGCCCCTCAAGTAAAGCGCCGGATTCTTTAAGAAGTGAGATAGTGTTATTCATGGGCAAAGTGTACCATCAGCTTTTCACTGACGCAATACTGCGTTGAATACCAAAGAAGATCTCACGCAAAGGCACAAAGTACGCAAAGAAACGCAAAGGATAGCAATTGAATAGGTAATTGCGCGTCTACAGTATGTTTTTTCTATACTTAAGGATGAAAAACAAGAAAGAAGCTCAGGCTTACTAATTAATTTGAACTCTTAGCGCCTTGGCGAGAGCTTATTTTCTTCATAATAGCATTTGCTCATTGACAGCTTGATTTGCCATTATATAATTAGCTACATCCCGAATGATTTCAATGGTTTTTTTGTTTTGAAAAACCGAAAAATCAGGGTCCACAATGGCATAATGAGCTTCCTTTATGCGTTGACCTGCTTTTTCACGGGTGATTTTAATTTCGCTAAATTCCATTCTATAAAGTATATTATTGGCATCATAATCCGGTACAGGTCCGTACCAATGTTTGACATAGATTATGCCAGTAAGAGTCTCCTTAAAAAAGGAATGATAAAGGGCATCTATCATAACAAGTCCTTTTCTCAATTGGACTTTTCCAAGGCCAGGAGCTATTTTTAACAAGGCAAGAACAGTATTTTTTAATAGAACTGTATTCACGTTACTGCCTCCTAATCAATACATTACGGCTTTCATCTGAATGGCGCTTTTAAATTTTTAGAAAAAAATGATATTTATTATTAATAATATTATAACACTGGATCAAAAACAAAGCAACAAGACATAAAGTCTGATTTTCCACTGTATAAAGTTCTATCCAATAGAAATTCATTTTATAGATGACTATTATAAAGCTATGCCTCTTCCTTCTTATCTTGAAATCCTCAACCCCGAACAAAGGGAGGCGGTGCTGCACACCGGGAGGCCGCTTTTGATCCTCGCCGGAGCTGGTTCCGGCAAGACCAGGGTTATAACCACCAAGATCGCCTACCTAATTCGGGAGAAAGGCCTGGATCCTCGCTCCATTATGGCGGTTACATTTACCAACAAAGCCGCCAGGGAAATGGCGGAAAGGGCAAAGCGCATCGAAGAACGCGCCGGAGACGCAATGCTCAGGACTTTCCATTCGTTCGGCGCTTGGTTTTTGCGGCGGAACGGAAACCTGTGCGGACTTGACAGCGGTTTTGTAATTTATGACGACGACGACACAATGTCGCTTTTGGCTGCCATCATGGAAGGCGCGCCCAGGGCGGAAGTGAAAATCGCGGCGAACAGCATAGCGCGCGCGAAAGATTATTTTCTGTCGCCTGACGATCCTGAGCTTGACCTGATCGATTACCGCAAATCGTTCAGGGGCATTTACAAAAAATATGAGGAGCGGCTTGAGAAAATCGGCAACGTAGACTTCGGCGACCTAATTAAAAAGCCTGTGGAAATTTTACGCAACGAGCCTGAAGTGGCGCGGCGTTTCCGCGACAGGTTCAAAGTGATTCTGGTGGATGAATATCAGGACGCCAACATCGCGCAGTCGCAGCTTCTGAAAGAACTCTACGGCAGCGACACCTATCTCTGTGTTGTCGGCGATGACGATCAGTCCATTTACCGCTTCCGCGGCGCTGAGGTAAAAAATATTTTGCAATTTCCGGATCGCTACGAAAACACGGACATCATCCGGCTGGAGCGAAACTACCGTTCCACCGCCCCCATACTTAACACAGCCGCCTCTGTGGTGGATCACAACGTTGGCCGTTTGGGGAAGAAACTTAAATCAGAACGGGGCGGCGGGAAAGTTCCCGTGCTTGCCTTCCTGCCCGATCAGGATACGGAAGCTGAATTCTGCGCGGAGCTAATAAAGAAAGGCGCGGCAGACGCAAAGCCAGTCCCATATTCGGACTGGGCGATTGTTTACAGAACCAACGCCCAATCCCTGGGATTTGAGACCGAGTTCTTACGCAGAAAGATACCGTACCGCGTGGTAGGCTCGCTAAAATTTTACGAGAGGGAAGAAGTGAAAGACACCCTCGCGCTTCTTTCGTTTTTGGTAAACCTAAGGGACGAGGTTGCATTTCGCAGAATGGTGAACAAGCCGACCCGTGGCATCGGCCTTGCCACAGTTGATCGCATCATCGAGGAAGCCGCAAAGGAAGAGCATAATGGAAACCTTGCTTTGGCGGCTCAAAGCCTCGCGCCGGAGCTATCAGCCAAAGCGCGGACGGGCATAGCGGCTTTTCTAAAGGCCATTGAAGCCGGAAGGGCAGCCCTTTCATCTGAAGAACAGAGTGATAACGATGATATACAGAACGACTCAGGGCCAGCCGCCGCAAACCCGCTTGCCGCCAACGCGGGGAATAAATTTGTTCCACCCAGCGCCGGAACCCTAAGGGCAGGCGAAGGGCTTTCAGCCTGTGTCATAAATCTTTTAAACGAAAGCGGAATAGCCGAATACCATTTGACCAGAGACGAGATCACCGGAAACCAGCGGCTTGGCAACCTGCAGGAAGTGGCGAACGCCGCCAGCCTTTACGAAGCGTCCGAGGCTGGGCTTTTTGAATTCCTGGAACACATAGAGCTGGATCGCTCAATTGTAGAAGCAACCGGTGACGGTGAAAACGTGGTAACGCTTATCACCCTGCACAACACCAAGGGATTGGAATTCCGCCGCGTGATCATGACCGGCGTTGAGCAGGGAATTTTCCCGCGCGAAGAAAAAAGCGGCGAAGACCTTGAAGAAGAAAGGCGGCTTTTTTACGTCGGCGCGACAAGGGCAATGGACGAGCTTTACCTTTGTTCCTGCGCTTACAGGCGGATGTTCGGCAGGACTTTACCCATGAAGCCGTCACTCTTTTTAAACGAAGTTGATCTGAATGGGCTTAGAATAATCGGCTCCAGGCCGCTAGGCTTCGGGAAGAAGGCGTTTCAAAACAGCGCCTCTCCGTGGATTCGCGTTGTTGGCAAAAAGCCAACCATTACCTCTGACGGCCGCTGGGTTTTGGGGGACAGGGTCTTCCATAGCGATCACGGCTACGGCTCGGTTACTAACATCCGCGAAGGCGGAGACGGCCCTATCGTAAAAGTTTATTTTGAAACCGGACACGAAAAGAGCTTTTTAAGCCTTCATCAAAGTTCGCATTACACGAAAATTAAGGATGACTGAAATGGCAAATAACGATGAAGAGCTTTTGCGCTTACTGCCCAAGGTGCTTCGGGCCAGGGATTTTCACCTCTACACCGAGGGAGGAAAAAGGTTCGTCGATCTGTGGCTCCAGGGTGGTAGGGCGGTTCTTGGCCACAAGCCGCCCGGGTTTTTACTGGAACTTAAAAACGCCGCAGAACGCGGGCTTTTCAGCCCCTTTCCCCATCCGCTGGAAAGACGTCTTACAAAGGCCCTCGCCGTATTTTTTCCTGACCGCTCATTCCGCTTTTATAACGATTCTATCTCAATGTTTCACGCCATTAAAAAAGCCTTATCTGGTAAAGGCGCGTCCTTTAATTGCTCCGCTATCCCCGACCCGGCTTTTCCCGACACCAATGCCGAAAAGGTGAATGTCACCCTTTGGCGGCCTTTCGTTGAGCCGCTCCCCCAAGCGCCAATCCTCATCCCCGTTTTACCCTGGCCGCTCGGCCCGGCTGTGCTGGCGCTAGATAAAGGCATGGACGCTTCTTTTCCGCAAGGAGAACTTATCCCTCCGGTACTGCTTGCCCCCGCAGCCAGGGCCCTCTACGATCTGGCGGCTCAAATCCGCAGCCGCAATTCCAGCCGCCAGAGGTACTACCGCGTTGAAAAAGCCATTGGCAGCGTCTGGCAGCGCCGGGGGATTTACTTAACTACGCGGGTGGATGGGGAGAAATACGCTGAATTGTTCAGGAGCTTTCTGGAAGCAGGTTTCCTCTTGCCGCCTCAGGCAAGCGAGCCTGTTATCCTTCCTGCGGTAATGTCAAAGGGGGAAGAAACTCAGCTTGCCAAGCTGCTGACCGGCTAAAAATAGGAAATTAACCTTTTATATCTATATAAGAGGGGCCGGCGCTGCTTTCAAACTTGCGCCTGGCATAAGAATTGCCTTTTAAGCTGTTTATCTCTGAACGAAGTTCTGCCATACGCTTGGCAAGGAGTTCTCTGTTCCTTTCTGAGCGTACCACGGCTTCGGCTTTTAGGCCGTCCAGGGCTTCCTTCAGGCTGATAACCTCATCCTCTCCTGAGCCTATTTCAACTGACCTTGAAGCGCTTTTTTCGGGGCTTTTTACCTTTACCGACTGGTACATTTCTTCCAGAGGATCGATTACTTTCTGAATTGAAAAAATATCGGCGACTATCTTTTCTTCCAACTCCACATGGCGCAGAAGATCGTCCGTGGTGCCGCTTTGGATAACGTCTTTTTGCTTGTCCAGGGCGTCAAGGTATGTATGAAACCTGTCCCGCTGGGCCGTTAGAAGTTCCTTAAACCTCTTGATAACAGCCACCCGCTGACTAAGTTCAGTGGCGCTGATTTCTCCTGAGCTTTTCCCGCTGATGACCGGTTTTGCCATCAAAACTGCCATACTGCCTCCTAACCGGCTATATTTACACCCGCAACGCTTTTTCCGGTTGCCTCAGAGCTGGTTTTTACCGCTATTTCCGCCCATGCGCTTCGAAGCTCGTTGAGTTGATAGCGTACGGCTATTATTCTGCGTGTATCCTGGGCAATATTGGCCTCAAGCAGCTCTTTGTTAAACCAGGTATAAAGAGAAAAAAGGTTCTTAGCGATGTCCCCGCCCTGTTCAAAGTCCAGTGAAACCGTCAGTTCGGTAACGATTTCCTGCGTTTTAAGAATAGATTTGGAGATTTTTTCGATATTTCCGGGGTTTTTCTTCCCTCCGGCATTTAAACTCAGTAATTCCAGAGCCCGATCCAGGCATTTTACCGCCTCATCGTAGAGCATCATGACAAGCTGCCCCTGACTAGCCGTTTTTACCTTGGTTTCTTTGTACGTGGAAATCGCGTTTGTATAAGCCAAAATAGTCCCCTCCATGGGATGTTTAAATATTTAACCGAATTTTTACAGACACCCGCCTCATTTATCGGCATTGTAGAATTTATCTTTAGGGGTTTCAATAATAAACCGTAATTTATCGTTCCACTACCGCAAACGGCACTAACTATAACACCCAAGTATGGGGGCGGTTATCCCCGCAGGCAGCTGTTGGAGTGGTTTCTTTTTACGCATGACGGTCTAATCCCGCTCTAATGGTCATGACCATTTTTCTTTCACTCCAAAAGGCTACCTGCGGTTATCCCCGCCCTCAACATGGGTGGATATACTTGGCAGCCGCCGTTTGCGATGAAGGAACATAAATTTCAAAGAAATTCTACCGCCGACCTTCGGTCGGACGGTTCTGTAGGCATATCACCAAGCCAAATGCTCTTGCCCGCTCCAGCGGGGGTGAGATGCAAAATATTGCCGAATGTAAAAACGTATTTTGTTCGAATAACTCTTGGCTTTCTCTGAAGCCGCCGCGCGAGGCCTTGACGTGGGCGCACGGCGTGCGAAAGAAAGGGTCCTACAGAACCGAAGGTAGACCAGAGCCTGCGTAAGTAGAGGCCACTCTTATAATTGACCGCGATAGCGGTCTCCAATTCTAGCCCGCGGCAGGGCCTCGCGCGGCGGCTTCGAGCTTAGTCGGATTTATTCGTATAAATTAAGATTTTACCTGTTGACATCGAGGGTAAAAGTTCGCATTGTACATTATAAGAATATGCTTCACAGGAGGCTGGAAGAAACGGATTGAAAGGAAGCGATGTGGTTATCAAAGAAGTTTCCAAATCCTTTGGGAACTTCAGGGCCTTGCATGAGATTGATTTGACAATAAAAAAGGGTGAGTTTTTCTCCCTTTTGGGACCTTCAGGCTGCGGCAAAACAACCCTCTTGCGGATAATCGGCGGTTTTGAAACCCCGGATGACGGGGATGTTACTTTTGACGGGATCGATGTGCTTCCCCTGCCTCCAAACCAGAGGCAGGCCAATACGGTTTTTCAGAGCTATGCCCTCTTTCCGCATCTTACTGTTTTTGAGAACGTGGCCTTTTCCCTAAGGCTGAAGAAATTTCCGAAGAGCCAAATTGATTCCACAGTGGGGGATTATTTAAAGCTGGTTCAGCTTGAAAATCACGCCCACAAAAAGCCGAACCAGCTGTCAGGCGGCCAGAAACAGCGGGTAGCCATTGCCAGGGCGCTTATCAACGAGCCAAAGGTGCTCCTTCTGGACGAGCCGCTTTCCGCCCTGGATGCCAAGCTAAGACAGAGGATGCTCATTGAGCTGGACGAGATACATGATAAAATCGGGATCACCTTTATTTACGTTACCCACGACCAACAGGAGGCCCTTTCGGTATCGGACAGGATCGCGGTAATGAATTTGGGGGATGTCCTGCAAGTTGGCGCTCCCCACGAGATCTACGAAAGCCCGGCCACTGACTTTGTCGCCCGTTTTATTGGCGAGACCAACCTTTTTGAAGCGACCGTGTCCTCTGTGGAAAAAATTACCCCGTCCGCTTCGGTCAGCGGAGAAACCGAATACATGGAAGAGCTGGACATTCCCGAATTGGGAAAAATCAAGGTTACCACCATGGATGAGTTAAAACCCGGGGCAAAGGTGAGTTTTACCATACGCCCGGAAAAGATCGTTATATCGAAAGAAAAACCTACCACCAAGCGGGAAGACATCAACCTTTTTCAGGGCGGAGTAGACGAACCAATTTATTCGGGGTTCCAGACCAAGTTTCATATAAAAGTAAACGGCTCTACCCTCATACGGGTAATCAAGCAGCACGCGAAGTATTCTGACGAGGGACATGACATAGCCTGGAAAGATCAGGTTTTCCTTTCCTGGAGCGCCCACGACGGCTACATAGTCGGCGACGGTTATAACACAGAGGCAGAACCGTGACCCCCGTGGGGAAACGCAACTACGGCCCGACCTATTCCTTTCCTATGGCGGCCTGGTTCACTGTTTTTTTTCTAGCTCCAATTTTCATTATTGTTATCTACAGTTTCCTGAAAAAAGGGCTTTACGGCGGGGTGGAATGGAAATTTTCCCTTGAAGCCTACAAGAACCTTACGAACCCCAGCTTCCTGACCATAACCGGCCGTACCCTCCTTACTTCGGTAATTGCAACGATAATTACAATTCTGATCGCCCTTCCCTGCGGTTTCTTTATGGCGCGCAGCAAAAATCAGACCTTGCTGCTCTTAATAATCATCATCCCGTTCTGGACCAATTTCCTTATCCGCGTCTTCGCCTGGATGAACATCCTTGGGAACAACGGCTTTATAAATGAGTTTCTCATGCGCTTTAAGCTTATATCCGAGTACATCCCCTTCATGTACAACCAGAAGGCGGTTACCCTCGTACTAATCTATATGTACTTGCCGTATGCGATACTTCCGCTGTTTTCCACCATCGATAAATTTGATTTTTCGCTTTTGGAAGCCGCCAGGGATCTGGGAGCCGGAAAGCTCAGTTCGATAATTCTGGTTCTATTGCCCAACATTAAAGGCGGCCTTTTTACAGCGGTGCTTTTCACCTTCATCCCGATTTTTGGCGCTTACGCGGTGCCGCAGCTCGTGGGCGGGAAAGATTCCTACATGCTGGGAAATATCATTGCGGATCAAATACTTAAATCCAGGAACTGGCCTTTGGCCTCGGCGATTTCTATGGTGCTTACGGTTGTTACAACGGTCGGCGTGCTTGTGATGATGAACATCCAACGCCGTGAGGCGGCGCGTACTGCGGATTCGGGAGTATCCGAAGACCGCGCCGCTGCGGGAGCAAAACTGTGAAATTCAAAAACACTTTTTTAAATGCCATAACTTCCATTAAGCCAGGACGCTCCGACGGGGAGGCGTCCAGACACGCAAGGCGGGCCGCGCGAAAAAAGTTTTCTTTTTCCCACGCGGTTTTCATGGTTACAATGATATTCCTTTTTCTTCCTTTGGTTATTCTTATTATTTATTCCTTTAATGATTCTACAAGCATGAGGTGGGTGGGCTTTTCATTAAGGTGGTACAAGCGGCTGTTTGGTGAGCGGGAACTGTGGCGCAGTTTTTGGAATAGCATAATAATCGCCTTTAGCTCCGCCTTAACCGCCACCGTGATCGGCACCTTCGGGGCAATCGGAATAAACTGGTACCGCTTCAAGCTGCGCAACTATGTGCAGACGGTTTCTTTTCTGCCAATGATACTGCCTGAAATAATCATCGGCGTATCGCTTTCAATTTTCTTTGCGGGCATTGGCATACCTTTGGGTTTGTTTACAATTTTCGCGGCCCACACAACCTTTAACCTGCCTTTTGTTTTTCTTATGGTAATGGCGCGGCTGGACGAGTTTGATTTTTCCATAATCGAAGCCGCCCAGGATTTAGGCGCCAATGAAAAACAGACCCTCTTAAAAGTTACGCTTCCCATCTGCATGCCCGGAATTATTTCGGGGCTTTTAACGGCAGTTACCCTCTCCCTTGAAGATTTCGTCATAACCTTCTTTGTGGCGGGCCCCGGTTCATCCACACTGCCGATTTTTATTTTCTCCGCCATTACACGCAAGGGAGGAGTAACCCCGGTAATAAGCGCTCTTTCGGTAATAATGATTTTGGGTACGGTATTCTTAACATATTTATTGAGAAACTTTTTAAAATACATCGCGGCAAAATAAAATCCCAAATTTGATTGGGGTTTTTATTTATATTTTCATTTGGAGGAAAAGTTGAAAAGGACCATTGTATTATTTGCAGCATTAACCGTTCTTGGCATGACCGGTATTTCGTGCTCGAAAAACACACTCCACGTTTACAACTGGAGCTATTACACTCCGCCGTCGGTGATCGAAAAATTCGAAAAAGAATACGGCGTCCGTGTGATCATTGACGAGTACGCCAGCAACGAGGAAATGTACACCAAGCTCAAGACCGGAGGCTCCGGTTACGACCTTGTGTTTCCTTCGCAGGATTATGTGTCGATCATGATCCATCAGGGAATGTTTGAAAAAATCGACAGAAGTTTAATTCCGAATCTTAAGAACATCGATCCTATCGTACTCAGAAAAGCAGATTACGATCCCAACATGGAATATTCAGTTCCCTATTACTGGGGCGCTGCCGGGGTTTTGGTGAACACAGCCAAGGTGCCGAATTTTGAAAAGAGCTGGTCGATTTTTGGCCGCAGCGATCTGCGCGGCAGAATGACGATGCTGGACGACATGAGGGAAGTCATGGGCGACGCTTTGGTCTATCTGGGTTATTCGGTGAATACCAAAAACCTTGCCGAAATTAACGCGGCCAGAGACCTTATCAATAACCAGTGGAAGCCCAACCTGACCAAATTTGACGCCGATGCTTTCGGCAAGGGTTACGCCAACGGCGAATTCTGGGTTGTTCAGGGTTACGCCGAAGTGGTTTACGAAGAGATAATTGATGACGCTCAGCTTATGAGAGACACGGTGTATTTCGTTCCGCAAGAAGGCGGCCCCGGCTATATCGACAGTATGTGTATTTTAAAAGGCGCAAAGCAAAAAGAACTCGCCCACAAGTTTATTGACTTTATCCATCGTCCTGAAATCTACGCGGAATTCTGCGATGAATTCGGCTTCCCCGCCACGGTTAATGTTCCCGCAAGGCAATACCTGGAAGGCCCCACATGGTATCAACAAACGGATATCGTCAATACGGAGCTGAAAAATGATCTTGGGGATGCGCTGGGTCTTTACAACGACGCCTGGTTTAATTACATTCGGGTCGGCGATTAGGAGCGCATATCAAGGGCGAGTCCCATTCGGGTGTTAAAGCCGTCTTCGTCTACCTCGCCCTTGAGAAAATCTTTGATAAGGAGCCGGATAACATTCGGAAAAGCGTTCCAGTACTTATCCGGCCAGGGGCCCAGTTCCCGCCTCAGGGCGTTGTCTTCTTCCTCTTCCATGCGCCCCAGGGAAAAAGAAACAAACTGATCTACCATAGAAGCCAATATATCGCGGGGGACGGTCTCATCAAGGCCGCCCTTTCGTTTTTTCCTGCCCGCCGCGCCGGACGCTTTTTCGGGAATCCAGGAGCCGGTTAATTCTTCAATTTGCTCATCGGTAAGTTCCGGAGCTTGCTGTTTTATTATCCTTACGGCGTAGTCCCGAACACTCCTTTTCAGTCCCTCGATATTCCCCTCAATGTTGAGCTGGGCGTTAATTTCCTTTGCCAGACTGCCGGGATCCGGAGCGACAGGCATGCTGCCAAACAGGGCGATGTCCCTGCGGCGGCGGACTACTGCGGTAGCCACCGCCTCAATATCCCTTTCGTTGCAACGGTTGAGAATATAATCCAATGTTCGCGCTAATTCCTGGTTTACCATCGCTTAATAAAGCATAACTTCGATAAGAAGGAAAAACAAGCTGTGGGCCGAAAGCATTACCCAACATTGACAGAAGCGCAAAATGAATTTAAATTGGTCTATAAACTGGTCTGGGTCTAAAGGAAGGCTATGATGAAAAAGACGCTATTGCTTTTTGTTCTTTTGGTTGTTCTGGGCGGGGTTGTTATCGCGCAGGAAGAAGCGCACAAGAACGCCATATATTTTGGAACCACCGATATATTAGGCATAGCGGTTTGTTATGAACGTATATTTCGGCCGAATTTTTCCCTGGTTGTTGAGACGGGGGCCGGAATTTTTATAACACAGTCATTTTATGCTACTGTAAAAGCCCGTTGGTTTCCTATAACCGGATCAAATTTCGGTTTCTTTGTTTCAGCCGGGTTGGGCTACGGTCAGTTGAGAAAGGAAACTTTTTATTTTATGTGGGAAGGAGACGTGAAATATGAAATTTACGGGGAGATAATATCCCCCGGAATTGGAATAAAATTAGGCCATGGCAAATCAAACGGCTTCACTTTAACAACAGCCCTGGACTACGACATAATCTTGGGTGAAAAGACGCGTTTTCGTGATGGTATTAAAGCTGACCCAAAATTCGGAGTTGGCTTAAATCTTAATGCTAAACTGCTCTTTGGCCTTGCTTTCTGACCGAATTATACTTTTTAAGGAAGGTTATTATGAAAAAGACGTTATTGCTTTTGGTTCTTTCAGTCGTTCTGGGCGGGGCTGTTATCGCGCAGGAAGAAGCGCATAAAAATGCCATTTACTTGGGTACCGCCGATATATTTGGCCTCGCGATAGGTTATGAACGTATGCTTCGGCCGAATTTTTCACTGGTTATAGATTCGGGGGCCGCGGCTTACATAACACAGGCGACTTATATAACTATAAGGAGTCGTTGGTTTCCCTTTTCAGATTCAAATGTTGGTTTATTTATTTCCTGCGGGTTAGGCTACGGTGAGTTAACAAAGGAAGCTTTCTATTTCAGGTGGGAAAGAGAAGATGATTATGAAATTTACGGAGGATTGATTTCCCCCGGGGTTGGAATAAAATTAGGGTTCGGTAAACCAAGGGGCTTTGTTTTAACAGCAGCCCTGGACTACGATATAGTTTTAGGTGAAAAGGCGTATTTATACTATGACGACGATAGAAGCAAAGGCGACGGCGTATTTGGAGTTGGTTTTAATCTAAATGCTAAGCTGCTCTGTGGCTTTGCTTTCTGACCGAATTATACTTTTTTAGTGATATAATCGCTCTTTAAGCAGCGGGCGCATATCTTCAGGGTAACGGCAGTACCCCCGATCTCGGTCTTTACCTTGACCAGGTTTGGTTTCCAGGTTCGGCGGGTATGATTCTTGGCATGGCTAACCTTATTGCCTGTAACTGTGTGTTTCCCGCAAATATCGCAAGTCCTTGACATATATATCCTTCCTTAGTTTACCTATCCATAAGTTTACTTGTAAATCCTATCGAAAATTAGAGATAATGTAAAGAGGTTTTTATGAAATCATTTACCAAAGAGTTGTGGTTTAACACAAAAAAAGAGCGGGAATTTATCAATATTACCGGGGAAGTCGAGGCCCTGCTCCGGGAGTCGGGTATAAAGGAAGGGCTTTGCCTTGTCAACGCCATGCACATCACCGCAAGCGTCTTTGTCAATGACGACGAATCCGGCCTTCACCAGGATTTTGATGTCTGGCTGGAAAAACTCGCCCCCCACGAGCCGGTGTCATCCTACCGCCACAACACAGGTGAAATCAACGCCGACGCGCACCTAAAAAGACAACTGATGGGGCGGGAAGTTGTGGCGGCCGTTACCGAGGGCAAGCTGCACTTCGGCCCCTGGGAGCAGATATTTTACGGCGAATTCGACGGCCAGCGCCGAAAGCGTGTGCTGGTAAAAATAATCGGGGAATAGTCGCTAGTATTTATAACAATTAAATTTTTACAAAGAATTTACCACTAACCACACTAACCTCACGAACTTGATGTTAGAAAACCATTTCTAACCTTCAAATTCCATGAAATAAGAAGGAGCATGAAGGTTTTCCAGCAAACATCGGTGTGAGGGTTCGTGGTGTTCGTGTGGTTCGTGGTAGAATTTTATTTAGTTGCTCCTTAAGAATGTGCTAAACTTATACAATACAAAGAAATAGACACAAAAAGCATAGCTTTAAAAGACTGGAAACTATATAATAACACCATAAAAACCGGCAAAACAGGAAAAAATATGAA
>Ga0268262_10004633_pt1 | contig 14094 bp, 10 predicted proteins | sample TergutNc150P3_FD_190354 | JGI IMG/M metagenome (GOLD analysis project Ga0268262, IMG submission 190354) | Nasutitermes corniger P3 segment gut microbial community from laboratory colony in Florida, USA - Nc150 P3 (SPAdes) (version 2) | ecosystem: Host-associated > Arthropoda: Insects >... | reverse complement strand
TTTCACGCTGGGCTGTATATTCAGCGCGCGATCCATAATCCGGCTGCCCAACTGATTCACTATCCCCTGGTTAATATCCATTAACTGCCGCAGCTGCGAACTGCTCTGCGCCTGGGTCTGGTATGCCATCTCCGAGTTAAGCATGGTAAATAGCGTTACAATTCCCGCCGCTTTAAGCCACTCGAAATAATGATCGTCCAGCCAGCCGTTTATTCCAGCGCGGCCCCGCCTGTCCACGCCAGCCATGCCGCCTAACGACACCTGGTACGCCACTCCGTCAAAATTGACCACCATTGATTCCCAGGCAATCTGCACCTTCGCCACCCCGACGCTTGAGCTTGAGTAATTTCCCTGTAAAATTGTCCCCTGCGGAATTAACAGATTTTTGCCTGTCTTGCTGTCATAAACATTTTCCGTAACCCTGGCGTGAATCGGCCCCGGATAGTCGGTGTCTATCCTTGATACCAGCACCGCGTGGATAATTGTTCCCGGTACTATCACGTTATCATCCAAAAACATGAAATTGCCCGCGTCTTTGTTGTTGGGGTTATAGGCGCCGGCATCACTGAACCGTCCGTTGTTAATGTCCCGCGCCTGCTGAGTATTGGCGCCTGGCGCATTAAAGTTCTGGCCGTTTGCCGCCTGAATCAACCTGGAATAACTGTCAAGCTGCTGCCGCGTGTAATCTTCCCTGCCCAGGACCGCAGGGAATGAATCTTGATTCGGCGCCGCAACCGGCGCAGAAGTTGATTGGCCATACCCTCCGTCTTTTCGTATTGAAGCCGTTACAGCCTGTGCATAGGATTCGCCGCTCCCCGTCTGAGAATTTGCCGAATAACCCCTGTTTTGCGTTACCCGCTGTTCCTCTTTGGGCGTTTCAATGTTTTCATACGACGGAGGGCTGCGAAATCTGCTTGAGGCTTCGATCGCCTTTATATCCTGTGCAAGCAATTCGTCCACATCGCGCACTGCCTGAGCGCGTTCAGGCATATCCCCCAAACTAAATTCCGCGTTGTAAACAATTTGCCCTGCTTTGCCGGAAAGCCCGTTCTGTCTTGACTTTTCTTTCTTTCCCAAAAGCAGATTAAACAACACCAGAAAACCAATTACAAAAACAAGCAATCCCGCAAGTATTTGATTCTTTTTTAACCTGGGAATCGGCTTGTTTTTCCGCAGCTCGGTAAATGTCTTTTTTACCGGGCTTTTGCCGGCCACGGCGGCATTTTCCACGCCGGCGCTTTCCTGTTCCGCGGCTTCAAATAAATCCGGCGAAATCTGCTGTGTCTCATATTGTGTCTCGTCCTGTTCTTCCGGAAAAGCGCCTTCTTCTTCAAGAACCATAAAAACCTCCTATTTCCGGTTGATAGTCAGAAGCTGGTTATTGTACGCCAGCTGCAGTTTCTGGGCCACCCTGGGAATAATTATGATATTTCCATTCCGGCGGTATTCAATCCTGTTTTTCTTCTCGTCAATAACATACAAAACGCTTTCTTCGTTAAGAACGTTATCCGTGAAAAAAATAAATATCTCGCCGTCATACTCTATGACTTTCTCGGGAAGCCACGGCACATCCCCCTGTATTGTAAACTGCGTTCCGTTGTGTACAGGCGGCCTTTCCCCGACAACCTCCGCCTCGCGTTTCACATAACGGCGTAAATCCTCGGCTTCTCCCTTCATTTTTACAACAGTGACCCGTTTGCCGTTAAGCCTCAGCGTCGCCCTTTTAATGAGTTTGTCCAGTATCATCACATTCTCGTTAACTCTGTAATTTACTATATACGTGGAACCCTCAAATACGGTGGGATACTCCATTTGAAGCACGCCCCTTGGAAGCCTGATGTATGTCTTGTGGCCGTCATCCCAGGCTTCCTCCGGCGTCCACTCCGGCCTGAACCAGCCGGAAATAATTTTATAGTTATACGACAGATAATACCCTTCGTCTTCTTTTTCTTTGCGCGCGCGCTCTTCCTCAATGGTCTGCGCGGTGTTAAACTTCATCTGCTGCAGCTGTATAGGATAACGGAAGCGCACCATGGGCATATAACTGTCCCTCGTGCTGGTTAACATGATCTGGTATATGCGCCTTGTGGTAACAAGCACCATATTCGTGCTTAACCCGGTTTCCAGCGGCTTTATCATTACCAGCTGAATGTTTTTGCCGTCCTGCGTCCGCCATACGTCCCCTGTTATCTCCCACCTGAGCGTGTCGGACAGGTACGGAACGCCTATCGGGACTTCGCCGTCCTCAAGCTGTAAAACGCTTAATCCCAATACTTTGCAAACAATCGGATATTGTTTATGTTCGTTGTAATCATAAAACTGGGTGCCGCCGATAAAATTTTTCGGCGTTACCATCGCTTCCTGCATCGCGCTTTGCACGACCTGCTCTTTTGTAGGCGTCCGCTGAGCCGCAGAATCGACAGGAACAAAAATATCATTTTTTACTTCAATGATGTTCAGATCGGCTTCCCGCCGCTTCCGTTCCCGTTCACCGGCTTCTTCTTCAGTAACATAAACAACCGGCACATCATTGCCCAATTCCTTATTCCGGGTACGTATTTCCTTTATTTTCTTTTTCTGGACGTCAATCGTACCGCAGGAAACAGAAAAAACCAGCATAACAACGGCTAAAACAAGCAATCTTTTCATCGCAGCACCTCATGCACCTGGATTATATTGTAGTCAACAATAAATATACCCAACGGGTTATTTACGCGTTCTGTTTCGCTCTGCGGTTCCTGCGTCGCGATAGTGAACATCCCCCTCATCCTCGCGCGGCGCAATTCCCTTCCCGATATATCGGTTACAATGTCATACCAGTCGTATTGCCATGTGGCTTTTGTCATCCTTATGGCGCTTTCAACAAGCACTGTCCGTTTAGTCCTCCCGATCTGTGAAAAGGGGTCTTCCTCTATAAGCTCATTTCGCAATTTTTCCTTTAATTCATTGCTGAGATGATTCGCCGCCTTACGGTAATTATTGTTCATCACATCGCCGTCGGTAAAAATACTGCGGGTGTTTTCGATAAAATCCGCGATGACGCTTTCTATCATGTAGTCTTTAATGCCATAACCGTCCAGAAACGTCCCGCCTGAGACTTTGCCCGCGTACTTTGCCCTTCCCAATTCGTTGACCTCTATGACCATCACCGTTTCCGCTTTCCGGCCGGAAAGATAAAACCAGCCGATAACCGTCAGCACCAGCATTACAACGGCGCAAAGCCCCGTTAGCTGCCATGTCCTGTTGTCCCGCATCAGCTTGTTGACATAATCGTCATATTGGCCGATAAGCGAGGAAAACCTGGACTGCGCCGGGCCTTTAGCCTGTTTAAATATTTCGCGCGCCTGTATACGCATACTTAACTCCCAGCCTGAGGATTAGCGCCGGACGCTGCCGGTGCGCCGGATCCGCCTGAATTCCCTGATGAAGCTTCAGCGGCTTTTCTTTCAGAATCCGCTTCCATTGCTTTATACGCGTCAGATTTATTCCAGTTCGCCGGAACCGCGTTTCTATTTGCCTGCGCCAAACTGTTTACCCCGCTTTTCAGGCTGTCCCGAATGCTCAAACCGTTTTGATAATTGTCAAACGTTTTACGCGCCGCGCCTTTTAAGCGCTCCTGGGGATTTTTGCTTTCCAACTGCCTGTCCGCTTTTGTTTTTCCCTCAGAGTCTTTTCCTCCATAACCTTTCCCGTCGTGATCCTGGCCGCCGTAACCGTGATGCGGAGGGTGCGTTCCGCCAATGCCTGCCATCGTGTTTCCGGCCAATGAAGCGCCCAATGACTTTCCCCCGCCCTTCAAACTGCCGCCTATGCTGCTGACCTGGCTTGTCGCGCCACGCAGTAAACTCGTGGCAAATCCCTGCCTTGCCGCCCTGTTCTGCGTTTTCTCATCACTGCCTGCCAGTTTTTCAGCTTCCTTCGCCCCATGCGCGTTTTGGGCCGCCGCCACTAAATTTCCAATCCCTCCGACCGCGTGTCCCGCGGCTCCGCTTACCAGTTTAGCGCCCGCGCCCGCTGCGTCTCTTATCGTATTCTTCGCCGCCGCCGCCGTATTCACCGCGCCGGCGAATTCATTAAAGCCGATTTTTGGCGAGCCTCCGCACAGAAACTCGGCAATCCCCTGGGAATTTTGCACAAGGTACGCCGAAAAAGCGGCCATAAAAATTATTGTTATATAGTATTCAAGCCCCTGCGTGATTTCATATTCTTTTCTTGTGACAAGATTGCTTAACATAAACATATGCCGCAATATATCCAGATTTATAAGCAGCAGCAGGTATAACGAGGTTATCGTAATAAGCATCCGGATCCCGATTTTAAAAATAGAGCCGCACAGCGTTTCAAACGCGTGCTTTGTCCCGTCCCATATCATAAACGGTATGAATAATACGCCGACGCCGTAGGTAAAGCACCAATACATCATACATGTCGCATACTCAATAATTCCGCGCAATGCACCAAAAGCCAATATAACCGCCGCCAACAGCACTATAAAAAAATCGGCGATATGAAGAAAAAAATCAGGAAAACCGGATAAATTTTTTAATTGCATGAATAATATTTTTAATGTGGCCAGCATAATCTGGCATAATTTATTTAATGATATAAGGCCGGTGTTTTTTACAACTACGTTCATATTCAGGAAATCCCGCACCGCTTCACGCGCGTTATCGCCTGTCGCGTCGCTGGCCCATATTGATTTATTGTTCTTTTTATTTCTACCGGCGTTAGTTACCCATGTTTCAAACTCTTCTTTTGTCCCGAACTGACCGTCCCATTTCCTGTCAATATTCTGACTCATAACGCTGTTATACGCAAAACTCTGTACTATATTATTCATCTGGATCATCAACTGCGGAAATACAGCCAGCATAACCATAAATGTCACTACCGCGACGAACATCTGGCTTAACAGCCTGTTCAATTCCGTGCCGCCCATTACCATTTTGACTGCCCCTATACCCAGCGACAGGGCAAAGCAAATTTTTGCTATTATCCCAACCTGGCCGTGATAGAACCCGAACAGCCCTTCCACATACCGCATGAGTTTAAAAAATATGCCGTCCAGCCAAACGCCGCTTAATCCGTTATACACAATGCCTTCCTTATTCAGTTAGTAGTGAGCAGTGAATTTAAAACTGCTCATTGCTAACTGCTAATTAATAGGGTACATATGTCCCTTGAACTCGCCCTTCTTCCCCGTTTTTTCAAGCATTTTTATATATCCGTCCGCCACGTCCGCGTCGCCGTTGTTCTTTGCGTCCTCCATTGCCTGCCTTAGAAGCTGGTTTCTGGCCGCTTCTGACGCCATCTCTTCACCTACCTTGCTCAGAAGCGACGTCTGGGATTTTAATTCCTGGCATTGCGCCGCAAGCTGGGCGTTGGTCACCTGGGCCTGTTCAACAATGCTGTTGACATCCGACGCTTCATTATTCATTTTGGAGAGGGCATCCCTGTCTTCTTTCAAATTTTCTTCCAGCTTGCCCGAATACCCTGCCAATTCGGCGGCCTTTTCCCCTATTTTTGTCCCCAATGTATAGATCCGCAGATAATGACCGTAGCTCATACCGTACTTGGAGTGAAATACCGCCTGTTCTTCAGGCGTTAATTTTTTTGAAAACGGATCTACGGCTACAAAATCCGCGCCGCCGCCCGCCATATCCGGTATTGTCGACGGGCATATGAATAAATCCGCCAGCGAATAAGAATTGTTTCCTATCTTCAAATTTTTTTTGTTAATAACCGCTTCCATGTTTTCTTCATATGACATCATCCGGTTGCCGTAAGTCATTATCTTCCGCCATGAACCAAGCGGATCCTTCAGGCTTAATTCCCTTATATCCAACGCCTCGAAATTCTTGCGTGTTTCATTAAGCTGTTCAATGCCGTTCTTGATGTTCTCGTACATTGCCTGCACCTGCTGCACGAGGGTGTAACCGTTTTCAATAGAAGAGATAATATTGCTAATATCAATTACCGGATAACCGGCAAACACGCCGCCGCTTACCATGACCGCCAACACCGGAACCATAATTTTTCTTTTCATGCTTTTCCTCCTGACTAGTTAATTGGGTATTGATGACCCATGTAATCGCTTTTCTTACCTGTTTTTTCGATCATTTTCAGGTAATTTTCTCCAAAATCAGAGTCATTGATATTTTGCCGTGTTTCCAAATCCATTTTTGCCTTTGCCGCGTTATTGGCATACATATCCGCAATATCAGCGATTAATTTTGTTTTTGTCTTCAGCTCCTGGTTTTTTGCACTCAACAAGACATTGATCTTTTGCTGTTCGTATACCCAGCTGCCATCAGAGTTATTATCCTCAAGCATGGACTGTATAGCTTCCCTGTCCTCCGCCAGTTCCTCTTCCAGTTTCCCGTTATACGCTGTAACTTCCGCCGCTTTTTTTGAAAGCGCCTCCCCTATTTTACGGTAACGCATATAATGGCCGTAACTCATCCCGTATTTCTGATGGAAAACCGCTTTCTCTTCCGGCGTCAGCTGCTTTTCAAACGGATCGGTAATCGCGTAATCTATCGCGCTGTTTGCCATATCTGTTACATTTGTTACAGGATTTACCATGTATAAATCGGCCAGACTGTATGACGAGCCGCCTATCTTAATGTCTTTCCTGTTCAATATCGCCTCAATGTTTTCTTCATACGTCATCATCCTGTTGCCATAGGTCATTATTTTTCCCCATGAGCCAAGCGGATCCTTCAGGCTTAATTGCCGCAGGTCGAATGATTCAAAATTTTTTATCTGTTCTTTAAGCCGCTCAACATTCGTTTTTATTGTTTGATAAATATTATTCAACTGCTTATACATTTCCATGCCGTTTTCAATCGCGTGTATTAAATTTGTCGCGTCAATAACGGGCGGATTGGGCATAATTGTCCAGGGCTGCGCCGGAGTCTGCGCCGGAATGAATGCCGGGGCCCGGCACAACGCCGCGATAATTAACAAATACTTTTTCATGTTTACCCTGCCTTTTTCTCAATAGATTTATACTCGGGAGCGACTGTCTTTCCTTCCAGGTAATGACGGAACTTAACGCCCTGTATTTCCAGTATTTCCTCCGTAAAACCTTTTAAAACTCCCGAACTTTTCAATTCCAGCAAGCCTTTGCAGTAATCGGCCCAGCGGATTACGTCTCCCTTTGCCGTCCTGATATTGGCATCCTGGGCGCGCATCAGCGACAAAAATATTATTCCAAGCGACAGCTGGAAAAGCCTTGTCCCCTGGGGGTTTTTGAAATAGTAATCCCTCTTTTTTCTTGCCATTGCCAATAACGCCACCTCGTCCTCCGTCAGCCCGAATTTCATATACGCCCCGGCGTTGTTATACGCTTCAGGGTCGGCCAGATAGATTTTTGTCGGGCAATTCTGAATCAGCGTGCTGGCAATCTGGCTGTTCGCGCCGTCCGCGACTTCCTGCGTGGCAAACACGCAGAAAACGTGCTTCTTCCGCAGTTCCTTGAGCCATTGCCTCATCTTGTTCCTGAACGCCTCGTTATCCAGAAAGCGCCATGCCTCATCGACAACCAGCAGCGTCATCTGCCCCTTAAAGCGTTTTTCCAAAAAGTGAAACAAAAACATGATCGCCGGGGCCACTACCTTGTCTTTTAATTCCATCAGCTCGCTCATCTCAAAGAGGATCCACCGGCTGTCGTTGATCCTTGTCGCGTCGCCGTCAAAGATCCGGCCATAGGGGCCTTCCAGGGTATAGGGCTGGACGGCGTCATCAATAGGGTTCTGGCCTGTAGCCTCGTCCCTGTACATACAGGTCTGCTTGAACGTGGTCAAAGTGCGCCGCTTTTTTTCCATTGCGGACATAAGCTCTATTGTTACGCGAATTTGAACAAGCATCTTTGGCAGTATGGCTATGTTCTGCATTTCAAGCAGCGTCGTTATAAAATCACAGGCCCAGGCCTTGTCCGGTTCGGTGTCAATGTCGCCTAATGGCTGAAAGCAATGTTCCGTTGCCGACGGATCGACATACTCGCCGCCCGCCGCGAGGGTCATTGTTAACGCGCTTGCCCCCTTGTCAATAATAAACACCTGGCCGTCCGGGTACTTTAAAAAACTCGCGGCCAACAGCCCGATAATGGTGGATTTACCGGAACCCGTGGGCCCGAAAACAAGCGAATGGCCTACGTCGCCGTCATTCAGATTAAGGAAAAAGGGAGTGCCGTAATTTGTCGAGCATGTTACCAGCGGCGCGTCCACGCCGCATACCTCGCCGGTAAAACCGTTACGGGCCATCCCCGCCCAAACCGCGGACAGCGGCAGGACGTGGGCGAAATTGCCTGAATTGATCAGCGGGCGGCGTATGTTCCTGTGAACATCGCCGGCCGTCATGCCCAGAAAAGCGTTATACGCGTTAAAAGTTTCCTCTTTGCAGGTAAAGCCGGCGCTTTCTATTACGGTCCGCAGGTTCGCCAGTTTCTGCATTGCCTTTTCATAATCCTGATCCCATGTCATTATGCAGGAGTTGTAATATCCGAAACCTACATAATCCATGGTCAGTTCCTTCATCGCCTCGCCGACATCGCGTTCCAGTTCCCCCGCCCCTACATTCTCCTTGTGCGTCTGCACGTCCATTGCCATTTCCGCCATGAGCTGTTTGGCGCTTTTCCTCGCACCGTGGTGCTTGCCCTGCCATTTGTCCAGTTCTTTCATAGCCTCTGTTTTTTCCATGGGAAAATACCTGGACACCCAGCGGTACTCAATATAACTCTTGTTCAGCTCATGCAGGATCGACGGATACGTTTCCATGGGGAAGTCATTGATCGCCAATATCGGGATATAGTAATCTTCCAGTTTGAGCGTCTGCCCTATATGCAGGGGCATGTCGCAAATAAAGGTATCCAAAAACAGAAAGTGATCCGGAACCGCTATATTAAAGCGGCGCATAGACACCGTTGAATGTAAATAATTCACCGTCTCCCCGTAGGCAAGCGGCCTTATGATCAATTTAGACTCCAGTACGCTTGTAATCCGTTTAACCTCCTTCATAAATTGTTCGATAATGTCATCCTGCGCCTTTTCAAACTGTATTTCCGTAAAAAAGATCTTTGTCATTTTGCGCTTGATTTCCATTTCCGGCTTGTACACAAAGTTCAGATAATACGAAGTGTCAAAATGGTTTCCGTAACCCTGGAAGCTCTCCTTGCGTTCCTGTTCGATTAAATATCCGGCTTCAATATCAAAATCGCTTTCAGGGTAATCGCTTGTGATATACCGCTGCGCCTCTACGGAAACCATCCAGCCGTCCCCAAGCCGCTTCACCGACTCGTTAAAATACGCTGTCACTGAATTGATATACGCCGGACTGAAACTCTCAAGGTCATGGCCGCGAAACCCGTAAACCTGCTGTACGCAGCCGTCCTTATGCACCACGACGCAATGCTCGACCGTCAGGGTATCTGTAATTTCCTCTTTGATTGGCACGCAGTACGCCCAGGGCAAGGCGCAGACCAGTTCCGCAATCTTTGGCTTTCCGGCGTCTTTATTGTACTTATTCTGAATCCCCATCATGCCGCCCTCATCCTTCCTTTTTTCCCCGGAAAATACATTTTCAACTCCTTCCTTTTTTCATCAAGCTTCTTTCTTTTCATATGCGCTCCAGATTTCTTTACTGTATATATGGCGCAAATGATCGGTTTGCTTGCATTTTTTTGAAAAAAATAAAAATATTTTTTGGGGACCGGGTTAAGGTTGCGAATGAAAGGGGAATATAGAAAAGCAGGAATCGATTAAAGACAAAAACTATTACATACGAAATTAACCAGTGATGTTCTCCACCATCCGCTTAAATTCGCTTTCCTCAACGGAGGAAAGGGGCCGCGCGGAATAAAGGGCCTTTTCAAAAAGCTCTCCGCAGCGGATTATGTTTTCACGGATTTCCGCGCCCGGATGTGCTGTTTCGGTTGATTGGGCGGCGGCGGCAGTAGCCGCCAGAATTCCGCAGTATTCCCCCGGCGCGTGGGAAGGCTTCCAGGGAACCTTCATGGTTTCAATACCCCACAGGATGAGCCGGGCAAAAAGGTTCACGCTGCGTTTTATTTCTTTCTTTTTTACGCCGGAAAGGAGTTCCGACGCAATGCGGCGCAATTTTCCGCTGTCAGGCCGGTATTTTTGCGAAGAGCCCCGGTCTTTAAGCGCGTTTAAAAATGAATGAATGCCCCGCTTGAAATCCCTGAACCAACGGGCAATTGCAATACGGATCTTTCTCAAACTAAGTGAATACCCGGAGCGCTTAAGCAGCGGATATACCATGAAAAGCAGAAAGAGAATAACCAGAACCGCTATGAAGCCGTACTTTATATATGTCCAGCCCGCCCAGGGACCGGAGTTTTCCGCTTCAAGTTCAGGAAGGAACCCTGAGGGACTCATCATCCTGGGCTCTTCACTTCTTTCCGGAACAGCAAAATCAGCAGACTCAGAAGGGCGGAACAATGACGCCAATAACCTGACAAGCCACGCCAGCAATCCGAGAATGAGTCCCGGCGGCAGGAGGCTCGCGTCGGAGGAACCCGCGGCGGCGAGAACGACCGCCGCCCCAATACCAAGGGCCATGCTCGTAACCGGCATGGCGCGATCCCGGACGCTGAGTGAAATTCCCTCGGAGGCGTAGATAAGCTCTTTCCTGATCAGCCGCAGAAACCCCATCAGGAGAAACCCTGCGGTAAACACGCAGAAAACGATCAGGCTGAAAAACAGCGAACGTCCGGCGAATCCGGCGGCCCCGATAAGGAGGCAGGGAATAATAAATTGCGCCCCGTAACTTAGCTGGAGGCTTTTAAGCCTTTCAGAAGTCTGGCTCATCTCAGGAGAATATTCCCACATGGCTTCCCTTAGCTGTTCCCCCCTGTGCTGTGCCGTGAATGACTCAAAGAGTTCAACCCCGCTAAAAATTATCCGCAGTGATATCGCGGAATACCACGCGAAAAGAGCGGCCAGGGCGGCGGCGACGGAATCAATACAGGGGAAGAAACGCTGTAATAATCCGGCATCCAGCCGGAAGATGGATACGAAGGCGTAAGCCGCCGCAGCCGCGATAACGCTTCCCCGCAAGTCCGCCGCGGCGTGCCTTTGGTGGGAGTCTTTCATCAGCCCGGCGTAGCAGGCCGCCGCCAGCGCGCTTAATAAACCGGCGGCGCACCAGACCTTTTCATTATGCGCGTAGAAGGGGGAAAGCGGCGAAACAAAGTACCTGACCGCGGCGCCCAGTAATGTTGACCAAAGGATCAGAACGGAAAATGGAAGGTATACGCTCATAATGCCGTAAAGGGGCTTAGATGACGGCATAACCTGAGTCCTTCATTTGATACTTGCGGGAACCCCTTGCCTTGTTGTAAGAACCGCTTTCCAGATCTTTCCCGCTGATGATAAGGTATTCCAGTGAAAGCCGCCGCTTTCTCAGGGTTTCAAGGGCGTTGTAGTCCGCGTCTTCAAGGGAAGGGCCCACGTACACCAGCCGGGTTCCGAAAGCCATAACCTTGCCTTTTTCCAACAGCCGCTGGGCGCTGGGCCGCATGGAACCTTCGCCCTCAATCAGTGAGGAAATTTGATTCATATTCCTGAAGGGCTGCAGCGCGGCCAGCCGTTCCAAAATGGGGATAAGGGTAAATGCCGCCGGGTTTATTACAGCGGAATCCTGTTCTTCGTAATTCGCTTCGGCGGTATGGAGGATGAGCCCCAGGGTCTGGCGTTCACGGGCGGCCATGAGGCAGAGCGCGGCGGCGGCCTCTATGACCCGTTCAATATAGGGCCCCCGGTTTTTGATTTCATACTCACGCGGATCCGCGTTAAGAAAAACGATCATGGGATAGGAGAGGGACGGCTCGTACTCATTGACCAGAAGGCTTTCCCCTGCCCCCCAACCGTACATTTTGGCGCTTGCCTTCCAGTTGATCCTCTTGCTCTCGTCGCCGGGGCTGTAGTCCCGCAGTGAACGGGGCCGGGTAAGGTCTTCGTAAAACGGATCCGGGGTGATAAGGTTTCCCAGGGGAATCCCTCCGGGTGATTTGAGCGCCGCAAAAGCCGGGGACGGATAAATAAAGAGTTTTGAAGTTTCCGCGAAACTCATCGTAAAAGGAAAGAGCCCCAGGGGATCGGAACCCCGGAGCGAGGCGGGGCCAATGGTGTAAACGCCCCGTTCCGAGCCCAGGACTTCCCAACGGAACAGCTGCATACTTTCACCCCGCAATGTGCAGAGTCGCTTGATATTCCTGAACACCGCTATGCCGCCCGAATAATCGTTCATGGCAAGCATGAAAGCCGGCAGGCGGCCGGAGTTTTCCACCCGGAGTTCCACGTCCAGCCACTCATTCTTGAAAGCCCTTAGCTCCGGATCCCGGCGGACAAGGTTAAGATGCCGGACAAGGTATTCGCTGTACGCCTTTGCCCCCAAAATAAGGATGATGAGGAAAAGGGTTATAAATTGAATCGATCTTTGGGGGGTAAAAAGATAAATAAGGAAAAGAACCGGGACAACCGTCTTGAGGAGGGCCTTACCCCCTCTTTCTGTCCGGCTCTTTTGTTCATTCATGATTAACGATCCGACCTGTACTCAGGCGCGGGGATCCGATCCAGCACCGAGGCGATGATTCTTTCCGGCAGGACGCCCCGAACCAGGGCTTCGGGGGAAAGCAGCAGGCGCTGGCGGAATACGGGCAGGGCCATTTCTTTAACGTCTTCGGGGATCACGTAGTCCCTGTTCCTGACCGTGGCCAGGGCCTGGCAGGCCCGGTAAAGGGCAAGGCTCCCGCGGGGGGATATTCCCGCCCTGAGGCCCGCGTCCTGCCTTGTGGCCGTTACGAGGGAAAGCAGGTAGTCCCGTACCGGGGGATCCACATGAACATGGGTGACCGATTCCTGAATTGAAAGCACGTCACCCGCCGCCGCCACCTGTTTAAGGTCCGTTACCGGATGGGTGATGCGCCGCTGGCTTTCCAGCATCTTCGCTTCGGATTCCAAATCAGGGTAGCCTATCCCCAGGGAAAGGAGAAACCGGTCCTTCTGCGCTTCGGGCAGGGGGAAGGTTCCCTCGTATTCCACGGGATTTTCAGTCGCCATCACAAAAAAAGGCTCGGGCAGGGGCATGCAGTTTCCGTCAACCGTTATCTGCCCCTCCGCCATGGCTTCCAGGAGGGCAGACTGGGTGCGGGGAGTCGCCCGGTTGATTTCGTCCACCAGAATAAACTGGTTTACCACCGGCCCCGGGCGGTACACGAAACGGCCTTCATTCGCCCGCCAGACCGAAACTCCCAATATGTCCGCGGGCAGGAGGTCCGGCGTACATTGAATCCGGGCGAAGCTCAGGCCCATGCTGGCGGCAAAGGCCCGCGCGAGGATGGTCTTGCCCGTACCCGGCACGTCTTCCAGAAGCAGATGGCCCCGGGCAAAAAAGGCCGCCAGTATCTTTTCGATTACTTCGCCTTTTCCCAAAAAAACCTGTTCAATATTTTCCCGTATTTTGGAGGCAAATTCGGCTCCCGGCAGTTTTTCCATTTTTCCCTCCATGTTTAGTTTTATTATACAATAATTAAAAATAAAAAACTAACAATTTTAATCATTGGATTTAAGTATAACAGGTAACAAAGGGAAGATCACGACGCTGTAAACCCGTTCGCAAGCATTTCCGCTATTACCACGCCCAGATCGTCCTTTACGCGGATTGTGTAAACGGATATGTTTCTGCCTTTGGAGACGCATGTTGACGCCGCGGTCAGGCGGCGGCCTTTTGTGGATTTCAGGAAAGAAATACTGCACGACTGCCCTACCGTCAGCCTGTCGTTCTCGCCGCAGGCCATAGCCAGATTGCAGTGAACGGCAAAGGCGAAATCCGCCAGCGTGAAAATGGCGCCGCCCTGCACGCCGCCCGCGGCGTTTTTATGTTCATCGCGCAATTCCATGCCGCATACCACGCAATCCTGCGCGGCCGAATCAATAACTATTCCGTTTCCCGTGGCAAAACGGTCGTTCTTAAAAAAAGTCCTGACTTGTTCCAAATCAATGTTCATGTTAAAAATTATACTATTTTTGGAATATCATCGCAATATACAAATATATATTTTTTTTATTT
>Ga0268262_10004632_pt1 | contig 14094 bp, 11 predicted proteins | sample TergutNc150P3_FD_190354 | JGI IMG/M metagenome (GOLD analysis project Ga0268262, IMG submission 190354) | Nasutitermes corniger P3 segment gut microbial community from laboratory colony in Florida, USA - Nc150 P3 (SPAdes) (version 2) | ecosystem: Host-associated > Arthropoda: Insects >... | reverse complement strand
TAACCCCCAAATTTTTGGCGTATACCGGGTCCAGCGCGTGTTCCGCGTCAATAAACGCCGCCGTACCGCCCAGTTTTTGCGCCTCGGCAATGGCGTGCAGGGCCAGTGTGGTCTTGCCCGACGATTCAGGGCCGAATATTTCGATAATCCGCCCGCGGGGGTAGCCGCCAACTCCGAGCGCCTCATCCAGCAGGATGGACCCCGACGGCACCGTTTCTATGCCGGCGGCATTGTCATGCGCCCCCAGTTTAATGAGTGATCCCGATCCAAATTGTTTTTCAATCTGCAGGCGGGCCGCTTCCAGGGCTTTTGCCTTTTCCTCAGGCGCCGCGTTGGGATCGCCCCTGGTTTTTTCTTCTGATTTAGCCATAAAATCTCCTCCCTATATGTATGGCGGCAAACCGCATTTTGCTTGATTGGTTTTGGAAAATTATAGCAAATTTTTGGGGGAAAGGGGAATAGGGAGGTTTCGGCTTGTCTTTTCCCGCGGACACTGCTATAATAACAGTATGGATATGGAAACATTATCAGTAGATATGAGCCAGGCGAAGGTACAGGAACAAGCGGCAGCGCAAGTACAGGCGATGAGCCTTGATACGGCAAAAGAACAGGCCGCCGCTGTGGATACCCTTATCTCGAGCGCTCAATCTATAACAGACCCCAATCTGGGACAAACCGTTAATCTTCTCGACTGAATTGGCCGCGTCCCGGGGCTGACAAACACCATAACTTCACCGTTACTTAACAGATTATCCGTATAGCCACAATGGTATTAACCTATAGGCAGAAAGTATAATATATGATAGACATTTTTATATACTCCATATTAATGGTATATAAAGGAGTTACGTCATTCCCAGCTTTTTCATAAGTCTCATTTGCGTAACAGGATTTTATCCTCTCTTTTATAAGCTGAATAAACCCGCTTCCCGCTGGAGGTCTGTCGCTCTTTTAGCGGCGGTAATACTGGGCCGCCCTCTTTCCATGTTATGGCAAAGATTCTTTATGTTTGAGCAGGCAGATTCCCCTACATTGATTGATATTACGGTTATTCATATCGCGCTTTATCTTCTTATCTTCGTTCTGTTGGGTAATAACCGTTTAAGGGCGCTTATTTCAGCTTCATTTGCTTTTTCCATCATTAATTTAACACATTTGCCCATAATTCATTTTATTTTTTTTGTAGTTTCCCCTTTTATTAATTCTCAAAGCCATGTAGAATTTCTTCAGAAAAACCCTAACATATATTACAGCAGTATTTTTATAAATAATATTGTCATTGGCGCCTGCTGTCTTTTTGCCGCGCGTTGGCTGCGTGAAACCAAATTAAAGCCGCCTCTTATGCTTTATGTGATTTTCAACCTGTTGTTCGTTTTATTCCCTTTGGTAATTCTCGCATGGTATGAGGATATATTAAAAATAATGGCTGTTTCTTTTTTAACTTCCGCTTTTATAAGTACGTTCTTTTTGGTAATAATACTGTTTTTATTTTATCTGTATACGCGGTTGGCTGCGGATAATTTGACAGCCGGTTTAAATGCAACTGAAAAAAATGATAAATACACACCATTCATTCAGCTTTTGAGCAGGCGCGAATTGGAAGTTATTGAAGCGGTACTTGCCGGTAATGTCAGGCATAAACAACTCTCCGCCGCCCTCAATATTTCTGTCAGTACGGTAAAAACCCATTTAATACATATTTATCAAACTACCGGTGTTTCCGGTATTGCCGCCCTCTCATCACTTTTTCACGGGTATACTCCCCAGGCACCTAAAAATCAACCCTAAATCAACCTAAAATCAACCCAAAAGACGATATAAACACGTACACCGCCCCGGATATATTTTTCATACCTTAAGAAAAAAACTTTCCGGGAGAAAAAATGAAAAGGTTTTTATTATTTCTGCTGCTATTGGTATATGTCGGCCTGTTTTTTATGTGTTACAATAAAATCTGAATGGAGGACACGGAGTTACACGGAGGAGGAAGAAGAGGAATAACCACGGAGTACGCGGAGTTTTGATCTTCCTCCGTGAAACTCCGTGTACTCCGTGGTTATATTCTTCTTAAGTTTATGATGTTATATCTGGCACCCATCTTTGCGTGAATTCGTTCCTGTTAACCGGCTAAATTCATGCCAAATATTTCCGTATAGGTTAATATCCCGCTCATGCGTTCTGATTTCATCAGGCTTATCCTGTTGACCGGAAAAATAATTTCCTGTTTTTGAATGATAATGGGCGATGTATGCTTTACTTCCCTGCCAAGGGTAATGTGCGGATTAAAAGGTCTGTTATCAAAATTGACATCTTTTGAAAGTAAATTTTCCGCGATTCGCTGTCTGATTGTTTTAAGAGTATCAAGGCGCGTATCATTATCATCCGTTCCTATCCACCACAGTTCTTTTTTACTGTGCTTAAAACAGCCGACGGTCGAGAAAACAAGCGAAAAGGGAGCAATGGGCGGCTTAAGCGCTCTGTCAATTAGAGATGATATTAACGGTATTTTATCCTCAGGAGTTTCACCCAAAAAAACAAGCGTTAAGTGCAGATTTTCAGGCCGTGTAAAACTCCCCTTTACCGACTGCGTTTTTATCTTTTCCTGAACAGCGAGGAATTGAGCTTTTACTTTGTTATCGCAATTTACCGATATAAAAAGCCTTTGCATAACAGCTCCTTTTAAACCTCCGTGAAACTCCGTGGTTATATTCTTCTTAACCAGCGGCGTCCTCACCGGAATATTGCAGCCGGTACAGGCCGGCGTACAGGCCGTTATGCGCTATCAGTTCATCGTGGGTGCCGGACTCCGCCAACGCGCCGCCTGAAAGCACCAGAATACGGTCGGCGTTTTTTATCGTGGAAAGGCGGTGGGCGATGACAAACGATGTTCTGCCGGACAAAACCCGCTTTATCCCCATTTGAATCAGGTGTTCCGTTTCCGTGTCGATGGAACTCGTGGCCTCATCCAGAATCACCACCTGGGGGTTATGCGCTATGACGCGGGCAAAACTGATAAGCTGGCGCTGGCCTGATGAGATATTCGTCGCCCCCTCGGAAAGCATGGTATCGTAGCCGTCCGGCAGGCGGGATATAAATTCATGGGCGTGGACCGCCTGCGCCGCCTCGATAATCTGTTCCCGCGAAAGTTCCAGACCCAGGCTGATGTTATCCGCTACCGTGCCGGAAAACAGAAACACATCCTGCAAGACAGGCAGCACGGCGCGGCGTAACTCATTAAGGGGAATGTCCTTGACCGGAACGCCGTCCAACCGTATCTCTCCGGAATCAATATCCCAGAGCCGCGATAAAACGTTGATAATCGTAGTCTTGCCCGCGCCGGTATAGCCGACTATCGCCGCCATATCCCCCGGTTGGACCGCAAAACTCAAGCCCCGCAGCACGTCTTCGCCTTTTTTGTAGGCAAAGCGCACGTTATCAAAAATCACATGACCGCGCAGAGCGGCAGACTTCGTACCGTTATCGGGAATATGCTCGTCGGTGTCCATTAACTTGAAAACTTTTTCCCCGCCGGCCATGGCGGATTGCAGCAGGGTGTACTTTTCGGCAATATCCGTTACCGGGGCGTAAAACATCTGCACCAGATTGACAAAGGCGATCAGCACCCCCAGTGAAACCGACAGTGAAAGAATCATTTTGCTTCCCACGACGATTACCACGGCGGCGGTAAAAGTCGCAAACCATTCAACAATGGGCCTGAATGTCGCAAACACATACATTTCGCCCAGATCGGCATCAAGCAATTCACGGTTCCGTTCGGCAAATTCCCTGCCGCTTTTTTCCTCACGCCGGAAAAGCTGCACCACCTGAATTCCGGCAAGGCGTTCGGCAAGGTAGGCGTACACTTTTGAGGACGCCGTCCGCTGGCGGCGGAAGGCGTCGCGGGCCTTTACCCTGCTGATCAGGGTCAGCGCCAGCACCGGCGGCAGGGTTAAAATCACACAGAGGGCCAGCCGGGGTGACAGGATGAACAAAGTGACCAGCACCCCCAGCATGACGGAAAGATCTTTCAGAAAAGACGTCAGCACCGTGGTAAAAAATTCGTCAATGGTTTGAATATCCCCGGTAAGGCGGGTAACGATACGGCCCACCGGATGCCGGGAAAGAAAGGCGGTTGACTGGGACAGCGTTTTGGTGAAAAGCCCCAGCCGCATATCCTTCATCACCCGCTGGCTGATCAGGTTTGCCGTCCAGGTTTGCGAAAAGGTAAAGACGAAGACCAGCACCAGCGCTATTAAAAAAATGATTCCTCCCCGCATAACGCTGGTAATGTCACGGCTGCGTATAACGGCTATTTCTTTGGGCGGCAGCGAATACAAATCCGTCATTTTGATTGCCGCTTTTGTTCCGGTTTCATCGCCGCCCGTCAATATAAACAATGCCCCGTGTTGGTACACGAGCGCCGCCGCGGGATCATCCGGCTGATATGAAAAGGCGTACCAGTAACCGCTGTCAAGAATCCCCTTATCCCGCAGTTCACGCTCTACCCTGCCCGGCATTACGGTGCGTTGGTTCTGCGGCACATAAAAAACACCGCCTAACGGCAATGTTTCGGGCAGGGCGGCAAATTCTTCACATACCGAGCGCGCCTCCGCGCTGAGGTCCTGCCGCCGCATACTTTCGCCGTTAAACGCCATGAAGCGGGCAAGCACCGAGCCGTCAATAATGCGCTGCTGCAGCACGGGAATGTACAACTCTCCGAGGGTGGAAACCGCCAGGGCGGCAAGGGTAAAAACAACCAACAGGCGGTAAGGCTTGAGATAGGAAAGTATGCGCCGGACGAGATTACCGTCGTATTCTTTGGTAATGGTGTCGGTTTCAAAATAATCACTCACCGCGCGCCTCCCGAAGAATATCTCCCAAAGACATCACACGAAGAACACAAAGGCACAAAGAACATGGAATTCTTTGTGATCTTCTCTTTCTTTGTGTTCTTTGTGAGAACTCTTGGGGTGTTACGCATAGTTACCACCGGTATCTAACTGTTGAAGCGTTGCCATGCGGGAGTAAAAACCGCCGGCTGTTGCCAGTTCGGACGGAGTGCCGTATTCGCTTTGTTTTCCCCTGTCCAAGACCAGCACTCTATTCGCATAACGGAGGGTTGAGACGCGGTGGGAAATAATGATTGTGGTTTTGTTTTTACGTTCCGCCAGCAGCGCGTCAAGAATTTTCCGTTCGGTTTCCGCGTCAACCGCGGAAAGAGAATCATCCAGAATAAGGAATTCGCTGTTCATCACCAGGGCGCGGGCAATGGCAACCCGCTGTTTTTGTCCGCCGGAAAGGGTCAGCCCCCGCTCGCCGATAAGGGTGTCATTTCCCTCGGCAAAGGCCGCGATGTCCCTTTCCAGCGCCGCGTTCCGCGCCGCTGTGCGCAGTATTGTTTCATCGGGGGAATCAATCCCATAAGCGATATTATTCTGAATCGAATCGGAAAAAAGGTAGCTGTCCTGGGGACTGACCGCGAAAAGGCGGCGTAAATCGTCAAGCGGCCAACTGCGCGTGTCTCTGCCATATACTAAAACCTCCCCCGCGCAAGGGTCGAGCGTCCGGGTGAGAAGTTTTATCAGCGTTGACTTGCCCGATCCGGTTCTTCCCATGATGCCCAGCCATTCCCCTTTGTTAATGCTGAGATTGATATTTTCCAGCGCCGCGTTTTTTTCGCCGTATGAAAAACATAGTTCTTTAATCTCAATGGCAAAAGAAGAATTAACCACGGAGTTATACGGAGTTTTGATACAAAGATCTTCTTCTCCTCCGCGGCGCGCCCGACTGGATAAATCCAGTCGGCCTATGTGTGTGCAGTAGATGTTATTGTGCGCCGGGCGTATGCTACATTTCTCATCTACGCCCTTTGACAGGGCGCCTTTTTGCGCCCCGTGTAACTCCGTGACCTCCGTGGTTAAAAATTCTTTGTCACAAATCGAAGGAACAGTATTCAAAATTTCATTCACTCGTCCCAGGCTGACCGCGCCGCGCTGTATCATGTTTACCGTAAAACCCGCCCCCATCAGCGGCCATATCAGCATGTTCAGATAGCGGAACATTGCCACCAGGCTTCCCGGACTCATCAGGCCGTTTATCACCCGTGTTCCGCCTATTACCAGCATCAGCAGAACGGTAAACTGGGAAAGAAAAGTAACCAGCGGAAAGAACACGCCGAACAGCCGGATAAGGTCCATGCTTGCCCGGCGGTAGTCATCGTTATCGGCGGCAAATTTTTTGATGAACCACCATTCCTTGACAAATGATTTTATTACGCGCAGGCCGGCAAACGTTTCCTGAGCGGTATCGCTCATTTTTGAATAGGCTTCCTGGTGAACCATGAATTTTTTACCGACCGATTTGCCGAACAGCAGAATCAATACCGTAACCAGGGGAAGGGGAATAACGGAAAACAGGGCGGAGCGGGCGTCCTGTACAAAAATGATTATCAGAATTGCCGTTGTCATTACCACAAAATCTACCAGCGCCACCAGCCCCATGCCGATTGCCATACGCACCGCGCCCAGGTCGTTGGTCGAGCGGGCCATCAGATCGCCTATTTTGTTCCGCTGGTAGAAATCCCAGGCGAGTGTCTGTAAATGCGCAAAGAGCCTGTCCCGTATTGACGTTTCTATTCTGCGGGAAGAACCGTGAATAAAATAACGCCACAAAAATCTTCCCAGCGAGATCAGGGCCATGAGCGCCGTCATCCACAGGCAGAGAAAAATAATTTTTTTCCATTCAAAAGCGCCGGAACTGATCAGATCGATAGCCTGTCTGATAAACTGGGGAATGGCAATCTGCGCCGCATCCACGATAATCAGAAAAATCAGCCCCCACAGGTAACGCCAGCGGTAAGGGGCAAGGTATGGCAGGAGGGACTCGTATTGCCTGAGCGGGGATTGACGAGCGCTCATCATAACTCGTTCTTCATTTTTTCCTGTTTTTCCGTATCGGTCGCCAGCTTGACTTTCCAAATGTCCAGTTTCTTTTTCGTGTTTACCGCTTCTCCCTGATCCCCGGTAAGGATGTATATCCGCCTGAGCGCTCCAAGATAAATAATGCCCAGTTTGAAATCGTCAATACGGTTGGTGGAAAGCTCGTACTTTTCACGGTAACGGTCGGCAGCCTGTGAAAGGAGTTTTTTTATCAGCGCCAGATGGCGGACAGTCGGTTCATAATGCTCCGACTGAAAATCGCTGTTAATCAGAATGTCTTTCAGGTTGATTATATTTTTTGCCACGGTAGCGTAACGGCCTTCTATCTCTACGAATGTCCACTTCCACTTGGTATTGTCTCCGTAGGCGTTCTTCAGGAGATCAATGGCAAGGCCCATCTTGCGTATCAGCAGGTAACGCTCGGCCGGGGTTACCGTATCAATCTGCGCGAGCTGCTCTTCATAATCGGAATAGGGCGCGTCAATGAAATTGCTCACTATCTCTTCCAGATAAATAATGCTTTTATACAGGGCTTTTCTCGCTTCATTGAGCGATTCTTCGTTTTTTACTTTCAGTACCGATTGGACAACTCCGTCTATGATTATGTAATTTGAAGCAAGATTGAGCATTGATTCAACGAGGCCCAAGCGTTTGAACGCGGCGTCAGGAGCGTTATTTCTGATCGCTATCAGGGTTTCCTGCTCACTTTTGAGTATTGCATCAACCGCGGAACGGTAGATGCTGGTCTGCGCGATACTTTTATTTTGTGTATTGGCCATTAGCCGCCTCTCTTTCCGTATTTTAAGATTAAATCATCGGCATGGGCAAGCGCCGCCTCTCCTGAGTCTCCGGCCAGCATCCGGGCGATTTCCTTTTTTCGCCCTTGCGCGTTCAAAGGGCCGACTCCGGTGAAGGTTCTGCCTCCCTCGATCCGTTTTTCAACCTTAAAATGATTATCGGCACGTACCGCTATACTGGCAAGATGGGTTACGCAGAAAATTTGCCGGTATTTTCCGATTTTTTCCAGATATTCACCCACGGCAAGGGCAACTTCGCCGCCTATGCCCGTGTCAATCTCGTCAAATACCAGGGTTTCTATGCTGTCGCCTGAGGATAATACCGACTTTATCGCCAGCATGACGCGGGAAAGCTCCCCGCCGGAGGCGACACGGGAAAGATCCTTCAACGGCTCGCCGGAATTGGCGGAAATGAGGAATTCCACGTCTTCGGCGCCCCAGGGGCCGTATACCGGGGTCGGTGTATCGCCTTCGCGGGTCTTTGCCGTTACCGAGGGGGCAAAACGCGCGTTGGGCATACCCAGGCGCTTCAGTATGCCGCTGACTTTCTGGCCCAAATCGGCGGCGGCGGCTATTCGTTTTTGCCGCAGCGCCGCGGCGCGGGTTGAAATTTCCCTTTCCAGGGCGGCTATTTCGGCTTTCAGCTTTTCACGGTTTTCCTCGGCGCCGGACAGGGTTTCTATCTCCGCTTCGGCCGCCGCGCGGTAGGCGATAATCGCGTCCTCCGGATGCGCCGCATCTCCCGGACGCGGCTCCGCCGTTTCCCCGTATTTTCGTTTCAGCTTGTACAGCAGGGCAAGGCGCTCGTCAACGGCTTCCTGCCGGCGGGGATCATAACTCAAACCGTCACGGTAGGAACGGAATTCACCCGCGATATCTTCCGCCTCATAGTACATATCCTCAAGGCGCCGCTGAAGGGCGGTCAGGGACGTATCAATGGCGGAAGCGCTGTCCAGGGAACCACGGGCGCGGCGGGCAAGGCCGAGGACGGACTCTTCGCCGTCATACAGGCAATCGGCGGCGCTGTTTACATGGCCGGCCAGTTTTTCAAAATCGGAGAGTTTTTGGGCCTCGTTTTCCAACTCCCGCAGTTCCCCGCCGCGGAGGGCGGCGGCGGTTATTTCATCCACGGCATAGCGCAAAAGTTCCAGCCGCGCCTCGCGGTCCCGTTGTGAGCTGTAGGACGCTTCCAGCGTCTTGCGCTTTTCGGCAAGTTCCATAAACATTTTACCGTAAGCGCGCACTTCTTCCTCAATGCCGGCAAAACGGTCCAGATAGCGGCGGTGGTTTTCCTTGTGCAGCAGCGATTCATGGTTATGCTGGCCGTGAAGGTCAAACAGCAGGGCCATAAAAACGGCAAGGTCAGCCCTGGTAACCGGCGTCTCCTGTATAAACACGGAACTTCTGCCTGAAGTCTTGATATTCCGCCTGATAATAACGGAGTCTTCTTCGCTTGGTATATCGCGGTTTTTCAGCCATTCCATCGCTTCGGCATTGTCTTTGCCTATCGACACTACCGCGGAAACGCTTGCCTCTTCGGTACCGGATCGTATAACGTCCGTTTCGGCTTTTCCGCCCATGAGAAAACTTAAAGAACCGACAATGATTGACTTGCCCGCCCCGGTTTCGCCGGTCAGCACGTTAAAACCGGAACGGAACGACAGGGAGATAGAATCAATCAGGGCGTAGTTTCTGATTACCAGTTCCTCAAGCATGAGTTATCTCTCCCCCATACACGTTAACTTAAAAAGAATATAACCACGGAGTTTCACGGAGGAAGATACCATTATTTTAAAACTCCGTGCTGCTCCGTGTAACTCCGTGGTAAAAAATCTTAAATTAGCATACATGGTATTCACCCCATGACAATTTCCCTTTAAGGGCGGAATAATACGATGAGCGTCCCGCGGTTATCAGCCGGGCGTAATGGGGAAAATGAGTTACCGTAATCGTGTCTTCCGGCTCCACATCAAAGGTATCCTGCCCGTCAACGGTTAACACTATGCCGCTGCGCTGTTCTTTTTCCACCGTTACCAGCAAATTTTGCCGCGAGGGAAGCACCAGCGGGCGGTTGCTTAAGGTGAAGGGACAGACCGGACTGATAATGAGGGCCTCCATTTCCGGATCAAGTATCGGCCCGCCCGCCGCCATGGAGTACGCGGTTGAGCCGGTCGGCGTGGCTATGACCAGCCCGTCAGAGCGGTAACAGCCCAGGTCGGCATATTCGCCGGGGGCAATTTCCGTTTTTACCCGCAGGCGTATCAGTTTCGCTTTTCCCGATGAGGAAATCACCAGGTCATTCAGGCAGGCATTGCGGTAAACGTTCACCCCTCCGCGAGCTACGGAAAGGTCCAGCATACACCGCGGTGAAATTCGCGCTGTCTGACTTTGCCATTGTTCATACACCGCGCGCCATTCATGCCATTCTACGCCGGCAAGAAAACCCAACGTGCCCAAATGGATGGGAAGAATCGGCGTGCCGGCGGGGGCCAGGATTCGCGCCGCGTACAGCACCGTTCCGTCGCCGCCCAGACTCAAGGCGATATCCCAGGCGCCGCTGGGGTCAGTCTCAGGACGGCCCTCAAAGGCAAAAACCGTTACTGCCGCCCCCCGGCTCTCCAATTCACCGCGTATCTCCGCGGCGGCGGCCTGGGCGTGTTCTTTGTGGAGATTGACTACTAAAATTACTTTCTGCGCCATATCTCCCCGCACTTTACGGAAGGGTCATTATCAGCCGGGAAACCCGCTGAGCGTCCGGAGAGGGAAGCCGGGGGTAAAGAGGAAACAGCACCGTTCGCAGTGACAATGAATAACTTACCGGACATAACACTGAATCGCTTATTCCGGCTCCCGCCAGACTTTGCTCAAAAGCGCTTTCCACGATAATCTCTTTTTTGCGGGCATAGGCCGCAACATCCTTCATGCCGGTTTCCAGCACCAGCGGAAAGGCATAATGGTTGTATTCAATATTTTCAACAGGGGAAACAAAGCGTTTATGTTTGGTACGAAGGCTTGCCTGGATATAGGTCTGGGCGATTTCGCGCCGCCTTTCCATGTTCCGCGCCGCCTCCCTGAACTGCACCGCCGCCAGCGCCGCGTTAATGTCAGGCAGGCAGTACTCCGGCGGAATGTTGGCATAGCCGCGCAGCGCCGAACCGTCCTTGCGGTTCATGGCAAACAACAGCGCCCCGCCGCCTGAGGTCAGCATATCCCGCTCTTCAAGACCTAAAATGGCAAACACGCCGTGTACCAGAGAACCCGCATCCGCCTGCCCCTGTCCTTCGGCGGGGGCGGGCGCGGGCGCCTCTTTGTCCGTATCCGCCGGAGGCGGGGGAGGACAATAACTTTGAGAAATATCCTCAATGACGGGAAGGCCGAGTTCAATAATGGAAGCGGTGTCCGGTACAAAGCCCAGCGTATGATGCAGCACGATACAGCGCGGCTCAATACCGGTTGGTTTTGCCGCTATTGCCTTTTCAATGGTTTCACGGCTTATGCAGGGAGAGGAAAAGGACACGTCGCAGTACAGCGGCGTTAGGCGCAAGTCGGCAAATACCTGGGCGTAATAACGGGGGGAAAGGGCGGACACCAGCACCCCGTCGCCGTCATGTACATCAAGCGCTTTAAGGGCAAGGTACAGGGCCGTAGCGGGGCTGCGCAAAGCCAGCGCGTAATCAAAACGAAGATGTTCGCGGGCAGTCTGTATCAGGAGGCGTGAACGCTCCCCGGGACCAATCTGGTCCTCCACCATGGCGGTAAGGACAGCGTCCATTTCTTTGCGTCTGATCGTTGGCGAGTAGATTTCAATTTTCATGGCGACACCTCAAACGCAGTAACATTAAATCCCCGTACAGGCCGCCGTTATTTCCCTAGCGCCTCAACTCGGCGATTTTTTGGAGTTCCTTGGGATTAAACAGGTCGCGAATATCCAGAATGATCAGATAACCTTCTTCCTGGCGCACGACGCCCTGTATATATTCCGCGCCAATTCCGGAAAGCATTTGGGGCGGCGGCTGTACTTCTTCCTTGTGGATGGTAATGACCCGCGATATACGGTCAATAATGATCCCCAGCTTCATTCCATCTATGTCGAGTATTACAAAACCGGAAAGCAGTTCGTCTTCTTCCGAGCTAATCAACTTCTTCAAATGGAATCGTTTATGTAAATTGATAATAGGTATTATTTCACTTCTCAGGTTAAAGATACCCTCTACATAAGGAGGAGCATTGGGAATGGCCCGAATATCCTGAACCCGAACGATCTCCTTAACGTCCATTATATTGATACCATACAGCTCTTCACCCAGTTGAAAAGTTACTAACTGATTCGCTATTGATCGATTCACATCTGCCATAAAACCCCCTTGAACGCCGCATATTTACGTTCGCTATTTATTATATCATTGAAGAAGAATTAGTTCAAGCCTTTACTCTTGAATCCATATCTGTGAGAACCCTATTGCCCCCAGGCGTTTTGCGGCATAATACACCCGGGAAGCGGGAATACCCGCGGCAAATACCTTGCACATATCCCCCGCCTGCTCCTGGACTACGTCGAAACCCGCGGCCTGTAACTGTTGATAGATACGGAAAGCGCTGTCAACACCGGGATAGGTCCCTACCAACAGACGGTATACTTTATTCGTATTGGGATTCGGCAGACCTGGTATTATCTGGGGATCGTATACCGGAGGAGAAGAAAACAGGGGCGCTTTTTCCGGCGGCTGGGCTGCCGGTTGAACTGCCGGCAAGGCCGCCGGCGGGGCTGGCGGGGCCGGTGGCGGCGTTATTGGTTGGGCCGCCGGTGGGGAAACAGGCGACTCCGCCGCCGGATTAGGCTGAGTCACCGGCTGAGCGGGCGGCAAAGCCGCCGGCGGGGCCGCGGCCACTTCCGGTAAGGCCGGCGGCGGGGCCGCCGTATCCGGCGCCTTGACGGCATTACCGGTCTGGTCTTTTGGAGCGGCTTCCTGCTTGTTTTCCGGTGAAACCGGCTTATCGGGATTTATGATATAGTTGTTAATGGTGATATAAAACGGCTGTTTTCCCATTTGTACTTCTACTTCTGATGACGGACCGGCGGAATTTTCCGGCGTACCAGGGGTTTGCTGGCTGAGAGCCGCCACAATTACCGGGCCGCCGGAGCTTATATCCAGGGCGCGGGCCGCGCTGGGAGAAAGATCAATAACCCGGTTGGGCGATTCCGGTATCTGTCTGATGATGGTAACTTCAATCTCCAGACCGTTAGCGGGGTTAGTCACTTTCGCTTTGGAGCCAATGGGAATTTTGTTATGGCCGGCGCTTAAGCCCTCGGCCGTCATTTCCTGCGTTGCGGTTCCAATTTGGTGCCGTGCCTGCCAATTTTGAGCCATACAAAGGCCAACTGCACAAAACAGCCCCAGCAAAGCCAAAATTACCCGTTTCATCCTTCTCTCCTTTCTCCCTTATGTATAAGTATTATGGATTTGCCAGAGAAATACAATAAGAACTCCGGTTTTTGTAAGGTTTTCTGCTTATATCTTTATTTTCTGATGTCTACCAGTAAATTGAACGTATCTTCCATATATTTGAAGGAGATGGACAGTGTTCGCGACTGCCTACCGGGCCAGGAAAAGGAGCTTCCCCTGCCTTTTATGACCGTCGGCAGCGAAATTTCTATTTTTTCCCCGTCCGGTACTTCCCGTTTGATGTTTCCGGCGATAATGTTGACAATTTCCCCCGTGGTATCTATCGCGTCATCATCAATCTCGTTGTGCGGTTTCCCGGTAATTTTATCGGTGATTTTGAGGAGCAGCTCTTTTTTCATGGATATAACGACCGCCCCGCGGACATCGCCTGAAAAGCCGATTATCGCCGCAATATCCTGCTGAAAATCATGTGTTTTTCCTGCAAAATGCGGATTTCCCACAACCAAATCAAACCCTACATAGGTTTTGAAGGTATTGAGTGTCGCGTCGACAAAAGGTTTGATGTATGTCTCCAATATTTCCATTGTATATGAGTATCATGAATTTGTGAAAAAAATACAAGAGCGTTTACAGCCTTTTGCAATGAAGACAGCGGCGCCACGGTGTCGGCGCAAAAGGGCGCAAAAATAAAAAAGCTTGGCAACTACCTACTTTCCCGCGACTTAGAGACGCAGTATCATCGGCGCGAGAGGGCTTAACTTCCGTGTTCGGAAAGGGAACGGGTGTAACACCTCCGCAATAATCACCAAGCAATTAATTACAATTTAGGAACAACAATATGGTCAAGCCTCGCGGCAGATTAGTACTGGCCGGCTGAACACGTTACCGTGCGTAGACCTCCAGCCTATCAACCAGGTAGTCTTCCTGGTGCCTTCGGGGGGGTTAAACCCCCGG
>Ga0268262_10004631_pt1 | contig 14094 bp, 9 predicted proteins | sample TergutNc150P3_FD_190354 | JGI IMG/M metagenome (GOLD analysis project Ga0268262, IMG submission 190354) | Nasutitermes corniger P3 segment gut microbial community from laboratory colony in Florida, USA - Nc150 P3 (SPAdes) (version 2) | ecosystem: Host-associated > Arthropoda: Insects > Digestive... | reverse complement strand
TTTTGAGTGGATAATCGAGTTCACCGCGAGGATTATATCCGCGCTGTCGTCGATGATGGCGGGCGTATTGCCGGATCCGACGCCGAGGGCAGGCTTGCCGGAGGAATAGGCCGACTTGACCATGGCCGGCCCGCCGGTGGCAAGGATGGTGTCCGCCTCTTTCATTACCGTGTTGGTCATTTCAAGGCTCGGCTCGTCGATCCAGCCGATGATGCCCGCAGGCGCGCCGGCCTCTACCGCCGCGTCCAGCACGATCTTGGCCGCCGCGCAGGTGCTTTTCTTGGCGCGGGGGTGCGGCGAGATGATGATGCCGTTCCGGGTTTTAAGGCAAATGAGCGACTTAAAAATCGCCGTGGAGGTGGGGTTGGTGGTGGGAATCACCGCCGCTATAAGGCCCAAAGGCTCGGCAATCCGGGTAATGCCGTACGCCGGATCGTCCTCGATAACGCCGCAGGTTTTTTCAAACTTGTAGGCGTTGTAGATGTACTCCGATGCGTAGAGGTTTTTGATTACCTTGTCCTCCACAACACCCATACCGGTTTCCGCCACCGCCATTTTTGCCAGGGGGATACGTTCCTTTGCCGCGGCTCTGGACGCCGCGAAGAATATCCGGTCAACCTGCTCCTGGGTGAACGTCGCGTAAACTTTTTGGGCTTCGCGTATGCGGGTAAGTGCCCGTTCCAGGCTTTCAGGCTCCGTTACCGGCTCTAGCTTGTTTTCTGTCATAAATTACGCTCCTCATTACTCCTCAATAATTATTCTATGTTTGTATACTATATTATATATGACTGGTTGCCTACCCCCATACAAGGTTCGATGCTGGTTTGCCTGCTATCGATGTGATAGTATTACCCCATGAAAAGATCAAAACCCGCCGGGGAAGAGAGTTCCGGAGGGCAAGCTTCCGGTGGAATGAGGGCGGCCAGCGGCGTCGCCGCCTATAGAAAGGCCATGGGGGAAGGATTACTAAAAACCGGGCAGGGCGTTCAGGATGAAAAAGCTGGCGTAACCCCTTCAAAATACAGAAGAGCGGCCCAATTTATGGTACTTATTGGGAGCGATGAGGCGTCAAAGATATTTTCAAAGCTGGATCCTGACCAGGTAGAGGCCATTTCAAAGGAAATTGTTACCTTAAAGGCCATAACTGCCAAGGAAGCCGAGAATGTCCTTGAAGAATTCCGCTCTCTTTTGTCATCTCCCTATGGTTACTCCGGCACCTCTTCCGGGGGAATAGAACAGGCGCGCCGCCTGCTTTACGCGGCCTTTGGCCCGGAAAAAGGCGAGACCATGCTTGTAAAAGCCGTACCCGACGCGGCGGAAAATCCTTTTGACTTTCTTTTGGAATTCTCAGGCGAACAGCTCTCCCTGCTTTTCAGGGACGAAAGCCCCGCCGCCTGCGCGATGGTGTTTTCCCGCCTGCCGTCGAAACTGTCTGCGGAGGTTCTGGCAAATACCAGCCCGGAGCGGAAACTGGAAATCGTCAAGCGCATAGCAAAGCTAAAAGATACTTCGCCTGAAGTAATTGCCAGGGCCGCCGCGGCCATAAAGGAAAAGGCCCGTCACTTTGGGCAAAGCGGAGCGAAAGCCGGGGAGGAGATCGACGGCAAAGGGGTGCTTACGGCCATACTAAAGCACTCCGACATTGCCTTCAGCGGGCAGCTTTTAGACGGCCTGGAAAAAAGCGACCCTTCCCTCAGCAAAGAAATGAAGGATCGCCTGTATACCCTTGAGGATGTTGCGGACGCGGCTGACCGGCCCATACAGGAAAAACTCAGAAGCATGGATGACAAGGAAATCGCCCTGCTTCTCAAAGGGCGCTCGGAACCTTTCACGCAAAAAATAATGTGGAACATATCTTCGGCAAGAGCGGACAGAATCAAAGAAGAATCGGAGATAATGGGGGCCGTGCCCAAAATCGAGGCCGAAGCAGCGGCAAGAGAATTTCTTTCCTGGTTCCGCCAAAGCCTCGACGAAGGCCGGATATTGATGCTCTCAGACAAGGACGTACTGTTATGAAAACAACTTTAGCTAAAGGCCAAATTCTCAGATGCGGATTTGAAATCCTGGATGTAAGGGAGCTTTCGGAATTTGGAACAGATGGACTGCAAGTCCTCGGAATTTGGGCAAGGCATAGAAAAACCGGCGCGGAAGTCTTTCATGTTTATAATGACGACAGCGAAAACCTCTTCTCGTTTAACTTTGTCACCCCCCCGACAAACTCGACAGGCGCCGCCCACATTCTGGAACATTCAGTGCTATGCGGCTCCGCATCCTATCCGTTGAAAGACGCCTTTCTGGTTCTCGCCCAGGGGAGCCTTCAGACCTTTTTAAACGCCTTAACCTATCCCGACAAAACGCTTTACCCTGCCAGTTCCGTGAACGAACACGACTACTTTAACCTGATGTCCGTCTACGGCGATGCGGTCTTCAGGCCCCTGCTTTCCGAATGGACTTTTATGCAGGAAGGCCACCACTTGTTTTTCTCCCCGGAAGGGAAGCTCCAAATTAGCGGGGTTGTTTACAACGAGATGAAGGGGGCTTATTCGTCCCTTGACGCATACGCGGGCCTTTGGTCGTTTAAGGCCGTGCTGCCAGGCACCCCCTACGAATTTGAATCCGGGGGAGATCCCGAATGTATTCCGGAACTTGACTGGCAGGGCCTAAAAGACTTTCACCGCGCCTGGTATTCGCCCGCAAACTGCCGCGTCTTTCTGGCTGGAAATATTCCCACCGAAAAACAGCTTGCCTTTCTTGATGAAAAATTCTTTTCATCGCTTCCGGCTGGGAATAGAAACGCCTCCATCCCAAAAACGGAACGCTGGCAAAGCCCCAGGTCATTCAGGATACCCTGCCCCGCCGGGGCCGAACAAAAACCAACAGTACTGCTTTCATGGCTCTGCGGCGATGCGAGCGACACGGTTGAAACCCTTGCCCTTACCACGCTGACTGAAATCCTCCTGGGGCACGACGGTTCCCCGCTGACAAGAGCGCTGATAGACTCAGCCCTGGGCGAAGACCTTTCGTCTGTTTCCGGCTTTGAAAGGGAACTAAGGGAAACCTCATTCTGCGTCGGGCTTCGAGGGGTGCAAACCCTTGAAGCCAGAGGACTCCGGGGGCTTAACTACGAGGAACCGGAACTTGGCGTTGAAGAAGCCGCGAAAAAAGTTGAGGCCTTTATAATCGGCGAGCTTGAACGCCTGGAAAAAGATGGCATCCCAAAAGAAGAAATAGAAGCCGCCCTTTTGGGGATGGAATTTTCCAGTCGGGAAATTCGCCGTTCCGGAGGGCCCTTCTCCCTTGTTTGGATGAGCCGCTCCTTAAGGGCCTGGCTCCACGGCGGGAACCCTTGGGACAGCCTGCTTTTTGTCTCTCCTTTTTCCGAGCTCAAACAGCGCATTGAAGCGGACAGCCGCTATTTTGAAAAAATGATCCGCCGCTATTTTCTGGACAATCCGCACCGCGCTTTTATAATTATTGAGCCAAGAGAAAATTTTTTGGAAGAAAAAGAAGCGGCATTGACCGCCCGCCTTGAAGAAATTGAAAAATCGCTGGGAAGCGCGGAAAAAGAAGCCATAGTGAAAAAGATGGCGGAATTGCAGGCAGTCCAGGAAAAGGAAGACGCTCCCGAAGCGCTGGCCGCCATACCTCACCTTTCCCGCAACGATCTAACGCCTGAAATTGAGACTGTAAAAAGGGAATACGCGAATGTTTCAGGAGCGCCTGCCCTTTTTCATCCGATTTTTACAAACGGAATCAGCTATGTAGATTTGGCTTTCCCTCTCGATTTGTTTCCACCCGAAGATTATCTTTGGTTCCCATTTTTTTCCCGGGCCGTGGTTTCCATGGGTCTTCCCGGAATGGATTACGGTGAAGTTTCCAGCCTTCTGGCCAGAATTGCCGGGGGCTTTCACGCCATGCTCCACTCCAGCCCGCTGACGCCCGGCGCGAACAGGGAAGAAAAGTTTCCCACGGGAAATGTTGATTTAAGAAGCCGTGACTGGATCATCTTCCGCCTAAAAGCGCTGGATGAAAAAATTGGCGCTTCTCTGGAACTGGCCTTGCGTCTCATAACCGAAGCTGACTTTTCGGATTTAAAGCGGATCCGCGATTTGGTCTTGGAGATGAAAAACGACCTTGACTCGAGCCTGGCCCCGGCGGGACACATTTTCGCTTCCGGCTTCTCTAGCCGCCTTTTTTCAAGAAGCCGCATAATAGACGAACTTTGGTGTGGCCTGGATCAGATCCTCTTTGTCCACAAACTGTCAAACCTGGATGTCTCAGAAATAAGCGCAAAACTCTCTTCAATCCGGGCGGCTTTGTCCGATAGCGGTGTCTTAATCAACCTTACCTCAGGCGCGCCCGGCCTGGCAGAAAGGGAAATTGGGCGGCTTTTTGGTTCCTTTGGCCCGCCACGGGCCAGGAAAAGCGCGTCAGAACGCAGGGAGACCTTTTCTTCCCTTTTGGAAATCAAGCCGATTATGTCAATCGGAGATAAGGCCAATGTTTTCGCCTCCCCTTCCCTTCAGGTAGGTTTTGCCGCAATGTCGCTTAACGCTTCGCCCTTTGGATCGCCGCTTCAAGCTGCGGAACTCGTGTTTTCCCACCTGCTTTCTACCGGCGCACTCTGGGAGGACATACGCATGAAAGGGGGCGCTTATGGGGCTTTTGCGCGAGTCGATCACCTGGAAGGTTTTTTCTCTTTTTCAACATACCGCGACCCAAACCCGTTAAGATCCCTGGACGCTTTTAACTCCATAATAAAGGCCCAAAATGACGGCTGCCTTGATCGCCAAAATGTCGATAAAGCGGTTATCGGAACCTATGCGAGGGAAACCCACCCTCACACACCCGCCGAAAAAGGCCTGGCCGATTTTTTACGATTTTTAAGCGGCATAGAGGACAGTCACCGTTCAAAACGGCTAAAAGGCATAATCGCCCTAAGCGAAAACGAAATTGACGCTGTCCCCAAACGCCTTGCGACAGAGGCAGGCTTTTCTCATCCGGTAATAATTGCAGGAAACTCTGAAGCCGAAAAGGCCGCATCCCGATTGGGAGTAGAAATCAGGAATTTGCCAGTTTAATTATTTTATTGACATAAGGAATCATTATTTATACCGGCACTGACATTGTGCAGCTCGCCAGAAAAATCTGGGCTGTGCCGGTGAATTATTTGTGGGAAAAAGAGTAAATCACATTATATGTTCCTTATTATCACTTTATAAAACCAACGGGCTTGTCTCCATGAACACCAACCAAGGTCTGATTAACAGGGTCTACCATTAAGTCCATGTACTCAAGGGGGAGCAATCCCATCAAAGGCTCGCTCAAACCAGGAATGACCCAGGCAGTGCCGAAATAATCGCGGTCTTTCCAATACAATTCCACCGGTTCGGTTACTTTGGCCACTTCTGTTTTATCATTCGCCATTGTTACTTCTCTTAAGCTATAAATTTGCAGACCCAGTTGTTCACACAGCTCTTCCGAAATAATCAGAGTCATAGCCCCGGTGTCCACCATCGCCCTAACAGTGGCAGTCCTAACCTCTTCCTCTTTGATATGCCCTCCCTTGGCATATGCGTCATCGCGCATATTTTTCAAAGTTATTTCCGCATAAACGTTTCCCATTATTTTCTCCTTCCACTCAAAAAATAGTATAGCACAAAAGCGCTTACCCATATATTGCGTGGAAACGCGTTTTTGCCTGTCGCATCTGATGATTTTTTGCAAAATTCGCAAAAAAATCAAAGCATACTCCATCCCGGCGCAGTAATAGCTGTGGAGGCAGCCATGCATGTATTGGCTTTTACACCGCAGGGGTCGGAGGGCATCATAATCCGCGTTGAGGCGGATATTCGCCGGGGCATACCGGGGATCGATATCACGGGTCTTGCGGAAGGGGCGGTACGGGAGGCTAAGGAAAGGGTCAGGGCGAGTTTTCGCAATTCAGGGTTTTCTTTTCCGCAAGACCGCATTTTGATTAACCTTGCCCCTGCCGGGCTGCGCAAGGAAGAAGCCTCTCTGGATCTTCCTATCGCGATCTCAGTGATGGCGGCGGCGGGCATGGTTGCGGTTCCCGATAAGCTGATGGTCTTGGGAGAGCTGGAACTATCAGGCAGGGTGAGGCCCGTTCGTGGGGCCCTGGCCGCATTGAGTTCCGCCCTCTCCAACGGGATTAGCGAGTTTATTGTTCCCCTGGAAAATTCCAGCGAGGCGGCGGTTCTGTCGAATATTCGTTTTTTTGCCGCCGCCACATTGGCCGAAGTTTTCCATGCCCTCCTGGTAAGGGCAGAAAGCGGCGAACTTCCGCCAAGCAACCCGGTTCCGGCAGACGGCTCGCAGGGCAAAGCCTGCTCCGTAAGCGAAAACAGCGCTGTAAACGAGGGCGGCATTTGGGCAGGTGATTTTTCGGAAGTGCAGGGCCAACAGCGCTACAAACGTGCCCTGGAGATCGCCGCTGCCGGAGGACACAACCTGCTTGTTTTCGGCCCGCCCGGCTCTGGAAAAACAATGCTGGCGCGGCGTTTCCCGTCGATCATGTCGCCTTTGCTGCCTGAAGAAGCCGTCGAGGTAACCAGGCTCCACAGCCTTGCCAGGCAGATTTCGAGTGGAGAAAGCGGCCTTGTCAGGCAGCCGCCTTTCCGCTCGCCCCACCACTCGGCAAGTACCGAAGGCGTGCTTGGGGGAGGAAGGAACATAAGGCCAGGCGAAATAACCATGGCCCACTTTGGAACGCTTTTTCTGGATGAGGCGCCGGAATTCCGTTCTCCCGTGCTTCAATCCCTGAGGGAACCCCTTGAGGACAAGGTGATCACCATAGTCCGCGCCGAAAGTAACCACAGGCTGCCTGCGGATTTTCAGCTAATACTGGCGGCTAACAGCTGCCCTTGCGGGCGGCTGGGCGCGGTTGTTCCCGGCGGCAATGAGGCGGATGCTGCCTGCTCTGTTGACAACGGCTGCCTCTGCTCCCCCGACGAAATTCGCCGCTATTGGAAAAAACTGGGCGGCGCCCTTCTTGACCGGATTGATCTAAGAATCCCAGTCCGCGCCCCAGGAGTGCTAAAACCCGCCGGGGAAGGCGGGGAAAGAAGCGAAGAAATAAAGCGGAGGGTTATCGAAGCGGTTGAAATACAGAGGGAGCGGTTTAAGGGCACTAATATACGCCGCAATTCAAGGATGCTCCCCGGCCAAATAGACAAATTTTGTCAGATGACAAAAAGGGCCGAAGAAGCCTTTATCCTTGCCGCGGCCAAACTGGGTCTATCCGGACGCGCCTGCCACAGCATCCTAAAAATTTCCCGGACTATAGCCGACCTTGAAAAAAAAGACGCTATTGATGCCGTCCATATTCTGGAAGCCGTTCAACACCGCCGCTTTGGAGATGACCCGTACGATATACTTTCAATTGAAAGCTGATTTTACCACTTAACCTCGTAACGAAGGGGCTTCTCCAGAACCAGAATATCCAAAAGCGGAATATCGAATTCCGCCCGCCTTCCGTTGGAACTTCCCCCGCTTACTGAAGTAACCTGGCGGGGAAACTCAATAGACGCTTTGATTCTGGCTGCGGCAATTTCATCAGCCAGAGGACGGCCATAGACCATAGATATAAGGCTGAGGTATTCCCCGGAACTCATGTATTCGCCCAGCACAGGAGCCATCAGGGCAGAAAGGTACTCTTCCACCTCAGGAGAGACCCGGGAAATAAGAAGGGGTGCCGAATTTCTGTCCAGAACCACAGTAATGGAAGATGAAGCCGTACTTTCGCTATAGGTGATAAACATATCCTTCTCGGACAGCAATAAATCTCCAACATTGGATACAACTATAGTCCCTTCCAGGGCCTCAGGGCTTGTATTTTTAAGCGATGCGGATTTTATTCCTGAGGCGACGGACAATGATCGGCTTATGGCTCCCGCATCCAGGGTCGGCGTATTCCTTGTATCGCCCATAAAGCTTCTAATAGATTGGACAAGGCTTACGGTTCTGGAGCCCAGCGACGCACTGACATTAATCTCGGCAGCTCCCCCTGCCATTACAACGCCATCGATCCTGGCTGAACAGGACAGAAATACCGCCAAAAAAGGCAAAAATAACAAAAATAAAAGGCTTTTCATAGAATGCATACTAAATTAACAATATAATATACTATATGGTAACATTTTGCCCACTACTAATATTGCAACCTTTTTTAACGAAAAGCGTCTAAACTAGGGGTATTTTTGGACAAATGAAAGATTTTTATTATTTTGATCGACAGCGAGGAGTAAAATGAAAGAGACTTTAACACCATGGGCTTTTATGGATGAATACCGGGGAAAGGTTTTTAACGGCGTCTGGCCTACCCTGCCTGAACTGTTCAGGATCACCGTTTCCCGGCATGGGCAGCGGCAGTGTTTTACCGTGTTTGAACCGGATCGCGTAAGCCTTAACTATACTGAATCACTGGCGCTTATCCAGGCCGTGGCAAGGTGGCTTTACAGCAAAGGCATCCGCAAGGGCGACAAGGTAGCTTTAACGGGGAAAAATTCGCCCGAATGGGCAGTTGCCTACCTTGGCATACTTTTCGCGGGAGCGGTTGTAGTCCCCATTGACTACCAGATGAAAAGCGAAGAAACCGAACTTCTAATAAGAACGGCCAGGGCAAAAATCCTCTTTGTTGACGAGGAAAAATATACCCATTTCAAGGAAAATCCCAAAGACCTGACAGAAATTGTGTCTCTTAAAAAGGGTGTAGGACAGTATATTTACAATTTGGACGGCCCCGAAGCTCCTATAAAGGAAGCGGCGGAGATGGACTTGGCGGCCATACTTTTTACGTCCGGAACCACAGGGGATCCCAAGGGAGTTATGCTGACACATCAGAATCTGGTATCCGACTGTTTCCTCGCGCAGGGAACCCCGCTAAATGTTTACCATACTGATATTTTTTACGCTATTCTTCCCATTCACCATGTTTACGCGATGTTGGCGGTTTTCATCGAAACCATCGGTACCGGGGCTGAAGTTGTTTTCGGCAAAAAAATGGTAAGCGCGGTCATGCTAAAAGAGCTTAAGGAAGGCAAGATAACCATGCTTTTAGGGGTACCCATGCTTTTCAATAAACTCCTTGACGGCATACTCCGCGGTATAAAAGCAAAAGGGCCCATAGTTTACGGGATTTTAAGTTTTCTAATGGTAATTTCAGGCCTTGTGAAAAAAACCTTTAAGGTAAATCCCGGGAAAAAAATCTTTCATTCGGTTCTTGAAAAAGCCTCTTTAAGCACAATAAGGGTCTGTATCGCCGGTGGGGGCCCCCTGGCCTCGTCGGTTTTCCGCAAATTCAACCAAATGGGTATTGATTTTGTCCAGGGCTACGGGCTTACCGAAACAAGTCCCATCATCAACCTGAATCCGATAGAGCATTATAAGGAGGAAAGCGTAGGCAAGATCGTCCCCCAAGTGGACATGAAGATCCTGAATCCGGGAGAAAGGGGCATTGGCGAAATTGTTGTCAAGGGCCCAATGGTAACACAGGGTTATTATGAAAAGCCTGAATTGACCGCCGAATCCTTTACCGAAGACGGTTACTTCAAGACCGGCGACCTGGGCTATCTGGACAGCGAGAACTACCTCTACCTCACAGGCCGCGCCAAAAACGTGATCGTGACTGAGGGCGGAAAAAACGTATTCCCCGAGGAAATTGAAAACAAATTCCAGCTATACGGGCAAATCGATCAAATTTTGATCCGCGGCTACCTCATGGATCAAAAAATGAAGAAGGAAGGCATTGAAGCCCTTATATACCCCAATCCGGAACTGAAAAAGGAAGACGGTCAGCCCTATTCCAGGGAAGAGCTTAAAACCATGATGGACACAATAATTGCGGAGGTGAACCAGGGCCTTCATCTTTACCAGAAAATTGGCAGGGTTGTTATACTGGACAAGCCCATGGAGATGTCTTCTACCAAAAAAATAAAGCGCTTTACGGTTTAGGTTTAATCGAAGGGAGTGACAAAATGGATTTCGTCACAGAAATATGGGAAAAGGCCAAATCCAGGCAAAAAAAACTGGTTCTGCCTGAGGGAACCGACATTCGAACGCTGAAAGCCTCAAAATTAATTGTCGAAGCCAGGCTTGCCGCTTCGGTTATCGTTCTGGGCAAGGAATCTGAAGTGCAAAAACTGGCAGCCACCGAAGGTGTAAATCTTTCCGGGGTCAACATTTTAGACCAGGCAGGCTCGGCGGAAATTGAAAGATACGCCAAAGAATTTTACGAATTGAGAAAGCACAAGGGCATGACAGTTGAGCAGGCCAGAAAAGACATTCTTGCCTCCCTGCGCTGGGGAGCCATGATGCTGCACCTGGGCGATGTGGACGCCATGGTAGCGGGAGCGGAAAGTACCACGGCGGACGTGCTGAGGGCAGGGCTTGCCATTGTAGGAACGAAGCCCGGCATAAAAACCGCTTCTTCTCAGTTTGTCGTCATTACCAACGACCCATCAATGGGCGTTAAGGGAAATCTTATTTTTTCCGACTGCGCCGTGGTGCCGGATCCCACAGCGGAACAACTGGCCGATATCGCAATATCCTCCGCCCAGTCCTGCCGGGACTTCCTTAACGTGGAACCTGTCGTAGCCTTGCTTTCGTTTTCGACCAAGGGCTCGGGGGGAGACCATCCAAACGTGCTTAAAGTCAGAGAGGCGCTGGCAATCGTAAAGTCAAAAGAGCCGGGCCTTCTTATAGACGGTGAAATGCAGCTTGACGCCGCGCTGGTTAATTCTGTTTGTGATAAAAAAGCCCCCGGCAGTCCCGTCAGAGGCAAAGTAAATACCCTGATATTTCCGGACCTGCAAGCCGGGAACATCGGCATAAAACTGATACAGCGCATCGGCAAGATCGACGGATTCGGACCTTTCCTGCAGGGCTTCGCAAAACCAATAAGCGATCTTTCCAGGGGTACGTCCGTTGAAGAAATAGTAAATACCTGCGCGTTTACGCTTGCCCAGGTTAAGTAGGGTTGAGTCAATTAAACCAGCGGTCGCTAAAACCGTTGTAAAAGCGGATTCCCCGGCCTTAAAAAAGTTTAAGACTGCCGCCGAAGCGGGGAAAATGGGCAATTACCGCCTGGCGGCAAAGATACTGGGAGAACTCATCTCAGAGACAGACGCTCCAACGGAAGCCTGGCTTCTTTTGGGGCGTTCTTTTCATGCCATCAAGGATTATTCCCGCGCCCTGGCCGCATTTAACGATTATATCCGGCAAAGACCGCACTCGGGCGAGGGTTACTTTTTCGCCGGTCGCACTTACTTGGTAGTCGGAATGCCCTACAAGGCTGTCCCTCTGCTACGCAAAGCCCTGGAAAACCTGCCCGGAAAATCCTCGGATCTGCAAGCCACGGAGTTCAAATCCAAAACCAAGGCCCTTCTTGGAACCGCTTATTTAAAATCCAAACACTCCCAGGCAGCCGTAGATATTTTACAGGAAGCTGTCGAAGAAGCCCCTGAAGACAAGCGTATCTACCGCGCTTATCTCAATTCTTTGATGGTCAGGGGAATACGCCTTTGCGGAATCGGCGAGTACGAAAGCGGCCTTCAAATGCTGCGTTTCGTCCAGGAAAACCGCGGCGAAGCCGGGATGGGCGAAAGCCCGCTTTTAAGGCTGGAACTTGGCAGGGCCGCGAGAGAAACCGGAAACCTCGAGGAAGCCCTGGAGCATTTTACTGCTGCTTTGAAAATCGCGGGCGGCAAAGGAATTGGCGATCGCAGGATACGCTGGTCAAGGGCTTCAATTTTAATGGCCCTTGGAAAAACCAGGGAAGCAATAAAAGAAATCGAAATAATCCGCTCCCACGATACGGCAGTGCCCGACCTTCCCTGGAACAGCGAACTGGTCGATCTTTTTATGATCAAAGCCTTCCTTGAAAACGGCGAATGGCTGCGTGCCGCCGGGTCTTGCAAAGAGTGGCTTAAGCTGCGCGAGGATAAGCCAATTATCCACGCCCTTTACGCCGAGGCCCTGAGAAACCTTGGCAATTATAAAAAAGCCCACAACCATCTGCAAAGGGCACTGAAAAATGATCCTAATGAACTGGAATTTTGGTATGCCGACATCCTTGTTTCATGGGAAGGAAAAGATTACAAAGCCGTAAAAAAGGCGCTTAAAAAAGCAAAATCCCTCGGTGGAGACAACGATCTTTTAACGCGCTTTGACATACTCTGCCAAGCCAGAACTTCAAATGACACGCCAGCCATCATTACATTGCTGCAGAATGCTATACGCTCATTGGGTCCCGAACCGGAACTAATGTACGCTTTAGCGGAAGCGTATCTGAAAGTGGGTCTGCTTGAGGAAGCCTTAAACTGGTTTAAAAAAACCGTCGCCCTAAAACCGAACCATCAGAGCGCATGGCTTGGCCAAATCGCCGCCCTTGAAGCCCTATACGATTCGAGAGAATCGTCCGCTTCTCCAGAAGCGCCCGATTCTGGAGAAGCGTCCGTTACTGAAAGCATGGCTTCGCTTTATGTGTCATACCTTAAGCGCTGGCCGGGCAATTTAAGTATCCGCAGGGACAGAGCTTTGTTCTTGATAAAAACCTTTGAGTACGCCGATGCCGCCACGGAACTGGAAAAGCTTCTTATGTGGGAGCCTTCAAATCCCAGTCTCCGCAGGGTTTTGGCTTACGCCTACCGCAAAACCGGACGTTACAGGGAAGCGGCGGTGTTTCTTAAGGCCCTGCTCAAGGAGAAGCCAAGGGACACAGGTATCCTGATTGAGTATACCAGCTGTCTGGAAAGGGTCGGAGCAGGGAAATACGCGCTCGAATTACTGGAAAAAGCCAGAGTGCTGTTTCAAAATACCGCCAAAAAGAAGGAAGCGGCAGATATTTTCCTTGCCCTTGGCGTCCTTTATTACAGGCAAAACAAAACAGAAAAGGCCTTTGATTACCTTCGGGAAGCCGCCGCGATTAACGCGAAGGATCCCAGGCCGTATGAATGGATGGCGGCCATAGCGAGAAAGAACGGGGAAGAAAGCGGCCACTATGAAAACGAAGCAAAAAAACGAAAAAACAGCGCTAAATAGCGTTTTTTATAATGCGTTTACGTCATTGAAGGACTCAAAATCATACTTTCTCAAAAATTTAACCAAAAAATGGTTGCCGATTTTAATTTTTTTGGTATAATTTACATATATGAATAACAGGGGGAAATTATGACAACAAGAGCTATGAATTTATTTGACGCCTATAATCAGGACAACTTGCCCAAGGATCAGGCTTATATCGTTTCGTCCTTTGTAAATACAGCTAACGGTTATACTATTTATGAAGTAATCTGTTATTCAGCGGTAAAAGCAATATACCCGGATGGGGGCGGGCTTACCTTTCAGTCTTCCGGCAAAAAAATGCACATACTTGTAGAGCCGCCTTCTTATCCACATAAAGCGATAGAACCTTACCTTAGAGATAAATCAGACCAGATTCCTCTGCGTTTCAACGAACTTGAGCTGCACACGGCAAGGAACCAGACAAAAATTTTCATAGCGAAAAAGCCAATAGAATCATTATCTTCGTTTACGGTTGCAAAGCCGGTAGGTTTTAATATTTCTATTCTGTTTTACAAACAGCCTGATATATACGAAACTTTGGAAAGGTTCTTTGAGAAAACCTTTAACAAGGACGCGGGAGTTCCCCAGGTGGATGCGGCAAAATCTGCGAAAATTGCCCTGGAAGTCATCCAAAAACTGATGGCCTTTAAAAGCGACTTCGGTTGATACCTAAAGAAGTCCCGATTAATTAAAATCTAAAATTTTTACCACAGAGAATCTATGATTTAGATTGTCGGGGAAAAGTGGTATTCTGGCCCGACGGGGCCAGGGGGCCGGTGGCAGGTTGTTACGTGCCGGAAGGAAACCGGAGCAATCCGGGGAACCTTGACACAGAGAATAGCTTTATCCCGGCCACCGTAAAGAAAGATGCGGCGGCCCGTCGAACAGGCCGACCGCGAATAGGAGTACGGTGTCACACACCCGACAATCGCTCCCGGCCCTTATTTTACAGTAAGGAGCTGAAGGATGAAAGAGGAGAGCAAAGCAGCGACAAGGTACGTAGGAATAGAC